>Ga0070741_10001937_pt1 | contig 58391 bp, 59 predicted proteins | sample Coa_R1_4_FD_66440 | JGI IMG/M metagenome (GOLD analysis project Ga0070741, IMG submission 66440) | Surface soil microbial communities from Centralia Pennsylvania, which are recovering from an underground coalmine fire - Coalmine... | ecosystem: Environmental > Terrestrial > Soil > Unclassified ... | reverse complement strand
CGACCTCGAGGTCGACCCCGCCACCCGCACCTGCCGGAAGGGCGGCGTCGAGGTGAAGCTGACGGCCCGGGAGCTGTCGGTGCTGGAGTACCTCGTGCGCCGGGCCGGCGAGGTCGTCTCCAAGACCGACATCATCAACCATGTGTGGGACTTCGCCTTCGAGGGCGGCGACAACGTGGTGGAGGTCCACGTGTCGGCGCTGCGCCGCAAGCTCGGGGCGGGCGCGGTGGAAACGGTGCGGGGCGGCGGCTACCGCGTTCCGCTGGCCCGGACCCCGGCCTGAGCGGCCGGGGCGGGGGGCACGCCATGGGCCACCGGTGGTGGGGGACGCTGCGGGTGCGGGTCACGACCGCCGCCGTCGTGCTGCTCACCGTCGCCCTGGTGGTCAGCGTGGTGGCCCTGGCCGGCTTCGTGCGGGCCACGCTGGACGACAACGTCGAGCGCCACCTCGACCATCAGATCGACGAGGTGGTGGCGCTGGCCGAGCGGGGCGAGCTCCCCGCCTCCATCCCGTCCACCGGCCGGGAGAGCGGCCAGGTGCAGGTCATCGCCGCCGACGGCCGGGTGGTGGCCCGCTCGCTGGGCGTCGGCAGCACCACCCGCTTCGACGTGCTGGCCCGGCCGGCCCCGGGCGGCCGGGACTCCGGCACCGTCGACGGCGCCCGGGTCGACGGCGACCGGGGCGAGCGCTACCGGGTGGTGGCCCACGCCGCCGAGACGCCGACCGGGCCGGTGGTGGTCTACGGCGTCTCGACGCTGCGGGGCGCCGACCGGGCGGTGCGGGCCCTCAAGCGGGCGTCGGCGGTGGGCATCCCGATGCTGGTGCTGCTGGCCGGGCTGTTCGCCTGGCGGGCGGTGCGCCGGGCCCTGGCCCCGGTCGAGGCCCTCTCCGCCGAGGTCGACGAGATCGAGGCCTCCGCCCTCGACCGCCGGCTGGCCGCCCCGGCGGGCGACGACGAGATCGCCCGCCTGGCCCGGACCCTCAACCACATGCTCGACCGGCTCGACGGCGCCGTCCGCCTCCAGCGGCGCTTCACCGCCGACGCCTCCCACGAGCTGCGCAGCCCGCTGGCCGCCGCCCGGGCCCAGCTCGAGGTGGGCCTGGCCTACCCCGACCGGACCGACTGGGCGACGACCGCCGGCAACGTCCTCGACGAGATCGGGCGCCTCGAGCGCCTGGCCGGCGAGCTGCTCGACCTGGCCCGGCTCGACGCCGGGGCGGCCGGTGACAGCGAGGGGGCCGGGTTCGTCCCCCACCGGGCGCCGTTCGACCTGGCGGAGCTGGTGGCCCGGGAGACGGCCAGCCCCGAGTGGCGGGGGCTGCCGCTGACCGCGCCGCCGCTGGCCGCTCCGGCGGGTTCGCCGCCTCCGGTCGTCCTGGCCGATCCCGACCTCGTGACCCGGGCCGTCCGCAACCTGCTGGCCAACGCCGCCCGCCACGCCCGCTCGTCGATCGTGGTGGAGACCGGCACCACCGGGGCCGGCGCCTGGGTCCGCATCGCCAACGACGGGCCGGCCGTCCCGGCCGAGCACCGCGAGCGGATCTTCGAGCCCTTCGCCCGCATCGACGGGGCCCGGGCCGCCGGCCGGGGCGGCGCCGGTCTCGGCCTGGCCATCGCCCGGCGCATCGCCCGGGCCCACGGCGGGGACCTGACCCTGGAACCGCCGCCGCCCCCGGGCACGGACGGCGCCGCCTTCCGGCTCACGCTGCCGCTGGCCGGCGACGGGCGCTGACCGGGGTTACTTCTTCGCCGCCCCCGGCCCGGGCCCGGCCGCCGAGGCGGCGGCGAGGACCGTCGGGTCGAACTCGTAGGCGGCGATCTGGGTGCCGGTTTCGCCGGCGCACAGCGCCACGGCGTCGGCCACCGCGCCGATGGCGGCCCGCTTGCCCGTCTGGCGCACGAACCGGCAGGCCGACTCGACCTTGGGGCCGATCGTGGCCTCGTCGAACGTCTGGGCGGCCAGCTCGCCCGGGCTGACCCAGCCGGTCGGGCGGGCGAAGCCCGTGCCCCACTCGGTCATCACGGCCGGGACGTCGGTCAGGTAGAGCAGCAGGTCGGCGTCGAGCAGCGAAGCCAGCAGGGCGGCCGAGCGGTCCTTGTCGACCACGGCCTCGACGCCGTGGAGCTCCCCGTCGGCATCGCAGCGGACGGGGATGCCGCCGCCGCCGGCGCAGAGGACGACGGCGCCCGCCGCCACCAGCCGGCGGATCGTCTGGAGCTCGACGATGGCCAGCGGTTCGGGGGACGGGACCGAGCGGCGGAAGCCGGTGCCGGAGGGTTCGATCTGCCAGCCGGCGTCGCGCTGCATCCGCTCGGCGTCGACCGGGGCCAGCACCGGCCCGACCAGCTTGCGGCGGTTCGGGAGGCTCTCCGACGCCGGGTCGACCTGGACCTGGGTGAGCAGCGTCACCACCTCGCGGTCGCGCAGCTCGTTCTGCAGCGCCTGCTGGAGCAGGTAGCCGAGGAGGCCCTGGGCTTCGGCGCCGGCGATGTCGAGCGGGTAGCCGCTCACCTGGCGGGACAGGGCGCTCTGGTAGGCCAGCAGGCCGACCTGGGGCGCGCTGCCGTGGGTGACGACGACGTTGTGGTGGCGGGCCACCCCGGCGATGGCCTCGACGACGGTCCGGGCCCCGGCCCGGTGGGCGGCCGCCCCGAGGTCGTCCTCGGCGCCCAGCAGGCCTTTTCCTCCGATGGCGATCACGACGAGCATGCCCTCATCGTGGCCACCGCTCCGGGCCGGGGCCTAGGGTCCAATGGCCCCTTCTCCCCGGCGGTCGGCCTGTGCCCCGGGGCCGCCGGCGTGTGGCAACCTGGAGGGGATGACGGACGTCTCGCCGGTCGAGGTGGAAGAGGTCGTTGCCGAGCGGGTCGACGAGGGTGACCACGACCGGTTCGCCCACGTGGTCCAGCCGGCCTCGGCGGTGATGGAGGCGATGATCACCGGCGTGCCGTGCACCGCCCTGTGCGGGAAGCGGTGGGTGCCGTCACGGGATCCCAAGCGCTACCCGGTCTGCCCGATCTGCAAGGAGATCGTGGAACGGGCCGGCTACCGCCTGCCGGCCGGTTGAAACCGGCCCTTGGAACAGGTTTCAAACAGAATCGCAGTACGATATAAAGAGCTCATGGAGCTGAAGAAGGTTCTGGTCGGGATCGACGGCTCGGCGGCCTCGACCGCCGCCGAGTGCTGGGCGGCCGAGGCCGTGCGGGAGGGCGGGGGCGAGGTGATCGCCCTCCACGTGGTCGGCTCCCCGCTGGTCCGCCAGGCGACGGAGGACGTCGTCGCCGGGCTGGGGATGACCCGCAGCCCCCGGTGGCCCGCCCGCGTCGAGGACGAGCGCGGCCCGGAGGAGGACTGGTGCCAGCCGCTGCGCGACGCCGCGGTCAGGTACCGGACGATGGTGGCCAAGGGCGACCCCGTCCACGAGCTGCTGCACTGCGCCCGCAAGGAGGACGTCGACCTCATCGTCATCGGCCACCAGCACGACTCGAGCTTCGTCCACAAGCTCTTCAAGGGCATGTCGGGCGACCTGCTCGACCACGCCCGCCGGCCGGTGGTGGTGGTGCCGTACTCCGCCCGGGCGGCGCTCAGCGGGTCCAGATCGCAGCGTTCGACAGCACCGGCTGGCCGCGCTCCTTCGTCGTAGCCGACAGCACGATCCGGTCGCCCTCCCGCCACATGGAGGTCACCACCGTCTCGCCCGGGAAGACGACCCCGGCGAAGCGCACCTGGTAGCGGGACACGGCGCCGACGTCGCCGTCGAGCAACGTGTCGACCACCGCCTTGCAGACGATGCCGTAGGTGCACAGGCCGTGGAGGATCGGCGTGTCGAAGCCGCCGAGCTTGGCGAAGTCGGGATCGGCGTGGAGGGGGTTCTTGTCGCCCGACAGCCGGTAGATCAGCGCCTGGTGGCCCATGGTGGGCGATTCGGCCACGGCGTCGGGGGCCCGCTCGGGGGGCTGGTTCCCGGGGGCGGGGGAGTCGGAGTCACCGCCGAAGCCGCCCTCGCCCCGGGCGAAGATGGTGAAGCGGTTGGTGAAGAGCGGGTCGCCGGCCGGGCCCGACTCCACCTCGATATTGATCAGCGCCGCCTTGCCCTTGTCGTAGAGCGAGGCCACCCGGGGCCGGTGCTCGACGCGGCCCGAGGCGGGGATCGGCTTGTGGATCTCGAGGTCCTGTTCGCCGTGGAGGACCATGATCGGGTTGATGGCCAGGCCCGGCACCTGGCCGGTGACGGCCTCGACCAGCGCCCGGAAGGCGGGCACCACGCCGAAGCTCGGCAGCACGACCAGCTTCTGCTCGTAGGTGTAGGCCAGCTCGGCGGGGTCGGTGGCCTTGTTCAGCCCGGCGCCGATCCCGAGGTGGTAGAGGATGACGGTGTCGGCGTCCCAGCTGGTGGTGAAGGGCGGGATCTGGGCGCCGAGGGCGACGGCGGGATCGACGGGCATGGCGGTCCTCCTGGTGGACGGGCCGGGCGTGGGGCAGGGGACCCACGCTCCGGAGGAGGGCGGGGTTGGGGCCCCGCCCGGGGGCGGCGAAGCCGCCAGAAACGAAGCCGTAGCGGGCGCCAGCCCGCTAGGCCAGGGCTTTGAGCAGCAGGGCGATGTCTTCGTTGGCGTTGGCCGGGACGGTGTAGCCGTCCTCGGCCCGGATCTCGTCGATGTGGGCGGCGATGTCCTCGACGGTGGGGGTGGTGCCCCGGCCGGCGAACCAGCCCGGCGTCTCGCCGATGAAGACGCGGGAGAACTTGCCGCCGCCGACGGAGAAGATCTCGTGCGTCAGCGGGCAGGCCTCCGACACCAGGTACAGCGACAGCGGCGTGACGAGGTCGGGTTCCACCGCCGAGGCCAGCGGGCCGAGCAGCTCCTCGGTCAGGCGGGAGCGGGCGATGGGGGCGATCACGTTGGAACAGATGTTGGCCTTGGCCCCCTCCACGGCCAGCACGTTGGACAGGCCGACGAGGCCCATCTTGGCCGCCCCGTAGTTGGTCTGGCCGAAGTTGCCGAACACCCCGGCGGCCGACGACGTGAACAGCAGCCGGCCGTAGCCCTTCTCCTTCATCACCCGGAAGGCGGGCTGGGTGACGTAGAAGGCGCCGAGCAGGTGGACCTCGATGACCGCCCGGAGGTCGGCCACGGCCAGGTTGGCGAACGACTTGTCGCGGAGGATCCCGGCGTTGTTGATGACGATGTCGACGGTGCCGAAGGCGTCGAGGGCCGTCTGCGTGATCGCCTCGCCGCCTTCGGGGGTGGCCACCGAGTCGTAGCTGGCCACCGCCTCGCCGCCGGCGGCGGTGATCTCGGCCACACAGGTGTCGGCCGGCCCGCCGGCGGCGCCGGTGCCGTCGGGGTTGCCGCCGAGGTCGTTGACGACGACGCGGGCGCCCCGGCGGGCCAGCTCCAGGGCGTAGGTCTTGCCGAGGCCCCCGCCGGCGCCGGTCACGATGGCCACCCGTCCGTCGAACGCGATCGTCACTGCCGTCTCCCTTCGCCGGTGGCGCCACCGGGGATGAAACGATGGGCCGCCTATGAGCCTCGGGAACACTACGCCGCCGCGCTACGGAATGACCGTCCCGGTCCCCGGGATCCCGCTGGCCGGCCAGCGGGACCTCGTGGCCGAGATGGCCGACCTCGGCTACACCGACCTGTGGACCGGCGAAGCCGACGGCCACGACGCCTTCACCCCGCTGGTCCTGGCCTCCCAGTGGGCCCCGGGGCTGCGGCTGGGGACGGCCATCGTCCCCGCCTTCACCCGGGGCCCGCTGGTCATCGCCCAGTCGGCGGCGTCGGCCGCCCAGGCCGCCCGGGCCGGTGGCGGCGAGTTCGTCCTCGGCCTCGGCACCTCGTCGGACGTCATCGTCGAGCGGTGGAACGGCGTGCCCTTCGACCGGCCCCTGGCCCGGGTGCGCGACACCGTCCGCTGCGTCAAGGCCCTGCTGGCCGGCGAGAAGGTCTCGGAGCGCTACGAGACGTTCTCGGTGTCGGGGGCCCGCCTGGCCGAGCCGCCCGGTGGACCGGTCCCGGTCATGGCGGCCGCCCTCCGGCCGGGGATGCTCCGCCTGGCCGGCCGGGAGGCCGACGGCGCCATCATCAACTGGCTGGCGGCCGACGACGTGCCCACGGTGGCGCCCTACATCCGGGAGACGGACCCGGCCACCGAGATCGTGGCCCGCATCTTCGTCTGCCCGACGGCCGACGCCGACCGGGCCCGGGCCGCCGGGCGGCGCATGATCACCGCCTACCTCAACGTGCCGGTCTACGCCGCCTTCCATCAGTGGCTGGGGCGCGGTGAGGCGCTCGGGCCGATGTGGGACGCCTGGCGGGCGGGCGACCGGGCCGGCGCGCTGGCCGCCGTCCCCGACGCCGTCGTCGACGAGCTGCTCATCCACGGCCCGCCGGAGGAGTGCCGGGAGCGGGTCGAGGCCTACCGGGCGGCGGGGGTGACCACGCCCGTCCTCATGCTGATCGCCCCGGACGATCCGGCCGCCGCCGTCCGGGCTCTGGCCCCGGGCCGGATCGGACCGTAAGATTTGTGGCTCATGTTGCTAGCGGTAGTGTAGGTGCCAACTTTCCGACGGACTGGTCCGGAGGCCACGTGGCGGTACGTCGCTCGGAGCTGCGAGTGCTGGTGGCGGTGGGGGTCTTCGCCACCGCCGGCCTCGTGTGGACGGGCGCCGACGCCGCCGCCGGCCATGACATCAACGTCACCGGCGACGCCGCCAAGTGCGACAAGACCTGGGGCCCGCCGTGCTTCACCCCGGCCAACGGCACCGTGACCAGCATCAACGTCGGTGACACGGTCACCTGGCACGTGCTCGACGGCACCCACACGGTCACGCCCGTCGACCCGGCGGCGTTCGGCGGATCGGGCGACCTGACCGGCCCCGACGCCACGTTCCCGGTGACCTTCGACAAGCCCGGCGTCTTCAGCTTCTACTGCAAGCACCACGGCAGCGTGGACAAGGACGGCAAGACGTTCCACGGCATGTGGGGCAAGATCGACGTGAAGGGCGGCGACACCACGACGACGTCGACGCCGTCGGCCTCGTCCCCGCCCGGCAGCTCGCCTGCCCCGCCGCCGGGGAAGGATCCCGGGCCGGCCCCGCCGCCGCCCGCCCCGCCGCCGACGTCCCAGTCGGGCTCGTCGCCTCCGCCGGCCCGCCCGGGCCCGGGGAGCGGCAACGGCGAGACGGCCGCCGGGACCGGCCGCCCCTGGGTGGGGCCGCCGCCGGCCACCAACCCGGCGCCCGCCCCCCGGTCGGCGGCCGCGCCGGCGCCCGATCCGGGCCCCGCCCCGGCCCCCGCCCCGAAGAAGGACGAGAAGGACGGGAAGGACTCGAAGGAGGCGCCCCCCGCTCCCGGTGTGCCGCCGCCCGACGAGCTGGTGCGGCCGCCCATCCCGGCCTTCCCGACCGCCACCACCGCGCCGACCGCCGCGCCCCCCGGCGGGGCGCCCCAGGGCGACGCCGTGGCCGTGCTCAAGACCGAGCCCGTCGCCCACCACAAACGCCTGATCCTCTTCGGCACGGTGTTCGGCGTCGGCGCCTTCGCCCTCGGCGTGGGCGGCTGGAAGTTCACCCACCGCTCGTCGAAGTACTGGCCGGCGTAGGGCGTAGGCAGCGCTGGGCGCTGCCTACGTTGTTTCTGGCGGCTTCGCCGCCCCGGACGGGGCCCCAACCCCGTCCTCCTCCGGAGCATGGGGCCCCTGCCCCATGCCCGGCCGTGGGCCGGAGCAGGCGCTTCCGGTGCTTCGCCGCCCCCGGGCGGGGCCCCTGCCCATGCCCGGCGGTGGAGGGTTAGCAGGCGGCGGAGAGCAGTGGGTAGGGGCTGATGGCGTCGCCGTTGCCGGGGTGGAACTCGAAGTGGGTGTGGTAGCCCTGGGCGTCGCCGGTGTTGCCGACGAGGCCGATCACCTCGCCCTGGAGCACCCGGCGGGGGATGGCGCCGACGATCTGCATCAGGTGCATGTAGACGTAGGTGTTGCCGTCGTCGCCACGGAGGAAGATCGTGATGCCGCCGCCGGCCCAGGGGCGGGTCTCGATGGCGCCGTCGACGACGGCCACGTTGGGGGTGCCCCGGGGGCTGAGCAGGTCGTTGCCCATGTGGCGGCGTCCGCCCCAGCGGGGGGCGCCGAAGTCGTCGGTGAAGGCCAGCGGGCCGGCGATCGGGCAGACGAACGAGGGCGCCGGGCCCTTCAGGATGCGCTGGCCCAGCGCCGAGCGGCTGGCCCGGGGCAGGGGTGCCCGGCCCGGGGGCGGGGGCAGGGCGGCGGCCATGGCCGTCAGCTGGGCCGAGATCTGCTCCTGCTGGGCGGCGAGGTCGGCCCGGGTGACGTCGGCGTCGTGCCGGCGGGCGGCCAGCTGGGACTGGCGGTCGCGGATGCCCTGCTGCGTGGCCCGCAGCGCGTCGATGGCCGGGACGTCGCGGGCGCTGATCTCGGCGGCGAGGTGGGCCGAGCGGTCGGAGCGCAGCGTGGCGGCCACCGCCTCGAAGCGGTTCACCGCCGCCGCGGCCATGTCGCCCTGGTAGACGGCCACCGCCTGGCGGGTGATCCGCGCCCGCAGCGGGGTCACCTTGGCCTCGAGGGCGGAGATCTGGCGCTCGAGGCCGTCGATCTGGTCGCCGAGGCGGGCGTAGACCGACTGGGCGGCGGCGTAGCGGGCGGCGGCCTGGTTGGCCTGGCTCTTGAGCCCGGCCATCGTGACCGGCGCCGGCGCGGCGGCCGGCGGGCCGCCCTGGTTCGGCGTCGTCGACGCCCGGCGACCCCGGGCGTCGGCCCTCCCGAGAGGGGCGACGGCGGCGGCGGCGGCCACCAGGCACAGCAGGACGGAACGGTTGGGAAGGCGCATGGGTGTCGAGGCCGGGATGCCCGTCCCGGTCCGGCGGAGACGCTAACCAGGGTTCTCGCGCCACTCCAAGCCCGAGCACGCTACGCGCGAAACGTGCGCCACAGTAGTGCTCAACCGTGCACAGGCGTTGACTGTAAATGCGGCCAGCGGGCCGGTCATTCGAGATCGGCCGGGACGACGAAGGCCTCGAGGGTGGCGTCGGCCGCCGCCAGGGTCGCCCAGTCGCCGGGGAACGTGAGCGTGGCCAGGGCGCCGGTGGGGAACTTGGTGCGGACCCGGGCGATCAGCTCGGGGTCGCCCTGGCGGCCGAGCCCCCGGACGATGTCCTCCAGCCCGGGGTTGTGGCCGATCAGCAGCACGCTGGGCGTGGGGGCGGGGACCCGCCGGAGCCGGGCCAGGAGGAACGGGGCGGGGGCGCCGTAGAGGTCGTCCTCGATCTTGACGTCGGTGCCGTCGGGCAGATGGGGCCGGGCGTAGTCGAGGGTGTCCTGGGCCCGCCGGGCGCTGGAGCACAGGACGAGGGCCGGCGGGTCGAGCCCGGCCAGATGGCCGGCCATGGCCTCCGCCGCCCGCCGCCCCCGCGGGGCCAGGGGCCGGTCGAAGTCGGCGAGGTACGCGTTGTTCCAGCTCGACTTGGCGTGGCGCCACACCAGGAGCCGGTGCCGGGGGCCGGGGTCGGACATGCCCATGATTCTGGCGCCCGGGGCGCGGGTAGCGTGTGCCCTATGACGAGCGAGCAGGCCAGCCACGGCGACGTCGTCGCGTCCACGGAGGCGGTCGAGGCGTCGATGAGCCCGCAACGGGTGCCGGTCAACGTGCACGAGACGTCGGAGGCGCTGGTCATCGTGGCGCCGCTGCCGGCCGTGACCCCCAAGGACGTGACGGTCGAGCTGCGGCCCGGCAAGGTGCGCTTCTGGGCCCACCTCCGCAGTGCCGGCCCCCGCGACTACCTCGTCCACGAGTGGCACTACGGCGGCTACGAGCGGGAGATCGATCTGCCGGCCGGATTCGGCGGCGGTGTCGAGGCCACGCTGACCAACGGGCAGCTGGCGATCCGGGTGCTGCGGGGCGAGGCCAACACCCTGACGATCCAGCCGACCGGCGCGGCCGGCGGCTGACCGGTTGGCAAACCATTCTCAGCCCGTCCTCATGAAGCCTGAGACGGGCCGACAAATCGCGCGGTAGCGTCCCCGGCGGGCTCAAGGCGGGCCCGGGTTCGGTCGATGTTGCCCATACGTCCCCTTCCGTCCTGGCGGCGGACGGGGAGCCGATGAATTTGGGGCATCGGAGACAACGTGAATCTGGGGACAGTAAACAGGAACAGCCGGCTTTGGCGCGGCTGGCGGCGGCGGTTGGGCGTCAGCGGCGTCGCCGTGGCCGTCGGCGTCTTCGGCGTGGTCAGCGTGCACCCGGCCGAGGGCCGGGAGGCCGCGCCGGCCGCCGTACGGGCCGACGCCGCCGGGCCCTTCGCCGAACTGCCGGTGCCGCCGCGCTGGGCGCCGGTGGCCGTCGACGGCCCGACCACGACGACGGCGCCGCCGGAGACGACGACCACGACGACGGCGCCGCCGGAGACCACCACCACGACCACGGCACCGCCGCCCCCGCCGCCGGCGCCGGCCACCAGCGGGCCGCTCCCGCGGCCGGCGCCGGCCGCACCGGCCCCGTCGAGCGGCCCGGCGGCCCAGGCGCGGGTCGAGGCCATCGCCGACTCCAGCGGGTGGGACTGGCGGGCGGCCGGGGTCCGCTTCAACCTGGCCTTCTACCCGACGGAGTGCTGCCACTGGGGCGTGTACGAAGCGGCGAAGTCGACGATCTGGGTGGGGCCGACGGCCTTCGCCGATCCCGACCGCCTGCGCTACGTCGTCCTCCACGAGCTGGCCCACGCCTGGCAGTACCGCCAGAACCGCTTCGCCCAGTTCATCTCCGACTACACCGCCTGGGGCTTCACCACCATCGGCCCGGCGCTGGAGGCGGGCGCCGACTGCCTGGCCAACGTGTGGGGCGCCGGCGGCGGTCACTACTGGAACTGCCCGCCGGCCGCCCGGGCGCTGGCCGCCCGCCGGTTCAGCGGCGATTGGCGCTGACGATCGCCCCGGCGGCCACCGCCAGCACCACTGCACCGATGACGATGGCGAGGTTGGCGGCGTAGTCGTGGGGGAGCGACGTCGGGTTGTGCAGGGCCCGGCCGTACCCCCGCAGCGCCGGATAGGTGAACAGCGCCAGCGTGGCCGAGACGAACAGCGCCACCTGGACCGGCGCCCGCCACCGGCCCCGCACGGTGCGGGCCAGCGCCACCCCGGCCAGCACCACCAGCGGGGCCAGCACGAGGTCGTGGGCCAGGGCGCCCCCGAGGAGGAAGCGGGCCAGCTGGGCCGGGCGGGTGTCGAGGCGGTGGTGGAACGCCCCCCGCACGCCCCAGAGGATCATCCCCCAGCCGGCGGCGGCACTGGCCCAGAACAGCCATCCCCGGCGAGGGGCGGGCTTCACAGCACCACCACCCGCGTGACCCACTTCGTCTGGTTGACGCCGGGCCGGTCGGGCCCGATCAGCCGGACGGGGGCGCCGTGGTCGGGCGTGAGCGGTGCGCCGTCGAGGTGGGTGGCCAGCAGCGTGTCGGGGTCATGGGCCTGGAAGTGGTTCACGAAGGCGACGCGGTAGGGGCTGCGCTGCTCCAGCGATTCGACGTTGACCGCCGCCCCCGCCGCCGCCCCGGCGGCGTCGAGGAGGTCACGGAGCCGGGGGCCCGTCCACCGGGCGGAGTAGCTCCACCCTTCGACGCAGGCGATGGGCAGCCCGGCCGAGTGGGCGGGGAAGGCCAGGATGTCGTCGAGCGTCAGCGTCAGCGGCCGGGCGACGCGGCCCTCGATCCGCAGCCGGTAGGTGGAGGCCGCCGCCGCCTCCAGCACACCGGCGTTGCGGGCGCTGCGGTTGACGGGGCGGTCGGCGGGGTCGCGGGGCGCCAGGAGCGCCAGGCGCCGCAGGCCGGGGAGCGTCTGGCCGGCGGTGGTGAGGGTGAGGACCCCGGCCGCGCCGGCCACCGTGCGGAGGAAGCCCCGGCGGTCGAGGCCGTCGTGCGGCCCTTCGGCGCTGGTGTGCAGCACCGGGTCGGCGTCGGCCAGCGCCGGCCGCCGGGCGGAGCGGCGGCGGGGGCGCATCGCCCGGACGGCGATGGGCGCCTTGGCGCCGGCGTGGGCCACGAGGGCGCCGGCCGTGATCCAGGCCGTCCAGTAGTGGGCGGCGGTGAAGGAGAAGCGCCAGGGGTACCACTGGGCGATGTTGGCCACGCCGCTGAACACCATGAAGATCCCGCCGGTGACGAGGGCCAGGACGCCGAGCCGCTCGACGGCGTCGGCCGCCCGCCGCCCCGGCGGGAACGACAGGAAGCGGGGCCAGACGACCCACAGCTTGGCCACCAGGACCGGCAGCGAGGCGATGCCGCTGGCCACGTGGAGCCCCTGGGCGAACCGGTAGAGCCCGGCCGGCCGGGCCGGCACCGGCAGCCACGACAGCGGGTGCTGGTGGAGGTGGGAGAACAGGCCGGTGACGAAGCAGGTGGTGAACAGGAGCCCGAGGGCGGCGCCGAGCCAGGCGGCGATCCGCTCGTCGCGCAGCGGGCTCTGGAAGGCCCCCTGGCGGAGGGGAAGGTCGGGATCGGTGGTGAAGCGGTCGACCGCCGCCGTCACCGGAGATGAGCGAACCACCGGCCCTCCTCGGGGATCGGCTGCAGGCGGCGGAGCTCGAGGCCGGCCCGGGCCGCCAGGCGGGCGATGGCGCCGGCGTCGACGACGGCCCAGGGGAACCAGGGCCCGGAGCGGGCGCCCCGCTCCAGCCGGACGCGGTAGCGGCGCCACCCGGCGCCGGAGTCCGGCGGCTCGACCTCGACGACGACCGTGCCGCCGGGGGCCAGCAGTTCCCGGCAGCGGGCCAGCAGGCGCACGGGATCGCCGCCGATGCCGATGTTGCCGTCGGCCAGCAGGACGGTGCGCCACCGCCCGGCGCCGGGCAGCGGGTCGAACACCGAACGCTGCAGCACCGCCGCCCCCCGGTCCCGGGCCAGCGCCACCGCCGCCGGGGCGGGGTCGACGCCGAGCGCCACGGCGCCCCTCCGGGACAGGGCCACGACGAGGCGGCCCGGACCGCACCCGACGTCGAGGACGGGGGCGACGAGACCGGCCAGCAGTGCTTCCTCGCCGGCGGTCGGCTCGGCGTGCCACCGGACGGGGTCGAGGGGCAGGGCGGTGCCGTCCTCGGCCCGGAGGACCACCGGGTCGGCGGCCAGGAGCGACGTCGGGCTCACGCCACCGCCCCCGTCCACCGCCCGGCCAGGCGTTCGGCCACCCGGGCCGTCCGCAGCCGGGGGAAGGCTTCGGCGACGGTGCTCAGGTCCCCGACGGTGTCGATGTCCTGCAGCGCCGGCGCCGCCAGGACGTCGAGGCCCAGGGCCCGAAGCCGCCGCTCCTGCGCCGCGCCGGTGGTGGCGGTGCTCATGGGGAGGCCGGCGAAGACGGCGCGGGGATCGGCCCGGCGCCAGCCGATGACCCACCAGCCGCCGTCGACGGCGGGGCCGAGGACGGCGGGGCGGCCGGGGGCGCCGTCGATGTGCGCCAGCAACCGGTCGAGCCCGGCCGGGTCGACCTGCGGCGTGTCCATGCCGATCTGGATGCCCGGGCCGCCGGCGTCGGCCCAGGCGTGGGCCAGCCGGTCGTTGAAGGTGGCGCCCCGCTGGGGGACGACGGTGAAGCCGGGGGGGAGCCAGGGCCCGGGCGCCCCGTCGAGGGCCAGCACCCGGCGGGCGGCACCGGAGGCGGCCACCGCCGCCAGCGTGTCGGCCAGTGCCGCCGCCGCCACCTCGGCCGCCTCCCGGGGGGTGCACGGCGGGCAGAGGCGGGTCTTCACCCGGCCGGGACGGGGCGACTTGGCCATGACCAGCACGTGCGGCGCTCTCATGCGGCCAGCACGCGGGACATGTCGCGCACGGCCCGGGCCGTGCCCCGCAGCGTTCCGGTGACCTTGGAGCGGCCCGTCCGGGGCCGGTAGGGGACCGGCACCTCCTCGATCGTCCATCCGGCACCGGCGGCCCGCAGGACCATCTCCAGCGGCCAGCCGCAGCGGCGGTCGGTCAGGTCGAGGGCCAGCAGGGCGTCGCGGCGGGCGGCCCGCATGGGGCCGAGGTCGGTGAGGGGCCGGCCCGTCCGCCGCCGCAATTCCCGGGCCAGCACGGCGTTGGCCAGCCGGGCGTGCCGGGGCCACGCCGCCGTCGTGGTGGGGCGGCGGGCCCCGAGCACGAGCCCGGCCCGGCCGGCCAGCACCGGGCCGGCCACCAGCGGGAGGTCGGCGGGGTCGAGGGAGCCGTCGCCGTCGATGAAGCAGACGACGCCGTCGGCGGGGTCGGCGGCGACGAGGCCGGCGAAGCAGGCCGAACCGAAGCCGGGCCGGGGTTCGACGACGACGGTGGCGCCGGCCGCCCGGGCGATGGCGCCGGACCGGTCGGTCGAGCCATTGTCGACGACGACCGGCCGGTAGCCGGGGGGGAAGGCGGCCAGCAGCGCTGGCAGGGCGGCCGCTTCGTTGAGGACGGGAACGATGACGTCGGGCACGGAGGGGTTGTATCCGGCCCCCGCTTACGCGTTGCTGGCGAGGTTCTCACAATTCGGTGAACACGCCCCGGGCCGAGCGGACAGGGCCGCCGCAGGTGGCGATCATCGGGACCCATGATGGATGCTCCTCCCGTGACCGCCCGCGTCCTCATCATCGAAGACGACGCCACCGTGGCCGAGGTCGTCGGGCGCTACCTGAGCCGCGAGGGCTACGAGGTGGAGATCGCCACCGACGGCGCCTCGGGGCTGGAGCGGGCGCTGGCCGACCCGCCGGAGCTGGTGGTGCTCGACCTGATGCTGCCCCGGCTCGGCGGGCTCGAGGTGTGCCGGCGGATCCGGGCGGCGGCGCCCGTCCCCGTCATCATCCTGACCGCCCTGGGGGAGGAGGCCGACCGCATCGTCGGCCTCGAGCTCGGCGCCGACGACTACGTGGCCAAGCCGTTCTCGCCCCGGGAGCTGACGGCCCGGGTGAAGGCGGTGCTGCGCCGGGCCGGCGGGCCGCTGGCGGCGACGCCGGGGCGGGCGGCGGTGCTGCGGGCGGGGGAGCTCGAGGTCGACGTCACCGCCCACGAGGCCCGCCTGGGCGGCGCGCTGGTGGCGCTCACGGCCAAGGAGTTCGACCTGCTGGCCTACATGATGGAGAACCCCCGGCGGGCCTTCCGGCGGGAGGAGCTGCTCGAGCGGGTGTGGGGCTTCAGCTACGGCGACACCTCGACTGTCACCGTGCACGTCCGCCGCCTGCGGGAGAAGATCGAAGCCGACCCGTCGAAGCCCCGCTACGTGGCCACGGTGTGGGGCGTCGGCTACCGGTTCGAGCCATGAGCGGCGACGACCTCAGCGTCGTGGTGTACTCGGTCGTCGGGGCGGCCGTCTCGGGGCTCATCGCCGGCGCCGCCCTCTACGCCCTGCGGCGGCGCAGCATCGGCCTGCAGGCGGCCGTGGCCGCCCTGTCGGGCGTGCTGGCCACCGCCATCGGCGTCGCCTGGGCCGCCTCGAAGATGGTCATCAGCGGGCACGACCGCGACGTCCTGTGGATCGTGCTGGCCGGGGCGGGGGCGGTCGGCGTGGCCCTGGCCGGGCTGCTCGGGCGCCGGGTGAGCGCCGCCAGCCGCTCCGTCGGCGAGATGGTGCGCCGGCTGGGGAACGGCCACGGCACCGACGGGTTCCGGCTCGGTGTCCCGCCGGCCGCCGCCCCCGGCGAGCTGGCGGCGCTGGCCGGCGCGCTGGAGCAGACCTCGGCCCGCCTGGCCGAGGCCCGGGCCCAGGCCGAGGCCCTAGAGCGGAGCCGGCGGGAGCTGGTGGCCTGGGTGTCGCACGACCTGCGGACGCCGCTGGCCGGCGTGCGGGCCATGGTCGAGGCGCTGGAGGACCGCGTCGTCGACGACCCCGCGACGGTGGCCCGCTACTACGCCACCATGCGCCGGGAGATCGACCGGCTGGCGGGGCTGGTGAACGACCTGTTCGAGCTGTCCCGCATCCAGTCGGGGGCGCTGGCCCTCGACGTCGAGGCGGTGGCCCTCGACGAGCTGGTCGGCGACGCCGTGGCCGGCGCGGCCATCGCCGCCTCGGCCAAGGGGATCGACCTGCGGGGCGAGGTCGGCGAGCCGTCACCGGTGGTCGAGCTGTCGACACCGGAGATGGTCAGGGTGGTGCGCAACCTGCTCGACAACGCCATCCGCCACACGCCGCCCGGCGGCGTGGTGGTCATCACCGCCGGGCTGGCGGCCGGCGGCGAGGCGGCCGAGGTGTCGGTGCAGGACGCCTGCGGCGGTATCCCCGACGGGGACCTGGAGTCGGTGTTCGAGATGGCCTACCGGGGCGACGCCGCCCGCACGCCGGGCGACGGCGGCGGCGGGCTCGGCCTGGCCGTGGCCCGGGGGCTGGTCGAGGCCCACCACGGCGAGATCAGCGTCCACAACGAGGGCCCCGGCTGCCGCTTCACCGTCCGCCTGCCGCTGCAGCGGCCGTGACGGGGCCCCGCCCGTGAAGGTCCTCGTCACCGGGGGCGCCGGGTTCATCGGTTCCCACGTCGTCGATGTCCTCCTGGCGGGGGGCGCCGAGGTCCGGGTGGTCGACTCGCTCGACCCGTCGGTCCACGGCGAGGGGGCCGGCCCGCCCGACCTCGACCCGAGGGCCGAGCTGCTCGTCGGCGACCTGGCCGATCCGGCGGTGGCGTCGGCGGCGGTGGCCGGCGTCGACGCCGTCTGCCACCAGGCGGCCAAGGTCGGCCTCGGCGTCGACTTCGGCGACGTCACCGGGTACGTGGCGGGCAACGACACGGCCACCGCCGTGCTGCTGGAGGCGTTGTGGCGCAACGGGTTCACCGGCCGGCTGGTCCTGGCCTCGAGCATGGTGGTCTACGGCGAGGGCCGGGCCCGGTGCCCGGCCCACGGCCGGGTGGCCCCGGCGCCGCGCCGGGCCGCCGATCTCGACGCCGGCCGCTTTGAAGCGGGCTGCCCCCGGCCGGGCTGCGGCCGGCGGGTGCGGTGGGCGCCGGTCACCGAGACGGCGCCGGTCGATCCCCGCAACGTCTACGCCGCCACCAAGCTCCACCAGGAGCACCTCTGCTTCCTGTGGGGCCGGGCGGCCGGGGCCACCGTCGTCGCCCTGCGCTACCACAACGTCTACGGCCCCCGGATGCCCCGCGACACCCCCTACGCCGGAGTGGCGTCGATCTTCCGCAGCGCCCTGGCCGCCGGCCGGTCGCCGCTGGTGTTCGAGGACGGCGGCCAGACCCGCGACTTCGTCCACGTGGCCGACGTCGCCCGGGCCAACGTGGCCGCCCTCACCGCCGCCGTCCCCTCCGGCGCCTACAACGTGGCCAGCGGCCGGCCCCGCACCGTCCTCGACATGGCCGTGGCGCTGAGCGACGCCTTCGGCCCCGGGGCGCCCCGCCCCCGGGTGGTCGGCGGCTGGCGTCCGGGCGACGTCCGCCACATCGTCGCCTCCCCGGCCCGGGCGGCCGAGGACCTCGGCTTCGTGGCCGGGATCCCCTTCGAGGCCGGCATGGCGGAGTTCGCCCGGGCGCCGCAACGCCCGGCCGCCGTCGGCGCATGACCGTCACCACCCCGTTCCGGCGTGCATCCGCCGGATATGAGCGGCGGAAGAACGCCGGTTCGTCGGCCCCGGGCTTCCGGCGTTCATCGGCCGGATCTCAGCGGCGCAGGAACGCCGGTTCGGCGGGCGGGACCGGGGCGGTGCTCGCCTTCCTGGCGGCCGGGGCGGCGGGAGTGGCGCTGGCCGCCCGCGTCGCCCGGGGCGGGGCGCTGCCGGCGGCGGGCTGGGGACTGCTGGCGGAGCTGGCGCTGTGGGCCGCCGTCTGGGTCCTCGGGGGGCTGGCGGCGTTCCGGCTGCCGGGGCGGGTGGCGGTTCCCCTCGTCTTCCTCGTGGCCGTGGCGCTGCGGGTGGCCGCCATCGCCGGGCCGCCGACGACCTCCGACGACCTCTTCCGCTACTCGTGGGACGGGCGGGTGCAGGCGGCGGGGATCGACCCCTACCGCTACACGCCGGGATCGACGCACCTGACGGCGCTGCGGGAGCCGTGGCTGTGGCCGGAGCAGCAGCCCTGTCCGCTGGCCTACCGGCCGCTCGCCTGCACCCGCATCAACCGCTCGTCGGTGCACACCATCTACCCGCCCGGGGCCGAGGCCTTCTTCGCCGCCGTCTACCGCCTGAGCGGCATCGGCGCCCGCTGGAAACCGTGGCAGGTGGCCGGGTTGGTCGTCGACGCCGGCGCCGTCGCCCTGCTGGCCGCCGCCCTGCGCCGCTCCGGCCGGGACCCCCGCGGCGTCGCCCTCTACGCCCTCTGCCCCGCCCCGGTCCTGGAGTTCGTCAACAACGGTCACGTCGACGGGCTGGCCATCCTGCTCGGCCTGGCCGCTCTCGTCGTCGCCGGTGTGGGAGGGCGCGGGGCGAGCGCCGGCGGGGCCGTGACCGGGGCGCTGAGGCGTCGGGAGCTTCTCGCCGGTGCGCTGGCCGGGCTGGCGACGCTGGTGAAGCTCTACCCGATCCTCCTCGTCGTGCCGCTGGCGGCGGCGTCGCCCGATCGGCGGGGGCGGGCGCTGGCCCGGATCGGCGGGGCGGCGGCGGCCGTGACCGCCCTCGGGTACCTCCCGCACGTCCTGCGGGTGGGCGCCAGGGTCGTCGGGTTCCTGCCGGGCTACATCCGGGAGGAGCACTACGACGGCGCCGGCCGCTACCTCGTGGCCGGCGCCCTCCACGTCCCGGGGGGGCTGGCCGGCCCGGTGTCGGGGCTGGCGCTGGTGACGGCGCTGGCCTGGGTCTGGTCCCGGCGGCCGCCGGCGGCGAACGGGGCGGCCCTCGTCATGGGGACGCTGCTGCTGGCGGCGTCGCCCGTCCAGCCGTGGTACGCCGTGACGGTGCTGGCCCTGGCCGCCCTGGCCGCCGAAGCGCGGTGGGCGGCGGTGACCGTGGCCGGCTACCCGTACTTCTTCGCCGTGATCCTGCTCCACCCGGACCGGGTCGGGATCGGGGAGCTGGCCTACGGCCTGGCCGCGATCGCCGTGGTCTCGGCCGGGGCCCGTAGCATGAGGAGATGCCCGCCAAGAGAATGCTGACCGGCGACCGGCCGACGGGGAAGCTCCACGTCGGTCACTGGGTCGGCAGCATCAAGAACCGCGTCGAGCTCCAGCACCACTACGAGAGCTTCTTCATCATCGCCGACCTCCACATGCTGACGACCAGGAACAGCAAGGAGGACATCGCCGAGGTCGCCACCAACGCCCGGCAGATGGTGCTCGACTGGCTGGCGGCGGGCATCGAGCCGGAGCTGGCCACCTGTTACCTGCAGTCGGCCATCCCCGAGATCTGCGAGATGAACACCATCTTCCAGAACCTCATCACCGTGCCGCGGCTGGAGCGGGTGCCGAGCCTCAAGGAGATGGCCCGCGACGCCGGCAAGGAGGAGATGCCCTACGGGCTGCTCGGCTACCCGGTGCTGCAGGCGGCCGACATCCTCTGCGTCAAGGCCCACGTCGTGCCGGTGGGGAAGGACAACGTCCCCCACGTCGAGGTCACCCGGGAGATCGCCCGGCGCTTCAACAACCTCTACGGCGAGGTGTTCCCCGAGCCCGACTTCCTCATGGCCGAGGTGCCCACGCTGGTCGGCACCGACGGCCAGGGGAAGATGAGCAAGAGCCTGGGCAACACGATCTACCTGTCCGACGACGAGGCCACCGTCCGCAAGAAGGTCGGCAACATGTACACCGATCCCAAGCGCATCCGGGCCGACATCCCCGGAACGGTGGAGGGCAACCCGGTCTTCATCTACCACGACGTGTTCAACCCCGACGCCGCCGAGGTGGAGGACCTCAAGACCCGTTACCGGGAAGGCAAGGTGGGCGACGTCGAGGTCAAGGAGAAGCTGGCCAGGGCCATCAACGCCTTCCTGGAGCCCATGCGGGAGCGCCGGGCCCGGTTCGAGGCCGACTCCGGTCTCGTCGACCGGCTGATCGTCGAGGGCACCGAGCGGACCCGGGCCGAGGTGAAGCAGACCGTGTACGACATGCGCAAGGCGATGGGCCTGACCGGCGTCTACAACCAGATCCGGCGCAAGGCAGAACGGTCGGCGCCGAAGCAGGCCGCCGCCGCCGACTGAGGTCGCTTCAAGCCGGTTTCAAGTCGATCTCAAGGGCGCAGGGGGCCCTCCCGGACCGGCGAACTCCTCTCGGGACCGCACGGTCGCCGAGGAGGTGCCCCCATGTTCCCCTGGAAACTGATCTTCCGGTTCTTCAGCGCCTTCGTCCTGATGGCCACCGGCGGATTCGCCGCCGGGCACGACCTGCCGCGGCCCTTCGACTCCGGCCCCGCCCCGGTGGTGGCCGCCCCCGCCCCGCCCACCACGACGACGACGGCCGCTCCGGCCGGTTCGACGACGACGACGGGGTCCGCCGTCGTCGAGGTCGACGACCCGACGCCGGCCGACTCCACCACGACGACCACGCTGCCCGACAAGCCGGCCGGGCCGCCGGCGGCGCCGCCGCTCCGGCCCGCCCCCGGGCCGGTGGCCACCCCGGCCGACCCCGACCCCGCCCCGGCCCCGCCGGTCGACGACGACGCCCCCACCGTGTGCGCCGCCGCCCGGGCGACCGCCTGCGCGCCGGTCGACCCCGCCGCCGACAACAGCCACGCCGCCCGGGTGCAGCGCTGCCAGGACTGGTGGAACTCGCTGGCCGACGCCTTCACCGCCAACCACCGGCCGGAGTGGGCGGCCAAGGCCAAGGACCTCGCCGCCCACTGCGACGAGTTCGTCACCCGCTGGGAGCAGTGGCAGCAGCGGTGGCAGGACTGGCGGGCCCGCCACCCCGAGCCCCGGGACCCGAAGACCCCCGACGCCCCCAAGACCCCCGACGCCCCGAAGGGCGACCACCACGGCGACCGCGCCGATTCCCATCCGGACGGGGCGGCGCCGTCCCCCGCCGGGCCTCAGCCCACGCCGGTCTCGCGCCACGGCGAGGGCCGTCACTAGGGAGGACCGCCGGCAGGCTCCGGTCCTGCCGGCTCGACGGAGCTGACGGCACGCAGCCGGGGCCCCGGACCGCTCGCCGCGGTCCGGGGCCCCGCTCATCCCGACAGGCGGGTGACGGTCACGGTCACCGACAGGCGGTGGCCCCCTTCGGTGAAGACGACGCCCTTCAACGGCGCCACGTCGGAGTAGTCCCGGCCCCAGGCCAGCGTCACGTGGGCCGGGGCCACCAGCCGGTTGGTGGGGTCGAGGTCGAGCCACGTGCCGTCGGGGAGGGCCACGGCGCACCAGGCGTGGGAGGCGCCGGTCCCGGCGCCGGTCTCGAGGTGGCCGCTCACGTAGCGGGCCGGCAGGCCCAAGGAGCGGAGGCAGGCGATCTCGAGATGGGCGAAGTCCTGGCACACGCCCCGGCGGCGGGCCATGACCTCCGACACCGGCGTGAGCACCGTGGTGACGCCCGGCTGGTAGGCGAAGTCGCGGTGGATCCGCCCGGTGAGGTCGGCCACCGCCTCGTCCAGCGGGCGGCCGGGGGGAAACGACTCCCGGGCGTAGGCGGCGGTGGCGGCGTCGGGGTCGACCAGCGGCGAAGCGACGCAGAACTGCACCGCTCCGGGCGCCCGGCGCCAGTCGCCGCTGTCCCACGGCGCCCCGGCCGCCGGGCCGGGCGGGCCGGTGGTGACGTCGACCTCGGCGGTGGCCGTGACGGTCAGCGCCGAATGGGGTCGGGCCACCGCCAGGTGCACGACCCGGTTGCCGAAGAAGTCGGTGTGCTCGGCCCGGTCGTCGGGTTCGGGGTCGACGGCCAGCCCGGCGGCCACGACGACCTGGTGGGGGGTGGCCCGGGGCAGCACCCGGGCCTCGCTCAGCCCATGGGTGACCGGCGCGTCGTAGACGAAGCGGGTCTCGTGGCGGACGGCCAGTTTCACGGCCCGGGTGGCTCCGCCGCCCCGGGGGCCAGCAGGTCGAGGGGCTGGACCGGCACGTGGGCGAAGTACCGCAGCGTGACCGCCGAGGCCACCTGGTCGAGGTCGCCGGCCAGGGCGCCGAGGAAGGCGGCCAGGCCGGGCCGCCGGTCGCCGGCCGGCGCCAGCAGCCCGGCGAGGTCCGACATCAGCAGCCGCTCCAGCACGGTGCCGAGCGGTTGCAGCGCTTCGTCGGGCGGCGGGCCGGGGAGGCGCCGGAGGTCGGCCAGCAGCCGGTCGGCCTGGAAGTACAGCGACCGGGGGTTGCCGGGATCGGTGATCAGCAGCCGGGCCAGGGCGTGGACCTCGATGTCGGACCGGTAGCGGCGGCGGTAGGCGACGAGGCTCTCGCAACAGGCCAGCAGCGTTTCGTGGGTCAGGCCGGCGATGTCGCGGTCGGGGATCGGCACCAGCGTCCCCTGCAGCATCCGGACCAGCAGGAGGGCCCGCTCCAGGCGGCGGCCGATGTCGAGCATCAGGTAGCCGGGATCGCGGACCATGCTCTCGGCCGACAACCCCACCAGCGCCATGAGGTGCGTCAGCGTCGAGCCGGCGATCTCGTCGATCTCGGCCGGGGCGGTGGCCGCCCGCAGCGCCCCCAGCCGGTCCTCCAGCGTGGCCAGCACCCGGCCGGTGTGGGTCGACAGCAGCTCCCGGGCCGACAGCGACGCCTCGAGCAGGTCGGCCAGCGACCGGATCACCGAATGGTGGGGCGGCTCGTCGCCCCACCCGAGGGCGCCGGCCCACATGGTTCCCCAGGCGCCGCCCCCGTCGGTGGCCAGCTCGGGGCTTTCGTCGAGCTCGGCGCTGATCGTCTGCGCCGCCCGGACGGCCGTCTCGGCCGCTTCGGCGTGGCGGCCCATCCAGTAAAGCGCTTCGGCGTTGCGGCTCGGCAGCGACGCCCCGAGGTCGACCTGGGGCAGCGTGAGGACGGGGCCGGCGAGGCGCTGCGGCCCACCGGCCAGCGCCCAGACGTCCTTGCGGACCACGACCACCTCGCCCCCGGGCCGCTCGAGGCGGACCCGGGCCAGCCCGCCGGGGAGCGTCTCCCAGCCGTCGCCGGCGGCCACCACGAAACCCCGCAGCACGAGGCGGCCGGCGGCCAGACGCCCGTCGTCGACGACCGGTGCCGTGCCGGCTTCGGCGTACTCCTCGGCGGCCCACGACCCCGGCCGGGCCTCGACGGCGGCCTCGAGCCGGCCGCGGGCCCCGGCCGTCATCGTCCGGGGGAACAGGCGGCTGCCGGCGGCCGCGCCGGGGTGGGCGTCGGCGGTGAGCGGGCGCAGCACGACGCGGTCGAGGTCGCCGAGCACCTCGGCCCGGGCGGCGTCGTCGCCGCACCACCAGGTCGGGACGGGGGCCAGCCGCAGCTCCTCGCCGAGCAGGGCCCGGGCCAGGGCGGGCAGGAAGGCGCCGAGGACGGGGTGCTCGACGAAGCCCGTCCCGACGGCGTTGGCCACGGCGACCCGGCCGCGGCGGGCGGACTCGAGGAGGCCCGGAGGCCCGAACGCCGAGTCGGGCCGCAGCTCCAGCGGGTCGCACCACTCGTCGTCGACGAGGCGCAGGACGACGTCGGCCGGCTCCAGGCCGCCCACCGACCGGACGGCGACCCGGCCGCGGCGCACGGTCAGGTCCGGCCCCGACACCAGCGTGTAGCCGAGGTTGCGGGCCAGGTAGGCGTGCTCGGGGAAGACCTCGGCGTCGGGCCCGGGGCTGAGGATCACCGTGCGGACGCCGCCGGCCGGGGCGGCGTCGCCGGCCCCCGCCGCCAGCCCTTCGCCGAGGCCGGCCAGCGTCGAGCGCAGCGTGTCGAAGAAGCCCTCCACCCGCTGCACCCGCAGCCCCCGGTAGAGGTCGGGGTGGAGGCCGGCCAGCACCCGGCGGGCGCTGAGCACGGCGCCCAGTCCCCGGGGCACCGCCGCCCGGTCGCCCCGCACCCGCCAGTCGCCGCCCGGCGGGCGGGCCAGGTCGACGGCCAGGGCCACCAGCCACCGGCCGACGGGGACTCCGGCGCAGGGCCGCAGGAAGGCCGGATGCCCGTAGACGACCTCGGCCGGCAGCACACCCCGCTCGACGAGGCGGCGGGGCCCGTAGACGTCGGCCAGCAGCAGTTCCAGCAGGCGGGCCCGTTGCCGCAGTCCGGCGTCGAGGGCGGCCGCCTCGGCCGGGCTGAGCAGGTGGGGGATCGGGTCGAGGGCCCGGAGGGCGGCGGCCCCGGCGGTGGCGGGCAGCGTCCCCTGGTTGCGCCGCAGGCGCCGGACGCGGTCCTGGGCCCGGAGGAGCGTGGCCCGGTCGGCGCCGAGAAGGTCGCGCTCCAGGCGCCGCCAGTGGGCCCGGGGGGCGCCGGCGGCGTCGTGGACCTCGTCGAAGCGCAGCCCGGCGGGCGCGCCGGCCGGCCCGGTCACCAACCCGACCCCCCTCTCATGGCGAAAGGCTAACGGTCGGGCCCCCGATCCCGGCGGTTCGGGAGAGCGTGCCAAGATGCCCGCCCGTGAGCGACATCCCCGACTTCGGCGAGCGCCGGGGCCCGCTGCGGCCCCGCCACACGGAGGACTTCGACGAGTTCTACGAGGGCACCCCGCCCTGGGACATCGGCCGCCCCCAGCCGGCCCTGGCCGCCCTGGCCGAGGCCGGGGCCTTGACCGGCCGGGTGCTCGACGCCGGCTGCGGGACGGGCGAGCACGCCCTGCTGGCCGCCGGGCTCGGCCTCGACGCCACCGGCGTCGACGCCGCCCCCCGGGCCATCGCCCGGGCGGAGGCCAAGGCCCGGGAGCGGGGGCTGGCGGCCCGCTTCCTGGTGGCCGACGCCCTCGACCTCCCGGCGCTCGGCGAGCAGTTCGACACCGTCCTCGACTCGGGCCTGTTCCACGTGTTCGAGGACGACGACCGGGCCCGCTACGCCGCCAGCCTGTCGGGGGTGGTGCCGCCGGGGGGGCGCCTCCATCTCCTGTGCTTCAGCGAGCACCAGCCCGGCGACTGGGGCCCCCGCCGCGTCACCCAGGCCGAGATCCGGGCGGCGTTCGAAGGCGGCTGGCGGGCCGACTCGATCGAGGCCACCCGGCTCCACGTGGTGTTCGACCCGGGCACGGTGGCGGCCTGGGTGGCGTCCCTGACCCGCCTGTAAGGGGTGTCGAAAATAAAAAACCTGTTCCGAACCACCTCCTCCACAGTGACAACACCGTAGGTCTGGGTTAACGTAAGCAGCCGGGCCGGGCGGGCGGAGCCCGGAGCGCGGAGTGCGGAGTTTGGTGGAGGCCCCATGAGCTCTCGGGGATGGCGGTCGGCGGTGATGGGACTGGCCCTCGTGGCCGGGCCGGTGCTCCCGCTGGTCACCGTGGCCCGGCCGGCCGGGGCGGCCGAGACGACCTTCGACGAGACCTGCGCCGACGTCTACGGCCACCGGGCCGACGGCGACCTCGACAAGACCACCGACCCGGTGGCCGGTTCGCCGGTGGCCCCGGGCCAGCCGGTCCAGGTCACCGTCAACTGGCCGACGTTCGCCGTCGCCGGGCCCCGCACCCACCGGCTGATGGACTGCGTCAGCGTCGACGGCCACCCCGCCCAGCTGGCCGCCGACCGCCAGTTCACCAGCGCCGAGGGCACGATCACGGTGTCGGAGACCATCCCCGCCGGGCTGGCCTCGGGCTCGACGGTCTGCGGGCAGAGCTTCCTCAAGACCCAGGGCTCGTTCGGGCCGGTCACCCGGTGGAGCGAGAAGACCTGCTACCCGGTGGGCAACGGCGCATCGTTCCATGCCCTGTCCCGGGTGCCGTCGCCGCCGTCGGCCTCGGCGCCGCCGCCGTCGAAGTCGCCCGAGAACCGGACCACGCCCACCACCCGCCCGTCCTCGTCGTCACCGCCCAGCGGCAGCGGGGAGTACAAGGCGCCGTGGCCGCCGTGGGAGAAGGCGCCCCGGGAGACGACACCGACGTCCCCGCCGGTGCTCACGCCGACCACCTCGGCCCCGAGCACCAAGGCCGCCCCCGCCCCCCGCACGGCGTCGGGCACGCAGTCGGCCGCCCCGGCCACCGGGGCGCCGGTGCGGGCGCCGAGCCAGACGCTGCCCCGGACGGGCGCCGGCATCGTCGTCCTGCTGGCCATCGCCGCCGTGGCGCTGTTCTCGGGGCGCACGCTCCAGCGGGCCTCGGATCACATCGCCGAGAACCGGCCGGTGCCGGCCGTCCCCGTCGAGGAGGAGGACGAGCCGACGCTGATCCTCGGCCGGCGCTGGTAGCGCCCGGCGCGGGGGCGGCGGGCGGGTCCTTTGTGTCCCGCTCCGCAGGAAACCGGGGTTTCTCTCGGGAAACTCTTTCCCGATGCTGGGGGAACGTAGAAAGCGGCCGGGCTACGCGCGGCCGGTGCAGCCACGCACGCCGAACGGCCGGCGCCACGGATGGCGTGCGCCGCGCCGTCAGTACCGGTTCTGACCGGCCGCCGCCGGCGGGTCTGACGCGTCGCGCCCTCTTGACCAGACGATGCGCGCCCGGGGCACACTGAGCCGGTGAGCCTCACCGACCCGCGGGAGCGGCTGACCGGTTGGGCCGGGTTCGCCGGCGCCGACGGCGACGACCCCTACCGGCGCTACGCCGATGCCCGGGCGGCGCCCGTCCGGCGGGTGGTGCTGGCCGACGGCCGCCCGGCCTGGATCGTGACGGGCTACGCCGAGGGGCGGGCGGCGCTGCTCGACCCCCGCCTGGTGAAAGGCGTCGACCGGGCCCTGGCCGCCCGGGCCGAGATCGTGCCGCCGGGCCTGGCGCACCCGCTGTTCCGCCACCACATGCTCTTCGCCGACGACGAGCGCCACGCCCGCCTGCGGGGGGTGGTGGGCGGGGCGTTCTCGGCCGGCCGGATGGCGGCCCTCCGGCCCCGGGTGCAGGCGATCGTCGACGAGCTGCTCGACGGGCTGGGCCGGGCGCCGGCCGGCGAGCCCGTCGACCTGGTGGCGGCCTTCACGCTGCCGCTGCCGATCCGCGTCGTCTTCGAGCTGCTCGGCGTGCCCCTGACCGACCAGGCGGCGCTGCGGGCCTGGTTCGAGGCGGTCTTCGCCGATCCCGTCGTCCAGGCCGCCGTCCCCGACGGCTGGGCGGCGGCCGACGCCGTCTCCGCCTACCTCCGCGACCTGCTGGCGGCCAAGCGGACCGACCCCGGTGACGACCTCCTGTCGGCGATGGTGTCGTCGGTCGACGACGGCCGGCTCGACGAGGACGAGCTGCTGTCCAACGCCTGGCTCCTCATCATCGCCGGCCACGACACCACGGTGAACCTGATCGGCAACGGCCTCGTGGCCCTGTTCCGCCATCCCGACCAGCTGGCCCGGCTGCGGGCCGACCCGTCGCTCGTCCCCGCCGCCGTGGAGGAGTTCCTCCGTTACGACGGCCCGCTGCAGCACACGACGTTCCGGATGACCGCCGAGCCGGTCACGATCGGCGGCGTCGACATCCCGGCCCACGAGCAGGTGCTGGTGGTGGCGGCCGCCGCCAACCGCGACCCCGGCCGCTTCCCCGATCCCGACCGGCTCGACATCGACCGGCCCCACAACCACCACCTGGCCTTCGGCCACGGCCTCCACTTCTGCCTCGGCGCCCCCCTGGCCCGCCTGGAAGGCGACGTGGCCTTCACCTCGCTGCTGCGCCGCTTCCCCGGCCTGCGGCCCGCCGTCCCCGTCGACGAGTTCCACTGGACGTACCGCATCACCCTCCGGGGCCTGAACGCCCTTCCGGCCTTCCTCGCCTGAGGGGACCGCTTCAGTGGGGCCGGATGACCGAATCGGGCGGTGGGATCCAGCCGGTGGCGTCGGCGTTGATGACGACGGTGCCGGCCGACCGGTCGTGGAGCGGCTGGTAGAGCGGGTCGCCGAGGGCCAGGTAGGTGACGAACCAGAACAGGGCCCGGGCACCGGCCCGGTGGACGGCCATGCCGAAGGTGATGGGGCCGCCGGTCTCCCGGTTCACGACGCGGATCCCGACGAGACGCTTCCCGAACGTCTGGCCGCTCGACGCCTCCATGAGGACGGGCGTGATCAGCACGGCCACCCACACCAGGGCCCGGACGAGCAGGGCCGATCCCGACACCGGGTGGGAGAAGGCCTGGTCGGGGCCGATGGCGCCCGACCACAGGAGGGCCAGGAAGGCCAGGGTGACGTCGATGCCGGCCGCCGCCACCCGGGCCCGGGGGACGGCCAGCTCGGCCGGCCGGGGCGGCTGGTGCCGGGGCGGGGAGTCGGGGTCGTCGGCGAAGGCCAGGCGGCCGAAGGCCCGCAGGGTCGGGCGCTGGCCGCAGCGGCCGCAGGGGCGCCGCCAGGAACCTTCCCGAGATCCGCACGTCGGGCACTGCATCATCCTCAGGATCCGCCTGCCGATTCGCCGCTGTAAAGGGCCGAAGGTCCAGGCCCTCCCCGCCTCCGGGCCAGTGAGGCGCGCCGATCCGGGCGGAATTACCGTGCGGGCACGGCACAGGACCACAGGAGAGGGGAAGGCATGGACCGGGACCGGCTGCTGCCGCTGGCGTTGCGGGTGATCGGGGCCATCTTCATTGTCGGCGTGCTGCCGATGATGATCGTGTGGCCGTCGGGCTGGCGGTGGGCGCCCCACAACCACGAGTACGAGCAGATGATCATGGTGGTCTACGCCGTCCTCGGCGTGTTCCTGATCCTCGCCGCCCAGGATCCGCCCGAGCACCGGAGCCTCCTGCAGTTCACGGTGTTTTCGAGCGTGGCCCACGCCGCCGTGATGACGGTGCACGCCTTCGGGATGCCCGGCGAGCACTGGCACCTGGCGGCCGACATCCCCGCCCTCCTGATCGTGGCCGGGGTGCTGGCCGTCCTCATGCCGCCGGGGCCGGCTCGGCGGGAGCGAGCCGTTCCGGCCTGACGGCGCCGAGCATCTCGTCGATCTCAGCGGCGGGCGCCGGACGGGCCAGGTAGTAGCCCTGGACCACGTCGCAGCCGAGCCGGTGCAGGGCGGCGATCTGGTCGGCGCACTCCACGCCCTCGGCCACCACCCGCAGGCCCAGGGCGTGGGCCAGGTGGACGACGCTCTCCACGATGGCCTCGTCGGCGGCGTCGAGGCCCAGCCCCCGCACGAAGCTCCGGTCGATCTTGAGGACGGTGACCGGGAAGCGCTGCAGGTAGGTCAGCGACGAGTAGCCGGTGCCGAAGTCGTCGATGGCCAGCTGCACGCCCAGCGCCTGCAGCTCGCTCAGCGTGCGGCCGTGATGCTCGATGTCGGCCATGAAGCTGCTCTCGGTCAGCTCCAGGCACAGCTCCCAGGGCCCGATGCCGTAGCGCTCGAGGGCGTCGCGCACCATGGCCGCCAGGTGGGGGTCGCGCAGCTGGCGGGCCGAGAGGTTGACGGCCAGGGTGAACGGCTGTCCGCCGGCGTGCTGGCGCCAGCGGCTCCACTGGCGCAACGCCTCGTGCAGCACCCATTCGCCGATGGGCACGATGAGGCCGGTGTCCTCGGCCAGGGGGACGAAGGCGGCCGGGCCGAGCAGCCCGAGCCGGGGGTGCTGCCAGCGCACGAGCGCCTCCAGCCCGACGACGCGGCCGGTGGCGATGTCGACCACCGGCTGGTAGGCGAGTCGCAGCTCGTCGCGCTCGGCCGCCCGGTGGAGGGCGCTCTCCGTCTGGAGGCGGGCGGCGGCGGCGACCCGCATGGCCTCGTCGAAGAACTCGCAGCGGGATCGACCCCCCTCCTTGGCCCGGTACATGGCGGCGTCGGCGTCGCTCAGCAGCCCGTCGGCCGACGTGCCGGGGGCGGCCACGGCCACGCCGATGCTGACCGACAGGAAGACCTCCTCGCCGGCCAGCACGAAGGGCTCGGCGAAGGCGCCGGCGATGCGGTCGGCCACGGCCCGGGCCTCGGCCCGGGCGGCGGGGCCGTCGCGGATCACCACGAACTCGTCGCCCCCGAAGCGGGCCACCGAGTCGGGGCCGCCCACGGCCCGCTGCAACCGGGCGGCGGCCGCCACCAGCAGCTCGTCGCCGGCGGCGTGGCCCCGGCTGTCGTTGACGACCTTGAACCGGTCGAGATCGACGAACAGGACGGCCACGCCCCCGCCGTGGCGCCCGTAGCGCTCCAGGGCCAGCGAGAGGCGCCGGGCCAGCGCCGCCCGGTTGGGGAGGCCGGTCAGGCTGTCGTGGAGCGCCTGGTGGGCCAGCTCGGCCTGCGACTCCAGCAGGTCGTGGACCTGCCGCCGGTCCCGGACGGCCAGCCGGCGGTTGGCCGCCTCGAGATCGCGGCGGGCCAGGTCGCGCTCCCGGACGGCGGCGGCGATGACGAGCCCGGTGAGGGCCAGCACGGCCACGAAGGCGTCGAGGACGAGGAGGCTCTGCGTGGCGGCGGCCCGCACGAAGGGTCCGGCGCCGGCCGCGGTGCGGACGACGGCCAGGGCCGAGGTGGCGGCCACGACCGCCGCCGCCCGGCGGGGGGCGAGGCGCACCGCCCCCCAGGCCACCACGGCCAGGAGGAGATAGGGGGCGTTGGCGCCGGCGTCGAACAGCGCCAGCGCCGCCCCGGCGGCGGCCACGACGACGAGGACCTCGGGATCCCCGCCGAAGGGGACCGGCCGGCCGGAGCCGGGCCCGGCCCGGACCGGCCGGACCCTGGAGCTGAGCAGGAGCGGGACCACCACCAGGCAGCCGAGGAGGTCGCCGGCCCACCACGTGAGCCAGGACGTGCCGAGGTGGTGGCGGTCGAGGACGCCACCGGCGCAGAGGCTGGCGACGCCGCCGGTGGCGCCCACGGCGGCGGTGGCCAGCATCGAGCCGGCGAAACGGGCGACGTCGCGCAGGCGGTCGAAGCACCGCAGCTGCCACAGCCCGGTGACGAGCCAGGCGCCGGCCAGGGCCTCGACCACGTCGCCGGCGGCCATGCCGGCGTTCGACAGCACCGGGACGTGGCCGGCGTTGGCCAGCAGCTCCCCGGCCAGCACCCCCGGCCACAGACGCCATCCCCCGGCGATCAGCGAGCCGACGGCCACGCCGGTGGCCGGCCAGACCGGAGCGATGTTGCCGGGGAGCACCCCGAGGGCGATCGCCGCCCGGGCGGCGCCGTAGTAGGCGGCGGCGACGAAGAGGAAGGCCAGCGGGTACGGCATCGCCCTGCGGGACTGGTCGGTCAACGCGCTCCCGTCCTCGTCGGCAGACTTTCGACCCCTCTCCATCGTCGGCCGGCGGCCGATCCTGAGCCTGACGGGCGGCGAAAGGCCGTCAGGTCCGGGGGCGCACGGTGACGGTCCCCCGCATCCCGGCCTGGAGGTGGCCCGGTTCGTGGCATTCCATGGTGTAGGTGCCGCCGACCAGCGTGATCACGTCGAGGTCGGCGCTCTGGCCGGCGTCGGCCTCCCGGACGCTCAGGCCCTTGCCGTTGCGGTAGATCCCGAGGTCGTGGAACGTCCGGCCGGCATTGACGAAGTGGAACCGGTAGCGGCCCGGGTCGAGCCTGAGGTTGGCCGGGTCGAACCGCATCTCGGTGCCGGTGACCGTGACGGTGCGGACGGGGCCGCCGCCCCCTCCGCCGCCGCAGGCGGTGAGGCCGGCGCCGAGGGCGGCGAGGGCCAGCGCGGCGGCCAGGCGGGGCGGGCGGGCCATGGCCGCAGAGTCTCGCAGGCGGCGGTCAGGCGGCCGGCAACCGGAACGAGACGACGGCGCCGCCCTCGGGCCGGTTGGCCGCCTCGATCGTGCCGCCGTGGGCGGCGACGAGATCCCGGGCGATGGCCAGCCCGAGGCCGCTGCCCGCCGGGGACTCCGACTTCGTGAACCGGTCGAAGAGCCCCGGCAGCTGTCCGGCGGCGAACCCCGGCCCGCTGTCGGTCACGGTGAAGCGCACCCACCCCGGCTCGGCGGTGTCGACGGCGACCGCCACCCGCCCGCCGGCCGGCGTGTGGCGGACGGCGTTGCTCACCAGGTTCCCGAGAATCTGTTGCAGGCGGACGGGATCGGCGTCGGCCGCCCGCGGTGGGGGCGGGGGAGCGGCGGTGAGCGTCACGCCCCGGGCGGCGGCGCCGGCGGCGTGGGCGGCCACGGTGTCGGCCACCACCGTGGCGGCGTCGAGCGGTTCCCGGTGCAGCGTCAGCCGGCCGGCGCCGGCCAGGGCCAGCGTGTGCAGGTCCTCGACGACGCGGGTCAGCACGTGCGTCTCGTCGAGGAGCGAGGCGAGGTGGGCGTCGTCGCGGGGATGGATGCCGTCGAGCTGGGCCTCGATCCCGCTCTGCAGCACGGCCAGCGGCGTGCGCAGCTCGTGGGTGACGTCGGCCAGGAACTGGCGCCGGGCGGCGTCGGCCGCTTCCAGCCGGCCGCTCATCTCGTTGAACGTCCGCATGAGCGTCTGCACCTCCCGGGGGCCCCGGGGCTCGACCCGCTGGTCGTAGTCGCCGGTCCCGACCCGGTCGGCCGCCTCCAGCAGGTCGCCGACCGGCCCGGCGAGGCGCCGGTAGGCCAGCCCGGTCGAGGCCAGGGCGGCCAGGCCGATGACGATGAGGACGCCGGGGAACGGCCCGCCCCGCCCCGGCCCGGGGGCGGTGCCGCCGGCGGGGTTGGAGGCCTGGTGGCCGTGCCAGAAGTGCGCCCCGAGGCCGCCCAGGGCCGAGACGAACAGGAAGAACGCCAGCCCGGCCAGGACGAACCGCCGCCGGAAGCGCACCGAGCCGTGGCGCCACGGCCGGTGGGCCGGCGGCCAGGGCTCGCCGGCCGGCCACCACGGCGGCCGGCGGCCGTCAGGCCCCGGCCCCGGCATCGGCATCGGTGAAGCGGTAGCCCACGCCGTGGGCGGTGAGGACGTAGCGGGGGTGACGGGGGTCGGGTTCGAGCTTGCGGCGCAGGTTCTTCACGTGGGCGTCGACGGCCCGCTCGTAGGACTCGACCACCACGCCGTGGATGGCGGTGAGGAGCTGGGCCCGGGTGAAGACCCGGCCCGGCTGGCGGGCCAGGTGGGCCAGCAGCTCGAACTCCGTCGGCGTGAGGTCGACGGCCCGGCCGGCCACCGTGACCCGGCGCCGGGCCGGGTCGACGACGACGTCGCCCCGGACCAGCGGCTCGTCGCCCCCGGCGGTGTCGCGCTCGTCGACCCGGCGCAGCACGGCCCGCACCCGGGCCACCAACTCCCGGGGGCTGAACGGCTTGACGAGGTAGTCGTCGGCGCCGATCTCGAGGCCGATGATCCGGTCGACCTCCTCGCCCCGGGCGGTGAGGATGATGACCGGCACCCGCGACGTCCGCCGCAGCTGGCGGGCCACGTCGAGCCCGTCGAGGCCGGGCAGGCCGAGGTCGAGCACGACGAGGTCGGGCGCCAGGGAACGGGCCCGCTCCAGCGCGGCGGGCCCGTCCCCGGCCGTGCGGACGGCGAACCCGGCGTGCTCCAGGTACTCCCGGACCACGTCGACGATCTTGGGCTCGTCGTCCACCACCAGCACCGTCTTCGTCACTCACTCATCCTGGCCCGCCGGCGGACCGGCATGCTCGTCATGGGCGCGGCGGTGCCATTCGGCCAGGCCGCCCGGACCCCAATTGCCCGGACCCCAATTGCCCGGACCCCAGGCGTGGCCCCAGTAGGCCCGGCGGCGACCGGCGATCAGCAGGACGATCAGCCCGATCAGCAGCAGCGGGAAGAGGAAGCCGAACGGCGGGCCGCCGTGCCAGCGGTCCCAACCGACGACGTGCACCACGGTCCCGTCCGGCGCGGTCGCCGTCCCCGTCCCGGGCACGACGGTGGCCACCGGCGCCGAGTGGTGCTCACCGGCGTGGTAGGCGCCGACCCCCACCGCCAGCAGGCCGGCGGCGGCCAGCAGGCCGACCAGGAGACCCGTCCACAGACGTCTGCTCATCACTGCACTCCTTCGTCGTTGAAGCGTTGTCGCTCCTCACGATGAAGCGGAGTTGTGAAGACGGTGTGCAGACGGGATGCAGATGTGAAGGGCTACATCCGTTCCGGGGCCGCGATGCCCAGCAGGTCGAGGCCCCGGGCCAGCACCCGGGCGGTGAGGTCGGCCAGCAGCAGCCGGGACCGGAGCTGCTCCGGCGTGTCGGCCCGCAGGATCGGGCAGCTCTCGTAGAAGTCGGTGAAGGCCGTGGCCAGGTCGAAGAGATAGGTGCAGAGCCGGTGGGGCGCCAGGGCGGCGGCCGTGCCGTGCACCGCCCCGTCGAACGACAGCAGCTCGAGGGCCAGGCGCCGCTCGGCGGGGGCGAACTCCGCCGCCGGGGCCAGGCCGGTGACGTCGACGCCCCGGGACTCCGCCTGGCGGAACACCGAACGCACCCGGGTGTGGGCGTACTGGAGGTAGGGCCCGGTGTTGCCCTGGAAGTCGAGCATCCGGTCCCAGTCGAAGACGTAGTCCTTCACCCGGTCGTTGGACAGGTCGGCGTACTTCACCGCGCCGATGCCCACCGCCTCGCTGACCGCGTCGGCCTCGGCCGGGTCGAGCGTGGTGCGGTCGGCCACGATCCGGCGGGCCCGGTCGACGGCCTCGTCGAGCAGGTCGACGAGGCGGATGCTGCCGCCGGCCCGGGTGCGGAACATCTTCCGGTCGGCGCCCAGCACGCTGCCGAACGACACGTGCTCGGCCCGGGCCGGGGGCACCAGCCAGCCGGCCAGGCGGGCCGTCTCGATGACCATCTCCAGGTGCTCCCGCTGGGGGGCGCCCACCACGTAGAGGATGTCGTCGGCGCCGAGGTCCCGCAGGCGGTAGCGGATGGCGGCCAGGTCGGTGGTGTCGTAGCCGAAGCCGCCGTCGCTCTTGCGCACGATGAGCGGCAGCGGGTTGCCCTCCCGGGTGGTGAAGCCGGGGGGAAACACGCACAGGGCGCCGTCGCTCTCCACCAGCAGGCCGAGCCGCTCCAGCTCGGCCATCGTGTCGGCCAGCATGTCGTTGTACATGCTCTCGCCGGCCTGGTCGGCGGGCGTCAGCTTCACGCCGAGGCGCTGGTAGACGGCCGAGAAATAGCGCGACGACTCGTCGACCAGCAGCCGCCACAGCCGCAGCGTCTGGGGGTCGCCGGCCTGGAGCGCCACCACCCGCCGCCGGGCCCGGTCGGCGAAGTCGGGGTTGGCGTCGAACTCCGCCCGGGCCTCCTGGTAGAAGCGGCCGAGGTCGCCGACCGACAGCTCCTCGGCCGCCTCGGTCTCGCCGACCGACAGCAGGTGCTCGATCAGCATCCCGAACGGGGTGCCCCAGTCGCCGAGGTGGTTCTGGCGGATCACCCGGTGGCCGAGGAACTCCAGCACCCGCACGAGGGCGTCGCCGATGATCGTCGACCGGAGGTGCCCGACGTGCATCTCCTTGGCCACGTTGGGGGCGGAGTAGTCGACGACGACCGTCTCGGCGGTGGGCGCCGGGGTGACGCCCAGCCGGTCGTCGGCCGCCGTCTCGGCCAGCGCCCGGGCCAGGAAGGCGTCGTGGAGGGTCACGTTGATGAAGCCGGGGCCGGCCACCTCGGGGGGGTGGGCGATGTCGGCCAGCTCGACCCGGGCGACGAGGTCGGCGGCGAGGTCGCGGGGCGGCCGGCCCGTCTTCCTGGCCAGGGCCATCGAGCCGTTGACCTGGTAGTCGGCCCGGTCGGAGCGGCGCACGACGGGGTCGGCGCCCGCCAGCGACTCGTCGAGGTCGGCCAGGGCGCCGGCGAAGCGCTCGCTCAGGACGACGCTCGGATCGGCCACGGGACCGACCGTACCGCGGCGCCGGGGCCGGTCCCCGTACCGGCCCCCGGCCGCCGGAAAGGTGTGATTGGCGCTACGCACGTTTCAGATGTGGTTATTCTGATCATCTGTTAGCAAACGTTGCAGAAGTGTGAGGAGGCGGCCATGCACCGTCGATTCCTGTTCCCCCTGGCCACGGCCGTGGTCGGCCTGGTGGCGATGTCACCGGTCTTCGCCGCCCAGTCCGGCCCGGCCAAGCCGGGCAAGAGCCCGGCCAAGGCCACCACGACGACGGCGGGACCGTCCTCGTCGAACGGCGCGTCGAATGCCGGCCCGTCCAACGGCGGGCCGTCCAACGGCGGTGCGCCCGACGGCCCTCCGCCCACGACGGCCGGGCCCGGCCAGGGCCAGGGCCAGGGCGGCCAGGGCCAGGCCGGCCCGCCGCCGAGCGGCGGCTCGGCCGGCGCCCCGGGCTCGTCGAGCAACTGCGCCCCGCCCCAGACCGACCAGGGCCCGGCGCCCCAGGTCGGCGAGGCGCCGCAGAACCACGCCGCCGGCGACGCCGGGACGGTCGACGTCGAGCGCCTCTCGCCCACCGAGCTCCGCGTCGCCAAGGCCTCGCCCAACGACGGCTGGACGCAGCAGGTGACCGCCCCGTCGGGCCCCCGGATCACGGTGAAGTTCAGCCACCCCGGCGGTTCCCCGTCGGTCATCCGCTTCGCCGCCTCCATGGACCAGGCGGGGCGCATGATCCACACCCGCGTGCAGAGCTGCGGCTGACACGGGCGGCGGCTGACCACAGCGGCGCCGTCTAGCCTCCGGCGCACATGGGTCTCTTCTCCTGGATCGTCCTCGGGTTCCTGGCCGGGCTGTTCGGTGGCATGGTCACCGGCGCCCGGCAGGCCCGGGGCTGCCTGCCCCGCATCGTGGTCGGCGTGCTCGGGGCGCTGATCGGCGGGGCGCTGGCCCGGTCGGCGGGCATCGGCGACATCTCGGGGGTCAACCTCGGCTCGATCGCCATCGCCGCCCTCGGCTCCGTCCTCCTGCTGCTGGTGCTGGAGGCGATCGAGCGCCGCTGACCGCCGGGCCCGGCGCCGGCGCCGGGTCAGGCGAGGACGCGGCCCCGGAGCACGACGCGGGCGGGGGCCCGCAGCACCGTGAGGTCGGCCAGGGGATCGCCGTCGTAGACGACGAAGTCGGCCGGGGCGCCCTCCTCCAGATTGGCGTGGCCCAGCCACCGCCGGGCGCCCCACGACCCGGCGGCCAGCGCCGCCTCGGGCGGGAGCCCCGCCTCGCCGAGGGCGATGATCTCGTCGGCCACCCGGCCGTGGCGGACGTAGCCGCCGGCGTCGGTGCCGACGTAGATCGGCACGCCGGCCTCGTAGGCGGCCCGCACCCGGGCCCGGGCGGTGCCGAAGAGGCGGTCCATGCGGCCGGCGTAGACGGGGAACTTGGCCCGGGCCGACTCGGCGATGGCCGGGAAGTTGTCGATGTTGATCAGCGTCGGCACCAGCGCCGCGCCGCTGGCCGCCAGCCGGGCCACGAGGTCCTCGGTCAGGCCGGTGCCGTGCTCGACGGAGTCGACGCCGGCGGCGATCAGATCGGGCAGGGCCTCTTCGGAGAACACGTGGACGGCCACCCGCACCCCGAGCCCATGGGCCCGCTCGACGGCGGCCTTGAGCACGTCGCCGGGCCACAGCGGCGTGAGGTCGCCCTCGGCCCGGTCGATCCAGTCGCCGACGATCTTGACCCACCCGCCGCCGCCCCGGGCCGCCTCGGCGGCCACGGTGCCGGCCAGCTCACCGACGTCGACCTCCTCGGCCGTCTGCGGCGAGTACCGCTTCGGACGGGCGATGTGGTGGCCGCAGCGCAGGATGCGGGGCACGTCGGGCTCGTCGTCGAGGAAGCGGGTGTCGGCCGGCGACCCGGCGTCCCGGACCAGCAGCGCCCCGGCGGCGGCGTCGGTCCGCCCCTGGGCGTGCAGCTCGTCGGGTTCGTGGACCGGGCCGTGCGGCCCGAGCCCGATGTGGCAGTGGGCGTCGACCAGGCCGGGGACGACCCACCCCCGGCGGGCCAGCGTCTCGGCCCCGGGCACCGCCTCGAAGGTGATCCGCCCGTCCACCACCCAGAGGTCCCGCTCCCGGCCCTCGGGCAGCAGGACGCCTCGAACGTGCAGTGCGTCGCTCATCGCCGGGGATGCTACGGGACCGGCCGCCTCACCCCGGCAGGCAGGCCGCCGTGCCCTGGCTGCCCGGGCGCACGTCGGAGGCGGCCCACGTCTGGCCGCCGTCGTCGGTGCGGCAGACCGTGGAGAACATCGAGTGCGTCACCCAGCCGTGGCGGGCGTCGGTGAAGGAGACCGAGTCGAGGGCCGGGAGGGCGAAGGCCTGCTCCGACCAGGTGGCGCCGCCGTCGTGGCTGCTCCACAGGCTGTGGGCGCCGCCGGCGAAGAGCGTGGAGCCGTCGACCACGGCCAGGCTCCACAGCTCCCGGTGGGGGGCGGCCTGCACGGTCCAGGTGGCGCCCCCGTCGGCGGTGGTGAGGACGGCGCCGGGTGTGTCCTGGCCGGCGGCGGCCGGGGTGGCGCCGACCACCCAGCCGTGCAGCGCATCGGCGAAGCCGGCGTCATGGACGGTGGTCACACCGGCCGGCAGCGTCTGGAGCGCCCAGTGGGCGCCGCCGTCGGCGGTGGCGATGACAGCCGGTCCGCCGTCGGCGCTCACGCCGACCGCCCAGCCGTGGCCGGCGTCGGCGAAGACGATCCGGCTGAGGCGGGCCACCGGAGCCGGCGACGGCTGGGCCGTCCAGGTGACGCCGCCGTCAGTGGTGGCCAGCACGTAGCCGCCGGCGGCGTTGGCCGGGCCGGTGCCCATCTGGCTCCCGACCGTCCAGCCCTGACGGTCGTCGACGAAGGCCACGGAGCCGAGGCTGCCGGTGAGGCCGGCGGGCAGCGCGCCGGCCAGCCAGTGGTCGCCGCCGTCGACGGTCCGGAAGGCGACGGGGTGCCCGCCGGCGCCGCCGGTGGCCCAGCCGCGGCGGCCGTCGGCGGTGAAGGCGATGCCGTAGATGCCGCCCGCGCCGGTCACGGCGTCGGCCGGGAGGCAGGCGGCGGTCCACGTGCGGCCGCCGTCGTTTGTCCGTTCCAGCGCCGGGTTGGCGCCGCCCGACCAGCCGTTGCCGTCCGGCCGGCGGAGCAGGGCCAGCGAGTAGACCGGCGCCGCCGGGGCACAGGCCACGGCGGTCGTGGTGGTGGTCGGGGCGGTGGTGGTCGTCGGCCGGAGCGTGGTGGTGGTCGGCCGGGCGGTGGTGGTGGTCGACAACGACGAGGGCGGCGCCGGCGCCGGCTCGGAGCGGTCCCCGGGCTGCGGCTCGAAGTCCCCGCCCGTGTCGGGCCCGGCCCGGCCCGCGGCCCGGACCTCGACCGGCGGCCCGCCGGAGCGCGACGCCCGGACGGCGACGACGACGCCGGCGGCGGCGAGCAGGGCGACGAGCCCGGTGGCGGCCGCGATCCGGCGGCGCGAAAGGGTCACGAGGCCAGTATCGGGCCGCCGGGGCCGGCCGTCCCCGGAGCGGCGCAGGATCCTCCCCGTTCGGGCGACCTGCGCCGTTGCGGCGGCGCCTCAGGCCACTTCGTCGATGGGGCCGAGCGGGCCGCGACGGCCGTACCACTCGTAGCCGTAGACGGCGGCGAACCCGGCGTCCTCGAGGCGCAAGGCCGACGACGTCTCGGGGATCTGGCTGGCGTGGGCCGCCATGGCCCGCCGTTTCACCGTCAGCACCGGCCGGACGTCGACGGTGCAGTCGACCTCCACCGTCGACAGCCCGAGGGGCGCGGCGGCCAGACCGAGGCCGGGAACCGCCCGCTCGGGCTGGGTGGCGATGGTGGCCTCGACGACGAGGTGCGTCTCGACGAAGTGGAGGTACTCCCGGTCGACGGTCGACTCGTAGACCGTGGGCACGCCGGCCCGGACGGCGGCGGCCTGGCCCACCCGGTGGACCTGGACGTGGTCGGGGTGGCCGTAGATGCCCCGGGCGTCGTAGGTCACGAGCGCCGCCGCTCCCTCCTCGGCCAGGATCCCGGCCAGCCGGGCGGCGGCCTCGTCGAGCGGGGCGTCGGCGAAGGCCCCGACCGGCCGGTGGCCGGCGGCGTCGTCGAGGCCCGAGTCGTGGTAGCCGAGGAACTCGATGCGCTGGGCGCCGAGGCACTCGGCGGCGGTGGCCGTCTCGCCCATCCGCCGCACCGCCAGCGGCACCTCGGGCCCGACGAGGGCCGACGTCTCGCCCTGCTCGCCGGCCGTGGCCACCACCAGCACCACCCGCCAGCCGGCGGCGGCCAGGAGGGCCATCGTCCCGCCGGTGAAGATGGCCTCGTCGTCGGGATGGGCGTGGAAGAAGACGACGGCGCCGGGTCCCATAGGGACCCCATACTGGCGCAGCGCTGCATGCAGAGCCCGCTCCCGTGTGGCAGGCTCACTGGCCCATGCCCGAACGCAACGTCCTCGGTGGAGAGCTCGAACCGTGCGGCACCGACCCGCTGACCGGTTTCTACCGTGACGGGTGCTGCAACACCGGGCCCGACGATCTCGGCAGCCACACCGTCTGCGCCGTGGTCACCGCCGAGTTCCTGGCCCACCAGCGCAGCATCGGCAACGACCTGAGCACGCCGATGCCGCAGTACCACTTCCCCGGGCTGGTGCCCGGCGACCGCTGGTGCGTGACCGCCATCAACTGGCTGCGGGCCCACCACGACGGCTGTGCCGCCCCGGTGGTGCTGGCCTCGACCCACGAGCGGGCGCTGGAGATCGTGCCCCTCGAGGCGCTCCAGCAGCACGCCGTCGACGTCCCCGCCGACCCCAGCGCTCTGACCTAGGGAGCGCCGGCCCGGTTCCCGACTCCGGGATTCAGGCGGGCTGGATGTCGCGGCGGTTGAAGGCGGCCAGGCCGGCGGCGGCGGCCAGCAGGCCGAGCCCGACCAGCCAGGCGGCCGCCGTCCAGTCGGGCGGGGCGGCCGGGGCCGGGGCGATGTGGAGGAACGGCGACGTGTCGCGCAGCCACTGGCCGGCGTGGGCCACGGCGGCCAGGATCTCGACGAGGAACGACCAGACGACGATGCCGTAGGTGACGGCGGCGGCCGCCCGGGGCCGCAGACCGAAGACCAGGGCGCCGGCGCCGAGGACGAAGAGCGCCGGAGGGACGACGTTGACGCCGGCCTCGACGAGGTCGCCGAAGCCGATGGCGGCGTGCTGGGTGGCGGCCCCGGCCCAGGCGGCCACGCCGGTGAGGACTCCGCCGCCGGCGGCCAGCCCGGCCGCCACGGCCAGGCGGACGGCCAGCCACCGCCGGCGGTCGACCGGGCCGACGACCAGGTTGTCGAGCCGGCCCTCGGCCTCCTCGGTCCGCAGGCCGTTGACCTGGCCGGCCACCGCCACCCCGATGAGGGCCGAGGCGGTGACGAAGATGTAGCCGAGGTAGGTGGCGGCGCCGCCGTGGGTGGCGCCGAGCCGGCCCATGACCCGCTCCAGGGTGGGTGAGCCCTGCAGCGACTGGCCGGCCGCTTGGGTCACCAGGCCGAGCACGAGCCCGGTGGCGGCCAGCCCCGCCGACCAGGCCACGAGGCCGGGGGCGGCCAGGCGCAGGCTGAGGCCGCCGTGACCGCCGAGCAGGCCGAGGCGGGCCGGGCGGGCCCGGCGCTCCCCGAGCGCCCCGGCGCCGACGTCGCGCCGGGCGGCCAGGGCCAGGGCGGCGGCCAGCGCCCCGACGGTGAAGGCGGCGATGGGGACGAAGGCCACCCAGTGCGACCCGGTCAGCGGCCGGAGCTCCTCGACCCAGCCGATGGGGCTGGCCCAGCGGAGCCAGCCGATGCGGGGATCGGAGTCGGCCGCCATCCGGATCAGGTAGGCGCCGGCCAGCACGCCGGCGCCGATCAGGTTGGCGCCGTGGCGGTTCCCGGCCAGCTGGGAGGCGAGGGCGCCGACGGCGACGAACATGGCCGCCCCGGCCACGGCGGCGGTGGCGAAGAACAGCGCCGCCCCGGTGCCGATCCCGACGTCGGCCGACCGGCCGCCGGCCACGGTGAAGAGGGCCGTCGGCACCCACAGGGCCACGAGGCCGACGGCCAGGCCCGCCAGCACCTGGGCGGCGGCCCGGCCCCGGGTCGTGGGCCCGGCCAGGAGCAGCTCGTAGCGGCCGGCGTCCTCCTCGCCCCGCAGGAAGGCGGTGGCCCGCAGCAGGCCCCAGACCGCCCCGAGGATGATCATGGTGAACAGCGTCTTGTAGGCGGTGTAGCCGGCCACCGTGTCCATGTGGCGGGTCAGGCCGAAGATGGCCTCGAAGGCGGGGTTGCCCTGGAACGACCGCACGAGGTTGGCCCGCGACGCCTCGGTGGGGAACGTCGTGCGGTACGTCGTCATGGTGGCGCTGACCGTGCCCCCGAACACGAGGCCCCACAGCGTCCAGGGCAGCGCCGCCCGGCGGGCGCTGAAGACGGCCAGGGCGGGCCGGCGGCTAGGCGGCGGCATCGCCGTAGTGGGCCAGGAACAGCTCCTCCAGCGACGGCTCCCGGCTCACCAGGTGGCGGACCCCGGCGCCGGCCAGGGCCGCCAGCAGCGGCTCGACGGAGCCGGTCACCTGGCAGCGCAGGCGGTGGCCGTCGACCTCCACGGCGCTGACGCCGGGGATCGGGGCGAGGTCGGGGACCGGCCCGTCGAGCTCGGCGGCCACGTGGAGCGCCGACAGGTGGCGCATCTCGGCCAGCGTCCCGACCTCCACCAGCCGCCCGGCCCGCAGGATCGCCACCCGGTCGCACACCGCCTCCACCTCGCTCAGGATGTGCGACGACAGGAACACCGTCTGGCCCCGCCCGCGGGCCTCGGCCAGGCAGTGCTGAAAGGCCCGCTCCATCAACGGGTCGAGCCCGGCGGTGGGCTCGTCGAGGAGGAGCAGGTCGGCCCGGGTCATCAGCGCGGCGATGAGCACGAGCTTCTGGCGGTTGCCCTTGGAGTAGGCCCGGACCTTCTTCGACGGGTCGAAGGCGAACCGCTCGAGCAGCGCATCCCGGTAGGCGAGATCGACCCGGCCGTGGACCCGCCCGAGCAGGTGCAGCGTCTCCGTGCCGGTCAGCGACGGCCAGAGGCTGACGTCGCCGGGCACGAACGCCACCCGCCGGTGGGCGGCCACCGGGTCGGCCTGGCAGTCGACACCGAAGATCTCGGCCCGGCCGGCGGTGGCCCGGATCAGGCCCAGCAGCAGCCGGATGGTGGTGGTCTTGCCCGCCCCGTTGGGCCCGAGGTAGCCGATGACCTCGCCGGGGGCCACCTCGAGGTCGAGGCCCGACAGGGCCGCAGTGGCGCCGTAGGCCTTCGACAGCCCCTCCGTCCGGATCGCCGCGGCCGTCATCGCCCGGTCACCTCCGTCGAGCGGGCGTCGGTCGGGCCGGGGCCTTCGGGCCAGGTGGCGAGGAGGTCGCGCTTGCGGACCTTGCCCACGTCGTTGGCCGGGAGCGGCTCCGTCCGCAGCCACCAGGAGGTGGGGACCTCGAAGTAGGCGAGGTGCCCGGCGGCGAAGCTGCGCAGCTCGGCCACGGTGACCGGGCTGTCGGCGTCGACGACGACGGCGGCGGCCACGATCTCGCCGAGGTCGGGGTCGGGGCGGCCGCAGACGGCCACCTCCCGCACCTCGGGGTGCTTGAGGAGCACGTCCTCCACGTGGGTGGAGGCGACGTTCTCCCCGCCCCGGATGATGAGGTCCTTGAGCCGGCCGGTGATGAACAGGTAGCCGTCGGCGTCGACGTGGCCGACGTCGCCGGTGTGGACCCACCCGTCCTCGTCGATCACGCCGTCGGAGTCCTGACCCCAGTAGCCGAGCATCTGCGTCGGTGTCCGGGCCACCACCTCGCCGGTCCCTTTCTCGTCGGGGCGGTCGATGCGCAGCTCGACGATCGGCAGCGGCCGGCCCGACGTTCCGGGGCGCTCGGCCAGGTCGCGCCCGGAGGCGGCGGTCAGCGTCCCGCCGCCCTCCGACAGCCCGTAGACCTGCGACACGCCCCGCTCCACCCCGGGGAAGCGGCTCTTGATGCGGGCCACCAGCTCGGGCAGGACGGGCGCCCCGCCGAGCGAGATCGACCGGACCGACGAGAGGTCGCGGCCCTCGACGGTGGGGTCGTTGAGGACCCGGCTGACCATCGTCGGCACGCCGCCCCACCGGTGCACCCCTTCCGACTCCATCAGGTCGAGGACCTCGGTGGGGTCGAACTTTCCGGCCGGGAAGACCAGCGTCCCGCCGAGCAGGAACTGCCGGACCAGCGCCTGCACCCCGCCGATGTGGAACAGCGGGCCGCTCTGGAGGGCGACCTCCCGGAAGGAGTCGGGGCCGAGCGTGTGGGGCAGCTGGCGGGTCACGTGGAGCAGCGTGTGCTGGAGGCCGATGACGGCCCGGTGGGGGAGCACGGCCCCCTTCGGCGGACCGCTGGTGCCCGACGTGAACAGGATGATGGCCGGCTCGTCCTCGCCGGCCGCCGCCGCGCCGGCCAGCGGCGCCCGCCCTGCGGCCGAGGCCTCGGCCGTCAGCGCCTCGAGTTCCAGCACCGGCACCCGGTCGGGGACGAGCCGGGCCGAGCGGGGGTCGGCCAGGACAAGGGCGGCGTCGACGACACCGAGGCCGTGGCCCACCTCCTCCTCGCTCCACCAGGGGTTGGCCAGCACCACGACCGCCCCGGCCGCCAGCGTGGCCCAGAAGGCCACGATCCACTCGACGGAGTTGAAGGCCAGGAGCATCACCCGGTCGTCGGGCCCGACGCCGTGGTCGGCCAGCACCCCGGCCGCCCGGGGGACGAGGTCGAGCAGCTCGGCGTACGTCATCCGCCGGCGTCCCCGGACGAGGTGGACCCGGTCGCCCCAGTGCCGCACGTCGTCGAGCAGCTGGGTGGCGTTGGTCCGGCGGGGCTCGTAGACGAGGAACGGGATGCCGGTCGCCCGGCGGACGATCTCCGTTCCCCAGACGAACCGGCCGGTGGGGGCGGCGTCGGAGGTCACGCCCGTTGTCTACCAGGGCGGCATGCCGGTCTCGGACTGGGCCAAGATGGGCCGATGGGCCGCCCCCTCCGCCGCCTGGCCCCGGTCGTGCTGCTGGTGTCGGCCGTCACGCTCCGGCCGGCCTGGCCGCTGACGATCCCGCTGCCGCCGCGGCCGGTCGCCCCGCTGGCCTCGTCGGGCGGGCTGTGGTTGCCGGCCTTCGACGACGAGTTCGACGGGCCGGGCGTCGACGCCGGCAAGTGGTCGAACGGGGTCGGCTGGGGCGACACGGCGGGCAACTTCGCCGCCTGGTGCGACCCGGCGGCCAACACCGTGGCCGACGGCGTCCTCGTCCAGCGGGTCGACCGGCTGCCCGTCCCCCACGACGGCAGGGCCTACGCCGGTGCCTGCCTCCACACCAAGGGGCGCTTCGACCAGCGCTACGGCTACTGGGAGGTGCGCCTGCGGGCGGCGGCCGGCCCCGGGCTCCACAGCGCCTTCTGGGGGAAGGCGGCCAGCGAGGTCTGGCCGCCGGAGCTCGACGTGGAGGAGATCGGCGGTGACCGGCCCGACACCGTCATCATGACCGTGCACTGGCGCGACGGCGGCCACCGGCAGCGGAACCAGCGCTTCCGGGGCGACGACACCTCCGCCGGCTTCCACGTCATCGGCGCCGAATGGTCGCCCGGCGGCACCGTCTGGTACGTCGACGGCGTCGAACGGGCCCGCATCACCGACGGCGCCGCCGAGGTGGGGGCCGCCGGCCCGTTCTACGCCCTCCTCGACCTCCAGGTCGGGCTGCAGGGGGCGGTGCAGCCCAGCGCCGCCACGCCGTTCCCGGCCACCCAGCTCGTCGACTACGTCCGCATCTGGCGCCGCCCGTTGGGCCCCTGAGCCAGGGCGGCGGCGATGGCCCCGGCCACGGCGGCGTTGTGCTCCACCAGCGCCACGTTGGCCCGCACGGTCCGCCCGCCGGTGGCGGCGGCGATCCGCTCCAGCACGAACGGCGTCACCGCTCCGCCCCGGACGCCGGCGGCGGCGGCCTCGGCCAGGGCGGCGTCGATGACCGGGCGGAGCTCGTCGTAGGGCACCTCGTCGCCTGCGGGGACGGGCGTCACCACCAGCACCCCGCCGGCCCAGCCCAGCGCCCGGGCGGCGGCCACGACGGCCGCCGCCTCCCCGGGCGACGACACCTCGTGGGGTACGAGCGGCCCGCCGCTGCGCCGGGACCAGAAGCCCGGGAAGGCCCCGCCGTCGGTGCCGAGCCCGACGACGGGCACGCCCAGCGTCTCCAGCCGCTCCAGCGTCCTCGGCAGGTCGAGGAACGACTTGGCCCCGGCGCAGACGGTGACCACCGGACGGCGGGCCAGGGCGACGAGGTCGGCGCTCTCGTCGCCGCTGTCGCCGAAGTGGCGATGGACCCCGCCGATGCCGCCGGTGGCGAAGACGCCGATCCCGGCCGCCGCCGCCAGGGCCAGCGCCGCCGACACGGTGGTGGCGCCGGCCGGCCAGCGCTGGGCCAGGGCCACCGGCAGGTCGCGCTCGGCCACCTTCCGCCCCGCCGCCAGGACCAGCGGGTGTTCCCCGGCGGCGACGCCGACGCGGGCCACGCCGTCGAGGACGACCGTCAGGGCCGCCACGGCGCCGGCGGCGTCCAGCGCCGACTCCGCCCGCCGCCGGGCCTCGGCGCCGGCCTCCTCGGGCAGGCCCAGGCGGCTGAACACCGTGGACTCCAGGGCCACCACCGGCCGCCCGCCGGCCAGCGCCGCCGCCACGGCCTCCGACACCCGCAGCGGCGGGGCGTCGGCCGTCACAGGATGCAGCCGGCCCGGGCCGCGTCGGCGTAGGGCCGCAGCCGGGGGTCGCGCACCGGGCCGGCCTCGAGCCAGCGGGTGAGGACGGCGGGCGCCCGCTCGGGGTGGCGGGCGATCCGGTGCCCCAGGCCGTGGACGGCGCTCTCCTGGCAGGCGGCGTGGGGCAGCTCCAGCACGTCCTCCAGGACCTCGAGGACGGAGTCCTCGAACAGGTTGCCCTCCCGGTCGCCGGGCGGGCCGCCGAAGCAGGCGACGTCCCAGAACATGTAGCAGATCATGTCCAGGCGCCCGTCCTGCTCGGAGAGGTGACCGAGGCGCTCGGTGCAGCGGGGGACGAACAGCGCCCGGTACAGCGTCGGGATGAGCCGCAGGCAGGCGACCCGGTCGGCCAGGGGCAGGGTGGCGTCGTTGAGGGCCAGCGCCGTGCCGGCGCCGCCCGAGTCGAGCACGCTCCACAGCCCGACGCCGATCTCCTCGTCGGACAGGCCTTCGAGCGCCCCGATGGGATCGCCGAAGAGCCGGGTCAGGTGGGCCAGGTCCTGGGCCGGAGGCGGCCAGGGGTCGGCCACGGTGGGGTCGAAGACGGCCACCACCCAGTCCTCGAACGGCACTTCGACCCGACTCATCTCGAACGGGCGAGGCTACCGCGCCGGCGGCCCGCCGGCGCTAGGCCCACCACGTCCTGGTCGAGCCTTCGACCGGCGGGCGGGGGCGGCCGGAGGGGTGGGCCGGACGGCCGGCACCGGTGGGGACGGGGTCGCCGTCCGGGCGGGGTGCCGGGCGGCGGCCGGGGGAGCGCCGGGAGGGCGGCCAGACACCCGTGCCGGTCGTCTCCGGCCAGGCCCGGCCGGGGCCCGAGCCGGGGCCGGAGGACGGCGGCGCCGGCGGCAGGGCGGCCAGCGCCAGGCGCCAGGCCCGGGCGCCGAGCAGCGCACCGATCCCGGCGCAGACCATCGTCACGGCGGGGGCGATCATCGGGCCGACGGCGGCCACGCCGATGGCGCCGAGCGCCGCCAGGCGGGGTTCGCCGGTCCGGGACAGGGCGTAGGGCAGAGCCCAGCCGAAGGCCGCCCAGCCGAGGCCGGCCCGCATGGCCCAGCGCCCGGCCCGGCCCAGGACCCGGGGGCGGTCGGACGACGACACGAGACCCAGCGTCAGCAGCGCCACGGCGGCCAGCAGGGCCAGGCCGCTGACCTCCCGGGCCTTCTGCGGGAGCCAGCTCAGCCGGGGGAGGTGCTGGGTGGGCAGGTCGACCGACAGCGGCGGCGCCTCGGGGATCTGGCCCGCCAGGTCGGGGTGGGCGGCCACCAGGGCGTCGCGCCCGGCGGCGGCGATCGGCGTGACGTCGAGCGTCACCGGGCCGTTGTAGTCGCCCAGGAGGCGCTGATGGGAGTCGACGATGGCCGTCTTGACGGCCTCGAGCGCCCGGGGGTCGTCGAGGGCCTTGTGGGCCGCCTCGTCGATCTGGTCGGCCGGGATCGGGCTGCCGGGGGGCAGCGCCTGGCGGAGGGCGTCGGCCAGGCCCTGGGCCACGGCGTCGCGGATGACGGGCTGGTCGACGAGGACGTCGGCGATCCGGGCCGAGCGCCCGGAGTCGAGCACGGTGAACCGGGCGGCGAACGACCACCAGGCCAGGCTGGCGGCGAAGAGCCCGAGGGTGACGAGGACGGAGGCGGCGGCGCGGCGCATCAGCCCCGTTATCGGCCGGGGCGGGCCCCGACATGAGGCGGCGGCGCGGTTGGCCGGCCGGCCCGCTCAGACTTCGGCCGGGAGGCGCTCCCGCTTGAGCCGGGCGTAGACCATCAGCGAGCCGATCGGGCCGAGGGCGATGGCGCCGATGGCGTACTTCCACGTCCAGCGCAGGTCGGCCCGGATCCCCACCACCATGCCGGCGAAGAACATGGCGACCATGCCGTGGAGCGAGCCCATCAGCAGCCGGCCGGGCCGGTTGCCGGTCAGCCAGAAGTAGGCCAGCACGCAGTAGGTGACCGTCTCGGTGAGGGCCATCACCCGCAGGGGCGGGATCTTCCGCTCCAGCTCGGTGGTGGTGGAATCGGCGAAGTCGGCCACCCCGCCAGATTACGGCCGGAGGCTGGGCTAGCGTCGATCGCGTGCTGAACGACGCCGCCCGGGAGGCGCTCACCGCCGGCCACCTGGCCCACCTGGTCACGCTCAACCCCGACGGGAGCCCGCAGATCAGCGTGGTGTGGGTCGGCCTCGACGGCGACGACATCGTGCTGGCCCATCTCGGCGCCGGCCGGAAGATCAGGAACCTGCGGCGCGACCCGCGGGTGTCGCTGTCGATGGCCACCGGCGGGCGCAACGACGCCGGCCTCGACCACTACCTGATCGTCCACGGCCGGGCCACCCTGGTGGAGGGGGGCGGGCCGGAGTTGCTCCAGCGCCTGGCCCACGTCTACCTCGGCCCCGGCGTGAAGTTCCCTCCGTGGGACGATCCGCCGCCCGGTGTCGTGGTGCGCATCACGCCGGAACGGATCGGCGGAGTGGGGCCCTGGACCGGCTGAGCGTCGGTACCGTGGAGGGGTGCACCGCCGCTCCGCCCTCCTGATCGCCGCCGTCCTGCTGGCGGCCGCCGCCTGCTCGTCGGGTGCCGGGAAGGTGGCCGAGCGCGGTCTGGCCACCACCACCACGGCCGCCCCCTCGACGACGGCGCCCGAGGCGACCACGACGACGGCGGCGCCGACCACGACCACCGCCGTCCCGGCGCCGGCGGCGACGCCGCCCCCGGGGGGGCTGCGGTGGTCGGCCTGCGGAACGCTGCAGTGCGCCACCCTGACCGTCCCCCGCCGCTACGCCGATCCGGCCGGGCCGACCCTGACGCTGGCCCTGGCCCGCCGGCCGGCCCGCACCCCGGCGGCCCGCATCGGCTCGCTGCTCGTCAACCCCGGCGGCCCGGGGGACTCCGGCGTCGACGACCTCCCCGGCGAGCTGCGCTCGCTCACCGCCACGCTGCAGGACCGCTTCGACATCGTGACGTGGGATCCCCGGGGGGTCGAGCGCAGCGCCCCCGTCCACTGCTCCGACCCCAACGCCCGGCCCGCCCCGAGCGGCGGCGGTGACGGCGGCGGCTCGGTCCTCGACCCGGCGCCGACCGACGAGGCCGGCAAGAAGGCCCTGGCCGACGCCTACCGGGCGGCGGGCCAGGAGTGCCTGAAGTGGAGCGGCGACCTCCTCGGCGACGTCGGCACCAACGCCACCGTGGAGGACCTCGAGCGCATCCGCGTCGCCCTCGGCGAGGACCGGCTGACGTTCATCGGCCACTCGGCCGGCACGCTGCTCGGCGCCGTCTACGCCGACCGCTATCCCCAGCACGTGCGGGCCTTCGTCCTCGACGGGCCGATCGACCCCAGCCTCACCCTCGACCAGATGACCCGGGCCCAGGCGGCGGGCTTCGAGGCCGCCCTGCGCAGCTTCTTCACCTGGTGCGACGCCACGGCCACCTGCCAGTGGCGCCCGGCCGACGCCGACCGCACCGCCGCCTTCAACGCCCTGATGGACCGGGTCCGCCGCCAGCCGCTGCAGGCGTCGAACAACCGCATCGTGGGCGTCGACACCTTCGTCAGCGGCGTCATGAGCCGGCTGACGGCCCGGTCGAAATGGCCGTCGCTGGGCGACGCCCTGGCCGCCGCCGAGCGGGGGGACGGCTCGCCGCTGGCCACGCTGGCCACCACCTACCAGAACGCCGGCGCCAGCAACGCCGCCGACGCCCGCCAGTCGATCCTCTGCCTCGACCACCCCGCCCCGACGAACCCCGACGACTACCCGGCCCTGGCCGAGGCGTCGAAGGCCGACGCCCCGGTGTTCGGACCGGTCTTCACCTGGGCGGCGCTGTCCTGCGGGATGTGGCCGGTCCCGCCGACGCTCGTGCCCCGGGCGGTCCGGGCGGCCGGCTCGCCGCCGATCCTCGTCGTGGGGACCACCGGCGATCCGGCCACCCCGCAGGGATGGGCCCGGGCCCTGGCCGGCCAGTTCGAGCACGGCGTGCTCGTCCTGCGCCAGGGCGCGGAGCACGTCGCCTACTACTACTCGGCCTGCGTGCGGGGCCTCGTCGACCGCTACCTCGTCGACGGCCGCCCGCCGGCCTCGGGCACCGTCTGCGCCAGCTGACGGCCCGGGCTAACCGCCGTCGAGGGTCTGGGCCAGGGACCGGAAGGCGCTGGTGGCCGAGGCCGAGGTGCTGAGCCGCCAGTTGTACTTCTTCTTCACGTCGAAGTAGACGACGGCTTTGATGGCGGTGAACTGCGTCTTCAACGTCGTGGCGGCGTCCCTCAGCCACTGCGCCTTGGCGCCGGGCTTGCCTTCCAGCGAACCGAACTCGCCGATCATGAGCGGCTTGCCCCGGGCCGAGCCCCAGTCGTAGAAGGACTGGAAGATGTACTGGAAGGAGCGCCACTGGTCGCCGTTGTGGACGGAGCCCCAGTTGTAGCCATTGGCGCAGATCCAGTCGACGTAGGCGTCGCCGGGATAGAACTTCTGGGCGTCGCCGCTGGTGAAGCCCCAGGCGTTGGGGCACCAGACCCACGACACGTTGGTGACGCCGGCCTTGTCGAAGATCGTGTGGATCCGCTTCCAGGCGGCGATGAAGGAGGCGGGCGAGCCGGCCACGTGCTGGTTGCGGTGGCCGTCCATCTCCCAGAACCACTCGAGGAGGATCGGGTAGCCGGCGGCCTTCACGTCGGCGGCCCGCTGGCGGATCATGCCGTCGTAGCGGCCGGAGTTGACGGCGGCGGTCGACGCCTTGGCCCAGGACACGAACGGGACTCGCCCGTTCTGGTTGTCCCAGTCCTCCCGCCAGCCGGGGAACGGCGCCGTCCACGCCTCGTAGATGTGGTCGACGTCCTCGGGGCGGTCGATGGCGTCTTCGAGGTCGAGCACCCGGGCCTGCTTGAGCAGCCGGGAGCCGCTGGCCTCCTGGTAGGTCCCGACCCACGTCCCGTCCTTCGGGGGGACGACCTTCCCTCCGGTGGGGGTGGACCGGCCGGCGGCGATGGCGCCGGGGGCGAGGGTGGCAGCGGCCAGCAGGGCGGCCAGGGCCGCCAGTGGCCAGGAACGGCGCAGGCGGGCGCGCCGGGATGACTGGGTTGGCATTCGCGTCTCCGGGGGGAGTGACGTCCCGGCCGCCCCAGCCAGAACTTCCTGTGAACGCCCAGAGTTTCAACGGCGAACGGCGGGGTCCTCCCGGGTTGCGCCGTTCGTCATGGAAACGACAATCAGGTGAGGCGGCCGGTGTGGCCCTGCCAGTACCGGTCCCGCACGATCCGCTTGTAGAGCTTGCCGGTCGGCAGGCGGGGGAGGGCGGTGTCGAAATCGACCGACTTCGGGCACTTGTAGTGGGTCAGCCGTTCCCGGCAGAAGTCGATCAGCTCGGCGGCCAGCTCCGGTGTCCCCTCGACGCCGGGCACGAGCTGCACCACGGCCTTCACCTCTTCGCCCATGTCGGGGTTGGGGACGCCGATGACGGCCACGTCGTCGACGAGCGGGTGCATGACCAGCACGTCCTCGATCTCCCGGGGGTAGATGTTCACGCCGCCGGAGATGATCATGAACGTGGCCCGGTCGGTGAGGAACAGGTAGCCCTCGTCGTCGACGTATCCGACGTCGCCCAGCGCCGTCCAGTTGGGATGCCGGGGATGCTGCGAGGAGCGGGTCTGGGCCTCGTCCTTGTGGTAGCGGAACGGCGTCACCTCCTGCTCGAAGTACACGAGGCCGGGCTCCCCGGGGGGCAGCTCGTTACCCTCCTCGTCGCAGATGTGCAGCGTTCCCATCACCGCCCGGCCGACCGTGCCGGGGTGGGCCAGCCAGTCCTGGGGCCCGACGTAGGTCAGGCCGTTGAGCTCGGAGCCGCCGTAGTACTCGTAGATGATCGGGCCCCACCACTCGAACATCGCCTCCTTGACCGGGCGGGGGCAGGGGGCGGCGGCGTGGATGGCCACCCGGTGGGCCGACAGGTCGAAGCGGGTGCGGTCCTCCGCCGGGAGCTTCAGCATTCGGGAGAACATGGTCGGCACCCACTGGCTGTGCGTGCAGCGGTGCCGTTCCAGGGCGGCGAGGGCCTCGAGGGGGTCGAAGTGGCCCATCAGCACCACCGTCCCGCCCAGGGTCTGGGTGGCGATGGAGAACCCCAGCGGAGCGGCGTGGTACACGGGGGCGGGGGAGAGGTAGACGGTGTCGGCGTTGATGGCGAACAGCGCCCCCACGCCCGACAGGGCCCCGGTGCCCTCGCTGGCCTGGCGGGCCGGCTGGGGGCGGATCACGCCCTTGGGCCGCCCGGTGGTGCCGGAGCTGTAGAGCATCAGCTGGCCGAGCGGCTCGTCGTCGAGGGGATCGGCGCTCACGCCGGCCAGGGCGTCCTCGTAGGAGTCGTAGCCGTCGACGACGCCGTCGACGGCCAGGCGCAGCTTGCAGTCCGGCGTGAGGTCGACCATCTCGGCGGCCACCGAACCGAGCGCCGTCGACGTCACCAGCGCCCGGGCGTCGCAGTCGTTGACGATGTAGGCCGCCTCGGCCGCCGTGAGGTAGCGGTTGACCGGCGTGATGCGCAGCCCCGACCGCAGCGCCGCCCACACCACCTCGAAGAACCGGGCCTGGTTCTCCATGAACAGGGCCACGCCGTCGCCCGGCCGCAGCCCGGCGTCGTGCCACAGCCGGGCCAACCGGATGGAGCGGTCGTTCAGCTCCCGGTAGGTGACGGCGTCGTCGGTGCCGGCCATCACCAGCGCCGGCTTGTCGGGGGTGACCTGGGCCCAGTGTCCGGGATACATGGGCCGGGATGGTATCCGGCGGCCGCTGAGAACCACCCAGGAACCGGACTACCCGGGGATGAACGAGCTGCCCGAGCCGACGGCGGCGGCCCGCTCGGCCCGGACCCGGGCCCGGCGCTCGCCGGAGGCCAGCTTGCGCCACAGGGCGAAGTAGCTCGGGTACTCGAGTTCGGGCACGACCCAGCCCGAGCGGACCAGCTCGGCGTGGAAGGCCGGGAGGTTCCGGAACGGGACGGCGATGTCGACGTGGTGGGCCAGGTGCCAGCCGGTGTTGTACGGCACCATGAGGAAGCGGGCCAGCGGCCGCTGGCGGACGTGGTGGGTGGTCAGCCGGCGGTCGTCGCTGCGGGTCATCCCGCCGTGTTCGGCGATGGCCCGCAGCCGGTTCGACACCTTCCACAGGCTCATCCACGACCCCAGCCAGCACACCAGGTAGAGCAGCGGCCGGCCCCAGGCGAGGGCGGCGGCGAACAGCGCCACCTGGACGCCGATGACCTGGCGGGCCTCGGTGCGGCCCGGGCCGGCCTCGGCCCTGGTGGCCGCCCGCCACAGGGCCGCCAGGTTCTTGGAGCCGGACACGAGGAACAGGTCGCGGGTCAGCTTGCGGCGCAGGGAATCGGGCGGGATGGGGTAGCCGGCGTAGAGGCCGGCGTCGGGCTCCTCGGGGCCCATCTCGTCGCGGTGGTGGGCCATGTGGGCCCGCCGGTAGCTCAGCGTTCCCTGCAGGGCGGGGTAGCCGAGCAGCCACCGGCCGACCTGGTCGTTCCACCACTTGCGGGAGAAGAGCAGCCGGTGGGCCGACTCGTGGCCGAGGATGTTGAGCTGGCAGTGGCCCCGCCCCATGACGAGGAAGGCGATCAGGTAGGCCCACCACGTGTGGACGACGCCGGCGGCGATGACCACGCCGACCGTCTGCGCCAGCGCGCCGGCCACCGTGACGGCGTTGCGGAGATCGGGAATCTTGCGGTACTCCGCCCGCAGGTCGGGCCGGGGGACACCCCTGGGCCCGAGCCGGTCGGTGGGCAGGACCGCCGGGAGGAGGTCCGGAGCGGGCAGCATGGTGGACGCCATGGTCCGACATTACAGAAAATCACCAGGTGATGCAAGAACGTAATACACCCCCGTCCGCGCCGGCCCGGCTCGACGCCCTCGGGCTCCGCCCGCTGTCGGCCCGGTCGGTGGTGGCCTCGGTCCTGCTCGGCACCCACCCGCCCCGGCTGTCGGCGGCGGGGCTGGTCGAGCTGTGCGGCCGGTTCGGCATCAGCAGCGGCACGACCAGGGTGGCGCTGTCGCGGATGGTGGCGGCCGGCGAGCTGGCGGCCGAAGAGGGCCACTACCGGCTCGTCGGCGAGGCCCTCCTGGCCCGCCAGCGGGCCCAGGACGCCGGCCTCGCCCCGCCCACCGGGCCCTGGGACGGGCGGTGGCGGATGGCCGTGGTGGTCAGCCCGGGCCGGACGGCGGGAGAGCGCGTCGAGCTGCGGCGGGCGCTGGCCGACGGCCGGTTCGCCCGCTGGCGCGAAGGAGTCTGGCTCCGGCCCGACAATCTCGGGGCCGCCGTGGCCCTGCCGGCCGAGGCCCCGGTGCGCTGGCTGGTGGCCGAACCGGACGACGACCCGCCCCGCCTCGCCGGCGAGCTGTGGGACCTGCCGGGATGGAGCGCCCGGGGCGAGGGGCTGCTGGCCGCCGCCCCCGACGAGCCCGGCGACCTCGTGGCGGCCCCGCCGGAGTGGGCCGCCGCCACCTTCGCCACCGCCGCCGCCACCCTGCGGCATCTGCGGACCGACCCGCTGCTGCCCGAGGCCCTGCTGCCGCCGGGCTGGCCGGCCGACCGCCTCCGGGCCCGCTACGCCGTCTACGTGGAGGCCATCCAGGAGCTGGTGCGCCGGCTGTCGGGCGGCCCCGGCCCTCGGTCGGCGTGAGACGCGCCTCGTCAGTCGCACGCCACCGCGACGGCGAGGGCCGCACAGATCTGGCCCATGCGCTCGTCGCTCAGGCGTCCGAGCCGGTCGACGAGTACGCCGATCGAGACGCTTTCGACCGAGTCGAGGTTGACCGCCGAACGCTTCGGGACGGGGTCTTCGGTCGGTTCCAGAACGACCTCGCTGGGAAGGCCGCGCACCGTCGTCGTGCAGGGCGCGACGAGGGCCCGTCGAAGACGCGCTGTTCCCGCATCCCTGGAGAGCACGACGACCGGGCGCCGCCCGGTGGCGAGCGATCAGCGCCGTCAACGCCTCATCGAGCAACGTGGCGTCGTTGCCGCCGGCCTCAGCAGCCCGGCGGCCGGATGCAGCGCTGGGCGAAGGGACCGGCGTAGAGCTCGCCGGGGGCGAAGCGGACGAGCCCGAGGTGCTCGGGGCTGTGCCAGTCGAGGCGGACGCTGTCGCCCCAGACCCGGTAGCCGCCGAGGGTCTGGAGCAGCTGCTCGCAGCGGTGGCCGAACGACTTGTAGCCCGCCGACCAGACCAGCCAGACGTTGTGGGCCGGCCCGGCCCGCGACAGCAGCATCTGGGCGAAGGGCAGGACGTCGGCGTGGCGGATGGTGGCGGCGTAGTCGACCCAGTCGACGAAGTGGGGGTCGCCGGCCCGGGGGTAGGTGAGCTGCGTCACGCCGAGCGAGGCCGGCAGCAACCGGCTGACCGACGGCCCGAGCTGGTCGGGGCAGTAGGTCACGACGTCTCCGGGCTGGGCCGACGCCCGGAGGTGGCGGGCCACCGTGGCCGCCTGCGTCCGCTCGTAGGCCATCACCGGCTGGATCCCCTGGGCGCCGAGCACGGCCATCACCACCAGGGCCACCAGGCGGAGCCGGGCGTCGCCGAAGGCCGCCACCCCCAGCGCCACCAGCAGGACCACGCCGGGGAAGGCCACCGAGGCGTAGCGGGGCACGTAGGCCTGGCCGGTCAGGCGGGACACGACCACGGCCAGCAGCAGGCCGCCGAAGGTGAGGACGGCCAGCGTCCGGGCCGGTTCCCGGCCGACGAGGTCGATCTCGAAGCGGCGCCGCCCGATGGCCCGGCCGAAGACGGCCAGGGCGATGAGCCCGGCGGCGAGGAGCATCGGCACCGGGCCGGCGTCGCGGTAGCCGGAGACGAGTACGCCGAGGGTGTCGACGACCGTGCGCAGCCCCCGCCCGCTGGCCCCCCACGGCGCCCCGGTGTGGGCGCTCTGGTACAGCAGGATCGGAACCCAGGGGGCGAACAGCACCCCCCCGGCCACGACGGCGGCCACGGCCCTGCGGGCGGCGGCCCGCTCCTCGCCCCGCCAGGCGTGCCACAGCAGCACGAGGCCGACGGCGGCGATGGTGTAGAGGGCGTAGTAGTGGGTGAGCAGCAGGGCGGCGGTCAGCAGGGCCACGGCCCCGCCCATGGGCCAGGTCGGCCGCTCCATCATGTTGGCCAGGGCCAGGCCGCCGGCCAGGACCAGCAGCATGCACAGCGAGTACATGCGGGCCTCGGTGGCGTACTGCACGGCGAAGGGCGACAGCGCCAGCAGGACCAGGAAGGCGGTGGCGGCGGTGTGGCCGCCGGCCCGCCGGCCGACCCGCCAGGCCAGCGGGAGGCAGGCCACCGAGCAGACGCCGGAGAAGGCCCGCACGGCCACCGTGGTCGAGCCGAACAGGCGCATCCAGACGTGGAGGAGGGCGTAGTACAGCGGCGGCGAGCCGTCGTGGCGCAGCGCCCCGGGGATCGACCGCAGCGGCAGCCGGGCGATGTTGACGGTCAGCGCCTCGTCGAGCCAGAGGTGGGACAGGGCCACGAACCGGGCCACGATCCCGGCGGCGACGACGGCGCCGACGGCCAGCCCGGCCCAGGGGAGGCCCCGGCGGCCGGCCCGGCGCTGCTCGGCGCCGGAGGCGACGTCGGTGGCGACACCGGAGGGGGTGGCCGGCGTGGCCGGGAAGGCAGGGCTCGTCACGGGTTCGGGACCGCCGCGATGACCTGCCTCCACGCTCGACGCACGTCCGCCCCTCCGCCGGCTGGCAAACCCTGGCGGGAATCGTAAACAAAACCGTCGCCGGCGCGTGGGATCGAGCGCCGCGCTGCGTGAGCTTTGCGGTCCTCTTCGTGAACAGGGGGCAACGTCGCCCTCACCGGTAACAAGGGAGCCGGCCCAGCCGGTAGAGGGCGACGGCGGCGGCCCCGACGAGCGGGGCGTCGCCCCCCAGGCCGGCGGGGCGGATCCGGGTGGACCGGGAGAACTCCAGCCGGGCGAGATCGTCGACCTCGGCCTGGGCGGCGGCGAAGAACGGCGCCCCGAACCCCAGCGCCACCGACCCCGCCACCACGGCGAGGCCGAGGTCGAGCAGGTTGGCCGCCGACGCCACCGCCCGGCCGACCAGCGCACCGGTGCGGGCGATGACGGCCGGTCCGGCCTCGGCCGGCGGCCGGCCGGTGGCGGCCTCGATGGCCCGCCCCGAGGCCTCCCCCTCGAGGCAGCCCCGCCCGCCGCAGAAGCAGCGGCGCCCGCCCGGCTCGACCACCACGTGGCCGATGTGGCCGGCGTTGCCCGCCCGGCCGTCGAGCAGGCGCCCGTCCAGCACGATGCCTCCCCCGATCCCCGTCGACACGACCATCCCGATGTACGCCTGTACCCCGGCGGCGGCACCGATCCAACCCTCGGCCAGCGCCACGGCCTTGGCGTCGTTGTCGACGAACACCGCCAGGCCGGTGGCCTCGGCCAGCCGCCGCCGCAGCGGGAACTCCCGCCAGGCCGGGATGTGGACGGGGGTGAGGGTCTCGCCGCCGGCCGACATCGGCCCGCCGCTCCCCACCCCGCAGACCTCGGCCCCGGCCACCCGGCCCGGGCCGAGGGCGTCGAACAGGCCGACGAGGGCGCCGAAGACGACCTCGGCGTCGTCGGAGCGGGGGGTGGGCGTGGCCGCCCGGGCCAGGATGCGCCCGTCGTCCGGGTCGACGAGGCCGGCGGCCAGCTTCGTCCCGCCGATGTCGACGGCCAGGATCACCAGGATTGGGGGATCAACGGAAGTTGCCGGTGTGCCCCATGCTGTAGCGCCCGGGCTGGGGGAAGAGGCACAGGCCGTGGGGGCCCTTCCCCACCCGGATGCGGTGGAGAAGCTTGCCGGTGCGGGTGTCGAGCACGTAGACCGACTGGCTGTACCGGCCCGAGAGCCACAGCTGGGTGCCGTCGGTCGACACGCCGCCCATGTCGGGGCTGCCCCCGAACTTCCACGTGGCGCTGACCGAGCGGGTGGCGGCGTCGATGACCGAGATCGACCCGTCGAGCCGGTTGGAGGCGTAGAAGACGGTG
>Ga0070741_10001936_pt1 | contig 58393 bp, 65 predicted proteins | sample Coa_R1_4_FD_66440 | JGI IMG/M metagenome (GOLD analysis project Ga0070741, IMG submission 66440) | Surface soil microbial communities from Centralia Pennsylvania, which are recovering from an underground coalmine fire - Coalmine... | ecosystem: Environmental > Terrestrial > Soil > Unclassified ... | reverse complement strand
ATCCCCGCGGCCGCCGCGGCCCGGCGGCCGTGCTCGAGGAGCTCGGGGACGACGTCGAGCGCGACGACCTCGCCGACGAGGGGGGCGATCGCCAGGGCGAGCGCGCCCGTGCCGCCGCCGGAGTCGAGCACCCGCTCGTCGCCGGTCAGCGTCACGAACCCCTGCACCGCCTCGCGCAAGGCCTCGCGGCGGCTCTGCTCGCGCGCGGCCTGGAGGTCGGCGGTTCGCGCGAACCGCTCCTGCAGGGCTTCAGCGTGGACGTCGTCGGACAAGCTCGAGCGCCTCCTCTCTCGTCGTGATCGTGCCTGCCGCGCGCTCCTCGGCGATCAGCTCGAGCATACGGCCCACCTCCGGACCCGGAGGCAAGCCCAGCTCGTCCCCGCGCAGCAGCGGCTCGTCCGGGTCGGACGCGCGCGACTCCTCGAGCGCGTCCTCGAGGTCGAGCCGGCCGTGGAACGCGAGCGCGTCGCGGGCCCACGGCTCGGTCTGCCGGCGGAACCGGTGCAGGTCCCGCGGCGAGGAACCGGCCGGCGGCGCGCTCCGCAGCAGGGCGACCGCGTAGCGACGGAGCTCACGCGACACGGGCAGGAGGCCGAGCGAGTCCTGCAGGAAGACGACGAGCCGGTATTCGGGCGAGTCGACGGCGTCGGCGCGGTCCGCGTTGTCGAGCGAGCCCCCGAGGGGCTCCAGCAGGCCGAGAGCGGCCAGCCGGTGCCAGCCGCCCAGCCGGAGCTTCGTCAGCACCTCGAAGATCCGCTCACCCGCGGGCCGGGTGACGAGCTTCGCCTGCTCGCGGATCAGCCGCTCGGTGCGGCGCTCCAGCGTAAAGCCGAGCTCGTCCTCGAACCGGACGCCGCGGAGCAGCCGCAGCGGGTCGCGTTCGAAGACGTCGGCGTCGACGGCGCGCACGACCTTGCCGTCGAGATCGCCGCGCCCGTCGAACGGGTCGACGTGGTCGCCGCCCGCGAGCGGCCTGGCGACGGCGTTGATGGTGAAGTCGCGCGTCGCGAGGTCCTCCTCGATCGTGCCGCGGAGCGGCGTGAAGTCCACCGTGAGGCCGCCGCTGAGCGCCACGCGCCACCCGCCGTGGGCGGCCGAGAGAGGGAACGGCGCGCCGTCCATCTCGCCCGCGTAGGCGCGCGCGGCCTGCTCGGGCTCGAGGCAGGCGATGTCCACGTCGAGGATCGGCCGGCCGAGAAGCTCGTCGCGCACGGTCCCGCCGACGACGTACGCGGTCTCGCCGGAGAGGAGCCGGGCTGCGGTCTCAAGCATCGAGCAGCCGCCGGGTCGCGCGGTCGAGGTTCGCTCGCAGGCCGGTCGCGATCTCGTAGGTGATCGTCCCGGCGACGCGCGCATGCTCTTCCGCGAGCAGGCCGTCGCCGATCAGCGTCACCGGCGTGCCCACGCGGGCCTCGCCCGGGAGCTCGACGGCGAACGAGTCCATCGACACCGTGCCGACGACGCGCCGCCGCTCGCCTTCGACGAGCACCTGCGTGCCGGTGAGGTCGCGGCGGAAGCCGTCCGCGTAGCCGACGGGCACGATCCCGATCCAGGTCGGCTGCCCGGTCACGAACGTGCGTCCGTAGCCGGTGCTCTCTCCGGGCCGGAGCTGTTTCACCTGCGCGAGCTCGCTGCGCCAGGAGAGGACGGGCTCGAGGCCGTCGTCTGCGGGGTCGGTGCCGAACGGCGAGAGGCCGTAGATCGCGATCCCGCAGCGGACCGCATCCAGGCGTGACTCGGGCAGACGGAGCGCCGCGGCGCTGTTCGCGGCGTGCAGCGGGAGCCCGGAACTCGCGGTCGCCTCGCGGAAACTGTGAAGCTGCTCGCGGGCGAAGCTCTCGTCCCGGTCGGCCGTCGCCAGGTGCGTCATCACCCCGACGGCGTTCGCGGGCAGCGGCGGCAACTCGCGGAACCCGTAGCGGCCCATGCCGGTGTCGAGCTTGACGTGAACGGGCACGTCCTCCGGGATCGGGAGCTGGGAAACGACGAGCTCCAGCCCGGCCTCACGCGCCTCGCGCAGCTGCTCGGTCGGCCCGAGGACGACGATCCGCTGTCCCGGAAGGAGCTGTCTGAGGGACAGTCCCTCGGACACGGTCGCGACGCAGACGGCCGTTGCGCCCGCGTCCGTGGCGGCCCCGGCCACCTCGGCCGCCCCGTGCCCGTAGCCGTCGCCCTTGACGACCGCCCACAGCTCTGAGCCCCGGATCACCTCTCGGAGACGGGTGACGTTGCGGCGGAGCGCGCCGAGGTCGATCGTGATCTCAGAGCGACGCATGCAGCACGCCGGGGAGCGCCTCGACGACGTCGCTCGCCACCAGCCCGTCCGAGCACTCCACCGCGGTCGCGGCGTGGGTGTGGGCGCTCGTGCCGGCGACCGCCGCCAGGCGCGCGCCCATGCCCTTCGCGAGGAACGCGGCGACGATCCCCGTGAGGACGTCGCCCGTTCCGGCGGTGGCCAGGGACGGATATCCGCAGCTCACGAGCGGGCCCTGCCCCGGCGCGCCGACCAGCGTGTCGTTGCCCTTGAGCAGGACCACGCAGCCGAACTTCTCGACCGCCCGGTCGAGCGCGGCCAGCCTGTGGGCGTCCACCCAGTCGGATTCGACGCCGAGCAGCCGGGCCAGCTCACCAGCGTGCGGCGTGAGCACGGTCGGCGCGGAGCGCGAGGACGGCTCGAGCCCGAAGAGCCCGTCGGCGTCGACGACAGCCGGCAGGTCGGTCTCCTCCAGCAGCCGGCGCACGAGCGCCGTCTGCTCGTCGCCGCGCCCGAGCCCGGGCCCGATCGCGAGCGCGCCGGCGCGGCCCGCCGCGTCGAAGACATCCTCGAGCGGCCGCTTCACGGCTTCGAGGACGAGCGTCTCCAGCACAGGGATCGACTCGGCGGGTGCCGCGATCGCGACGTAGCCGGCGTCCGCGCGGAACGCGGCACGCGACGCGAGCGCAGCAGCCCCGGTCATCCCCTGCGAGCCCCCGACGACGAGCACCGAGCCGGCGGAGTACTTGTTGTCGCGCGGCCCGCGTCGCGGGACGAGCTGCAGGATCTCGGTTCCCGAGACCTTGTGGGCATGCGTGTCGAGCCGCTCGAGGCCGATGTCGGCGACCTCGACGTAGAAGCCGTGCAGGAACGAGCCCGGCCCGACGTAGTGGCCGACCTTCGCCCCGTGGAAGGTCACCGTGGAAGTCGCCTCGACGGCGGCTCCGACGACCTCACCGGTGGATGCGTCCACGCCGGAGGGGACGTCGACCGCGACGACGATGGCGTCCGACGCGTTGATCGCCTCGATCACCCGGGTGGCCTCCGGCCGCGGCTCGCCGGAGAACCCCGTCCCGAACAGCGCGTCGACGACCACCTCGGGCGATCCCAGGTCGGTTTCCCCCGCCTTCGCATCCACGATCCGCACCTCGCAGCCGGCCTGTTCGAGATACCGAGCCGCCACGCGCCCGTCGCCGCCGTTGTTTCCGCCGCCGCAGACGACCGTGATCCGCCGCGCGCCCGGATAGTCGGCGCAGACGTGGTCGGCCACCGCCTTCCCGGCCCGGTCCATCAGCGCCTCGACGTCGTGGCCTGCCTCGGCCCGGCGCATCTCGTCGGCCGTGTACAGCGGGTCAAACATCGGCGACGACGGCGACCGCGGCGGCGAGTTCCTTCGAGTGCGTCATCGAGAGCTCGACGTCGCCGGCGCCCAGCCTGACAGCGCGCTCCGCGAGTCGTCCCGAGAGCCGCACCGAGGGCTTCGGCCGCCCGGCGATCTCGATCTCGAGCCAGGCGAAGTGGACGGCGACCCCGAAGCCGAGGGCCTTGCCGACCGCCTCCTTCCCGGCAAACCGGGCCGCGTAGTGCTGCGCCGGGTTCGGGCGCGAGTCGCAATACGCCTGCTCGGCTGCGGTGAAGCAGCGAGACCGGAAGCCGGCGTACCGCGCGAGCGTCCGCCGAACGCGGTCGATCTCGATCAGATCCACCCCAACCGACAGAATTGACGCCATCGCCGGCGAGTCTAGTGACAACCGAATCCAGGTCACGCGCGGCGTCTCGATCGGGCGCGCCGAGATCCGATTCCGCACGTCCAGGTCGAGCGGGCCCGGCGGCCAGCACGCCCAGAAGTCCGAGACCCGCGTCGAGGCGCTGTTCGACGTCGACGCCTCACCGTCGCTGACGGAGGCCCAAAAGCAGCGGGTGGTGGCCCGCGTCGGGCCGGCGGTGCGGGCGATCGCGGAGGACGAGCGCAGCCAGCTCCGGAACAAGGAGCTCGCAGTCGAGCGGCTCGTCACCGCGCTGCGGGACGCGCTCCGGGTGCGGCGGCCGCGTCGCCCGACCCGGCCGCACCGCGAGGCGGTCGAGGAGCGCCTGGCGGCGAAGCGCCGGCGCGCCCAGACCAAGCGGCTGAGGCGCCCGGCGGCCGAGGAGTAAAACACACGTTAGTTCTCTGTTAGCACGTCCCTACCCGCCGACAATCGCGGTAAGGTGAGCCACCTCGCCCGTCGAGCGCCGCCCTTCATGACTCGAGTCCGTCTCATCCTCGGCTGCCTGCTCCTCGTGGCGGCAGCCGCGGTTCCGGCTGTCGCCCTGGGTAGCGAGAGGATCCCCGTCGGCTTCCAGGACGATCCTTCGTTCCGCTGGCGCGACGACCGAGTCGCCAACCTCGACGCCGCGAAGGCAGCGGATGCGTCGATCATCCGCACGACCGCCTACTGGTCGAGCATCGCGCCGACGCGCCCGGCGAACGCGACGAACCCGTTCGACCCGGCGTACCACTTCGAGGACATCGACGACCTCGCGCGGAACGCGGCGAGCCGCGGCATCGCGCTCCTGCTGACGATCTGGGGCACGCCGAGCTGGGCGAACAACAACGCTGGCCTGAATCACGCGCCGTCGAACATGCAGGACCTGCGGAACTTCGCGACGGCGATCGCCGCGCGCTACTCCGGCAGGTATCCGGGATATCCGTACATCGGCTACTTCTCGCTCTGGAACGAGCCCAACCTGGAGGAGTTCCTCGCGCCGAGCTACGACCTGAAGACCGGCAAGCCGGTTGCGCCGATCACCTACGCCAACATGGCGCGCGCAGCATTTGCCGGCGTCAAGGCAGGAAACAAGAGGGCGCTGTTCGCGATCGGCGAGACGTCTCCGCGAGGCCGCCAGAAGCCGACCTCAGCCCAGGGCTCCCAGAATACGATCGCGCCGGGGTTGTTCGCGCACATGGTCGCGACCGCGCCCGGCCCGCGCGTGCGCTTCGACGCGTGGGCGCACCACCCCTACTCCGGCCTGGGCCAGGGGCCGCTCGCCAAGGTCGCCTGGCCGAACGTCAACCTGACCCAGATGACGCGGTTCGAGAAGAGCCTCGACACGTGGTTCCACCGCAAGAACGTCCCGATCTGGATCACGGAGTACGGCTTCGAGACCAAGCCGGGCGAGCCGAAGGGTGTGACCCTCGCGCAGCAGGCGTCCTACGCGAAACAGACGTTCAAGATCGTCCAGAACGACCCGCGGATCGACATGTTCATCTGGTTCATCTTCCGCGACGACCCGACGAGCACGTGGCAGAGCGGCCTGGAGAACGAGGACAACACGCACAAACCCTCCTTCGCTGCCTTCACGGCCGGGGCCCGGGCGCTCGACTACCGGAACCCGTTAGTCCGGATCAAGCCGGGGGTCTCGAACCCCACCGTCCGCGTGCCGGTGCTCGAGCTCGACGCCCGCGACGGGCCCGGGGCGGTACTCGGCTCGACGATCTCGGTGATCTATCGCGGCAAGACCGTGGGCGTGACGCAGCCGCGGTCTGTGATCGCGATCGACGGCTGGGCGTCGTTCAAGGTTCCGATCAAGAAGGCCGTGCGGAACGGCCTCTACGTGGCGTACATCAAGATCGGCGACGCCAACGGCAACAGCATCGAGCGGGTTGCCGAGTTCTTCGCCGGCTAGGCGCTAGGCGCATGCTCCGCCGCGTGGCCGCGCGCGTGTCGGCGAGGAGCCGCCGCCGCAAGCTCGCGCTCTTCCTCGAGGTAATGCGGCCGACCGCGGAGACGACGATCGTCGACGTCGGCGTCAGCGACGGAGGCTACGGCGAGGACATGCTCGGCACGGCGAACTTCTTCGAGGCGCTCTATCCCTGGCCAGAGCGGATCGTCGCGGTCTCCACGCAGCACCTGACCGTCTTCCAGGAGGCGTTCCCGCAGGTGACCGCGGTCCGCGCCGACGGGCGGGAGCTGCCGTTCGAGGACGGCCAGTTCGACGTCGGCTTCTCCAACGCCGTCGTCGAGCACCTGCCGGACCTCGACTCGCAGCGGGCCTTCGTCTCGGAGCTCTGCCGGGTCTCGCGGCGGGTCTTCCTGACGACGCCGAACCGCTGGTTCCCGCTCGACACGCACACGCTCGTCCCCCTCGCTCACTGGCTGCCGGACGACCGCCGCGACCGCGTCTACCGGCTGCTTGGCCGACAGGAGGGGCTCGGGCTCCGTCTGCTCTCGGCGGACGCACTGCGCGGGCTGTTTCCGCCCTCGGTCGAGCCGCGGATCGTCCGCAGGGGCATGACGCTCGTCGCGGTCGCCGAGTCCCACTCGCACGAGGGATAGGACGACCCCCTCCTCCGCGCCGATCCCTCTCGTGAGCGATCCACGTGAGCCGCGCGTGAGTCCCCAGAATCCCGCCAGACAACAGCCCGCCGACAGCCAGAGCCCCGACGAGTTCGAGAAGGGGTTCGGCACCGGGCTGCGCGCGCAGCTGGAGCGGAAGGCCCCGGTCAAGGCCAAGCGTCCGGCGCCGGCGGAGCCCGAAAGATCCGACAGGGCGGCGGGGCCGGACAAGGCCGACGGCGGCGGCGAGATCGACCAGAAGCTCCTCCACGAGCTGGCCCGCCGGAGCGCGGAGATCGACGAGCTGGCCGCCAGGCACGAGCAGCGCGAGACCGAGCTCCAGGCGCAGGCGGCGACCGTGGGCGAGCAGCTCGCGGACGTCGAGCGGCGGAGCGACCAGCTGCGCGACCGAGTCGCCGAGGTCGACCGGCACTCCGCGGAGCTCGACCGGCGCGAGAAGAAGCTGGAGAAGCTCGAAGAAAGCCTGGAGGCGCGGAAGAAGGACCGTTCGGAGCACGAGCGCAAGCTCGACGCCGAGCTGAAGGACCGCGACCGCCACATCGCCGAGCTCGAACGCGACCAGGCGCGGCGCGAGCACGAGCTGGAGCGCGAGCTCGAGCGGCGGGCGCGCGACGCGGAGCGCGAGCTCGACCGGCGCCGCCGCGAGCTCGAGTCGGAGTTTTCCGCCCGTCGGCGCGAGTTCGAGAGCGAGCTCGAGAGCCTCAAGCGCGACGCCGCCCGCGACCTCGACTGCGACCGCGACGCGTTGGCCGCCGAGCGGGGGCAGCTCGCAGCCGAAGCGCAGGCGCTTCGGTCCGAGCGCGAGGCGCTGAAGACGGAGCGCGCCGAGCTCGACAGCGAGGCGGCGCACCTGGCGCAGGAGCGCCACGACCTCGGCAGGCGCAGCTCCGAGCTGTCGGAGCAGGCACGCAAGCTCGACCGGCGCGGCTCGGAGCTCGCCGCCAAGGCAGCCGAGATCAAGCGCGCCGAGGAGAACGTCCTCCGGGGCCGCGAGCTTCGCGATCTCCAGAGCGAGCTCGACCGGCGCGCGACCGAGCTCGAGCAGCTCGCCGCCGACTGCGTCCGCGGCCGCAGCCTCGACACGCTCGCCGAGGAGCTCGAGGCCCGCGAGCGCGCGCTGAAGGAGCGCGAGGAAGAGTTCCGGCCGATGCAGGAGCGGCTCGAGAGCGAGCGCGACCGCATCGAGAAGCGCGCCGAGCGAATCAAGGCCAGGGAATCCGACCTCGAGTCCCGCGCCGAGGAGGTCGAGGAGCGCGAGGCCGCGCTCTGGGACAAGGAGTCCGAGGTCGCGACCCATCGCGCCAAGGCCGAGGTCGACATCGAGCTCGAGACCGAGCGCCTCGAGCTCTGGGAGCAGGACCTGAAGGCCCGCGAGGCCCGCTTGCAGAAGAAGGAAGGCGAGCTCGAGTCCTTCATCGCCCGGGCCCAGAACGAGCTCGGCAAGCGCGAAGCCGCCCTACGGGTCGCCGGCTAGATCAGCCTAGAACTTCAGCCCGAAGACGTCGTAGGGCCGGTCGCCGAGCTCCTCGGGCAGCAGCACGAGCAACAGGAACAGCAGCGACACGATCGCCACCGTGGCGGCGACGGCTCGACGCCGCACCGCGCCGATCGCCGTCGCCGGCGGGCGCCTCGGAGTCCGCCTCGGGCGAGACTCGTCTCGCTCGAAGGTCCAGTAGACATCGGGCCTGTTCTCGGGATGCGGAAAGGCGGGAGAGGTCTCCCGAACGTGCTTGCGGCCGTCCCCGAAGCCTGCATCCACGAGCACTGCCCGGATCTGCTCGTTCCGCGCCGTCTCCTCGCGGTCGAGCTCGATCAGGATGGACTGCCACTCGGGCCGGGCCAGCGTGCTCGCAGCCCCGCGGAGGACCTCGAGCTCGAATCCGTCGGTGTCGATCTTCGCGTGGTTCGGGACGGGCAGCGCCAACCGTTCGACGAGGTCGTCGAGCGGGATGCCCATGATCGGCACGGCTCCCTCCGCCTGGCTCGTCAGGTGGTGCCCGGCCGCGCCCGAGACCTCGGGCCGGGACGCGGAGCCGCCTGGCGTCGTTCCCGGCGCGAGAGACAGCAGCTCGTAACGCGACCAGAGAGCAACGGGCAGCGCGACGACGCTCGCCCTGCAGCCGTTGAGCTCGATGTTTCGACACAGGTCGAGGAAGGACGCAGGCGAAGGCTCGAACGCGAAGATGCGAGCCTCGTTGCCGGAAGCCTTCGCGGCGACCAACGAGTAGGCGCCGACGTTCGCGCCGATGTCGTACAAGACGTCGCCCGGCTTGACCGACTGCTCGATCCACTCGACCGTGAACGGCTCCTTCTCGACCGAAACGAGGCGAGTCGCGATCTCCGAAGAGCTGACGACGAGCTCGATCGGATGCGGCTCGTAGTCGAGCCTCCGCGAGGGCGGCAGCCTCTCCATCAGCTCGCCGACGGTCTCGACCGGAAGAGCTGCGACGAGCGTCGCCAGGACGGCGGCGGCGTCCCGGTCGGGCGACTCCGCGAGCAGGCGGCGCGCAAGGGCCGCGAACTCGAGCTCTCGCGGCGGGGGCTGGGACGGTTGCTTCGACAAACCCGGCGGTCATTCAAGCACCAAGTTCGGCCTAGACTGGTCACATGGCGCGCCCGGCGAGGTTCCTGGCTCGAACCGTCCGCGCGGCTCGACTCGTCGCCGCCGACCGCCGCATCCCCCGCCCGCTCAGAGCGGTGCTCGTGCTCGGCGCGCTACCGATACCGGGCCCGTTCGACGAGATAGTCCTGCTCCTCGCGGCCGTGCCGTTGCTCGTCTTCTACCGCCGGCCGATGACGGAGGCGTGGCGACGCGCGGGAGAAACCACCGCTCCCGCCGCCCCTCGAGGGTCGAGCGCAGGCCATCCGATGCCTCTTCGCGGCCGGATCACCGTCGCCGTCGGGCTGCTCGCGGCGCTCGCATGGAGCTGCCTCCTCTTCGGCATCGGCCTCGACGACCTGATGGACGGCAACAGCAAGCCGGGCGTCATCTTCTCCCTCGTCCTTCTCGCGATGCTGCTCGCCGTGGCGGCCTACGTGCTCTGGCGTCTCGTCGCCCCCTACGCGAGGCGACTCGTCCGGCACTGACGCCGGCGCCGGCTACTTGCCGCCGAAGAGGCCGGTCAGCGAGAGGAACGCGGGGCCGATCGTGACGATGAACATCGACGGGAAGATGAACAGCACCGTCGGGAAGAGCATCTTGATCGGCGCCTTCATCGCGCGCTCCTCGGCCAGGGACTGACGGCGCTCGCGGGTGTCCGCGGCCTGCACTCTCAGGATGCGGCCGAGCGAGATGCCGAGCGTGTCGGCCTGGATCAGCGCGCGCGTGAAGGCAGACAGTTCGGCGACCTGCGCGCGCTCGGACAGCTTGCGCAACGCCTCCGGCCGCGACTCGCCGACGCGCATCTCCGACAGCGTCAGGTTGAACTCGTCGATCAGCGGCCCTTCGAGGCTCTCGGTGAGCTTCGAGACCGCGCTGTCGAAGCCGAGGCCGGCCTCGACGCTGACGGCAAGCAGGTCGAGCGCGTCCGGAAGCTGGGCGCGGATCCTCTCCTGCCGCGACTTGATCTTCGAGTTGATGACGTAGTCGGGCCCGATGAAGCCGAGCGCCCCGAGCCCGAAGACCATGGCGATGTTCATCATCGGGCTCATCGACGACCCGACCAGGACTCCGAACAGGCCGAACCCGATCGGCAGGATGCCCTTGAGCGCCAGGAACGTCGTCGGCGAGATCCGGCGGCTGACGCCGGCCGAGACCAGCCTGTAGGCGACGCCGTCCTGGGTCGTCTTCGGGTTGAGGCGGAGGACGATCTTCGCGAAGCGCTCGATGATCGGAGCGCCGACCCTGTTCTTCAGGCTCTCCTCGGCCGGCTTGATCACCTGCTCCCCCTGCACGCCGTACGACGCGACGCGCTTGAAGAAGCGCTGCCGCTCCTGCGCCGGCGCGGTGAGCAGCTGGCCGACCATGAAGATCGCGCCGCCGAGACAGATGACTGCGAGAACGAGAAGGATCATCGATTACCCCTTGAACGACACGATCTTGCGGAGGATGACGGAGCCGATCGACATGGCCACGAGGCCGACGATGATCAGCGTGTGGCCGGCCGAGCTGAAGAAGAGCGGCCGCATGTACTTGTGGTTCACGGCCGTCAGCAGCATGGCGAGGAAGATCGGCAGTGCGATCAGCACGTAGGCCGACGCGCGGCCCATCGCGGTCAGGGCCTTGATCTTCCGGGCGAACATCTGCCGCTGACGGACGGTGTCCGCGACCATGTCGAAGAGGCCTGCGAGCGAGCCGCCCACCTGGTTCTGGATCGTCACGGCGGTGACGATGAAGGAGAAGTTCTTCGAGCCGAGGCGTTCGGCCATGTCGGCGAGCGCGGCCTCGATCGGCCGCCCGAGGCTGGACTCGGCGAGCACGCGCTGGAACTCCTTCTTCGCCGGGTCCTGCGCCTCCTCGACCAGCGTCTGGATGCCCTGCTTGAAGCTGTGGCCCGCCTTCAGCGAGGCGGCGACCGCCATCAGCAGGTCGGGCAGCTGCTCGTCGAAGGCGGCGAGGCGCTTCTTGCTCTTCCGCCAGACGAAGCCGACCGGGAGCATCGCGCCGAGGAGGAAGGCGACGAACAGAAAGATGCCGCTCAGGCCGAAGACCGAGAACACGAAGCCGAGGAACAGGCCGCTGGCGAGGATGATGTACGCGAACTCGACGGTCTTCAGCGGCACGTCGCCGCGCTCGAGCAGGCGCGAGAGCGACGACCACTGCTTGGACTTCCCGAGGACGTGCTCGGTCGACGCGAACAGGCTGCGAAGGACACCCGGCCGCTCGCGCTTCCGCTTGGTCTTCTCCGGCTCCTGCCCGACGTGCGGGCGGATCCGGCGGCGCAGCTCCTCGGTCTTGCTCTTCCGGAAGAGAACGCGCAGTGCCAGGGCGAGCAGGATCCCGGCGATCAGGGCGATCACGAGCGTCCCGGTCGTGCTGTAGAACGCCTTCGGGATCGTGGACTTCGCCGGCTTCAGCGTGGCCGCCCCGGAGATCACGGCGCTCGCCGAAGCGTCGCCCTGCCCCGGAACGGAGGCCTTGATGGCGAGCGTGTCGCCCGGCCGGCCGGCCGTCAGGTACTCGAACTGCCACGTGCGGCGCAGCTCGTCGGCGATGCCGGTGTAGATGTCGTGCAGGAACCCGGGTGACGCCGCCGGGTAGAAGCCTCCGCCCGTGCCGGACGAGAGCTGCTTCAGCGGGCCCGGGTTGTAGAGCCGGCTCTCGATGGCGACGACGTAGATCGACACAGACGCATGGCGCGCCGCCGAGATGACGTCGGCGATCGTCGCCGTGCTCGTCGTCTCGTTGCCGTCGGTGACGAGGATGATCACCCGGCCGGCGAGGTCCTGGTGCGCCAGCGCGGCGACGTCGAGCATCAGGTCGTCGTACATCCGCGTCCCGCGATGCGAGTCGAACGTCCCGATCGCGCGCAACGTCGCGTCGGCGTCGATGGTGCTGGTCGAGAACGGCGTCGGCGGGACTGCCCGGCTGGCGAACGTGGAGACCGCGATCTGGTCGGCGGCCGGCTTCGCGTCGACGAACGCGCGAGCCGCCTCGGCCGCCGTCTTGAGCGGCGCGCCGCCCATCGACTGCGACCGGTCGATCGCGAGCACGACGCTCTTCGAGCTGCCGAGGTTGAGCGGCGGGCCGGCGAGCTCGACCGGCTTGCCGTTCTCGAGCAGCGTCGGCGGCGTCGAGGTCGGCTTGTCGGTGACGACCGTGACGCGGACGCGGCCGGCAGTCGCCGCGTCCACGCCGCGAATGTGGATGGCCGCGGCCGCCGCCCCCGGGAGGAGGAGCGCGAAGACCGCGGCCAGGAAGAGGAGCCGCCTACGGCTCATTTGCGGAAGGTCCTGCCGAAGTTGCCGGCTGCGAAGCCGCCCCGTCCGGTCTCGTCGTCCTCCTCGTTCTCGAAGAACGCCGCCGGCAGCACAACGCCGTTGGTGGCCATCTTGTCCAGGAAGTGCGGCTTCAGCCCGGTGCACTGCAGCGGGCCGAGCAGGCGCAGCGCCTTCGTTCCCTGCGAGGTCCCCTCGTCGGGGGGCCGCGCCACGAACACGTCCTGGAGGGTGATCGTCTCGCCTTCCATCCGGAGCGCCTCGGTGACGTGCGTGATCCGGCGCGAGCCGTCGACGAGACGCGAGATCTGGACGATCAGATCGAAGGCGGCGGCGATCTGCTCGCGGATCGCGCGCAGCGGCAGGTCGACGCCGGCCGTCAGGACAAGCGTCTCGAGGCGGGCCAGCGCGTCACGCGGCGTGTTCGCGTGGATCGTCGTCAGCGAGCCTTCGTGGCCCGTGTTCATGGCCTGGAGCATGTCCAGCGTCTCGGCGCCGCGGACCTCGCCGACGATGATGCGGTCGGGGCGCATACGGAGGGAGTTCCTGACGAGCTCGCGGATGCGGATCTCGCCCTGGCCCTCGATGTTCGGCGGGCGCGACTCGAGCGGCACGACGTGCTCCTGCTGGAGCTGGAGCTCGGCCGCGTCCTCGATCGTCACGATGCGCTCGTCGTTCGGGATGAACGCCGAGACGGCATTCAGCGTCGTCGTCTTACCGGAGCCGGTGCCGCCGGAGATGAGCATGTTCAGCTTGCCGCGAACGCAGGCGGACAGGAAGTGCGCTGCACGCGGCGTCAGCGTCCCGAAGCCGATCAGGTCGTCCATCGTGTACGGGTCGCGCGAGAACTTCCGGATCGTCAGCGTCGGGCCGCGCAGTGCGAGCGGCGGGATGATGGCGTTCACACGGCTGCCGTCGGGCAGGCGCGCGTCGACCATCGGCGACGACTCGTCGATGCGCCTGCCGATCGGGGACACGATCTTGTCGATGATCCGCAGCAGGTGCGCGTCGTCGAGGAACGACGTGTTCGTCATCTCGAGCTTGCCGGAGCGCTCGATGTAGACCTGGTTCGGCCCGTTGACCATGACTTCGGTCACGGCCGTGTCGCGCAGGAACGGCTCGAGCGGGCCGTAGCCGAGGATGTCGTCGGCGATCTCGCGGACGAGCTTGCGGCGCTCCTCGCGGGTCAGCGGCGTGCGGTCGAGCGCGAGCTGCTCCATGACCGCCCGCAGGACCCGGTCGGCGATGTCGCCGGACGCCTCGGACGCGAACAGCTCGGGACCGAGCCGCGCGATGCAGGCGTGGTGGATCCGCGTCTTCAGCTCGGCATAGGGATCGGCCCTGCGGTCACCGCCGCCCTCGCGGACGCGCAGCGGCTGCTGCGGCGCCAGCGCGGTCGGCAGCTGGCCGCCGTCCTCGTAGGTGCCGTTGCCATGCTGGTGTTGCTCGGCGCCGACCTTGATGCGGTCCTGAAGGCCCACGGGCTAGCTCCTGAGCTTCGAGAGGATCGACTGGCGAGGCTGCTTGTCCTTCTTCTGCTTCTGCGCGGCGGCCTTCGGCCCCGTGCTGCGGGCCGCGACCATCTCGGCGAGGTTCTTGATCGCCTTCGAGAAGTCCGCCCCGGGCTCGGCCAGCACGACCGGCTTGCCGCGGTTGACGGCCATCGGGACGGCGCGGTCGCTCGGGAGCTCGACGTGGACCTTCGTCCGCAGCGTCTCCTCGACCTCGCTTCGCTTCAGGCCGACGTTCGTGTTGGCGCGGTTCAGGATCACGCGGATCCGCTCGTTCGGGAACGAGAGCAGCTCGAGCGTCTGCAGACCCAGCCGGACGTTCTTGATCGTCGGGATGTCGAGGCCGCAGAGCAGGAGCAGCAGGTCGGTGCGGTCGAGCGTCGCCAGCATCGGCCCGTGGAAGAAGGGCGACGTGTCGACGATGATCATGTCGTACGAGGCGCGGGCGACCTCGAGCAGGCGGGCCAGCTTGCCCTCGGTGACGAGCTCGGCGTCCTCGGGCCGGATCGGCGCCGGCAGGACGTCGAGGCCGCACGGGTGCGGCGTCGTGTAACCGGCCAGCTTCTCCGTGTCGAGCTCGCCCGGGGCGACGACGAGGTCGTAGATCGTCTTGTCGGGCTCGATCCCGAGCATGATCGCCGCGTCGCCGAACTGGAGGTCGAGGTCGAGGAGCAGCGTGCGCCCCTTGTGGTACTTCGCGAAGCTCGCGGCCAGGTTGGTCGAGACGCAGGTCTTGCCGATCCCGCCCTTCGGCGAGAAGACGGTCGTGACCTTGCCCATGTGGCTCTGGTTCGCGCCGGAGCGCTTCTCGGCCTGGCAGGCCTTGCGGATCGCGAAGACGATGTTCTCGGTCAGCTGCGGGAGCGGGATGACGTCCGCGACCTCGTTGTCCAGCGCCTCGGCGAGGATGCCGGAGCACTCGCCGGAGCAGAGCAGGATCACCGGGGCGCGGGTGTACTCGCGGATCGCCGAGTAGGCGTCGCGTGGGAACTCCGAGCCGCGGGTCGCGTGGACGACGGCGTCGAGGTGGCCGCCCGTGAGAGCCGAGGCCGCCTCCGGCACATCCTCGGTCAGCCCGACGAGCTCGATCCCGCCGTGAATGCGCAGCGCGTCGACGATCTCCGCCAGGCCCTCGCAGGAGCCGGTGATGTAGACGCGCAGCGGAGCGTTACCGATGCCGTTCGAGTCGCTCATCAGTGACCTCCTGCAGCGGCGGCGATCACCGAGATGCCGAGCGCTGTCTTGAGGGTGGCCGCAGGGATGCCGTCCGTGAGGATCGTGAACGGCGTCTCGACGCTGCTCGGGCTGTCCTGGGACTTGAGGCCCGGGCGCAACAGGAATGCCCAGTACGCGGCGCTGGACGCGCGCGCCGCGGTGACCACCAGCATCACCTTCTGGGCCTGCTGGTCGGTCATACGCAGGAGCACGGCGGCGTTGCCGCTGCCCGTGCCGCCGGCGGTGATCTTCGCGGTCGGCCCGCCGACGACCGACGTGGCCAGCACCTTGAGGTTCCGGACGACGACCCTGCTGAAGGAGAAGCTGTTGTTACCGCCGAGATCGACGCCGACGGTGCCCTCGAAGTCGACGTAGTCGCCGGGCTGGACGACGCCTGCCAGGACCTGGTTCGGGTCGCCGGCGATCTGGACAGCGCGCTGTGTCGCCGTGATCTGGCCGGGGAAGCCCTGCTGGACCTGGGGCCCGAAGCGGGCGGTCGTGATCTGCTCGCCCGTGTAGGTCGTCTGCGTCGCCACCAGGTTGCGGATCTGGTCGGCGCTCGAGATCGCCCCGGGCACGACGGACGCGCGCGTGATCTGCTCCGTCTTGAGCATGCCCTTCGAGATCACGTCCGCACCCGTCGTGTTCTGCGGGATGTCCTGCGCGGCCACGAGGACCGTGACCGAGGCCTGCGAGTGCTGGACGCTGCTCTTGTAGTTCGAGATGTAGAACGTCACCAGAAGCGCCGCAAAGCCGGCGAGGGCGACGGCGATGAGGATATTCCGCATCCGATAAGTCATCGATTCAGCCTTCCTTCGTCGTCAGATTCCTCGAGAGGCACGGCGCCTCTTCGCGCGATGTATCGGCGGACTCGCGTGCGGTCTTGAGCATCGGCCTCCGACGGGTTGCCGGTGCTCTACTCGACGCGTTCCGTGGTCGTTGCCGTCATCGTCCCGGAGGCGACGACGACTCCCATCACGTTGATCGACCACGGATAGGAAGCGCTCACGGTTGCGTCCGCTCCCTGCGCCCAGGTCGAGGTCACGGAGACCGAGAGGCTCGACTGGGTCAGGTCGGCGGCGGAGTTCTTGACCGCGTTGACCGTCGCCGTCGTCGCGTCGGGGCTGCAGCCGCTGCGGCAGACGGCGGCCTTGCGCGCGCCGGCCCGCGCCGCGTCGGTCAGCGTCACCCAGTTGTTGTAGACGACGCCGAGCTGCATGATCCCCATCAGGACGAGCAGCAGCACCGGGACGACGATCGCGAACTCGGCCATTGCCTGTCCGCGCTGCGATCGGAGTCGGATGGAGGGTTTTCTCATCTGTGCCGGTGTGCTGGGAGGCCGCGAAAGTGCGCCTGAAAGACTGATCGCGTCCCGCGCAGGCGCCGACGATCCCCCGACCTAGGGATTCCCGACTGCCGGCGCCGCGCCGTTGAGTGCCCGCAAGCCCCCGACCAGGGGATCGTGCAAGAGGGCAAGTCGCACGATGTTGGATCGCATGCAGGTGCACGCGAGCTCCGAGAGGAGGTGACCAGGAACTCATGACGCTCTCCGACTACTTCGCCTTGTTTGCTGCAGCGCGGAAGCGCCAGGAAGGCCAGACGATGGCCGAGTACGCCGTCGTGCTGGGTGTGATCACCCTCGCCGTCGTCGGCGTGTTCACCGCCCTCTCCGGCGGCATCTCCGGCGCCATCAGCAACGTCACGAGCACGATCTAGCCCGTCCTAATCCCCCATACGGGGATCCTCTTCCCCGCACTTCGACCCGATGTTTCCCACGAAAGCCGTGCAGCCAAGAAGTTTTCGAGCGACCGCCCGAGAGGAGGTGACTGGAAAGATGACGTTCTCCGAATGCCTCGACCTGATCAAGTGGGCGCGCAAGCGCCAGGAGGGTCAGACGATGGCCGAGTACGCCGTCGTGCTGGGTGTGATCACCCTCGCCGTCGTCGGCGTGTTCACCGCCCTCTCCGGCGGGATCTCCGGCGCCATCAGCACCGTCACCAGCCGGATCTAAGGCTCTGACGCTCGGCCCGCCCCGAGGGGCGCGGGCCGGGCGTGAGCGCCGCCAGGCGGAAGCTCACCTCGGGGGGTACGCTCCGGCACCCTCGTTGCGATCAGCCGGGTCGCCCCGAAACACCCCCGCAGGAAGGATCGAATCCATGGCATGGGCAGGCCGGCTCCTCCCCGCTCGCGAAGGCCAGACCTCGGCCGAACTCGCGGTCATCCTCGGCGTGATCACGCTCGCCGTCGTCGGGACGTTCACAGCTCTCGGGGGCGGCGTCTCCGGTGCGATGAACAGCGTCGTCTCGGCCTTCTAGCGCGGCCAGCCCCGAGCCCGGCGCATCCCTCGTTCGGGGGACGGGCGGGCCGGAAGCCCGTTCGATGACACGAGTATGGCCGTCGCGACGTATTCGCCGTCCCCGCGCGTGCGCCCGCGCGACGTCCTGATCGTCGGCGCCTTCGTCGTCGGCTGGTCGGTCGGACGCGCGATCGCCGAGCCCGGGACCCGCGAGGCCGCGGAGGCTTCTCCGCCGGTCGAGCCTTTCGCGCCTCTGGTCGCCGTCGCGCGCAGGTCCCGCTTCGGCAAGCCCGCCCGGCTCGCGCTCGTCGGCGTCGCGGCAGCGCTGGCCGTGACCGCCGTCGGCCTGGCGACGCGCCCGGATGTCGCCGCCGCACCGCCCGTCTCCGCCGCCGTCGCGGCGCAGGAGCACGCGCAGGCGGTGGCGAAGACCAAGGCAGCGCGGCTCCGCCTGCTCCGCAGCCTCGAGCTCGCAGGCATCGCCGCGAGGCGCATCGGCGCACCCGATCCGCCGGCGCCTCGGCAGCTGCTCGCCGTCTCGCAGACGGACGTCACGCCGAGCCAGCGGGCGATCGCGCTCGACACCTACGTGCAGGCCGTCGGCGCTGACACGATCCTCCGCGGCCTCGACGCCTCCCGCGACCAGCTCCAGCAGCAGGTTCTTCACGACCCGCGGGTGCACATCTACCCGGCGGGGATCGGCGACGTGACCTCCGGCAAGCTCGACGTCCGCGTCCTCGCGATCATCGAATACCTGGCGCAGGCCGACGGCGAGGTCAGCGTCTCCTGCCTGATCGCCGGACACTCGCTCTACGTCGCGGGCCGACCCGGCGTCGTCTCGGCGCACATCTACGGCCGCGCGGTGGACATCAGCGCCGTCGACGACACCCCGATCCTCGACCACCAGGGACCGGGCACGATCACTGAGAAGGCGATCGAGCAGATCCTCGCGCTGCCCCCGTCGGTCGAGCCCGTTCAGGTGATCTCGCTGATGACCCTCGGCGGGCCCTCGTTCGCCCTGCCGGACCACTACAACCACATCCACCTCGGCTACTGATGGCCTTGCGCTTCGCAACCGTGACCACGAGCGGCGGCTCCGTCGTCTGCGAGAGCTGCCTGGTCGCCGAGAGCGCGTGGCTCCGGACGAAGGGCCTGCTCGGGCGGCGGGAGCTTCCCGAGGGCGAGGGCATCCTTCTCCGCCCCGCGTCGTCGATCCACATGGCCTTCATGCGGTTTCCGATCGACGCCGTCTTCCTCGCCAGGGACCTGACGGTGCTCAAGGTCGTGCGCGACCTGGCGCCGTGGCGGATGGCCTCGCGCTTCCGTGCCCACGCCGTGCTCGAGATTCCTGCGGGCACGTGCGAGCGGAGCGGCGTGCGCGAGGGCGACAAGCTCGTTCTCGGAGACTGATGTCGGGCCAGGCGCTGCCGCGGGAGTCGATCGGCCCCGTCGCTCCGCCGCGGCTGCTGGCGCGGGCGTGGCGGTTCCTGGCCGACGAGTCTCTGCTCGTCCTCTGCACCGCGATCTTCGCGATCGCGTTCGTGCTGCGGCTCTCGGGCCAGGTGAACCAGGACGCGTGGCTCGGCCTGGTCGGCGGCCGGACCGTCGTCGATCACGGGCTTCCGCACCACGAGACCTGGACGATCTGGGGCGCAGGCAAGCAGTTCGTCGACCAGCAGTGGCTCGCGCAAGCCGTCCTCTACGTCGTCCACGCCGTCGGCGGCTTCGGGCTGCTCGCGGGCTCCCATGCCGTGCTCACGCTGGCGGCGATCGCGCTCGCGCTCTTCTACGCGCGGCGGCGCGGCGCCTCGCAGCGAAGCGTCCTCCTGCTGCTGCCGCTCGGCTTCTTCTGCCTGATCGGCAGCACGTGGCAGGTGCGAACTCAGACGCTGGCCTATCTCCCGTTCGTCGCGTGCCTGTGGCTGCTGGCCGAGGACGCGCGGCGGCCGTCGTCGCGGGTCTTCTGGTGCCTGCCGCTGCTCGCCGTGTGGGGCAACCTCCACGGCTCGGCCGCCCTGGGCGCCGGGCTCGTCGCGCTGCGTGGAATCGACCGTGCGCGGCGCGGCCGGCGCGCCTCGGGAATCGCGCTCGCAGTGCTGGCCCCGGCCATGCTCTTCGTCTCGCCGTACGGGGGCTCGCTCGCCGGCTACTACCACTCGACGCTGTTCAACTCCTCCTTCAGTTCGATGCTGAACGAGTGGCAGCCGCCGCACTGGGGCGTGATGGCCGCACCGTTCTTCGCCCTGGCGATCGGCGTCGCCTGGCTCGCCGGGCGCTCGCGCATCGCGTTGGGCCGGTTCGAGCGGCTCGCCCTGCTCGCGACGCTCGTCGCCGGGTTGAGCGCCAATCGGAACATCGGCTGGTTCGCCTTCGCCGCGATCATGCTCTGTCCGGCGGCCGTCGAGGAGATCGCGCCCGACCGCGCGGTGGTGCATCTCGCGCGGTCGCGCGCGAACGCGATCGCGGCAGCGGCGGTGCTCGCGACGCTTGCCGCCCTGACGGTCGCCACCGTTGCCCGGCCCGCGTCGTGGTTCACGGAGCCGTATCCCTCGGCCGCCGCCAACGCCGTCGCTCGAGCCGTCGCCGCCGACCCGAAGGCCCGCGTCTACGCCGACGTCCGCTACGCCGACTGGCTGCTCTGGCAGAAGCCGTCCCTCGCCGGCCGGCTGGCATTCGACGCGCGTTTCGAGCTGCTCTCCCGCTATCGGATCGCCGAGATCTTCAACTTCAACAACGCATTTGGCGCCTCGTGGCAGGCGGCAACGCGCGGGTTCCGGATCGTCGTCCTCGACCGGACGGTGAGCGCGCGCCCGCTCGCTGGGCTGCTCCGCGAGCCGGGCTCGCGGCTCCTCTATTCCGGTCACGGAATCGCGGTCGTCGAACGCGCCGCCTGAGGCTCGTCTCGGACGAGCGGCAGGACGAGCCAGACCCAGAGCACGATCGCGGCCACGACGATGACCGCCCAGGCGGCGGTGGCTTTCGGCGTCGTCACGTCGGGCACCTCCCAGAGCGTCCAGCCGCGCTTCGTCACCTGCTCGAGCCAGAAGTCGTTCGCGATGTTCCCCGCGCCGTAGCAGGCGAGCAGCGCGAGGTACGCGCCGAGAGCGCCGCGCAGGAATCGGCTGCTCACGGCCGGGACGAGCCGCGAGAGCAGCAGCGCCGTCGCGACGAGGAGCACCCCGTCCATCCCGTGGTGATGACCGTGATGGACGGCGGGGTGGAAGACCGGATCGCCGGGCTGGAGGCGCAGCTCGCCCGTCTGGTACAGCGTGCCGAGCACGGGAACGCCGTCGAACGAGAAACCGAGGTCGGCGGCCATCCACGGCAGACCGAGCCCGATCAGGATGACGCCGAGCGCCACCCGGACGAGGTCGCCGCGACGCCGCTCGAGCCGGAAGTCGAGCCGGCCGCGGGCCGCCCAGACGGTGAGCCCGAACGCAAGCGCTACGCCGATCGCCGCGATCGCGTTCACCGGCCGCGCGTCGAGCTTGTCCTGGTTCACGATCTTCGGCCAGAACACCGCTGCGGAGAGGACGATCGCCGCCAGGCCGACCGCGCGGCCGGCTCGCGACGCGATCCGGTCGAGGAGCACGAGCACGACCGGGATCGCGGCGAGCGCAACCGGGAAGTTGAGGAAGAGCAGCGCCCGGCTCGCGCCGGCCTCGGCCCCCGTGCCCGTGACGTGGTAGAGCTCGGCCGCCGGCAGCCGCGCGTAGGTGACGAAGACCTCGACCGTGACCGCGGCGAACAGCGCCCAGACGATCGCGATCTCTGCCCATCCGTCACGCCCTTGCCGCACGTGACGGATGCTACGACCTGAGCTACTCGACGGTGACGGTCTTCGCCAGGTTCCGCGGCTGGTCGACGGGCAGGCCGCGCAGGCGTGCGATCCGGTAGGCCAGGAGCTGCAGCGGGATCACGGCCAGCACGGCCGACAGGAAGGCGGGCGCCTTCGGGACGTAGATCACGTCGTCGGCGTGATGCTGGATGTCCTCGTTGTCGTCCGACGCGATCGCGATCACGTGCGCGCCGCGCGCGCGGACCTCCTGGATGTTGGAGACGAGCTTCTCGTACACCCGCTCCATCCGCGTCGCGACGACCACGACCGGCGTCGACTCGTCGAGCAGCGCGATCGGCCCGTGCTTCATCTCGCCGGCCGAGTACGCCTCGGTCGGGATGTACGAGATCTCCTTCAGCTTCAGCGCGCCCTCGAGCGCGACCGGCAGCCCGATGTTCCGGCCCAGGTAGAGGAAGAACGGCCGGTCGTAGAAGCGGCGCGCGATGTCGTCGATCGGCGGGTTGCCGTCGAGGAACTGCGTCATCTGCCGCGGAAGGTCGTAGACGGCGTTGACGATGAACTCGAGCTCGTCCGCGGGCAGCGTCTCTCGCACCTGCGCCAGCTTCAGCGCCACGAGCATGAGGAGCGAGAGCTGCGCCGTGAAGGTCTTCGTCGCGCAGACCGACTGCTCGAGGCCGGCGCGCGTGTACAGCACCGAGTCGACCTCGCGCGTGATCTGGGCGCCCATCATGTTCGTGATCGCGACCGTGTGCGCGCCCATCTGCCGCGCGAGCTGCATGGCGTTGATCGTGTCGCGCGTCTCGCCCGACTGCGAGATACCGAGGACGAGGGTGTCCTTGTCGAGCACGGGATTCCGGTAGATCCACTCGGACGCGATGTCGTGCTCGACGGGGATCCGCGCCCACTCCTCGATCGCGTACCGCGCCGCGACGCCGGCGTGGTAAGCCGTGCCGGTGGCGAGGATGACGATGCGGCGGAGCTCGCGCAGCACCTCGTCCGGCACGCCGAGCCCCTCGAGGCAGAGCTTCCCGTGCCGGACGCGGTCGCCGATCGTCTCCGCCACGGCCTCGGGCTGCTCGTAGATCTCCTTGAGCATGAACGTCTCGAAGCCGCCCTTCTCGGCGCCCTCGATGTCCCAGTCGAGCTCGACGATCTCGTGCTCCACCGGAGTCCCGTCGACGCGGCGGAAGGAGATGCCCTGCGGCGTGATCGCGACCACGTCGCCGTCGGCCGGGAAGTAGACGCGGCGCGTCTCCGTGAGGAATGCCGCGGCGTTCGACGCGAGGAACGCCTCGCCGTCGCCGACGCCCACGACGAGCGGGGTCTCGCGGCGCGCACCGACGAGGAGGTCGGGATGGTCGGCGTGGATCGCGACGAAGGTGAAGTGCCCCTCCATCTCCGCGTACGCCTTGCTGACCGCCTCGACGAGGTCGCCGTCGTAATGGCGCTCGATCAGGTGCGAGACGGTCTCTGCGTCGGTCTCGGAGGAGTACTTGTGCCCCTCGGCCTCGAGACCCGCCTGCAGCTCGCGGTAGTTCTCGACGATGCCGTTGAGGACGATCGAGAGCCTGGCGTCGTCGCAGCCGGTCAGCGGATGCGCGTTCGCCTCCGTGACGGCGCCGTGCGTCGCCCAGCGCGTGTGCCCGAGCCCGGTGACGGACGTCGAGCGGTCGTGGCCGGCACGTGCCTTGAGCTCGGAGAGCGGCCCGACGGCACGCGTGTATTCGAGGTGCCCGTCGGCGAGCAACGCGATTCCTGCCGAGTCGTAGCCCCGGTACTCGAGGCGCTCCAGTCCGGAAAGGAGCAGGTCCTTGCACGGCCTTCGGCCGACGTACCCGATGATCCCGCACATACCGGCCCTCCTTACCCGTTCGACCCCTTTAAAGCACGACGAGCCCGGCGTGGCCGGAAGCTTCGTCGCCTCCGGTCAACCGAGCTCAGTGCTCACGAGCGTGGCGATGGTACCACAGAGTTTCTCTGCCTCCTTCTCATCCTCGGCCTCCGCGAGCACCCTGACAACCGGCTCCGTGCCGCTCGGCCGAACCAGCACACGGCCGCGCCCGGCAAGCTCCGTGTTCACCTCCTCGACCCGTTCGACGATCGCCGGAGTGAGCTCTTTCGTCGCCGTCTCGACGTTCTCCTTCACCTGGGGAAAGCGCGGCATGACGGCGGCGGCTTCCGACAGCTTGCGGCCCTTCAGCGCGGCGCAGAGCAGAAGCGCCGCGACCAGGCCGTCGCCCGTCACGTGCCCCTCCAGGTAGATCAGGTGGCCGGACTGCTCGCCGCCGAGCAGGCCGTCCTCGCGGCGTAGCGCCTCGAGGACGTAGCGGTCGCCGACGTCGGTGGTGACGACGCGGATGCCGTTCTCCTCCATCAGCCGGTGCAGCCCGAGATTCGCCATGACGGTGACCGCCACCATGTCGACGCCGAGGTCGAGGGCGAGGACGGCGAGGATCTGGTCGCCGTCGACCACCTCGCCGCACTCGTCGACCGCCAGCATCCGGTCGCCGTCTCCGTCGAACGCCACGCCGAGGTCGAGCCCTTCGCTTGCGACGAGTTGTTGCAACGCGCGGAGGTCGGTGGCTCCGCACCCGACGTTGATGTTCTGCCCGTCGGGCTTGTCGCCGATCGTCTTCACGAACGCCCCCAGGTTCCGGAACGCTTTCGGAGCCAGCCCCGAGTAGGCGCCGTTGGCGCAGTCGACGCCGATGCGGAGGCCGTCCAGGTCGCTGCCGAAGCGGTCGGTGACGTGGTCTCGGTAGCTGCCGACGGCGACCTCGAGGTTGTCGATCTCGCCGAAGTCGGCGTCGCGGGGCGGTTCGCCGATCAGCGCCTCGATCTCCTCCTCGGCCTGGTCCGTCAGTTTCTGCCCCTCGCCGTCGAACAGCTTGACGCCGTTGTACTCCGGCGGGTTGTGCGAGGCCGAGATGACGGCGCCGAGGTCGAGGGCGAGGAGCGCCACGGCCGGTGTCGGCAGGACGCCGGCGAGCATCGCGTTGCCGCCGGCCGACGCGACGCCCGATGCGAACGCGCGCTCGAGCTCCGGTCCGGATCCGCGAGTGTCGCGGCCGATCAGGACACCGCCGCCGCCGCGCCACAACGTCGCCGCGCGGCCGAGCCGCTCGACGAACGCCGGCGTGAGGTCGCGCCCGACGATGCCGCGCACCCCGTCGGTGCCGAAGTAACGACGCAAGCTGTCTAGGAAGCTAGCGCTTCGCCCACTGCGGGGCTTTGCGGGCCTTCTTCAGGCCGGCCTTCTTGCGCTCGACCGCGCGGGCGTCGCGGGCGAGGAAGCCTTCGCGCTTGAGCGGAACCCGTAGCTCGGGATCGGCCTCGACCAGCGCCCGGGCGATGCCGTGCCGCGCCGCGCCCGCCTGGCCGCTCGGGCCGCCGCCGTGGAGGCGGATGCGGACGTCGTAGGTGCCCTCGGCGCCTGCGACCTTGAGCGGCGCGCTCACCTGCGCGCGGTGCACCATCCGCGGGAAGTACTCCTCGAGCGTGCGACCGTTGATCCACCAGGTCCCGTCGCCGGGGCGGAGGATGACGCGGGCGACCGAGGTCTTCCGCTTGCCGGTTCCCTGATACGTGGCCTGCTCTGCCATCAGTGCGTCTTCAGCTCCTTCGGTGCCTGCGCCGTGTGCGGATGCTCGGGGCCGGCGTAGATCTTCAGCTTGCGGAGCTGCGCGCGGCTGAGCCGGTTGCGCGGCAGCATCCCTTTCACCGCCTTGCGGATGACCTCCTCCGGCCGCCGCTCGAGCTGCTCGCGCAGCGTGCGCGTCCGCAGGCCGCCGGGATAGCCGGAGTGGCGGTGGTACTTCTTGTCGTCGAGCTTCTTGCCGGTCACCGCCACCTTCTCGGCGTTGACGACGACGACGAAGTCTCCGGTGTCGACGTGCGGCGTGAACTGCGGCTTGTCCTTGCCGCGAAGCGTGTCGGCGATGCGCGTGGCGAGACGCCCGAGGGTCTGCCCCTCGGCGTCCACGAGGTGCCACTGGCGCTCGATCTCGCCGGGTTTTGCGTTCCAGGTCTTCATAGAAGCGGCGGACCAGGCGTCCGCCGAGTGACAAGTGTAGCCAAACCGGCGCGGAAATCGGCAGCCCCTCCGTGAGAGGGATGGCGGACGTACGGGGCCCCGAGAACGCGCTCTGCCAGGCGGCCGACGGCGATCGCGCGGCGCCCGGCCGTCAGCTCACGAAGGAAGGGCAGCGACGCCTGGACCTCGACGCGCGTCGGCCGCCGGTTCCACCGCTCGGTGCCTGGATGCGTCGGCACGACGTTCCAGAGCAGGACGTGCTCTTCGAGGCCGAGCTCGGCGAGCACGCGGTGGACGATCGTCGCAGTCGCCTCGGCCGGGCCGGAGCCCGTGAGCTGCCGTTCGGACGTGAACGGAATGCCCGAGACGCGTGCACCCGAGTATCCGGCGGCCTCTCCGACGAGGACGACGGATGCCCCCTCGCGCCTCTGCAGGTAGACCGCCAGCCGTTCTCGGCGCAGCTCAGAACGGCGGTACTGGTTGAACGTCTCGCCGATCCGCGCCGCTGCCAGGCGGTCTACCAGTGTTCCCAGCGTACGACCTCGTCGAGCGGGAGACGTGCCTCGCGGAGCCGCTGCTTCAATCGCGCCTCGTCCGGCTCGGGCGCCTTGTGGCCGACGGTGACGATGCCGACGATCTCGAAGTCGTCCGGCATGCCGAGCTCCTTGCGCAGGTCCTCGTTACGGTCGCCGACGAGGCCGAACAGACCGCCGCCGAGGCCCTCGTCCACCGCCGCGAGCAAGAGAAGCATGATCGCCTTGCCGGCGTCGACCCACCACCACGGGACGCGCCACTCGATCTCCTCGCCGCCGGTGGCTTCGAGCTTGTCGGGCTTCGTGTAGCGGTCGTGGTACGCATCCTCGCGCATCGCGACGACGATGTGCGCCGGCGCGCGCGTGATCCACGGCTCGAGGCCGGAGGCGACGACGTACTTCTCCTCGTCTGCGAGCTCGGCGATGCGGGCACGCATCGCCTGGTCGGTGACGACCACGAAGCGGTTTCCCTGGCTGAAGCCGCCGCTCGGCGCGCGCCTTCCGCGGTCGACGATTCGCTCGAGCACCTCGCGCGGAACGGGCTCCTCCGTGTAGTTCCGCACCATCCTCCGGTGACGCATGACCTCCGCGAAGTCCATGATCTGCACATGATCGCAGTCCGAACCCTCACCGACGGCGGGCAACAGCCGGTCGACATCGCGCACATGCTGGCGGACTTCCTCGGCCAGGCGAAGCAGAGCCTCGACATCGCCGTCTACGACCTCAAGCTCGAGGGCGACACGGAGACGACCGTGACCGAGGCCATCGAGTCCGCCGGAAAGCGCGGAGTCGCCGTCCGCCTGGCCTTCAACGCCGACTTTCGCGCGCCCATCCCCGTGCCTCCGCCGCCGCAGGCGCGGCCGGAGGACATCGAGCGCCTGACCGTGCCGACGCGCGCCGTCCCGGGAATCCCCGACCTCATGCACCACAAGTACGTCGTGCGGGACAAGGCGTCGGTCTGGACGGGCTCGACGAACTGGACGGACGAGTCGTGGTCTCGCGAGGAGAACGTCATCCTGACGGTCGACTCCCCCGAGCTCGCGACGGCGTTCACGCTCAACTTCGAGGAGCTCTGGGAGAAGCAGGACGTGATGAAGAGCGGCTTCGTCCAGCCGCGGCCCGTCGACGTCGAGGGGACGGCTGTGCGGCCGTGGTTCTGCCCCGGCTTCGGCGACGCGCTCGCGCACCGGATCGCGAAGGCGTGCGGCCGGGCGAAGCGCAGGATCCGGATCTGCTCGCCGGTGCTCACCTCCGCGCCGATCCTCGCCACGCTGTGTCAGATCGCGTCGGAGGGGAAGGTCGACCTCGCCGGCTGCGTCGACCAGACGCAGATCGAGGAGGTCTTCTACCAGTGGCGGACGAACGGGGTCACGGGCTGGAAGATCCCGTTGCTGCAGACCGTGCTCACGCGCGCGCCGTTCTCGGGCAAGCGATCGACCCCGTACACACCGACGAGCATCCACGACTACATGCACGCGAAGGTGACCGTCGCCGACGACACGGTGTTCTGCGGCTCGTTCAACCTGTCGCGGTCGGGCGAGAAGAACGCGGAGAACATGCTCGAGATCCAGGACGCGAAGATCGCCGACGAGCTGGCCGGGTACATCGACGCCGTGCGGGCGCGGTATCCGGCGGCCACCGCCCCTTCGAGCCAGGGTCAAGACTCAGAGCCTGGGACAGGGGCCGGGAGAGCTCCCGGCGACGGCTAGGCACTCGCCGTGCGGAAGCGATATTTGCCGCGAAGATTCGATCGGAATCCGCTGCATAATTGACAGCGTCCGGTGCGCTTCGGAAACTGCCGGTTAGCGCATGCTGGGCGAGATGCGAAAGATGGTTCTTACCCCGATGGGAGGAGTACGTAATGGTTAGTTTGATTCGGCGGCGGGCGCTGTTGTTGGTGGCTGTGGCTTTGGTAGCGGGCGGCGTCGTGGGCGGCACCGCCCTCGCTGCGGGCAGTGGTGCCAAGCGGGCTACGAGCCCTGCTCGGCAGCACCGGATCGGTGGTGCGACGACACCGGGCTTCATCGCGCCGTTCACCGCCTTCCCCGGGCAGTCAAGGACACTCGCGAGCGTTGGATCGTTGACGCTCACGGCCGTTTGCAACAACGACGGAACGGGCGAATACGACCTCACGACGACGATGGCGCACACCGAGATCGACATGGGCCCGCAGGACGACAACTTCGGGCCGGGCACCGACACGGTCTGGGGGCCCAGGTCCGGCTACGAGGGCAACGACACCGGGAACGCCCTCGCTCCCGACGGCTCCGCCATCTTCACGACCTCCGTCATCTACGCAGGTACCAGCAACTCCGCCTTCCCGGGCAAGTGCGTCTTCGGCGGCGAGATCACGGCCACCGGCGCCAAGCTGTCCCATCCCTAGAGCGCAGTAGTTCCGACGTCCGGGGAGCGCAGACTCCAGCGCTCCCCGGACGCGGCGCTCACGGGTCGGCGAACCCCTCGAAGATCGCGTTGTGCGGCTCGACGCGCATGTAGCCGAGCTCGAGCTGGCGGGCGACCTGCTCCGCAACCGCCGCGGCGTGCCGCGAGTCGGTGCGCCACGTGAGCCGCGCCCGGAGCGACCCCGCAGAACTCGCCTCGACCCAGCGGGCGCCCCCGAACAGGCCCCGCAGACGAAAGCGATAGACCCGCACCTGCCACTCGCGACCGTCGGGAGCTGTGACGGTCCGGGCGGCTACTCCCACTCGATCGTGCCGGGTGGCTTCGACGTGAGGTCGAGCGCGACGCGGTTCACGGCCGGGATCTCGTTGATGACCCGGCTCGAGATCGTCTCCAGCAGGTCATACGGGAGGCGCGCCCAGTCGGCAGTCATGGCGTCGTCGGACGTGACCGCGCGGATCACGATCGGATAGGCGTAGGTGCGCTCGTCCCCCTGCACCCCCACCGACTTGATCGCCGGCAGCACGGCGAAGCACTGCCAGAGCTCGCGGTAGAGCCCCGCGCGGCGAACTTCCTCGAGCAGGATCGCGTCCGCCTCGCGCAGGATCTCGAGCCGCTCGTGCGTGACCTCGCCGATGATCCGGATCGCGAGCCCCGGCCCGGGAAACGGATGCCGCCAGACCATCTCCTCGGGCAGGCCGAGCTCCTCGCCCACCCGGCGCACCTCGTCCTTGAACAGCGACCGCAGCGGCTCGACGAGCGAGAAGTCCATGTCCTCGGGGAGTCCGCCGACGTTGTGGTGCGACTTGATCTTCGCCGCGAGGCCGGCCTCGCCGCCTGACTCGATCACGTCCGAGTAGAGCGTGCCCTGGACGAGGAACGGCGTCTGCCCGAGCCGCGCCGCCTCCTCCTCGAAGACCCGGATGAAGTCCTCCCCCACGCGGCGCCGCTTCTCCTCGGGGTCGGTGACGCCCTCGAGCCGCGCGAGGAAGCGCTGCTCCGCGTCGACGTGGACGAGCGGAACGTGGAAGTGCTGCTCGAACGTGCGCACGACCTGGGTCGCCTCGTCCTTGCGAAGCAGCCCATGGTCGACGAAGACGCAGGTGAGCTGGTCGCCGACCGCCTTGTGGACGAGCAGCGCGGCGACAGAGGAGTCGACGCCGCCCGACAGGGCGCAGAGAACTCGCTCGTTTCCGACCTGTGCGCGGATCCGCTCGACCTGCTCCTCGATCACCGCGGCGGCCGTCCAGGTAGGCGGCACCCGCGCGACGCCGTAGAGGAAGTTCTTCAGCACGTCCTGGCCGTGCGGCGTGTGGACGACCTCGGGGTGGAACTGGACTCCGTAGAGACCGCGCGCGGGCGCCTCGAACGCGGCGACCGGCGTGTGAGGCGACTCACCCGTGACGGTCGCGCCTTGAGGCGGCGCAGTGACGGTGTCGCGATGGCTCATCCACGCGGTCTGCTCCTCCGGGAGCCCCTTGAACAGCTCACCCGGCGAGGCGCTGAGCGACGTCTTGCCAAACTCGGAGACGCCGGTGCGCTCGACGGTGCCGCCGAGGTCGAGCGCGAGCAGCTGCGCGCCGTAGCAGATGCCGAGCACGGGGATGCCGAGCTCGTAGAGGCCGGAGTCGATCCTCGGCGCGTCCTCCGCGTACACCGACGCGGGGCCGCCGCTGAGAATCAGCGCCGACGGCTTGCGGCGCCGCGCCTCCTCCGCTGTGATCCGATGGCTGACGAGCTCGGAGTAGACGCGGCACTCGCGCACGCGGCGCGCGATCAGCTGCGCGTACTGGCCGCCGCAGTCGAGCACGAGCACCGGCCGCTCCTCGGGGCCGGCGTCCGGCTCCGGGAACGGGATGACCTCGGCCGTCGTCACGACCGCCGATAGTTCGGGGCGTCCTTCGTGATCGCGATGTCGTGCGGGTGGCTCTCGCGCAGGCCTGCGCCCGTGATGCGGACGAACTGCGCGTGCTTCATCTCCTCGATCGTCGGCGCGCCGCAATAGCCCATGGCCTGGCGAAGCCCGCCGACGAGCTGGTGCAGCACCGGTCCGAGCGGCCCCTTGTACGAGACGCGCGCCTCGACGCCTTCCGGGATCAGCTTCTCGCTCTCGACCTCACCCTGGAAGTACCTGTCCTTCGAGTAGCCGCGCTTCATCGCCCCGAGCGAGGCCATGCCGCGGTACTCCTTGAAGCGCTCGCCCTGATGGACGATCACGTCGCCGGGCGCCTCGTCCGTTCCGGCCAGCATCGAGCCGAGCATGACGGTGTCCGCGCCGGCTCCGATCGCCTTGGCGATGTCACCGGAGGACGTGATGCCGCCGTCGCCGATCACCGGGACGCCCTCGTCCGCTGCGACCTGCGCCGCGTCGTAGATCGCCGTGATCTGCGGGACGCCGACGCCGGCCACGACCCGCGTCGTGCAGATCCCACCGGGCCCGATGCCGGACTTGACGGCGTCGGCGCCCGCGTCGATGAGCGCGCGGGCCGCGTCGGCCGTGGCGATGTTCCCGGCGATCACGTCGACCGAGACCACGTCCTTGATCCGGCGAACCATCTCGACGACACCCTGCGAGTGGCCGTGGGCAGTGTCGACGACGAGCACGTCCGCGCCCGCTTCGGCCAGCGCCTGGGCGCGCTCGAGCGCGTCCTGGCCGACGCCGACCGCCGCGCCGACGCACAGCCGCCCGCGCGAGTCCTTGGTGGCGCTCGGATACTCGATCTTCTTGGCGATGTCCTTGACCGTGATCAGGCCGCGGAGGACACCGTCCGCGTCGACGACGGGGAGCTTCTCGATCTTGTTGCGGTGCAGGATCGCCTCGGCCTCCTCGAGCGTCGTCCCGACCGGCGCCGTGACGAGGTTGCGCGCCGTCATCAGCTCGCTGACGGGCGCGTCGTGGTTCTTGGAGAAGCGGAGGTCGCGGTTGGTCAGGATCCCGACGAGGCGGCCGTCCTCGTCCGTGATCGGCACGCCCGAGATGCGGTAGCGGGCCATCAGGCCGAGCGCGTCGGAGACGAGCGCGGTCGGCGGCAGCGTGACCGGCTCGACGATCATCCCGGCCTCGGAGCGCTTGACGCGATCGACCTCGGCGACCTGGTCGGCGATCGCGAGGTTGCGGTGCAGGACTCCGAGGCCGCCCACGCGCGCCATGGCCACGGCCATCCGCGACTCGGTGACGGTGTCCATCGCCGCCGAGACGATAGGGATCGCCAGCGAAAGGTTGCGCGTCAGCCGCGTCGCGGTCGAGACCTCGCCCGGGAGCACGTGCGACTCGGCCGGGACGAGCAGGACGTCGTCGAAGGTCAGGCCCTCTCGGGCGAATTTCTCTTCGAGCGCAAGGAGCCGCTCGATGCGTCCGACTTCGAGCTCCGTCAACTGGAGATCTACGTTACCAGCGCCCCTTGACGACCCGGCCCGCTCGGTCCTGGCCGGACGGCGGTGAAGACACCTGACACCGGTTTAGTGCTCTGCCGCGACCGAGGCGAGCTCGGAGACGGTGACGTCACCAAGCATGCGGCTCGCCTCGCGCGGCTCGAACTGGCCCGAGCCGACGACGAGCGTCGACGCCGTCGCGGCAGCGACCGCGCGCCGAAGCGCCTCCTCCGGCTTCAGCTTCTCGAGCCGCGCGGCGAGGAACGCCGCCAGCAGCACCGAGCCCGCGCCGACCGGCGAGACGACCTCCACCGCCGGCGCCTCGACGTGGAACCGCATCGCCCGTCCGCGCTCCTTCTCGCGCCGCAGGTGCGCGTAGACGCCGCGCTCGTACGTGACGAGCACGTTCTTCGCGCCCATCTCGGTGAACGTGTCGAGCGCCAGTTCGAAGTCTTCCTCGTCCGAGAACTCCTGCCCGACCACCGACTCGGCCTCGAGCTGGTTCGGCGTCACCAGGTCGGGCTCGGCCTCGACGCCGAGCCGCAGCGGCTCGCCCTCGGTGTCGAGGACGGTCGAGACGTTGTGCCGGTTCAGCTCACGGATCATGTCCGCGTAGAAGCTCGGCTCGATGCCGCGGGGAAGCGAGCCGGCGAAGACCACCGTCTCTGCTCCGCGGGCCAGGTAGTCGATCTTGTCGCGGAGGATCTGAAGCTCCTCGGCGTCCACGAGCGGCCCCCACTCGATGATCTCCGTGTACGCGCCCGAGGTCGGGTCGATCACAGCGGTCGAGGTACGCGACTCGTCGCCGATCCGCACGAGGTCGTTGAGCACGGCCTCCTCGCTGAGCTCCTCGAGGATGCGCCTGCCGTTGCGCCCGCCGACGAGGCCCGTCGCGACCACCGGCACCCCCAGCCGCTTGAGCGCCCGCGCGACGATGATCCCCTTCCCTCCGGCCAGCGTCAGCTTCTCGCTCGCCCGGTGGCGTTGCCCGCGCTGAAAGTTCGGAACCGTGAGGATCCGGTCGAGCGCGCTGTTCATGGTCACGGTGACGATCAAGCCGATCCTCCTGCCTAGCTGAGCCAGCCCCAGATGTGGTCGAGCGTCCTCGTTGCGTACCAGCCTACGCGCCCGAGCGCGCCCGGCCGCGAGATCGACCGGTCGGCCACGAGCGGCACGCGCGCAAGGAGCTTTCCCCGATCGTAGACACGCACCTCGCCGAGCCGCTGGCCCTTGCGCACCGGCAGCGAGACGACCATCGGCGTGACGACCCGTTCCGTCATCGGCCTACCGACGCGGGCGACGTGCACCACGTCGTGGGCTGCGACGAGGCCCAGCGCCCTCTTCCCCCAGGGCACGCGCGCCGTTCCGTAGAGCCGTGCGGTGGAGACGAGCGAGACGACGCGGTACTGGGCGAGGCCCCACGCGAGCAGCTGCGCGAGGTCGGTGTTGCGGACGGAACGGCTCGGCTCGCCGAGCAGCGTGGCGTAGATCGTGACGCCCGGCCCCTGAGCGGCCGCCACCTCCGACCAGCCCGCCTCGTTGGTGTGACCCGTCTTCACCCCGATCAGGCCGGGGAAGGTCGCGAGGAGGTCGTTCCAGGTGTAGAGCGTGCGGCCGGTGATCTGCGCCACCCGCTGTCGGACGACCGAGCGCACGAAGGGGTCGTGCATCACGATCTGGGCGAGCTTGGTGACGTCGCGCGCGCTCGAGTAGTGACCGACGGCGTCGAGCCCGTCGGGGTTCTCGAAGTGCGTCGCGGTCAGGCCGAGCTCGCGCGCCTTCGCATTCATCATCGCGACGAAAGCCGGCACGCTGCCGTGCCCGACGTACTGGGCGAGCGCGACAGCTGCGTCGTTCGCGCTCTGGATCAGTGCCGCCTCGATCAGCTCGCGGACGGTCAGGTGCTCGCCGGCCTCGAGGTGGATCGACTCCTCGCCGGTTTCGGCGGCCGCCTTCTCGATCGTCACGACGTCGCTCAGCTTCGCGTGCTCCCGCGTCACGAGCACGGTCATCAGCTTCGTGATGCTGGCGATCGGCACGCGCGCGTCCGCGTTGCGGGCGAGCAGCGTGTCGCCGCTCGCGCTGACGACGAGATAGGCACGCCCGCCGACCCGCGGCGCGGCGAGCGCCGTCGAGCCGAGCACCAGCGCCGCCGCGACGACAACGGCAACGCGCGTCTTCCTCACCAGCCCGACGCTCTCCAGACCTCGTTGCGGAGCCGGGCCGCCTCGGCGGCGGCGGCGGTGCGCCACTCGGCGCCCTCGACCCGGAAGGCGTAGATCACCGAGCGCGAGACGGTGACGAGCGCGCTCGCGGGGCCGCTCGTGAACGCGCGCGCGACGTCGGCCGGCGTCGCGCCCTGCGCGCCGACCCCGGGGAGCAGCAGAACCGACTGCGGAAGCAGGCGCCGCGCCTCCGTCACCGCCCGCGGGAAGGTCGCGCCCACCACCGCGCCGATGCTGGAGAGACCGCACTCGCCGACGGTGCCCTCGGCGAGCTCGGCGACGAGCTTCGCGACCTGGTGCCAGACGAGCGTCCCGTCCGTCAGCTTCAGGTCCTGGACGTCGACACCGCCGGGGTTCGACGTCTTGACGAGGCAGAACAGGCCGCCGCCGTGCCGCCTGCAGGCTTTGACGAGCGGCTCGAGCGAGTCGCGCCCGAGGTAGGGGTTCGCCGTCAGCGCGTCGGCGAGCGGCGGGGCGCCGTTCCGCGGCTCGAGGTACGCGCTCGCGTAGGCGCGCGCGGTCGAGCCGATGTCGCCGCGCTTCGCGTCGGCGATGACGAGCAGCCCGGCCGTGCGGGCGTACTCGCAGACGTCCTCGAACGCGTGAATGCCGTCTGCACCGAGCGCCTCGAAGAACGCCGACTGGGGCTTGACGGCGACGACGTACGGGCAGACCGCGTCGATCAGCCCGCGGCAGAAGCGCGAGTACGCCGTGGCCGCTGCTTCGCGTCCCGTGTGCGCGTCGCCGCGCAACTCGAGCGGCAGGAGGTCGAGCTGGGGATCGAGGCCGACGACGAGCTGGCTGCGGCGCTCGACGACGGCTGCGGCGAGCCTGTCGGCGAACGTGCGGGTCGCCACCGCCTGGGCCTCCATCGACTCAAAGGCTAGCGACCCCGCCTGAAAACGTCGAAGGCCGCTGGGCGCGGCCTTCGACAACACCTGAGTCGGCCGACTCGCCTAGTAGCCGCCTCCGCCGCCGCCGCCCTTGACGGCGGCCTTCAGCTGGCTTCCTGCTTGGAACTTGGGGACCGTCGCAGCCGGGATCTGAACCTTCTCGCCCGTGCGAGGGTTCACGCCCATGCGTGCCGCGCGGCGCTGCGCCGAGAACTTCCCGAAGCCGGTGAAGTTCACCTGGCCGCCGCTCGTGAGCTCCCGCTGGACCGTGTCGAGGAATGCCTCGACCGCCTTGCCGGCGTCGCTCTTGGACAAACCAGACTGTGCCGCCACCCGATCGACAAACTCCTGCTTGGTCACGCGCCAACCCTCCTAATGGGATCAGGGACGGAGCGCAGCGTAACAGGCGCGTCGGACTGGCTCAACCATGCGGCTTTTGCGGGCCTTTTCCAGCGCTTGCGACATCTGTTGCAGTGAACAGCGGCCACATCCGCACCGCGAGCCGCGCGAGCGCGTCGATTCCGCCCTCCTCGCGGTCGACGACGCAGACCGCGTTTCGGCACTGGAGCCCGGCCTCGCGAAGCGCCTCGACGGCTTCTGCGGCAGCCCCTCCCGAGGTGACGACGTCCTCGATCAGGCACACGCAGTCGCCCGTCTCGAACCCCCCTTCGAGGCGGTTGTCGGTGCCGTATCCCTTGCCTCCCTTGCGGACGATCAGGAACGGCAGGCCGGAGCGGAGCGAGGTCGCCGTCGCGAGCGCGACTGCTCCGAGCTCGGGCCCCGCGAGCCGCGCGGCTTCCGGCTCGACCTCGGCGACCTTCGCGGCGAGCCGCTCGGCGAGCGGCTCGAGAAGCTCGGGCCGGGTCTCGAAGCGGTACTTGTCGAGGTAGTACTTCGACCGGCGGCCGGAGCGGAGCAGGAAGTCGCCCTCGAGATAGGCGTGCTCGCGGATCGCGGCCAGGAGCTCGCCGTCGTCCATCGGTGTCTACGAGCGGGCGGCCGTGATGACCTGGTGCGCGAGCGGCAGCAGGCGGCCCGCGCCGTCCGAGCCCTGCTCGAACGAGAGGAGCGACCCGTCCTCGAAATAGAGGTCGATGCGCTCCCGGCGCGCGACGAATCGCCGGCGGTAGATGACGATGCCGGCGAACGCGATCCCGACCAGCGTCAGGAAGCCGAAGAGCTTACGCAGCGCTCTCACTGGCCTCCTTCCTCCTCGCCTTCGGCCGCGGCCTGCCGTCGCCGTTGCCGGGCGTACCGGCGGCGCGGAGGCAGCTCTTCAGGTCGTAGAAGACGAGGCCGACCGTCGGCTCCGGCCTCGTGACGGCTGCGACGGCCAGGTCGCCCTCGATGACGACGAAGGCGCTGCCCTCGAGCGTTGCCGCCTCCAGCTGCGCCAGCGGGGCGTCGCCGGGTTCGTGCGGGACGCCGAGCGCCTCGGCGATCAGCTCGCGCGCCGCGTCCGCGAAGCGCTTCCTCGCGGCGGCGTCCTCGAGGGTGGAGCCGACCTCGGCGCCGGTCGAGTCGAGGATGCACGCGGCCTCGATCTGGCTCGAGACCTCGGTCAGCTCACGGAGCGCCTGTGCCGCGTCCATCGGCAGCTGACCCTAGCATGGCCCGGTGGGGCAAGGTCCACGGCAGATCTTCTGGAAGTTCCAGTCGGACCGCGGCCCGCACCTGGCGGCGATGATCGCCTACTACGCGCTCCTTTCGTTCGTGCCGCTGACGTTCATCGCGTTCGCGCTGCTCGGCCTGTTCGGCCGGGCGCACGAGTCGGACTCGCTGGTCAAGAAGCTCTCGCTGATCTTCCCCGACCGGTCGCTGTCGACGATCGCGAAGACCGTGAACAGCCTGGAGGCGCACTCGACCGCGCTCGGCATCCTCGGCATCCTCTTCCTGATCTGGACGTCGCTGTCGCTGTTCAGCGCGCTCGAGTCGGCGTTCAACATCGTCTACGGAAGGCCGAACCGGTCGTTCCTCGCGGGGAAGTTCTACTCCGTCGCCCTGCTATCGGGCCTGCTCGTGCTGCTGTTCGCGGGCCTCGCTGTCGGCACGTTCGGCTTCGGGGTGCTCGACCGGCTGGCGCCCGGGGTCGGCAGGAGCTCGTTCGTCGCGTACGCCGTTCCGATCGTGATCTCCTCGCTCGCCGTCTTCGGCTTCCTGCTCTGCGTCTACTACTTCCTGACCAACGTCGAGCACACCTGGCGGGACGTCCTGCCCGGCGCGATCGCGACGACGGTCGTGCTCGAGGTGACCTTCCAGGCGCTGCCGATCTACCTCGACCTGGCGCGGAACTCGACGCCGCAGCGCGCGTTCGGCGGCCCGGTGATCCTGCTCGTCTGGCTCTACGTGATGGCGAACGTGATCGTGCTCGGCGCCGAGTACAACTGGTGGCGCGCTGCGCAGGCGCCGTCGCCGGCCGAGGAGTCCCCCGGGCTCGCGTGAACTGCCGCCGGCTTGTCTCGCGCCCGAGGATCTGAGAAAGTCGGCGCGGTGAGGGTCGGAACCGCGCTGCTCATAGCCGGCGGTCTCGCGGTATTCGCGGCAACCGCTCAGGCAGCCGCGCCTCGGCCCTGCGGGCACTACCACACGCTCGGCGGTGTCAGGTACTACACGCACTGCGGTTCGGCAAGCGCCACGCTGCACGTCGGCGGCAAGACGTACCGCATCGCCGGCGGGGACTGCGAGGTCGATGCGAACGGTCACTTCCATCTCTACGTGGGCAGCTTCGATGCGGACAAGCTCGTCGGAAACAACCTCGGCAAGACTCTGAGGCTCTCGTCCTTCAGCCTCGAGACGATCAGCCGTTCGAGCGGCGGCAAGTACAAGCTCGTGGAGATCTTCTACACGCTCCCGGGCGACCACCCTCCGGGAGAGGCTGCGTCGCCCGCCACGGCCACGGTCCTCGGCGGAAAGCACGGCAGCTTCAGCGCCAGGTACGCCGAGCCTCCGGTCTCGGGCACCTTCCGCTGCTAGTCCGAAAGCGCGGCTCTCAGCGCCGCCGCGGCCCGGGCGCGGTGCGAGTGCTCCGACTTCCACGCGTCGCCGAGCTCGGCGACCGTCCGCTCCTCGCCGTCCGGGACGAAGACGGGGTCGAAGCCGAAGCCTTCCGTTCCGCGAGCACCGTCGGCGATGCGGCCCTCGAGCGTGCCGGTGCCGCGGAGCTCGCTCCCGTCGGGCGCCAGGGCGACGAGCTCGCAGACATAGCGGGCACGGCGGTTCGGCTTGCCTGCGAGCGCCTCGAGGATCCGCTCGACGTGCCGCCCCTGCGCCCAGCGGGCGGTCTCGACGCCGGGCCGGCCGCCGAGCGCGTCGACCTCGAGCCCGGAGTCCTCGCCGAGCATCCAGGCGTCCGCCGGGCCGACCGAGCGCCCGTAGGCGGCCTTGCCTCGTGCATTGTCGAAAAACGTGTCGCCCATCTCCGGCGGATAGTCGTCCGCGTCGAGAAGGTCGATCGTCCAGCCGGGGAGCGCCCGCTCCAGCTCGCGACGCTTGTTGTCGTTGCGCGAGCAGAGGACCGCTCTCAACCCCAGCGCACCTCCTGCACCTCGTCGAGCGCGGCCACCTGGCCGAGCGCGTTCGCGCGGCGGTTCCAGTCGATCCGGAGCTCGATCTCGAGCCGCCTGCCCTCGCGCCGCAGCGCGAGCAGGTCGGCCGAGCGCTCGACGGCCTCGAGGACGGGCCCGCTCGACGCGTCCTCCCGCAGCTCGACGACCATGCGCTGCGCCGCTCGTTGCGGGATCAGCCGCTCCTTCAGCCACTCGAGCGGCCGCAGGCTGACCACTCCGACGGCAGTCGCGAGCACGGCGCCCGCCCAGTAGCCGGCCCCGGCGGCCATGCCGATTGCCGCCACGAGCCAGAGCGAGGCCGCCGTCGTCAGGCCGCGGATCGTGAAGCCCTGCCGGAAGATCACGCCGGCGCCGAGGAAGCCGATGCCGGTGACGATCTGCGCCGCGATCCTCGACGGGTCGTAGCTGACGACCTTGCCGTGCGTCAGGAAGCCGGAAAAGCCGTACGCGCCCACGAGCGTGAACAGCGCGGAGCCCGACGCCACGAGCATGTGCGTCCGCAGGCCTGCCGCCTTCTCGTCCAGCTCGCGCTCGAGGCCGATCGCGCCGCCCAGCAGCGCCGCCACCGCGAGCCGCAGAAGCGTGGCGTCCCAGCTCAGCGTGAAGACGTCAGCCAACGACGGCCTCGACCCCCCGGACTTGCTCCCCGCCGATCGTCTCGATCCCGGCCGCGGCCAGGTCGAGGAGCTCGCCGAGCCGGTCGCGGCTGAACGGGTCGCGCTCGGCGGTCGCCTGCACCTCGACGAGGCGCCCGTCGCCGGTCATCACGACGTTGAGGTCGACGTCCGCTGTCGAGTCTTCCGAATAGTCGAGGTCGAGCAGCGGCTCGCCCCCGACGACGCCGACCGACACCGCGCCGACCGATTCGCGGAACACCTTGGAGAGCCCGAAGCGGTCGAGCGCGCGGCGCGCGGCCACGTACGCGCCCGAGATCGCCGCGCAGCGGGTGCCACCGTCCGCCTGGAGCACGTCGCAGTCCAGCCAGAGCGTCCGCTCGCCGAGCGCCTGGAAGTCGCAGACGGCGCGGAGGGCGCGGCCGATCAGCCGCTGGATCTCGATCGTCCGGCCCTGCTGGCGGCCCGTCCTGGCCTCGCGGGCGGTTCGCTCGCCGGTCGACGCCGGGAGCAGCGAGTACTCCGCGGTCATCCAGCCGGTGCCGCGGCCGGCGATCCAGCGGGGGACCCCGTCGTCGACCGTCGCCGTGCAGAGAACGACCGTCTTCCCCTGCGCCCAGAGCACGCTGCCGTGCGGCTGCTCGAGGAAGTCCGGCTGGATGTCGAGCGGCCGCAGCTCGTCCGGCCGCCGCCCGTCGGCGCGGCTCATGCCGCGGCCTGCTCGAGGTCGGCGATCTCGACCGCCTCGACCTCGTCGATCGGCAGCTGCAGGAAGCGCGCGCCCATCTCGCGGAAGGTCTCCGGGTCGCCGGTGGTGAGGAAGCGGTACGAGCCCTCACGGCCCTCCGCGTTCTCGATCCCCTTTCGGGCCAGCGTCTCCGCCACTTCGCGTGCGGTCTCCTCCGCGGAGAACACGAGCGTCACGCCGCGGCCGAAGACGCGCTGGAAGATCGGCCGGATCAGCGGGTAGTGCGTGCAGCCGAAGATGACGGTGTCGACGCCCTCGGCCTTGAGCGGCTCGGCGTACTCGCGCACCGCGTCGACCGTTTCCTCGCCGAACGGGTCGTCGCTCTCGATCAGCGGCACGAGCCGCGGGCACGCGACGGCGGTGAGACGAACGCCCGCGTCGAGCGTGCCGACGAGCGCGTCGTAGCGTCCGGCGTCGACGGTGGCTTCCGTCGCCAACAGCCCGACGCAGCGGTTGCGGGTGGCCTGGACAGCCGCGTGCGCCTCCGGCGTGATCACGCCGACCACGGGCACGTCGAGCCCGGCCTGGAGCTCGGCGATTCCGGCCGACGTGGCCGCGTTGCAGGCGACGAGGATCAGCTTCACGCCCTGTCCCTGCAGGTACCCGCCGATCTCGAGGGCGAAGCGCCGGATCTCCTCGAGCGGCCGCGGCCCGTACGGGAGCCGCGCGTGGTCGCCGAGGTAGACGAAGTCCTCGTGCGGCATGGTCACCAGGCACTCGTGCAGGACGGTCAGCCCGCCCACGCCCGAGTCGAACACGCCGACGGGCCGCGAATCCACGGGCGGATTGTAGGTTGTGGCGATGGCGGCAACCGTCCGCATCGGCACCTGCAGCTGGGCCGACGAAGGGCTCGTCAAGCACTGGTACCCGCGTGGCGTGTCGTCGGCCGAGGCGCGGCTCCGCTATTACGCGGAGCGCTTCGACGTGGTCGAGGTCGACTCGCCGTTCTACCGGCTGCCGTCTCCGGAGACGGCCGCGAAATGGGCCGAGCGGACGCCCGCTGACTTCGTCTTCCACGTGAAGGCGAGCGCGGCCATGACCGGGCACGAGGAGTCGGACCTCGAGGCCGCGTTTCGCGAGTTCCGCGAGGTATTCGAGCCGCTCGAGGCCTCCGGAAAGATGCGCGGCGTCCTGCTCCAGTACCACCCGCGGGTGAAGAAGTCGCCCGAGGCTCTCGAGCAGCTCGGGCGCGTCCGCGGTCTGCTCGACCCGCTCGTGCCGCTGATCGAGTTCCGCCACCGCTCCTGGGTCACCGAGGACGAGCTGCCGGACACCCTGCGCTTCCTCGAGCGGAACGGGCTCGCGTTCGTCTCCGTCGACTCGCCGCCGACTCGCGCCACGAACGTCGTGCCGACGATCGCGGCGGTCACACACCCGGTGGCCTACGTGCGCTTCCACGGCCGCAACTGGCGCACGTGGAACATCCGCAACGCGAAGAGCTCTGCCGAGCGGTTCGACCACATGTACACGGAGGAGGAGCTCGTCGAGTGGGTCGAGCCGATGGAGCGGCTGGCGGGCGAGGCCGAGGAGGCCTACGCGCTGATGAACAACAACCGCGACGACTTCGCGCCGCGGAGCGCCCGCATCCTGCGCGGGCTGCTCGACGAGGCCGGCATCCCGGCCGCCGGCGCCATCGAGCCGGTGCGCGACACGCAGCTGGGGCTGGACGTGTGAGGATCCTCGCCGTCGTCCACAGCGAGGAGGGACCGCCGGGCACGTTCGCGGACGTCGTCGCGGAGCGCGGCGACCGCCTCGAGACCTGGCGCCCGCATGTCGACGCCGCGCCCCCGCCGGTCGACGCTCACGACGCGGTGATGGTCTTCGGCGGCGGGATGCACGTCGACCAGGAAGCCGAGCATCCCTGGCTGACCGGCGAGCGGGTGTACCTGCGCGGGCTTCTCGACCGCGAGGTGCCCGTGCTCGGCGTCTGCCTGGGCGCGCAGCTCCTCGCCGGCGCGGCCGGCGCTGCAGTCGGCCCGGCGGCGCGGCCGGAGATCGGCTGGTGCGAGGTCGAGCGCACGGCGGACGACCCCGTGCTGGGCGCGCTTCCGGCCCGCTTCCCGGCTTTCCAGTGGCATTTCTACGCGTTCGAGGTTCCCGCGGGCGGTCGCGAGCTCGCGCGCAGCGCCGTCTGTCCGCAGGCGTTCCGGCTCGGCCGGGCATGGGGCGTCCAGTTCCACCCCGAGGTGACGCGCGAGATCGTGGCGAGCTGGGTCGCCGAGGCGCCGGACGAGGCGCCCGAGGGTCTCCTCTCCGAGACCGCCGAGCGGATCGGCGAGTGGACGCGCCTGGGCCGCTTTCTCTGCGCCGCCTTTCTGGACGAGGCGTCCTAGCGCTCGATCGGCAGCTCGGCGTGGCGCGACCACTCGTGCCACGAGCCGAAGTAGTTCCGCGCGTCGTAGCCGGCGGCGCGGAGCGCGATCAGCGCCAGACCGGAGCGTGAGCCTGAATGGCAGTACGTGACGACCGGCGCGTCGTGCTGGCCGACGTGCGCCCTGACCTCGTCGGCTGCCTTCGGCATGCCCGGCCCCGCGAAGAGCGTCGAGACCTCCACGTTCTTCGCGCCCGGAATGTGGCCCTGGCGCGGGTCGCAGGGATAGCCGCCTCTGCCCGAGAACTCGTCGTCCCGGCGAACGTCGAGGATCAGCGCTCCGCTGTCCGCGACTTCCCACCAGCCGGTCACGGCCTCCGGCCGCGGGACGAGCTCGGCCCTGCTCTTCTCGACCTCGATCTTGGTCGCCTCCACCTCGCCGGGCCACGCCGCGAGACCGCCGACGAGAACCGCGACGTTCGTGTGGCCGCCCATCTCCGCGACCTGGAAAGCCGCCGCCGCGTTCGTCAGGTCGCCGCCGTCGTAGAGAACGAGCCGCTCCTCTCCGGTCACTCCGTGGCGCCTGAGCCGAAGGGCCGCCTCGGCGGCGAAGTCCCCTCGCACCTCCGGGCTCGAAAACTGCCCTGGCGTGCCGATCATCATCGGGATCGAGCCCGGGATGTGGCCGCGGGCGTGCGCGTTCGGGCCGCGGACGTCCGCGACCAGTACGTCCTCCTCGCCCGCGTGCTCGGCGAGCCAGGCTGCGTCGACGAGAACGTTCACGAGGCCAGCGCCGCCACGACGCCCGCCTCCTGCGCGACCGCCGGCCGCTCGAGCAGCTCGCCGAGCCAGGACTCGATCGCGGGATACGGAGACAGGTCGAAGCCGAGCATGTCCCGGGCGCGCAGCACCCACGGCAGGTACGCGATGTCCGCGAGCGTGTACGGCCGCGGGCCGCGCGCGACGTACTGGTCGAGCCTGCCGATGCAGTGCGAGAGCCACTCTTCGCCCTTCTCGTCGCCGCGGCGCATCGAGTAGTACGCGTCCCCGAGGTTCGTGTCGAAGCGGAAGATCAGCAGTCGGACGAGCGCGCGGTCGGCGGGGTCGGGCGGCAGCAGCGCGGGCTCGGGATAGCGCTCCTCGAGGTACTCCATGATCACCGGGGACTCCGGGAGGATGAAGTCGTCCTCCTCGAGCACGGGGACCTTCCCGAGCGGGTTCTTCTCGTAGATCCACTCCGGCCGGTCGGCGAGGTCGATCTCGACGGTCTCGTACTCGACCCCCTTCTCGGCGAGCACGATCCGGACACGGGCGCAATAGGGGCAACGCGGTGCGTCGTACAGGGTGATCATTCGTCCTCCGATCCTACTCCGAGCAATTCTGCAAGCTGGTTGTACAGGTCGTGCGCCGGCGGCAGCTCGTCTGCCGACTTCGCCGTCCTCGCAACGGCACGCACCCGGTCAGGGTCCGCGCCCGTGAGCCGGTGGACGACGGTCGGGTTGGCGCCGAGCGCGATCACGTCTCCGGGCGGCAGTGGCCCGTGGTACTCCGGCAGCGACGCGTACTCGTCGGCGACCGCGCCGCGGTCGAGCAGGACGTATCGGACGAGCGCGCCGTCCTCGATGCCGAGCGTGAGTACGACGCCGCCGGTTCGGTACGAGAGCTCCTGGCCGAGGCGGCGCAACGCCTTCGGGTCGCGGCTGCAGAGCTCGTCCTCGACCTCGATCCAGCCGTTTCGCGGCGGCTTGACCTCGGTGTGCGCCGAACGGCCGAGCCGAGGGATGAACTGGGCGACCGCCTTCTCGATCGCGGTCTCGTCGTCCGTCTGCACGAACACGCGGCCCGTCGACTCGCCGGCCGTCGTCCCATCGAGGCGCCGGCCGAGCTCGCCTAGCGAGACGGCCATGCGCTGCTGGTAGGTGACGAAGCCGAGGCGGTCGTAGACGGCGATCGCGGCGTGGTTGGCGGTGAGGACGTCGAGGTCGATGTCGGTGTAGCCGTGCTCCCGCGACAGCGTCGCGGCCTCGGCCAGCAGCCGCGAGGCGATCCCACGGCGGCGCGCCCCGGGTGCGACGTACACGCTCTGCACGTGCGCGATCTTCGGATGACGGAAGTCGAGCCCGAGAAGCCCGACCGCCTTCCCCTCCTCCTCGGCGAGGAGTACCGCAGACTCGCGGAGCCGGCGCTTGACGTCGACCTCTTCCTCCTCCCACGTCTCGCGCACCCATTCTGGGCCGCCGATCTCCTCCTCCATCGCCTCCCAGAGCGCGCGGATCGCATCCAGGTCGGTATGGGTCGCCTTGCGGACGGTCATACGGCGGGCCCGCTCAGGTAGAGGGCGGCGAGAAGGTAGTGCGCGGTCAGGTTCTGGAACGGTGCGAAACGGGCGCCGAGCACGCGCACCTCCTCGATCGAGGGCAAAGGGCCGTCACCATAGAACGCGACGACCGCCTTGCGCAGTCCGAGGTCGCCTGCGGGCCACGCGTGCGGCCGGGCGAGATGGCGGGCGAGGAACCAGTCTGCAGTCCATTCGCCGAGCCCGCGGACGGAGACGAGCACAGTCTTGACGTCGTCGTCGGAGAGCCGCGCGATCGCGTCGTAGTCGAGGTCGGCGCGGGCGAGGCCGATTACGTACTCCGCCTTGCGGCCGGAGAAGCCGACTGCGGTCAGCTCCTCGGGCGCGGCCGCCGCGAGCCGCTCCCGTGTCGGAAACGCGTAGGCGTATGTGCCCCGCTCGCCGAGGCGCTCGATCATCCGGCTGCGAATAGCGAATGCCGAGGCGAGCGAGACCTGCTGTGCCGTGATCGAGGTGACGAGGGTCTCGAAGGGGTCGGGTCCGATCGGCGGGCGGAAGCCGTGCAGGCGCGCGACCGGCTCGGCCAGATCGTCGCGGACTTGCGCGAACTCGTAGAAGCCACCGAGATCGAACTCGAGGCCGAGCAGCTTGCGCACCTCCCAGACGATGTCGTCGTCGTACGGCTCCACCTCGACGCCGCCGGGCGCTGCTTCGATCCGCACGTCGCGGCCGCCGACGACCCGGTGGAGGCCGCCCTCGTGCCAGAGGTTCGCGAGGTCGGGGCCGAAACGGCGGAAGCGCTCCGTCGAGAAGGCGAAGTCGTACGGCTCGGGAACCGCGAGCAGCGTCATTCGAGCGCACGGAGCACGTCGAACAGGTCCTCGAACGGCTCGTAGTCGCGGCCCTCTGCGTCGAGGTACTGCGCCAGCCCGGCCCGGGCGAAGACGCGGTCGGCGGCGAGCGCCGGGCAGCGGTCCGAGTACCCGTCGCCGACGTAGACGACGCGTCCATCGGGCAGCCCGCCGCGCTTGCACCAATCGCCGCAGACGTCGCAGGGCGCGTCGCGGTTCCAGCGAACGCGCCAGCCTTCGGGGCGGGGATCGAGCCGGTTCGCGATCAGTTCGAGGTCGACCTTTTCGCGGGCGAGCAACGGACGGATCAACTCCTCGAAGCCGCTCGAGAGAAGGAGCGGGTCGTAGCGCTCGACCAGCTCGTGGAAGCCGGGCCGGATGCGGGCGGCGCCGACGAGCCACGAGGTCACCTCGCCGAGCTCCGCGCCCTTCACGGTCGAGAACTCGATCTCCATCAGCTCGCGGTAGCTGATCTCGCCGCGCATGAGCTGCTCCCCGGCGCGCTTGAAGACGTCGTAGTCGCCGAACTGCTCGAGAACGAGCCAGAGCGTGTCGATCTCCGTACACGTCCCGTCCCAGTCGAGGACGAGCCTCGTCTCGGAATCCAACGTCACGCTCTTGCCACGGTCCGGTCACCCACTTGTGCGGATTTCGTCGATACGCTCGCAGTGGGGAGGAGGTGGGGCACCTACAGAGATGGCCGTTCGGACATGTCCGGAACGGCTGGGCTAGAAGTGCGAGGTGACTCCGGCCGGGTCGTCGTCAGCGGTCTCACCCGCGCTGGCGCCCGGCTCCTCGTACCACGAGTACGCGTACGTCCCGTCGTCCAGGTCGCGCGCGAACGTCGTCAAGCGCAGCGGCCGGAACGTGTCGCACATCACGGCCAGCTCATGCGTCTCGGTCATCCCGATCGATCGCTCCGCGAGCCCCGGGTGCGGCCCGTGCGGGATCCCCGACGGGTGCAGCGTCACCGACCCCACGTCGACCGCCTTCCGCGACGAGAAGTTGCCGGAGACGTAATAGATCATCTCCTCCGAGTTCACGTTCGAGTGGTGGTACGGGATCGGGATCGCCAGAGAGTCGAAGTCGAGCTTGCGCGGACAGAACGAGCAGATCACGAAGTTCTGCCCTTCGAACGTCTGGTGCGACGGCGGCGGCATATGGATCCGGCCCGTGATCGGCTCGAAATCGTGGATCGAGAACGTCCACGGGTAGACGTAGCCGTCCCAGCCGACGACGTCGAACGGGTGGTAGTCGAGGACGTACGTCTGGTACCCGTCGCGGACGCGCACCTTGACGACGAAGTCGCCCTTCTCCCGGTGCGTCTGCAGCTCGGTCGGCGGGTGGATGTCACGGTGGTAGTACGGCGCGTGCTCGAGCAGCTGCCCGTACTCGTTGCGGTAGCGCCGCGGAATCTCGATCAGCCCCGGCGACTCGAAGACGAGGTGCCGCTGCTCGCCGTCGGGCGCAAGGCGGTACGTCGTGCCACGCGGGATGACGACGTAGTCACCCTCCTTGTACGGGACGCTGCCGAAGATCGTCTCGAGCGTTCCCTTGCCCTCGTGGATGAAGACGACCTCGTCGCCCTCCCCGTTCCGGTAGAAGCCGTCCATCTGCCCGGACGGGCGGCACAGGTAGATCTCGACGTCCTCGTTCCACATCAGGAGGCGCCGGCCGGTGATCTCGTCGCCTTCCGGCTGGACGTCCCAGGTGCGGAGGTGCCGGTGGGCGTGCGCGTCCGGCACCCATTCGTCGCGCTCGATCGGCTCGAACGGGCCGAGCTCGCGGACGCGGCACGGAGACTGGAGGTGATACAGGATCGACTCGTTGCCGGAGAACCCCTCGAGGCCGAAGACTTCCTCCGTCAGCAGCAGCCCGTTGTCACGGAACTGGATGTGCCGCTTCCGCGGGACGTCGCCGAGCCGCTGGTAGAAGGGCATGGTGTCAGGATAACTCCGCGACGGTTTCGATCCGGTACGGGCCCTCGGGCAGCGCGACCTCGCCGTCCGTGGGCCCCGACGCGACGATCGTCGTCGGGAGCGGCTGCGCCGGAAGGCCGACGGGGATCCACCCGCGACCGACCGGCGCGACGATGACGACACCGTGGTCGTCCCCGATCGCCGTCAGCAACCGGCCCGGCACGCCGCCCCAGAGGACGTCTGCGGAGAGCGCTTCCCGCAAGGCGCGGCTCGTCGCGGCCGTGTCCGTCGAGGCGATGCCGATCTCGGCGATCTCGAGCAGCGAGCCGGCCCCGAACGCCTCGGGCAGGTCGTTGTCGAGATTCTCGTTGGCGATCAGCTCGACGACGTTGCCGCCGACGTCCAGAAAATAGAGACAGGCGGCGCCTCGATCCGTGTGGACGATCGTCGCACCTTCCTCGACGTCCGGATCGTCGTGGAAGGCGAGCAGCTCGTGGCGCTCGGACAGCCAGGCGGCCGCGTCCTCGATCCGCCCGCGCGGGACGTTGATCGCGAAGTGGTAGCGGGCGTCGAGGCCGGACTGCGCCTGCTCGAAACGGATCGACGAGTCGCGCAGCTTCACCTCCACGCCGGCTCGGGCCTCCGCGACGGGCAGCCCGAGCGCCGTTCCCCAGAATGCGGCCTGGGCTTCGGGGTCTGCGGTCGCGAGCGTGATCTGCCGGATCCTCACGGTCTTCCGACCGTGTTTCGGAGGACGCCGATCCCTTCGATCTCGAGCTCCACCACGTCGCCCGGCTGGAGCCAGCGGCCGTCGCCCAGCTCGAGGATGCACCCCGTGCCGACCGTGCCGGAGCCGAGGATGTCGCCGGGAAGCAGCCTCGTGTTGCGGGCGGCGTGCTCCCGGATGGCTTCCCACGAGTGGTGCATGTCGGCGACCGAGCCGCGGGAGCGCTCCTCGCCGTTCACGCGCGCGACCATCGCCCCCCGGCTGCCGTCGAACTCGTCCGGCGTCACGACGACCGGACCGAGGCTGGTCGCGAAGTCCTTGCCTTTCGACGGCCCGAGCCCGACCTTCATCTCGGCCCGCTGGAGGTCGCGCGCCGACCAGTCGTTCATCACCGTGAAGCCGCCGATCTGGCCGTCGGCGCCGATCACCGCTGCCAGCTCGAGCTCGTAGTCGAGCTCCTCGATCCCGGCCGGGTAGGGGATCTCGTCGTCCGGCCCGAACACCGCGGCCGGGTTGGAGAAGTAGAAGACGGGGATCTCGTACCACTCGGCCGGCACTTCCAGGCCGCGGGAGGCTCGTGCCGTGCGAACGTGCTGCTCGAAGGCGTAGAAGTCGCGGATCGAGGGCGGATGGAGGACCGGAGGGCGCAGGACGACGTCCTCGAGCGGGAACTCGTCGTGCTCGCGCGCCTGGCCGCCGCCCGTGAAGAACGACTGCAGCGTCTGCGCGGCGAGCTGGATCACGCGGTCGCCCTCGATCCGTCCCGGCCAACCGCGCTCGAGGTCGCGGTCCTTCGGGGAGAACATGCAGAGCTTCACGGCCGCGCAGGTTACTTCTACGGCTCGGTGTGGACGTGCACCTCCGAGATCTGCGGGCGCTCGGCCCGGATCCGCTCCTCGACCGAGCTCGCCGTGGCGTGAGCCTGCTCGAGCTCGGTGTGCGGGTCGAGACCGAGGGTGAGAAAGGCGACGAGACCGCCGTCCGTTTCGAGAAACCGGAGCTCCCGCGGAGGCCGGCCCGTCTCCGCCTCGACGATGCGAATGACGGACGCCGCCTCCTCCTCGACCGCGCCCGGTGGCGGCCGGTGACCCTCGGCGACGTCGGTGAGCGGCTCGAGATGCGTCCGGACTGCGGCGATCTCCGGCAACGCCTCGAGGATCGCCCGCTCGACGCGCTCCGCGACGTCGTGCGCCTCGTCGAGGGACAGCTCGCCCGGAAGCTTCAGGTGGAGCGAGATCTCGCGGCGGCCGGCGACGTCGATCACGTTGACGTTGTGGATCTCGCGGACGCGCGGCACCTGGAGCGCCGCCGCCTGGATCCGCTCGCGGAGCGCAGCCTCGGACCCCTCCTGCGGCTCGACGTGGACGACGACGTCCGCCTCGGGGAGCGCCCGCTTGACGGCGTCCTCGACGTCGTCGGCCGCGGCGTGGCCTTGCGCGACAGCGGCGCCCGGTGGAACGCCGATGACCACGTCGACGAAGTGGCGGCCTGCAGCCTGGCGCAAGCGCAGCCGGCGTAGGGTGACCCCGGGGACGTTGCGCTCGATCGCGCTTCGCGCAGCGGCAGTTGCGTCGGCCGGCGCCCGGTCCATGAGCACGTCCACGTTTCTCCTCATCAGCCGCGCCGCGGCGACGAGCACGATCGCGGCGACGAACAGCCCCGCTATCGGGTCCGCGTCCGGGTGGCCGGCGCGGGCGACGATGAGCCCGACGAGGACGGCCCCGGAGCCCCCGAGGTCGCTTGCGAAGTGAAGGGCGTTCGACTGCAGCGCTGCGCTCGAGAACCGGCGCGCCGCCCGCAGGGAGACGATCGTCCGCGAGACGTCGATTCCCATCACCACGACGACGACCGCGAGCGCGTACCAGGTCGCATTCACGTGCGTCGAGCTCGAGCCGGTCAGCCGGTCGACCGCGCGCCAGGCGATGAAGATCGTCGCGGCGACGAGGATCGTCGCCTCCCCGAGCGCCGACAGATGCTCGGCCTTCCCGTGGCCGTAGTGATGGCCGCGGTCGGCGGGGCGAACCGCGTAGCCGACCGCGAAGAAGGTGAGGAGCGCGGCGACCAGGTCCGTGCCCGAGTGAAGCGCCTCGGAGATCAGCCCGAGGCTGTGCGTGACGAGGCCGACGGACAGCTTGAGCGCGATCAGCGCCACGGCGGCCGCGACCGACACGAGCGCGGTCCGTCGCTGCGGTGTCATGCAGGACAGGCTACGCCGGGCACCAGTCGCCTTCGCCTCGGGGGCTCGATCCGACGCCGGGAAAAGTCACGGAATCGGCGCATTCGCGTTTCACACCTGTGCGAATTTCCGAGCTACCCTGAAAGACAGGGGGCTCGGGGCCGCAGGCCCCTGGGGGGAAGAAATCGAGCGCCGGGTGGCGCGCCGGCCGGGCTAGAGGTTTCCGCGGAGCGCCTGCTCGCGCTCGATCGCCTCGAACAGCGCCTTGAAGTTGCCGTCGCCGAAGCTGGTCGCGCCGTGGCGCTCGATCACCTCGAAGAACACCGTCGGGCGGTCCTGCGCCGTCTTCGTGAAGATCTGCAGCAGGTAGCCGTCGTCGTCGCGGTCGGCCAGGATCTTGTGCCGCTGAAGATCGGTGTACGACTCGTCGATCTCGCCCACGCGGTCCTCGACGTCGTCGTAGTACGCGTCCGGCGTGTCGAGGAAGAGAATGCCGCGCTCCTTCATCTGCTCGACCGTCTTCACGATGTTCCCCGACGCGAGGGCGATGTGCTGGGCGCCCGGCCCGCCGTAGAAGTCGAGGTACTCGTCGATCTGGCTCTTGCGCTTTCCCTCCGCCGGCTCGTTGATCGGGAACTTGATCTTGCGGTCGCCGTCCGCCATCACCTTCGACATCAGCGCGGAGTACTCCGTCTGGATCTGGTCGTCGCCGAAGTGGAGGATGTTGACCATCCCGAAGACGCGCTCGTAGAACTCGACCCACTCGTCCATGTGCCCGAGCTCGACGTTGCCGACGATGTGGTCGACGTTCGTCAGGCCGACCCCGGGGTTCGTGCGGCCGTTCGACGAGACCGACACGTAGCCGGGCTTGAACGGGCCGCCGTAGTCGCCGCGGTTGACGAAGGTGTGGAGCGTGTCGCCGTACGTCGCGATCGCCGACACCTCGATCGAGCCGAACTCGTCCTCATGCCGGGTCGGCTTGGCGACGCCACGCGCGCCCCGCTGCACCGCCTCGCGGTACGCCTGTGTCGCGTCCGGCACGGTCAGGGCGATCTCGCGCACGCCGTCGCCGTGGCGTGCGTGGTGCCTCGTGATCTCGTGGTCCTCCCGCAGCGCCGAGGTGACGACGAAGCGGATCTCCCCCTGCTCGAGCACATACGAGGCTCGGTCGCGCACGCCGGTCTCCGGCCCTGCGTAGGCAGTCCGCGTGAAGCCCATCGCGTGCTCGTAGAAGTACGCGGCCTGCTTCGCGTTGCCGACCCAGAACTCGACGTAGTCCCAGCCGAGCAGCGGCATGAAGTCGGCGGCCATGACCTGGATGTTAGAGAGTCAGCGACGAGTTGCCGGCACCGGCTCGCCGCCTCCGCCCTCTCCCAGCTCCGCCGTCAGCGTCGGCTCCTCGAAGCCGCGTCGGAGCGGCACTTCCTTGACCCCGAAGACGACGAGCAGGAAGACGATGCCGCAGACGGTGGCGGCCGACAGGAATGCCGGGTGCAGCGCGTTCGACAGGGCCAGGCGGGCGTTCGGGCCGAGCCGGTGGATCGCCTGCTGGCTCCCGCGGACGGACGCCGGCAAGCCCTGGTTCACGATCACGCCCATGATCGTCACACCGAGCGTCGAGCCGATCGACCGCGAGAACTGGATCAGCGCCGTCGCCGAGCCGATGTGGCGGGACGGCACCGAGTTCTGAACCGAGAGGACGAAGACCTGCATCATCAGCCCGAGGCCGACACCCGTGACGATCATGTTCCGCGCCGCCTCGGCGTTCGTCGTGTGCACGTCCATCCGCCAGAGCAGGAGCAGCCCGGCCATCAGCACCGGCGGCCCGACGAGTGCGTTCGGCTTGTAGCGGCCGCTGCGCGAGACCCACTGGCCGGACAGGAAGCTCGTCGCCACGGCGCCGAGCATCAGCGGGGTGAGGACGACGCCGGAGTCCGTCGCCGACGTCCCGATCACGCCCTGGACGAAGAGCGGCACGAACGAGATCGTCCCGAACATCGCGAAGCCGACAAGGCCCATCGAGAGGACGCTCGCAGTGACCGTCGACGACGCCTTCATCAGGTCGAACGGGAGCACCGCCTCGGGTACGCGCCGCTCCCACCAGGCGAAGACGGTGAGCAGGGCGGCGGAGACGGCGAGCGCGCCCAGCACCTCGCCGGACAGCCACGGGTACTCGCGCCCGCCCCAGACGAGTCCGAGCAGAAGCGCGCACGACCCCGCGGCGAGGATCCCGCCGCCGAGCCAGTCGACCGAGTGCTCGCGCTTTTCGGCGCGCCTCGGCATCGTCAGGTAGATGACGACCAGTGCGAGGCCCCCGATCGGCAGGTTGACGTAGAAGATCCAGCGCCACGTCGTGTTGTCGACGATCAGCCCGCCGACGAGCGGGCCGATGATCGACGCCGCCGCGAAGACCGCGCCGATCAACCCCTGGTAGCGGCCGCGGTCGCGCGGCGGGACGATGTTGCCGACCGTCGCGAGCGCGAGCGGGAAGAGGCCGCCGGCACCGAGCCCCTGGATCCCGCGGAAGACGACGAGCTCCGGCATGTTCTGCGCCAGGCCGCACAGCGCCGAGCCGACGAGGAAGATCGCGATCGAGATCAGAAACAGCGGTCGCCGGCCGTGGATGTCCCCGAGCTTCCCGTACAGGGGCACCGTGACCGTGGACGCCAGCATGTACGCCGTGAACACCCACGAGTAGCTCGACAGGCCCCCGAGGTCGGAGACGACCTTCGGCAGCGCGGTCGCGACGATCGTCTGGTCGAGCGCGGCGAGCAGCAGCGTCACCATCAGCCCGGCGTAGATCGCGAGCACCCGACCGATCGAGAAGCGGTAGCCGGGCGGCGTGCGTGCCAGACGCTCGCGCAGTGGCGTCACCGTTCGACCATACCCCGCCTGCCCGCTCTCACTCGGCGCGACTCGCGACCGGCTCTTTCCGCGTCGACGCGACCCGGCCGATCAGGATGCCGACGCCGATCAGCACCCCGCCGGCGACCTGCAGCCACCCCAGTCCCTCGGACAGCAGCACCACCGCGAACAGCACCGCGAGGAACGGCTGGAGGTTCCCGAACAACGTCGCGCGCGACGGGCCGACGCGGCGGATCGCGGTGAACCAGAGGATGTTCGTGAGCACGAGAGGCCCGACGATCGCGTAGGCGAGCGCGAGCCAGTCGATCGCGTGCACCTTGCCGTAGTCCTGGTCGCCGAGCGGCGCGATGCTGGTCAGCAGCAGGAGCGCGGTCATCGGCAGCAGCACGAGGCCGCTGATCCGGTACGGCGAGTAGCGGCCCATCAGCGGCGTCAGGCAGACGGAGTACGCGGCCCACGACGCGGAGAGACCCACCGCGAGTAGCTCGCCGCCCAGGTGGCCCGACAGCTTCCCGCCCGAGCCGAGCGCGACGAGGGCGACGCCGCCGAAGGAAAACAGCGTCGCGACCCAGAAGCGGCCGCTCAGCTTCTCGAGGCCGACCGCCGATGCGAACGCCGCGGCGAAGATCGGCGTCGTCCCCATGATCAGCGACACGGTCGTCGCGCTCGCCAGCTTCAGCGAGTAGACGAAGCAGAGCTGGTTCGCCCACAGGAAGAGCGCCGCGACGGCGATCAGCAGCCATGCGCGGCGCCCGTGCACAGCGAGCGACCGCTCCAGCGCGAGCACGAACCCCGCGGCGAGCAGCGCCGCGGCCGCGTACCGCAGCGACGCGTAGGCGAGCGGCCGGAACCCGTGCGTGAGGACGTACCGGGTGACGCTGACGTTGAACGCCCAGATCGCGATCGTCGTCAGCAGGACGAGGTCCGTCGTCGCGTACCGGCGCATTCCCCGACCCTAAACGCCGCCTAGACTCGAACGATGCCCGTCGTCGAGACGCACGAGCTGCGCCGAGTCTACAAGTCGACGACCGGATTCGTCCGCCGTCGCGTGAAGGCGACCGAGGCGGTGAAAGGCGTCAGCCTGCAGATCGAGGAAGGCGAGCTCTTCGGCCTCCTCGGCCCGAACGGCGCGGGGAAGACGACGACGATCAAGATCCTGACGACGCTGCTGCTGCCGACCTCGGGCTCGGCGACGGTGCTCGGCTTCGACGTGGCGAAGCAGGCGAAGGAGGTGCGCCGCCAGATCGGCTACGTCTTCGGCGGCGAGCGCGGCCTCTACGACCGGCTGTCGGCGCTCGACAACCTCCGCTACTTCGCAGACATCTACCGCGTCCCGCCGCGCGCGCAGCGGTCGCGGATCGACGAGCTGCTCGAGCTGGTCGGGCTCAAGGGCCGCGAACGCGAGCGCGTGGAGACGTACTCCCGCGGGATGAAGCAGCGGCTGCACATCGCCCGCGGCCTCGTCCACGACCCGCCCGTGCTCTTCCTGGACGAGCCGACGATCGGCCTCGACCCCGTCGGCGCGCGCGAGCTGCGCGGGACGATCGCCGGGCTGAAGGACGCGGGCAAGACGATCCTGCTGACGACGCACTACATGTTCGAGGCGGACGACCTCTGCGACCGGATCGCGGTGATCGCGTCGGGCGAGATCGTCGCCGAGGGTACGCCGGCGACGCTGAAGAGCCGGGTCGCAGAGCGGCACGTCATCGAGATCGAGGTCTTCGGCGCCGAGGCGGCCGCGATCGATCGCGTGCGCGCGCTCGAGGGAGTGAGCTCCGTCGCGGTCGAGGACCACGACCAGGCGCAGCTGCTCGTCGTCCAGTCGGCCCGCGGCGCGGCGCTCGTCGACTCGCTGCTGCGCGAGCTCGACGGGACCCGGATCGGCCGAGTCGTCTCGCGCGAGCCGACACTCGAGGACGCGTACGTCGACCTGGTGGGCGCTACGTGATCCGGCTCGCCGCCAGGGGTGTCCTGCTGCAGTTCAAGATCCTGTCGCAGTCGGCCTTCGACATGCTCAACGCCGCGTTCTGGCCGCTCGTCTTCGCGACGATCGCGTACTACCTCTTCCGCTCGGGGTCGCACGCGCGGTCGCTGTTCGACGCCTCGCTCGGCGCGACCGTGATGACGATGTGGGCGACGTGCGGCATCGGCGCCGCCTTCGCGGTCCAGTGGCAGCGGCGGCTGGGGACGCTCGAACTCCTCGTCGCGTCGCCGACCCCGTTCATCGCGCTGCTGGCGCCGATCACGATCGCGTATGCCGCGCTGGGCATCTACTCGCTCGCCTCGACGCTGCTCTGGGGCCGTGTGCTGTTCGGGATCCCCGTCGACCCGGTGCATCCGTTCCTGTTCGTGGTCTCGCTGCCGGCGGCGATCCTCGCGATCGGGATGCTCGGCCTGCTCGTCTCCTCGACGCTGATCCTCTACCGCGCGGCCGGCGCGCTCGGCAACTCCCTCGAATATCCGATCTGGCTCGCAACCGGCCTGCTCGTCCCTCTGTCGCTGCTGCCCGGCTGGGTGCGGCCGATCTCGTGGCTGCTCGCGCCGACCTGGGGGATGCGGGCGCTGCGCGAGTCGGCGCTGGGCGGCTCGCCGCTGCCGGCGATCGGCTGGTGCCTCGTTACGAGCGCGGCCTACGCGGCGCTCGCCGCGGTGTTCCTCGGTCACTTCGAACGCCTCGCGCGCGAGAAAGCGTCGTTCGCGCTGACGTGAACTGGCTGCGCGTCTTCTTCGTCGGCGGGCTGACGAGCTACCGCGCGCTGTTCCGCTGGCTCAACCCGTGGGTGTACGTGCCGCTGATGCTCCTCTATCCGCTTTTCCAGATCGTCTTCTTCGCCTACGTCGGCCGCGGGGCTGGGCTCGGCTCCGACCGGTTCTTCCTGATCGGCAACGCGCTGGCGACGATCGCCGTCGCGTGCCTGTTCGGGATGGGCCAGGTCATCGGGAACGAGCGGTGGTTCATGACGCTGCCCGCGCTGCTCTCGTCGCCGGCGAGCCGCCTGGCGCTGTTCCTCGGCCGCAGCCTGCCGACGATGCTGAACGGGATCTTCGTCTGCGCGTTCGCGCTCACCACGGGCTCGCTCGTCCTCGGCGTCGACCTGCCGCTCGGCGCCGCCGGTGGGCTCGCCCTCGCGATCCTCGCCTGCGCGTTCTCGTGCACGGCGTTCGGTATGTGGTTCGGAGCGCTCGGGCTGCGCGGGCGGAACGTCGGCATTCTCGCGAACCTGATCGACGGGATCATGCTCGTCGTCTGCGGCGTCAACGTCCCGCTCCGCGACCTGCCCGGATGGGTGCAGACCGTCGCGAACGGCTTGCCCCTGACGCACGGGATCGGAGCCGCAAGGCGCGTCGTCGCCGGGGCCTCGGTCGGCTCCGTCGGCCACGCGCTGACGATGGAGGTGGTCGTCGGGCTCGTCTACTTCGTCGTCGGCGTGGGGCTGCTCCACGTCTTCGAGCTCGAGGGGCGGCGGACCGCCTCGCTGGAAGCCTTCTGACGATTAGGCTTCGGCCCGTGCGCGACGCGACCCTCGACGAGATCGACCGGCTGGTCGGCTCGGCCACGCCGCACTTTGCGTACCAGCTGCGCGCGCGCGTCCGCGAGCTGATCGAGAACCTGCCCGCGGACAACCCGACGCGGCGCTACGGCGAGGAGAAGATGGCGCTGCTCGACCGACTCGGCCATGCCTCGTCGAAGGCCGACGAGGGCCCGACAGAGTCTCCGACCCGGCTCGGGTGGAGCGAGATCCCGAGCTCCGCGCCGGCTTCTGACCCGCTGCCCGGACGGCGATGAGTCTCTTCCAGGGCGCGTCCGTGTTCGTCACGGGCGGCTCGCGCGGGATCGGCCGGGAGATCGCGCGGCGGTTCGCCGAGGAAGGCGCGGCGCGAGTCGCGATCGGCTACCTGCGCAACGACTCGGCGGCGGAGGCAGCGGCGGAGGAATTGCGCGGGCTCGGCGCCGAGGTCGTGCTGGTGCGCGGCAACGTCTCGTCGGCGCGCGTCGCCGAGCAGGTTCGCGAGCTCGGGTCGCTTTCGGCACTCGTCCACAACGCGGCCACGGGGGTGATCCGGCCGGCACTCGAGACCGAGGAGAAGCACTTCGAATGGACGATGGCGGCGAACGCGCGCGCGCTGCTCTCACTGGCGCAGGCGGCGGCGCCGACGATGGAGCCGGGCTCGTCGATCGTCGCGCTCTCGAGCCTCGGCGCGCAGCGCGTCCTCGAAAACTACGTGCTCGTCGGCGCCTCGAAAGCCGCGCTCGAGGCGATCGTCCGCTACCTCGCCGTCGAGCTCGCGCCGCGCGGGATCCGCGTCAACGCGGTCTCGGGCGGCGTGGTCGAGACCGAGGCGCTCGACCACTTCCCGAACCGTGAGCAGATGCTCGCGTGGGCGCAGCAGCGGACGCCTGCGGGGCGGATGGTCACGCCGCGCGACCTCGCCGACACCGTGCTCTACCTTTGCACCCCCGCCGCGGAGATGGTGCGCGGCCAGACGCTCGTCGTCGACGGCGGCTTCTCCTTGCTGGCCTAGCCGTGGAGCCGACCGAGGAAAACCGCGCCGCCTGGGACCGGCTCCAGCGCGCCCGGGTCGAGAGCTCGACGGAGCAGCCGGGGATCCCTGAGCCGATCCGGGCGCTCCTCCCGGATCTCGAGGGCAAGCACGTCCTCCACGAGCAGTGCGGCACCGGCGAGACGAGCGCCGAGCTCGCGTCGATGGGCGCGATGGTGACCGCGATCGACGTCTCCGACCAGCCGCTCGCATCCGCCCGCGCGCGCTTTCCCAACATCCTCTTCCTCCAGGCCGATCCGCACGAGCTCCCGGTCAACCTGCGCCGGCGCCGCTTCGACCTCGTCTACGGCTCGGGGATGCTCCCGTACATCCACGACCTGAACGCATGGGCCGGCGACGCGGCCGCAGCCCTCCGCGTGGGCGGCCGGCTGCTCGTCGTGGATCTCCATCCCGCGGGGGCGTGCGTCGACGCGACGACCCTGCGCTGGCGGGAGGACTACTTCGGAGGTGAGATCCTCGTCGGCCGTCGCCTGCAGCCGCTCGGCACGCTGAAGCTGTGGCCGCTCTCAGAGGTGGTCAACGCTGTGGCGGCCACCGGCCTCGTCGTGCGCCGGCTGGAGGAGTACCCGACGCTGACGCAGATCCGCCGCCGCGACCCACGCGTCCCCGGCGCGTTCGCGCTCCTGGCGCAGAGAGTCGCCGACGAACCCGACGAAGAGCCCTGAGCCGCCGCGTCCCTCCTGGCCATGCCCGAGGGACAGTCCCTGTAACCGAAGTGTGACGTCGAAAACCGCTGCTCACGGGCCCGCCCAGCGGCCTTTCGAGACGAGGGCCCGCGCCTCGCAGGGACACGGCCGTTCGGCCCGGAGGACCGGGCCACGGAGGACGGGGAGACGTGTCCCCCTCAGCGTTCGCGCATGAAGCCCTGGCGGGCTGCGCTGACGAGCGCGACCGCCTCGGGGAACAGCACGCGCATGGCGTCGCGCAACGCGATCGCCTGCTCGTCCGCGCCGCCCGTCACCTGCATCCGCTTCAGCGCGGCACCGGTGAGCTCGACCGCGGTGTTCAGCGT
>Ga0070741_10001935_pt1 | contig 58511 bp, 46 predicted proteins | sample Coa_R1_4_FD_66440 | JGI IMG/M metagenome (GOLD analysis project Ga0070741, IMG submission 66440) | Surface soil microbial communities from Centralia Pennsylvania, which are recovering from an underground coalmine fire - Coalmine... | ecosystem: Environmental > Terrestrial > Soil > Unclassified ... | reverse complement strand
TTTTTTGGCGGGGACGAAGGAACCCATTTGGGCAAGAATAGCGATGAGGGCTGCCTGACGAATGAAAGTGGATTTGCCGGCCATGTTGGGCCCGGTAATCAGATAGAGTCTTTGATCCTGTGCATCGAGGAAGACGTCATTCGGAATGAAAGCTTCTGTGGAGAGTGTGGATTCAATGACGGGATGTCTGCCTTGCGAGATATGAAAAACACTGCTTTTATCGACGACAGGTCGGACATAGTTGTATTTTAGCGCAACAGCAGCTAGGGATAGAAAGCAATCGATGTGCGCAATGGCTTCTGCGATTTTCCGCACATCGGCGGAATAGTTTGCCGTTTCTTTGCGGAGTGCATGGAAAAGCTCGAGCTCTAGCACGGACATCTTTTCTTCCGCATGAAGCATCTTGTGCTCGAATTCTTTGAGTTCCGGCGTAATGAATCTTTCGGCGTTAGTCAGCGTTTGTCTTCTTTGGAAGGTGTCTGGAATGCGCTCCGCTTGCCCTTTGCTGACTTCAATGTAATAGCCGAATGCTTTGGTATATCCTACTTTGAGCGTTTTGATCTGGGTTTCTTCTTTAAGTCTGACTTGGTAATTAGCGATCCAGGTATGACTATCGGTTTGAAGAGATTTAAGCGCGTCGAGTTCAGCGTGAAATCCTTGGCGGAAAATCCCACCATCGCTGGCGCGGAGTGGAGGAGCATCAGCTAAAGCAGCCTGTAGCTTTGAAACGATAGGGCTGACATCAGCTATTTTTTCTTTTGCACTTCGGATCGCTGCAACCGAAGCGAAGGGCATAAGAAGCGCAGAAAGAGGTTGAACATGTTCCAGAGACAAGCGTAAACCCGCTAAATCGCGAGGGGAAGCATAGCCTGTTTCAATGCGCATCATCAGGCGCTCCAGATCGCGGATTTGGTTCAAATGAATGCGAATTTCTTTGCAAGTTTCTCTGCAATTTAGAAATTCAGCGATGGCGTCTTGTCGGGCGTGGATCGCTTCTGGATCAAGAAGGGGATGAGTGAGCCACGTTTTGAGGAGGCGTCCTCCCATAGGCGTTTCTGTATAGTCCAAAACTCTGAGAAGCGTGTGGGATTTTTTATCATCACGTGTCGAATCGAACAGCTCCAGATTTTTCTGCGTAGAGCGGTCGATTTGCATATAACTGCTGAGAATTTCTTTGTTGATCGACTTAATGTGGTTGATGGAGAGGTTGAGGTCTTCTCTAATATAGTGCAAAATCGCTCCAGCAGCATTGATCGCCGGGAGCATTCCTTTGAGCCCAAATCCATCAAGGCTATGAATCCGGAAGTGTCGAAGGAGGACATCGCATGCGTGATGATGATCAAAATGCCAATCCTCTTTGACTGTCATCGCAGCGCGAAACTGTGTTTTAAGCTCCTCGACAAGTTCTGGATGTTTTCTTTGCCATTTTTCGGAAAGAAGAATTTCTTTCGGACTCAGGCGGCAGAGTTCGTCAACGAGCGCTTTGGCGCTATCGAATTCCATCGCTTTAAACTCAGCTGTCGTCAAATCGAGTATGCTGAGCCCGTGAATTTCCCCGACTTGTGTGATGCTCGCTAAAAAATTATTCGCTTTGTCGGAAAGCAAAGTTGAATTCACGACTGTGCCCGGTGTAACGACCCGGACAACCTCTCGCTTAACGATGCCTTTGACATCTCGGGGATCTTCCATTTGTTCTGCAATCGCAACCCGATACCCCTTAGCCACTAATCTGTCGATGTAATTATCGCTTGAATGTGAGGGAACGCCAGCCATGGGAATCTCTTGCCTTTTGGTCAGCGTCAGATCCAGTTCTTTCGATAACAAAACAGCATCGTCATAAAAGGCTTCGTAAAAATCCCCAAGGCGAAATAATAAAATCCCTTCGGGCGCAGTCTTTTTGCAGGAGTGCCATTGCGCCATCATGGGAGAAATCTTTGAATCAGTATCTATAGTCATAAATTATTTTATTTTAATGAAAAATAAGTAGAAAGTTGATTTAAGGCGCAAAAAGGAATTAACAAAAATCCATTAACACACCCTAAGACTAAAATTATCAAGAACAAACAGGGAAAAGCAAGGATTATTCATTTTCGGGAGTGCCGAGCAGCTTCTCCCACCAGGTTTTTTGGGCGTGCGAGTCGGCGGTATACGGAAAGGGAGGAGTTTTTTTCTCATGAGCTGGGTGTTGCTGAAAAAAAGAGCTTTGGGCGGAGACAGCCTCATTAAAAGATTTTGCTACTGCCGGATGCGTAGATGAGGAAGGAGTGGTTACTGTATTTTTTTGCTCTTCATCAGAAACAGTAAGCGCCCTATAGATCTGGCTGCGGCAGCTTTGACACCAGAGAAGGAGTATTTTTAAATCGTTATCCAGAGTTTTGAGTTGATCTTGAATTTCTTCTGGAGAATTTTGATTTTTCGGATTTTGCAATCTGGAGGGCACGCTAAGGGATTGACTTAACTCCAATTTGAATTGAAATGTTTTGATCAAAAGCGGGATCATCACCTTTTTAATTTGATCGCGAAGTTGACTAAGCGAAGGATCGCTTAGCGATCCTGTTTGAGTGAAATGGGAAGTTTTTTCCTCAGAGGGTGGGAAAGAGTTTAAGAATTCCGTCTCGAAATCGCTCATCATTTACCTTAGATCTTTAGCACTCAGTTACACAATTTTTTGAGTTCACAGGGTATATCCCTAAATCTTTTAGAGTTCCTCAGCTTTATTTTAAAGAGAATTTTAAGTTTGATTTCTGAGAAGAGCTCTTTGAATTTATACCCAACGTGACTGAAAATTTGGTTTAGGAGCGAAGTGAAAGTTCCCGCGATTGGCGCGATTGAATCATCGCCCCTATTAGAAAGTAGGGGCTAGATTCGATCGTCCAACCCCGGGGCTTTGGCTCGGTCTTAAATCCAAATTTTCAATCACGTTGGGTATAGGTTCTATCCGTTTTGGATCATTGTGATTTTCAACTCAAAATCCACCTGGACGATTTGAAGGAACTCAGCCATAATGACGGTGAATGAGGTTATCATGTTTACGAAGGAAAGCTTGGAGCAATTGCGCCAGCGCATCGATCTTGCCGATGTATTATCCACACATTTGAGCTTGCAGAGGTCAGGATCTTCGTACAAGGCTCTTTGCCCCTTTCATGAAGAAAAAACTCCTTCTTTCATCATTCAAAAAGGGGGCTCGCATTATCACTGTTTCGGTTGCGGGGCGCATGGAGATGCCATTGCTTTTCTAATGACCCATGTGAAAATGGGTTTTTCCGAAGCGGTGGAAAGTCTGGCCGAAAGGTTCCAAGTTACTCTCGAAAAAAACGAGGAACCACTGGGGGAAAAAGGACCGAGCAAAGCGCATTTGAAGCAGGCCTTAGATCTTGCTTCCCAACTCTACCACTACCTCTTGCTTCACTCGGCAGATGGACAAGTCGCTCTCCGCTATCTCTATGAACGAGGGATAGATCTAGACTTTATTCAGAAATTCCAGGTCGGCTTTGCGCCACGCCAGGGAGATATTCTTATGCGCTATCTTCGCGCGCATAGTATCGATGAGAGGATTCAGGAGATTGCCGGATTGATCTCAATTTCTCAGTCGGGTAGGGTAAGGGATTTTTTTTGCGAAAGAATCATTTTTCCTATACGCGATGCGCTAGGTGCTGTCATCGGTTTTTCAGCGCGCAAGTTTAAAGAGGAAACCTTTGGAGGAAAGTATATCAATACGCCTGAGACCCCTTTATTCAAAAAATCGCGCGTTCTCTTTGGACTCAGTTATTGCCGGAGCCGAATTGCCAAGGAAACTAAAGCCATCATTGTGGAAGGGCAAGTCGATTGCTTGCGGCTGATTCATGCAGGTTTCAATTATACAGTAGCGGGTCAGGGAACTGCTTTTGGAGAAGAGCATGTGAGGGAACTGTTGCATCTCGGCGTGAAAAAGATTTACCTCGCACTAGATGGAGATAGCGCCGGTCAGGAGGCTGCCGTTAAGATCGGCAACTTCTTTCAGAAAAAAGGAGTCGAAGTGCAAGTTCTTGCTCTTCCTGATAAAGCAGATCCCGATTCCCTTCTCATCGAGAGAGGTCCGGGTTTTTTTCAGCAATTGCTTAATGAGAGCCCTGATTATTTATCCTTTTTATTTTTGCATTTGTCGAAAGGGGTCAAAATTTCATCTCCTTCCAAGAAAAATGAGATCGTCAGCGCAATCGTTGAGAGAATCAAATCCTGGGAAATGCCGATCATGATTCACGAGAGTTTAAGGAAATTGGCGGAGATTTCTCAAGTTCCTGAAGCAGCTCTTGGCATTGGCCAAATCTCTCTTCCCGATCTTTTCATTAAAAAGAACGCTTCTGTACAAATCCAAGAAGTAGATCCAAATCGGATTCTTGAAGGGGATTTCATCCGTTGGCTGGTCTTTGCTTCCTCCGAATATCCGCAACTTGTCAATCTCGCAAAAGCTAATATTGACAAAACCCAACTGTGCATCTCTGGTGCAGCGAAGCTTTATGAAAATTTCTTAAGTGCTTTTGATGAAAAAAGGATGTGTGATCTTTTGGCCTTAGGCTCCTGCTTGGAGACGGAAGAAGACCAAAAGCTTCTCAGTGAAATCATGCAAAGAAAGATCAATATTTCTAAAGCGGAAGATGGTTTTAAAGAAACTGTACGCAAAATCCTCATCCGTCAGTGGATGCAGGAGGGCGAAGAGATTCGCTGCAAATTGCACAGCGGTACGTTGACGGATGAGGAAGCTGTGGAATTAGGTAAGCAATTTGTCGAGATTAAAAAGAAAGCTCCTGAGGTCATTATCCCTTGAGATTGCCTAAAAAATCAAAAACCTCGCAGCATCTGATTTTATTTGACGATACATGCCGTTTATGCTGGCGGTCCATTCATCGGATACATGCTTGGGATAAGAAAAAAGTCTTTCGATTTGTGCCTATTCGAGATCCGTACGCAAAAAAAGTTCTTCAGAATCGATGGGAAAAACTTAAAAATGCAGACACGTTGATTTTGATCGAGAATAACGCGCTCTCAGAGCCTAAAATTTGGATTCGAGGAAAAGCGGTGTTTCGCGTTCTTTGGCTTTTGGGCGGATGGAAGAAAATAATCGGAGCACTTGCTTTTCTTCCGTGGGGAGTCGATGCCCTCTACGCCATTATAGCTAAAAGAAGGCATCGGTTTTGAAAAATTAGACACGTCGTTGAATTTCGTCTCGGATTATTTTCGACAGCGGCAGCGAAATACAGTGACCGCACCGATAACCATAATAATCACGCCGCCAGTGATTGTCCAAAAGACAGGGGAATCATAAGTTCCAATCTTTTTCTCTATAGCACCGCTAATCTGTTTGTTAACGGGATTGTCGCCGAAAAGCCCAGAGCTTTTTTGGACATTAGATCTTGCTTCACTTACCCGACTTCTTGCATAAAGTCCGAGTAGAAAAACAATTAATCCAATAACAATCACAACAATGCCGATGATTTTCTTAGTTTTATTCCTGGATGTCATAAAAAACCTCTAATTTCCTTCTAATATTTCTTTTATGTAACTTGGTGTTATTTTGTAAATAAGTAATTCTTAAAAAAGATTTGTACCCAACGTGACTGAAAATTTGGCTTTGGCTCGACCCCAACCGAAATTTTCAGTCACGTTCGATATAAAGTCCGATGAAATAGTTTTAGACTCAAATTCTTACTAAGTGATAGATTCCTCAGCCAAAAGGCTTTTGCCGCCTGCCGTCCCCACTTGTCTTCTAAGTTCCTTGTGGGTTAAGAGGCAAGGATCGATGGCGGCTTGAGAAAAAATAAACACTCACATTACACAACCTGAGCATTATGAAAGATTTTATCGCCTATCTGATTAAGAATCTCGTCGACCAACCGGATGCTGTAGAAGTACAAATTTTTGATGGCCAGCAAGGAACTGTTGTCGAAGTCAAAGTTTCCGCAGAGGATATTGCTAAGGTTGTCGGCAAACAAGGACGCACGATTAAATCCTTACGTACGATTGCAATGACTGTTGGCGCACGTTTTGGAAGAAGGGTAAGGCTGGAGCTCGTTCATTAAATCTTGATGCAGCGGGAAGATTTTAACGTTTTTGAAATAATTGTTATCCTTTTTCTGGAAATAGTCTACACTGCTGGCACTTGAAAGCTGGAGAATTTGCAAACGCTGAAGCAGATTTGTATTCGATCCCGCCCAGATTACTATTAGAAAACTAATAGACTTGCTCGAAGATGAAGGATTATTTTAGAGACGCATGTTAAGAATTACTGAAGAACAGCATGGCAAAACCCGAATTTTAAGACTGATAGGGAGCCTTGATGTTCAAACATGGTTGTTCTTGAAACAAGAGATCGACTCTTTGCTAGAAAAACTGCATTTTCATCTTCTTTTAGATTTGACTCAAGTGGATATAGTCGTTGAAGAAGCTTTGCATTTTTTGTTTTCAGCAACGGAAAAATTTAAAAAAGCTAAGGGCCGGCTAGGGATTATTGGAATGCGGGATAATGTCTTAAAAGCAATGCAGCGTGAGGGTTTAGATCAGCGTTTGCTTCTCTATGCGAGCGAAAAAGAAGCAATGATGGGGATTTAAGCGTGGGATCTGGGTCAGGACTAACTTTTGAAGATAAAGGGGTACGAATTTTTATCGGAGATTTTACACTTCCTGAAAAAAAGATAAATCCTCCAGGAGTCAAAAAAAATAAGGTCATTGTCATCGCAGGTCCAACCGCAGTGGGGAAAAGCCAACTCGCACTTGATATCGCGAAGGCGATTGGAGGCGAGATTATATCAGCAGATTCGATGCAGGTCTACCGCGGAATGGACATTGGCACCGCGAAGGTCAGCCTCGCTGAAAGAGAAAAGATTCACCATCACTTAATCGATAGCAGAGACCTCGATGAGACATTCAACGTCGTTGAATATTACGAGGAAGCCTGGCATGCGATTAAAGAGATTCAAGACAAAGGAGCTGTTCCTATCGTTGTCGGTGGGAGTGGCTTTTATATCCACGCACTGATTTATGGCCCGCCTAGCGGTCCTCCCTCTGATCCAGAAGTCAGAAAAATGTTCGAAGAGGAAATGGATTCCAAGGGGACTCAGATCCTGTTTGACAAGTTGAAAACGCTTGATCCGGACTATGCCAGCACGATTACACCCAACGACCGCCATAAAATCGTCCGCGGCTTGGAAATTATTGCACTTACGCGTCAGAAAGTTTCCCACCTTCCTCCTGTTACCTCAGAGATTTCCGAGCAGCATGATTTTCGTTGCTGGTTTCTGGATCTACCTCGGGAAGAACTCTATCCGCGTATCGAGATGCGTTGCGATAAGATGATCGCTGATGGCTTTGTGGAAGAAGTCAAGAAATTGGAAAAGGAAGGACTAAGTAAAAACTCAACAGCATCACAAGCGATCGGCTATCGTCAATGTCTTGAGTATCTCAAATCCGCACAAACTCAGGAAGACTGGGATCATTTCATTCAATCATTCAAGCAAAGCTCGCGGCGCTACGCAAAAAGACAATTCACTTGGTTTCGAAAGGAGCCTTTATTTCGCTGGATCGATATGACACGTGTATCCATTGCAAATGCGACAGAAATTATCCTTCAGGACTTTGAACTCGATCATTTGTAAAAAGCAATATTAACCCAACTTGTCCCCTTGCCCTCGCTTATCCGCGTGCTGCGACAGGCGATCTGCTGCGCTTTGCTCCTTCCCCAGGTCTAAAGACCTCCGGTTCGTCGCAAATCTTGCATATCATCTATCTCGCGATGCGCCTAAGGGGGGCAAGTTGGGTTAATCCCCATTTTTATTCAGCTTTAAGAAGGGTGGGTAAAATTTTAAGTTTTCTCGATGCAGCTGAGCCTGTTCAAAAAACTTCACTAAAATACAAGGTTGTTATACTATTTTCTGCTTATTAACATCTGAGGTCTATTGGCTTTAGATTTTTTTCAAATTTCCCTCCAAAGTCAGTGGTAAAATGGACGAAGATAATGAGATGATAGGTAACTCTGAAGATATTCTAGATGAAGCATTTCTGGATGCATTGAATGAAAGCGAAAAAAAGGCTTCTGATGCTGGTATTTCAGAATCTTCGGCGCTAGAATCTACAGAAGTTGAAAAAGAGAAGGATCCCGGCGAGGAAAGGAAAGGAGTTTCTCCTTTGTTTGCAGAATTTCTACGGCAATTCCAAGAAGAATCTACTCCAGAAGGAAAAATCCGTCAAAGCATCGACTTCATGCGCGCAGCTCTTTCGAATACGGGAACGCCTCGATTTAAAGATTTTTGGGAGGGGCGACGCATTTGCTTGCCTCTGTTCAAAGAAAATATTTCTCCCAAGGTGCGTTCTCAGCTCTGGGGACTTTACATCGAACTCTCAACAGAAGCCAAACGATTAAAGGAAATTCTGGATGAGCAATCGGCTTTTGCCATCGAGCAAATCGAGCTTGCAATCCAGGCTTTGGAGAGAGATTTAGAGCATTATGATCTTATTTTGAGTCAAACCCAGGCGGAGTCTTTTCTCTTTCAGAGCATCGCGCTTAAAGGGAAAGAGCAGATTTATAACGCCATCCAAAAAGAGCTAGGATTGCTGAATACTTTAGCCGCCCGCGTCAATGCAATGCGGAAAGAAGTTGTGAAAACGGAGATGAGGATTCGTATTAAGAACAAGCTTCTTGAGCGCCTTTCGCTTTGCGGAGATAAAATTTTTCCAAGGCGCAAAGAGATGATTAAAAAGATCTCTCTTGATTTTATAGGCGATGTGGATAAGTTCATCACATCCCATTTTCAGGATGAAGAGTTTCAGGATTTGCCTCTTTACGCACTACGCGAAGAGATCAAGGTGTTGCAATCGATTGCTAAGGTTCTCACTCTTAATACCCATGCGTTTACGGAAACACGTCTTAAGCTTAGCGGTTGCTGGGACAAAATTAAAAATCGTGAAAAAGAGCGCAAAAAGGAAACGCAACAAAAGCGTCAACTATTTAAACAAAGTTACGACCAAGTCATGGAAAAGATCCGTCCCTTTGCTGAAGCATGCATCGCTGGAATTTCTATCGAAGAGTGCAATAAGCAGGCTGCTGATATCCTAGATTTCATGCGCACTGTAGAGCTGGGAAGAGATGAAATTCGTGCTCTTAAAGATGAAATTCAAAAAGCAAAGCGTGGCCCTTTTGAGCGAGAAAGAGAGCTTGAGCAGGAGCGTCACAGAAAAGAAAAAGAAGCAGAGACGCTGCGTCGTGAAAAAATCAATGCTTTGAAAGAAGAGTTGGCTACTCTTTCAGCGCAAGCAGCCAACAGCTCAATCGAGGAACTTTCGGTTAAGCGCGAACAGCTTTTGAAAGAATTTGAAGTAATTTCTCTCGCGAAAGCAGAAAAGCAGATCGTGGACCGGCTCTTTAAACAATTGAAAGATATCATCGATGAAAAGAAGGAAAAGGCACTGCTCTCACTTTCCGATGATGATTTGAAAGCTCTAGATCAACTTAAACAGGTTCTCAGTGAGCGGAAAAAGCGGCGGGTTGAAGTCAAAAATCAACTGGAGCAATACCGAAAAATGCTTGGGGGCTCAGGTTTTGATTTTGAGAAGGCAATGCTGTACCGCGAGATGATCGAGGAAGAGAAGGCTGTTCTAGAAAAGATTAATGGGTTGATCGACGAGATTGAAGAAAAAATTGATCAAATTGAGGGATAGCAAAAACGTTTAGCATTAGCCGAAGGGGCCTCTTTGCATCCAATCGCCCAGGCTCTAGTTTCTCAATAGTAGCCTGGGCAGGGATCGGATGCAAATCTGCCGCCTTCGGCGTTGGCAAATTCTCCAGCTTTCAATTGTCAACAGTATAGCTTGCTTGCGTTTCGTAATTGCGTCTTTATGTTGCCACAGCTTAAAAGAATGAAACATGCTTTATCGTTTTAAATGCGAGAGCTGCCGATAACTCTTTTTTGAGTGGTTGAATTTAAGAGCAGGAGGTAGGGGATTGTGAATTGGTCCCATTTATCAGTTTTTGATCTCGACAACACAATTGTGTCTGGCAATTGCAGTCTTGAATTTTGCCGTTATTTGGTCGGTAAAAAAGTGCTTCCTTATTCTTCCCTTTTTTATTCATGCTTTTATTATATAAAACATGTTTTATTCGACACTAGTCTGATAGATCTTCATAACAAAGTTTTCAAATATCATTTGCGCGGAAAATCCCTTAAGTTGATTGAAACCAACGTTGGACCATTTCTCGAAGAGTATCTCCGCTCAAAGCTTTATTTGCCCGTATTGGCCCAGCTAAGGCTTGCTCAGCATTTGGGTCATTACACTCTTATTCTTTCAAACTCACCCAGTTTTCTCGTGGAAAAAGTCGCAAAATTTCTTGGGGTCAATGAATGGCGCGCCACAGAATATGCTGTTGATAAACAGTTGAATTTGTGCCACATTTCATCTATCTTACAAGGCGAAGATAAGGCGCAGTGTGTTAAAGAAGTTGCGGGGAAATTAGACCTTCGAAAAGAAAAGATTACTGCCTTTTCTGATAGTTTTCTCGACTTACCTTTGCTTCTTTCTGCTGGCAACCCTGTCGCTGTCTTAGGAGCTTCTTGCAACCCGGATCGCAAGCTCCGCAAATTCTCCACAGATATGCAATGGTCGGTGTTATGAAAAGGGGAATATTTGGCGGAACCTTTGATCCGGTGCATTTAGGGCACATTAATCTTGCGATCGCACTTAAAGAACAATGCCTTCTCGATGAGGTTATGTTCATTCCTGCAAAACTTTCTCCTTTCAAAGAAAAGGCTCCCCCTGTCGTTTCTTATGAACATCGCCTGGCGATGCTTCAGCTTGCTACAGCCCCTATTCAAGGGTTCCGCGTCATCGATGATGAGCTCACACGTAAAAGTCCTTCTTTCACCATTGATATCGTCCGTAAACTTTTTGAAGAAAATCTTGGTCAGCTGCATCTGATATTAGCGGATGATCAAGTCTCAAGCTTTTATCTTTGGAAGGATGCAGATCTTCTGGCGCGCATGGCTCCCCCTTTGGTTGGATCTCGAGTCGGAGCCAAGGTTTTGGATATTCCTTACGCCACAAAAGTAGAAACCCCTCTTTTTGATATCAGCAGTACGTGGGTGAGAAGTCGCCTTTCTAAAAAAAAGTATTGTGGCTATCTCGTTCCGGCCTCGGTGCTGGACTATATTGAACAACATCGACTATACTACTGACGCTTGAAAGCTGGAGAATTTGCCAACGCTGAAGGCGGCAGATTTGCATTCCATTTTGCCCAGGTTACTATTGGGAAACTAGAACCTGGGCGGATCGGAGGTGAAGATGCCCCTTCGGCTAAGGCAAAACTCCAGGTTCCAAGAGGAAGTAGTATATACTACTACGCTTGAAAGCTGGAGAATTTGCCACCTTTAGTTAAGCTAATTTTCGGCACAGTCTTTTAGAATGTCCTTATGGCGATCAAAATTTCTTTTAGCGAGATTTAAAAGTATGACCCAGTTTGATTCAACATTTTTTTTAAACGCGATTGCCCAAGCAATTTTTGACAAAAAAGGGTTTAATATCCTGGCTCTGGATGTTCGTGGAATTTCCAGTCTGACCGACTATGTCATCATCGCTGAAGGAAACATCGAAAGGCACGTCTGCGCCATCGCAGAAGAAATCATGAAACAGCTTGAAGAACGCGGTCACAAAGCGGTGTATTTCGAAGGAATGAGTGATGGGGACTGGATCGTATTGGATTACTTGCATATCATGGTTCATCTCTTCACTCCAGAAATGCGCGAAAAATATCATCTTGAACAACTGTGGAAAGAAGGGCAAATTGTTGATTTGCAGATTGATGTAAGTCAGAAAAATGCGCTTTCTCAAAGCAGTATTTCTAAATAGGTTTAAAGTGACCTCAGGCAATTTAAATTTTTAGCCTCTTTTCTCCTTTTCTGTCTTCGATGTAATGTAAAATTTTATTTATTCACTTGCTTGATTCAAACCTCGGTTGCGAAATTAGTTGATTTCGTGTATCCTTACGAGTTCAAAATTAGGTGAAATGCATGAAGAAAAAAAGAGTCGTAGTCACAGGAATGGGACTGGTTTCTTGTTTCGGAACGGATGTCGATGAGTTTTATAATCAGCTCCTTGCGGGAAAAAGTGGTATTGTTCCCATTAAAGAGTTTCCCTGCCAGGATTACCCTACGCGATTTGCGGGGTCGGTGAGCGATTTCGAAGTTGGGAATTACCTCGACAAGAAACAAGCGCGCCGAGTCGACCCATTCATCCGGTACACAGTTGTTGCGGGTAAAAAAGCGTTAGAGCACGGAAAGCTTACTGGCGAGACCTTTGAAAAACTCGATAAAACGCGCGCAGGAATCCTCATTGGCTCTGGCATGGGTGGCATGAATGTTTTCTACGAAGGGACAGAGACCCTTCTTACGAAGGGTTTCAACCGAATGACCCCGTTTTTCGTGCCTTTCATTATTACCAATATGGGGGGGGCCCTTCTCGCGATTGATTTGGGTTTCATGGGTCCCAACTATTCGATCTCGACTGCTTGCGCGACATCCAATTATTGCATTTACTCCGCTGCAGAACACATTATGCGCGGCGATGCCGATGTCATGCTGTGCGGGGGGAGCGAATCCCCGATCAACCCTATTGGGCTTGCCGGCTTCGTTGCTTGTAAAGCTCTCTCTGAGCGCAATGATGACCCCAAAAAAGCCTCAAGACCTTGGGATTCACAGCGCGATGGCTTTGTGATGGGAGAGGGGGCCGGAGTGCTTCTTCTCGAAAGTCTTGACCATGCTTTAGCGCGCGGCGCGCCTATTCTTGCTGAATATCTCGGCGGCGGTATTTCCTGCGATGCTCACCACATGACTACCCCGCGGGATGACGGTTTCGGAGTGAGTCAGTGTATTGAAGCCGCTTTGAAGCAAGCTGGGATCGATAAAGAACAGATCAACTACATCAATGCGCATGCGACATCGACACCGGCGGGAGATCTCTGCGAAGTGCGGGCGATACGCAAGGTTTTCGGTCCTCATGTCGAAAACATCAAGATGAATGCAACCAAATCGATGACTGGCCACTGCTTGGGCGCAGCGGGAGGGATCGAGGCAATTGCTGTTATAAAGGCGATTGAAACGGGTATGCTGCACCCAACCATCAATCTTGATAACCCTGAAGGGGAAATTGATGGAATTGATGTTGTTCCAAATGTCGCAAAACCGCATAAGGTGGTTGGTGCTTTGAGCAACTCATTTGGTTTTGGCGGCCATAATTCGGCTCTCATTTTTGGACCTTATCATCCGTAGGACTCATGATTAAAGTGGAATCATTTGGCATTGTTCCCTTTCGCAAAGAAGGGGAGACATGGGAGGTTCTTTTGATCCTTCATAGCCAAGGTAATCATTGGGGATTTCCCAAAGGAAAAGCCGATCCTAACGAAACTGCTTTAGAAACTGCAGTCCGCGAGCTTAAGGAAGAAACTGGGCTTACAGTGACGGAAGTACTCCGCGAAAATCCGATGATAGAGCAGTACCAATTCCGCAGGAAAAAGCAATTCATTGTGAAATCAGTGCAATACTTTCCCGCCTTTGTCTCAGGATCTTTAAAGCTTCAAGAAGAAGAGATCCGCGATGCCAAATGGATGAGCATTTCAGAAGCCATGCATCAACTTTCTTTTAAAGAAGCGCGTCATATTCTACAGGAGTTTGTGCGCAGTCTCAATATTCAAAACTCTTAAGATCGCAGCACATGTTCAAAACTCTTGTTGAAAAATTTGTCTCTTGGAAAAAGAATTTTCCCAAGATCGATCGCCCAATCGAAGTCTTTGTTCGTCATTGCAACTATTCCTCGGTAAGCGCCCATAAGGCGCGCTTTCCCGGTTTCAGCAAGGAGATCTGCTTTGATAATCTCATTGCCACTCTTGAGGGAGGGGAGGGGATTCGTCTGACGCTTTTTCTCGACACATTTCACCCAATGGAAGGAGAGCATTTCATCCGAAAGCAGAACCGCTTTCCGATTATCGAATTTAATGCTGGTTCAGAAGCGGGTGCCTTTCTCTTTATGCTTGAGCATGTATACAACCAAAAGTTTGCACCTGAAACCATCGTCTATTTTCTGGAAGACGACTACCTTCATTTGCCCGGCTGGCCTAATATTTTGCGCGAAGCTTTCACCCTTCAAGACGTCGACTATGTGACGCTCTACGATCACAAAGATAAGTACTTTTTCTCTCAATACAGCGAGCTAAAGTCTAAGATTTTCCACACGCAGTCTTGCCACTGGCGAACCACACCTTCGACAACGAATACGTATGCAATGCTTTTTAAGACTCTCAAAAAACAGATTGACTGGCACCGCTTTTACTCTCTAGGCAGAACGATTTCAGCAGACCACGAGAAGTTTCTAAAGCTTGCAGAAGAGGGGGCTACTTTGATTTCATCGATTCCTGGATACGCAACGCATGCGGAGCCCGACTACGCCTCTCCTTGCACAGAATGGGGAAAATTTTTTGCAGGAAAAGGAAGCGAATCCCTAGCAAAAATTTTAGAGGAGTCTAACTTTTAATTACCTTCAAATTGACAATCTCATTTGGTATAAATGCTCTGTCTTGTTATTCTACTGCTCTGTATACCCAAATGCATTCAAAAGTTGGGAATTTGGCAAGAAGGCCACGCAAATTTTTGTGTCTGGAGTGAGTGACCATTGCCGAGGAGGCAAGGCACGAATGAAGACCAAAAATTTACCGCGAAGCCGACGCAGCCAAAAACCAACTCTTGAATGCATTTGGGTATTAATCAAAATCTTGGTCTAATCCCAACGTAAGCGGGAGAAATCGCCGATGTTAGGCCAAGATTTTGATTTACAGAGCACTAGCTAAAAATTCTTAAATCTGTCCTCTCAAAGGAGATTATTATGGCAGTGAATTCCTCTTATCTTACCAGAGAGATTGCACGGGACAACTCTTGGTTCAAGGAAATCGCATTGATTTTAGGGGCGAGTGTCATCATTGCTCTTTTTGCCCCCGTTTCTATTCCTTTGCCTTTCACACCTGTTCCTCTTGCTACGCAAAGCCATGTCGTTCTTTTGTTTGCCTGTCTTTTGGGAGCAAAACGCGTCTCTTTTGCCGTTTTAGCTTTTTTGTTCCAAGGTGCGATCGGTTTGCCCGTTTTTGCAGGAGGAGCAACGGGAATTTTACATCTCGCTGGCCCACGTGGTGGCTATCTTCTAGGCTATTTGGTCGCAGCATTTATTACAGGGTTGATGATGGAGCGAATGACGAACCGTACACCTGTAAAAGTCTTTGCGGCAATGGGTTTAGGTAATCTTGTCATTTACTTCTTTGGCATCCCCTGGTTGTCTCGCTTCGTAGGTTGGGAAAAAGCTTTTATTTTGGGAATGCTGCCTTTCCTTATCGGCGATGCATTGAAGCTTGTCGTTGCGACAAGGTCTTTGAAAAGCCTACGCTTTTTTAACGCTTAAGAATAACCCGCTCAAAAAAGCGGGTTTTTATACCGAAACCAATTCTTGTTCAGTATTTATTTTGAACGTTTTTTAAGGCTAAGAGAAGGGGAAGATCTTGCAACTGTCGCTACTCTTTCTGAATCTCTCTGAGGATTTTTTGAGACCTGGGGGTGTCGGCCTGCGCGAAGTAGCGCCATGCCGCGGTCTTTCATGAAAGTGGCAGTTGCATTTTGAATATCATTGAGAGATTTAGAGGCTTTTTTCCCACCTTGGGCTTTCTGGGTTTGTTCTACATGTTTTTGCGTTTCATTTTTAATCGGTCTAACCATACTTCCTCCTGCTGCTTAATCACAAATCGGTTTATCTCATTGACCGATTTGTGTTCACAAGGCCAAAGGGGGCTTCTGAATCACATTCGGCACAAAAATAAGTCGTCATTTTTTGTGATTATAAAAAGCGAAAGATTTAATGAAATGAAATTATTTTTAGAGTTTATTTTTTCTTTGGCTTTTCTTTATTGATTCTTAATTTTTCCATGTTTAGAAGACTTCTTCCATAATGCTTTTTTGATTGGACTTGAGTTCTAAGCATTAAGGCGACCTGTTCTATAAAGTTGTGCAGAGAAGGAAGCGAAGAAGAGGGGATGATTTTCGTTTGACGATCCTTCAATTTAATTTCTGTGCGCAGCAATTGGGCAACTTGTTCGAGAGCTACTGTAAAAGAGCGCTCTTGTAATGCGCGAGATTCTTCTTCTTTTTTTTTGTTTTTCATTGTTTTAATTTTTTGTGCACCTTAATTATATTATTGATTATATAATATTATTAAGTCAAATTTATTAATAATGTAATTCCCTTTCTTTTTAAGTGTGAGCATTTTATGCTGGTGGGGATTCCTAATTTATTTTAGAATTGGATGAGGTGCGGATAAGGGTCGCTTCTATAGACAACGTGACTGAAAATTTGGTTTAGGACCGAAGCGAAAGCTCCCGCGATTGGGACGATTGAATCGTCGCCCCTATTAGAAATAGGGGCTAGATTCGATCGTCCAAGACGGAGGCTTTAGTTCGATCTTAAATCCAAATTTTTGGGTATATACCTCGATTGCAAGGTTTGAGACAAAAGCAAGGATATTTTATGAAGAAACTCGGCAGTTTGTTCCTCTATCCTATTGTTTTGCTGGTGCGTTTTCTCGTCGCATTACGCTACAAAGTTGTGATCAAGGGGATGGAGAACTTATCTCGAGACAAAATCAAGCTTTCTGGGGGTGTCCTTTTTCTCCCCAATCATCCCGCTGAAATAGATCCAGTTATTTTAGAGTCAATTCTTTGGCCCAGGTTTGAGCCGCGACCCCTTGTTGTCGAACATTTTTACAACTTAAAAGGATTTAAGTTTTTCATGAAGCTTGTGAGAGCTATGCCTTTGCCTACAATGGATACCCAGGCAAATAAATGGAGGGGTAAACGGGTAGAAAAACAATTCGTCAATATAGCCACGGGGCTAAAAGAGGGGGTGAACTTTCTTATTTATCCCTCTGGAAGGCTCAAAGTCACAGGAAGTGAGGTAGTTGGAGGAGCTTCCTTTGTCCATAAGCTTGTTCAAGAAGTTCCTGAAGGAAACATCGTCTTAGTGCGTACTACAGGCCTTTGGGGAAGCCAATTTTCCAGGGCATTGACGGGATCCTCACCCGATTTTGGAAAAGTGCTGTTGCAGTGCATTAAGATCCTTCTTAAAAATGGGATTTTTTTTGCTCCTCGACGGAAGGTGTTGATTGAATTTGAGCTTCCCCCTTCCGATTTTCCCAGAAACGGTGGACGGCTTGAATTCAATAAGTATCTAGAGAACTGGTACAACCGCTATCCCGAACCAGGTACGGAAGCGCTTAAACTAGTTTCCTACGCCTTTTGGAAAGAGGATATGCCCACGGTACTTATCTCCGCGGAACAGTACCAAACGCTGGAACAACAGTCCCTGCCTCCAGAAGTACAACAAAAAGTACTTTCCTATCTCGCTGCTTTATCCAAGAAGCCCGTAGACCAAATCGATCGGAAGATGAGCCTTTCCGTTGATCTTGGATTGGATTCTTTGGACGTCGTCCAGGTTTATGTATTTCTTGATGAACAGTACAATGTGTCAGGATTAAACCCAGGTGATCTTCAGGGCGTTGAAGATGTTCTTCAATTTGCGTCAGGTCATCGTAAGCCGCCGGGAAATGCGCAGACGGATACTTCTGTAAAACGGGCTTCTTGGCCAAAAGAGACGCGTCAGAAAATAGAAATCCCTACAGGGAAGACCCTTCAAGAGGTTTTTTTGCGAAGCGTAAGCGAGCATGGTTCGCTTACAGGTGTTTTAGACGCAATGTCCGGTCCGCTCAGTTATTCTAAATTGAAACTGGGTGCACTCATTCTTTCTAAAAAGTTCTACCAGCTTCCAGGGGAGAAACTGGGAATTATGCTTCCGGCGTCTTCAGGGACTTATTTGATCATTTTTGCTGTTTTGCTCGCGGGAAAGGTGCCTGTCATGCTCAATTGGACAGCTGGAGTCAAAGCTCTAGACCATTCGCTAGATCTAACGAAAATGCAAGCGATTATTACTTCTGAAAAATTTCTCGATAAAATGGAAGGCGGCGACCTAGGAAAGATCGAAGGGATGCTGCATTTGATGGAAGACATTCGCAAAACAGTGACCCTTAAGGACAAACTTTGCGGCCTATTGTCAAGTTATCGAAAAACTGACACCCTTTTAAAGAAATTAAAACTTACAGCTATCAAACCTTCCGATCCTGCTGTGATCCTATTTACAAGCGGCACAGAATCGCTTCCCAAAGGAGTGCCCCTCTCCCATGAAAATATCCTAAGCAACCAACGCTCTGCGCTTCAGACCGTAGATCTTAAAAATGAGGACATTTTATATGGAGTTCTCCCGCCTTTCCATTCTTTTGGCTTTTCAGTGACTGGTCTTTTGCCGATCTTAGCCGGTATGAGAGCTTGTTATGCCCCCGATCCCACTGACAGCCATGGAATGGCGCGGGATATCCACGAATGGAAGCCGACACTCTTCTGCTGCGCTCCAAGCTTCATACGTGCGGTGTTTCGGATCGCAAAGCCCGAAGAGCTCCAATCGCTGCGCCTTGTCGTCTCAGGTGCAGAAAAGACGCCTGAGGAGCTGTTTGACTATGTCAATAAGCACATGCCTGATTCACGGCTTCTAGAAGGCTATGGAATCACAGAGTGCAGTCCCATCGTGACGATCGATCGAATCAATGAACCTCACGCAGGAGTTGGCAGGCCGATTCCCGGTGTCGAACTGTTAATTATCGATGAGACACATAAAAGGGCTCTCCCTTTAGGGAGCGAAGGGGAAGTTTGCATCTTTGGGCCGAGCGTCTTTAGTGGGTATCTCGGTTCTCCTCGCGACCCTTTTGTTACTGTTGGCGATAAAAAGTGGTATTTGTCAGGGGATCGCGGATATATCGATGAAAGGGGATATCTCATCCTTTCAGGACGATTGAAGCGGTTTGTAAAGATTGGCGGCGAAATGGTCAGCTTGGGCGGTCTTGAAGAAGAACTTGTGAAGCTCGCTAAAGAAAAAAATTGGTTAAAAGAGGAGAAAGAGGGACCAATTCTTGCGGTGAGCGCCCAAGAAAAAGAGAGCGATAAGCCTACTCTTATCCTATTTACGACTTTCTCCATCAGCAAGGAGGATGTCAATACAGCACTTAAGGAATGCGGCTATGGGCGGATCGTCAAGATTGCCGAGGTGCGCACTTTAGAGCAGATTCCCTTGACGGGGACGGGTAAAACCCATTATCGTCTTCTCGACGAAATTCAAAATTAATCCAGCGCATTCTTTCATGAAAAAACACCGTTTAAAACTTTATAATACTGAAAGCAGCCAAAAAGAAGAGATTTGGCCTTTAGATGGCAAGACGATTCGAATGTATACATGCGGTCCGACCGTTTACAATTTTGCGCATATCGGCAACTTCCGCACCTACGTTTTTGAAGACTTGCTCCGCAGAACTCTTAAATTTTTTGGCTTCCCTGTCACTCAGGCGATGAATCTCACCGATATCGATGATAAAACGCTCAAAGGGGCAATTCAGAAAAATGTCTCTCTGAACGCCTTTACAAAGCCTTTTAAAGAGGCTTTTTTCGAAGACCTTAAAACCTTAAATATTGAAACCGTCGAATATTATCCGGAAGCGACTGAATATATCGATGAAATGGTAGCGATTATCCAAAAACTTTTGGACAAAGGAATAGCGTATCACTTTGAAGGAAGCATTTATTTTTCTATCGAGAAATTTCCTTCTTACGGACGGTTATCCCATTTACACATGAGAGACTTAAAGACCGGCGCATCGGGTGTCGATCTCGATGAGTACGATAAAGAAAACGCAAGAGACTTTGTGCTCTGGAAAGGCTATGAGCCAGAAAGAGATGGAAAGATCTACTGGGATTCAGCGCTCGGAAGAGGCCGACCAGGCTGGCACATCGAATGCTCGGCCATGGCGATGGATCTTTTGGGCGAATCCATAGATATTCACGTTGGTGGCGTCGATAATATTTTTCCTCACCATGAAAATGAGATCGCCCAATGCGAGGCGTATTCCTGTCGTCATTTTGTTAAACATTGGGTGCATGCCGAGCACTTGCTCGTCGATCACAAAAAAATGTCGAAGAGTTTAGGCAATTTTTACACTCTCCGCGATTTGCTAAGTAAAGGCTATACGGGTAAACAAGTCCGCTATATGCTGCTACAAACGCACTACCGCACGCAGCTTAACTTTACGTTTGCTGGTCTCGATGCCACCGTTGCTTCTCTGGAGAGGCTTTCTGATTTTATTGAACGACTGCATGCGATCCGCAAAGAAAAAATGGGAAAGGCGCTTGATGTCATTTTAGAGAAGGCTCTTCCCGAACATCTGGAGAAAAAACACATCCGCGAAAGAATCCTTTTCGATGTCCATGCGAATAAGACACGCGACATCTTTGATGCGCATGAAATTCGGCCGATCATCGAACGCAGTCTTTTGCAAACGCCGGAAGAAAGTCACGTGCTTGACCACATTTTGACCGCTATCCAGGCCGAAAAAGAACATATCCTATTGAAATCCCTTCTGAAAAAAAATCTACAGGATCTGCCCGATGCCCATAAGATTCTTTCCCATATTATCCATAATGTACGCGATGAAAATGAAACAGACATTTTCGATCCTTCCTTCATGAAGCCCATTCTGCAAAAGACCCTGAAAGCAGCTCCTGAGCATGTGGAAAAAATTCTTCACGATCTGAAAGTGAAAAAAGACCATGGATTTATCCTCCCTCTTTTGCAAAAGACGATGGATCACTTTGTGGCTCATCTTGCAGATGATTTAAATATCTCTCCTGCTCTCGCAGCTGTTTTTGATATGATTCGGGAAGTCAACAGTTTGTGCGATCAAGAAAAGATCGGGATTTCAGAAGCGGAAGACGTTTTAGATTTTCTCCATAAAATCGATCAGGTTTTAGGTGTGTTGCCGCTAGAAGTAGAGCCAGAGGTCATTCCTCCAGAGTTGGAAGAGGCTTTAAAGAAAAGAGAAGCGGCACGTGCAGAAAAAAACTGGAAGGTAGCCGATGAATGCAGGGATTTGATCCATTCTCGCGGTTATTTCATCGAAGACACTCCCCAAGGCTCGCGGATCAAAAAGAAGGATAGATTCTAATGTCGAAAAAAGGAAGAACGAAGGACGAATTATTTTTAATGAAGCTCTATGAATTTGCTTCTAAGCTTGGCGGCCCACAGGAACCTGTAGACCGCTACGAGATCGGAAGGGCGATCGGTCAAAACGATCGAGGCACCTATGTGATTTCGCGAGATCTAGCCCAAGCCAATTTCGTCAAAAAGGGAGAGGGAGAATCCGTCTATCTCACTGATCATGGACTGCGTCTTGTCCAGTCTCTGTTAGAGAACTAACAAGGGCAGTTTTTTTATTCCCCTGGGCGCATGATCGGAAAGAAAAGAACATCGCGGATCGATTGGGCTTTTGTGAAGAGCATGACGAGCCGGTCAATCCCAATGCCGAGGCCGCCGGTAGGGGGCATTCCTTGACAAATGGATTCAATAAATTCTTCGTCAAGGGGAGTGCCACATTCATCGCCAGCATCCCTTTTTTTTGCCTGCTCGACGAGGAGTTCTCGTTGCAAAACGGGGTCGTTGAGTTCGGAATAGGAATTGCAGAACTCGCTTCCCAAAATGAATGTTTCAAAGCGTTCGACAAATCGCTCACTACGCAGTTTGGGATCCCGGTGAAGTTTACACAGTGGTGTTGTTTCAATGGGATGGTCGATAATGTGGTGCGGTTCAATTAAGTGTTTTTCCACAAACTCTTCAAAGAGGTAGGCGATCAATTTGCCGCGAGGAGCGCTATTCACAGCTTTCGGATCGAGTGTTCCGACATCGAGCAAGATCTTGCGGATCTGATCATCATTGAGGTTCTCTGCGTCAATTTCTCCATACAGTCGGATACTATCGACCATCGAAATTCGCTTCCATGGCGCTTTTAAATCGATCGTTCTTTCCGCACCTGTTTCAGAAGAAAAAGTCAGCTTTGTAGTATCGAATAGTTTTAACGCAATTTCTTCGAAAAGATTTTCCGTAAAGACCATCATGTCGTTGTAATCCCAGTAGGCCGCATAGGCCTCGAGCATTGTGAACTCAGGATTGTGCGTACGATCGATCCCTTCGTTGCGGAATACCTTTCCCATTTCAAAGACCTTGAGCAAACCGCCGACGATCAATTTCTTTAAGGGAAGCTCCAAAGAGATTCTTAAAAACATTTCTTGGTCCAAGGCATTGAGCTCTGTGATGAAAGGACGGGCTTCAGCACCGCCATAGGCGTTTTGCAAAACAGGAGTCTCTACTTCTATAAATCCAAACCGCCCGCAATATTCGCGAATGAGTTTTTGGATGCGGGAGCGCAATTGAAAGACGTGAACGACGTCTGGATTAGCGATCAAATCGAGCCAGCGCTTGCGATATCTTACGCCTTTGTCAGAGATTCCGCTATGTTTGTCGGGGAGTGGGAGAAGCGTTTTGCAAAGAATAACGACCCGTTTTGCAAAGAGTGTCAATTCTCCTTTTTGGGTGCGGAACAAGTTCCCTTCAACACCGATGATATCGCCGAGATCCAGTTTTTTTTCGATGAATTTGATGGCGCTCATTTCTGGAGTGGGGTGGAATCCTTCCACCAAAGTCAAATCGCGGTTGAACATGATTTGAATGCGTCCGGTTTCATCTTGAATATGCGCAAACGCATTTTTACCCATCGCTCGAAAAAGAACGAGGCGGCCCGCTACACTCGCTTTTTCCGTTTTTCCTTCACCTGCTTCTTCGCTATGCCCTAGCTCCTTGCCCTCCCATTGGGCATTCAGCTCTCCTGGAGTTGCGCTTGGGTCAAATTTGGGGGGGTAGGGATCGATCCCCATCTCTTTGATTTCTGCCAACTTTTGGGTGCGGTTGATGAATTCTTCGTGGTGGTGGTAATCTGGCTCTGTCATAGGTTTACGTCTTTAAATTAAGATTTGAAGTGCCATTTTAAATGCTTTTGACCAATAGCGCAAGCAGAGAATCTTGTAGATTCAGGCCGCTATACCCAAAAAAATTGAAGATTTGAGAAAAATTTGCCAAAATCGCCCTTATTTATTAATTTTCTCCTCAGCCCCCCTACATTGTCTTGGCTGTGGAGAGGAGAAAATCCGTAAAATCATCGATTTTTTCAAGAAAAGCACGTTACGCAAGAAGTCTAAAAGAAAGTAGAAAGGGGATCGACGTCGATCGAGAGGCGAAGGTTTTCCGAACCCCTGTCTTCTCTTTTCAGAAGGGCGAGAAGTTGGCCAATTTTCTCTCCTTTGACGATAAACTGAAAGCGGAAGTCTCCTTTAATCTTCGCATGGCCGCAGGGAACAAGAGGCAGAATTTCGAAATCAGAAGGAAGCTGCATGATGAGCTGGATGCGCAATTCATCTGCACGCTTTTGGATCTCTTGAGAGTTCTTGCCGCGAAAAGTAAGCTTGACAAGATGCGTGAAAGGAGGATAGCGGAAAAGCTCCCTCAGCGCAATTTCTTGGGAAAAAAATCCTCCATAATTTTGTTCTTTAGCCAGCCCGATAATGGGATGATCCGGCATGTGAGTCTGGATGATCACCTCTCCTTTTAACTCTCCTCTTCCCGATCTTCCCGCGACCTGGGTGAGAAGTTGAAAAACCGTTTCGCTGGCGCGGAAGTCGGGAATTTGCAGGCTTCCATCGGCATTCAGTACACCAACGAGAGTGACTTGTGGAAAGTGCAATCCTTTCGCAATCATCTGAGTGCCGATGAGGACATCTGCTTTACCCGCGCGAAAGCTTTTGAAGAGTATCTCATGGCTTCCTTTATGACGAGTCGTATCGGCATCGAGCCGCAGCGTCCTAACCTCAGGCAATAAAGCATGCAGAGCGCGCTCCACCATCTCCGTTCCGGCCCCCTTAAACTTGAGAGATCCTTCCGCTTTGCAACCCGGACAGTATTTGGGAGGAGGAGTTAACCGATAATCGCACAGGTGGCAAGCGAGCACATTCTCGCCTAAGTGGAAGGTTAAATTCGTGTCGCATCCGGGGCATTGAAGAACATGTGCGCACGCGGTGCACATTTGCGAGGTATTGTAGCCTCTGCGGTTTAAAAAGAGAATGACTTGCTCTCCGATGCGCATGCGCTCTTCAATCGCTTTGATCAGAGGATTTGAAAAAAGAGTGAATCCTTTATTTTTTGCGATTTCATCCTTCATATCAATCACAGTAACATTGGGAAGTGTCGCGCTGTCGGCGCGGCCGGAGAGTACGCTGATCTTGTATTTGCCTTTTTGCGCATTATGGTAGCTTTCCACACTGGGCGTCGCGCTGCCTAGAATCACGGTCGCTCCCGTCAATTTGCCCCGCATCACAGCGACATCCCTGCCGTGGTAAGCGGGCGCCTCATCGGACTGCTTGTAAGAAGGCTCATGCTCCTCATCCACGATGATGAGCCCGAGATTTTGAATCGGACTAAAAATGGCAGACCGCGCTCCAATGGCGATCATTGCTTTGCCATCGCGGATGAGATGCCAGGCATCATGTCGCTCTCCTAGGGAGAGGCGGTGATGGAGAATCGCTATCTTCTCCTGAAATCTCCCTTTCAATCTTTCGATCATCTGTCCAGTGAGAGCGATCTCTGGCACCAAAAACAATACCCCTTTTTTCAATTGAAGCGCATGGTCGATCGCCTGGAGATAGACTTCCGTTTTGCCGCTTCCCGTCACTCCGTGGATTAACCGAACTTCAAAGCGGCTTGCATCGAGACTCTTTTTGATCTTCTCCAAAGCTTCTAGTTGCTCTTCATTCAGTATTTTTGGCTTGGTAGGAAAGTATTCCTCACCCGTTAAAAGCGACCGGTCGATTTGCACCTTTTGGCAGAGGAGGATTTTCTTTCTGACCAGGTTATCGACGGGACGGCGCGCAAGCCCGGTTGTCTCTAAAAGTTTTGTGAGAAGGATTCCTTTCGGGGATTTCAGGATAGCGTCCAGAACGAGCGCTTGCGCAGGATGCGATCGTCGCAATGTATCGCACATCTCTGCAAGGGCATTTTGGGAAAGAGCAGATTTAATGAAAAGCTGCTCTTTAATTTTAGCTTTGCCTCGAACGCTTGGGGGAAGCATGGTCTTCAAAACTTTGCGCAAAGGGCAGCAGTAATAGGCAGAAATCCATTCGGCGAGCTTGAACAATTCCTCAGTGATGTGGGCTTTCTCCGCTAAAACTGCGGCGATTTGCTTCAATTTAGCAAAAGGGCTCGTCTCTTTGACCCTAACAATGGTTCCTTGACGCTCTGAATTCCCAACAGGAACTTTTACGCGGCAACCCAACTGAACTTTTCCTAACAGCTCTTCCGAAATGCGGTAATCGAGAGATGTGTCAAGTGCATCATCGAGGATCACCTCGGCAACCGTACATCCTTTCATTTTTTTAACAATTGGCAAAGGGTTTTCCAGAGATGAGCTTTCTGTTCGATCGCCTTGTAAATAGAGGCATTCTTCAAGACGAGAAGAGGGGTTTTTCCTAAGAAAAATTGCGATTGGGCAGGGACAGAATGATAGAATGACATTAATTCCGGAAGTTTTTTCATCGCTTCCGTAGCGACGATCAAGCGGAACGGGTTCTTTTGTAAAAATATATCCCAACGTTTCTCTTGCTCCAATTTCTCTGCGGTGATGATCTTCGCTTTCGCGAGATTTTGATCGATGGCTTTCCCAAGGCTCTTGAGCAGGTCGAGCGTATCGGCGTCCGTTTCGCAAGCCAGAAGAACAACTTCTGCATCCTCAATTTTTTCTTTCCAGCCGCCGGCAATTTTTTTAGCCGTTGTGTCATCGGGCACAGCAGCGACGAGCTGGACATGGGGCGCTACCCTAACAAGAGTCATTTTTATTTTGTCAAAACCTGCTTCGTTCGAGGATTCTGGGATTTTTGCAGAAGGTTTGGCCACAGGTCTATACCCAACGTGACTGAAAATTTGATTTAGGACCGAAGCGAAAGCTCCCGCGATTGGCGCGACCGAATCGTCGCCACTATTAGAAATAGGGGCTAGATTCGATCGTCCAATCCCGGGGCTTTGGCTCGGTCTTAAATCCAAATTTTCAATCACGTTGGGTATAATTTCTTCGATAATGGGATTTTCTTGAGTAGGAAACCTCTCTTTTTTGTGAGGTAAAGGTGCCGGTTTAGGAATCGGGGGAGGAGCGGGCAGTGGCGACTCTTTAGGTTTGGGCAAAGCTGCTGTCGATTTTGAGCGAAAAAAAGACAGATCTTCTTCTGAAGCAAATAAAGTCTGTTTAGGCAAAAGAGGATCTTTTAAGAATAGCATTGTATCGCGAATGAGAGAATCCAGCTCGAAGCACAGATTATGCATGCAAAAGTTCTGTCAGCAAAAGTTTAAATTCTGGGATTTGGGAAAAGAAACCGCGCTGATGATACTGGTCGCACATTTTTTCGCCCAGAGTTTCCAGTTCCCAGGAATAGATTTTACAAAGAAAATTGCGCAGGTAGCCTTCGCCTTTCCATGCGTCAATCGTCGGCCGATTCTTAAGCAGAAAAAAAAGAAGGTTTTCACATTCCTTGCAGTTTTCGATGAAGGGTTCTAGCGCTAGATAGATTTTTTGGAGGATGGGTTCAAATTTTTCTGGGCTGTGATTTTCCATTTTGGATAAAGAAATTAAACTCTTTGAAAGGGTCTTTTCAAAAGATTTAACTGCACTTAGATTATCGGGAAAAGCTGCTCTAAGAAGAAGACCATGCTCTTGAATTTTGTTGAGATGTCCCGTTGTTATTGCCCAATCATAGGGAAAAAAGCGCGGGTGCCTTCTATAGATGCTGTCCCATTTGCGTGCGAGCATTGCTTTATAAGCTTCCATGTTTTCAAAGAGTACAAATTGAATAAGTAAGCTGCGGTGATGTTTTTGACTCAAAGCTTGAGGAGAGTACAGAGATAATTCTTGGCACAACATTTTTTGCTCTCTCAAATAACACGGTTTTCTTCTCAATTTGGCTCACTATGTCAAAATAAAAAATGAATGACAAGAGAGAATTTTAAGGGGAAACCGTCTTGACATTTCACCACTTGTTGCTATGGTGTGGAAAAAGAAAAGGTGAAAATGAAATTGCCTTTGAGTGTTTTTGCATTTATCGCTCTTATGCAACCCCTCTTTGGAAAAGAGCCAATGCTGCGCTGCGAAAAGAGATTCGGCCAGATCGATTGGGAAGGAATGATTTTTCACCGTTATACTCTGCGTGCGGAAAACTTTCCTCCCAAACAAACCTTCCGTCTGATCGTTAGAAGCTTCGATGGCGCGCAGACGGAAACCTTCAGATACTATGCAAATACGCGTGGGCATTTGATCTTTCAGCCCGCGGAAAATGAGAGGGGGGATGTGTATGCGATCTGTCCGGCAAAACGTGGAGAGCGTTTGACTTTCCTCATGAAGTCGGAAACAGGCAGCGAAGCCTACAGTGCAGAGCTGGTCCCTTTTCCCCTCGAAATGAAATCCAAAAAGGGGATCCATCTCAGCCTAGAGCTTCAAGGCGATCAAGGAGAAAAGTTCCTGCTGTTTGCACAAGGATTCGATCCACAGGAGAAAATCAACCTCATCCTTGATGTCGATGGACAAAAAACCGATCTGGAGCCTGAGGTGACTGTCTTGGGAGACTTATGTGCTCAGATACATCTTCCTGAGCATCGCGAAGGAGGAAAGGCAACCCTGCTCCTCTCTCGAAAAAAAGAGCAAATCGTCTTCCCCTTTGAATGGGGCGCCCTAGCCCTTAAGCTAGTTGGCGCCTGCTGCTTTGAAATCAAGTGATCTCTGAAAATTAGTGCCAGGAAGGGTCAAAACCTCTCACAATGGCGCCTAAAAAGCGGCTAACGCCTCTCACAAATCCCTTAAAAAGATATGTGAAAATTCCTTCCTTTAGTTTACCCTTCGGATGCAATGGTTTAATTTCAGGAAGTGAGGGATTTTTCGATATTTGAATTGAGGGAAGCCTATAATCCGGAATATTATTAGCCTCAACATTAGCTCTAACACGCGCAGCTAATTCTTTGATAGGTCTATCGCCTGGATGCACTAAGTAATGTTTATTTGAAATTGGACTTTCCGAGGGTAGGGGACTACCTTTTCTAGGTGGTAGAAGGGGTTTACTTCTTTTTTTGGGGCGGGTAGATGATGCAATATCTCGAGCAGGGTCAAAACATCCTAGAATCGAGTTAAAAATGCGCGTCACCAGCCCTTCTGCCGGCGGACGAACTTCTGACGGACGAATTCCCCCTTCAAGAGTGTCTGCATTTTTCCACCCAGCATAAGTTGTAAGATGGTTGGTTAATTCGTTGAAAGATCTGATACCGGTTAGCTGATTTGCCTGAGGTTGGTCACTTAAACTTTGTCTTATATAGAATGACTCTGAATCGGAGGTAAATGGGTTTATACCTCTAGATGCAAATTTCGTGGGAGGTGGGGGTAGCTCGGATGTATTTCTTTCTGTGGATGCGCGAATGCTAGCCGCAGTTGTAAAAGCGTGAGGCTCTTTCCCCTGTGTTTGTTGGTAGGGGATTGACGGGGGACGGGCTAAAGGATGGGTAGATTGAGATGCGGGAAAATTACTCTGTGCGCAATTCGGACCAAAATTCTCAGCGTGCAGCTTTTCAAGTATGGGATCATGCTGATTAATAACCCTATTATTATTTAAAATAGTAGACATAATAAAATCTCCTTATTTCTTATATATAATTATATCATAATCAATTTAATTAAAAACGTAAAAATAATTATTATCTTTTTAATCTTTAAAACATCAATAATCAAGGACTTATAATAAAATTTTACGAATATCTAAGTACTTGAGCATCAAAGAGAAGATAGAATTTTTTAATGGAGGATGAATCGAAATATTTAAAAATAAAGGACTTAGGTAAAAAACCGAGTTTGACCACAAAAGCGGCGGTTATTGCCGCTTCCCTAGGGCAATTGGTGTATTAGTCAATAATCCGATGGAGTGCTTTAGAGCGAGTTTCTTCTTCACCGGGCAATACTTCAAGATTAAGTTCTGCAAAAAATGGACAAAGCCCAAGTACCGCTGCGTCTGGGTTATCAAGCTTTCCTCGAATTTCGTATTCTTTTCCCCCAACGATATAGCCGTTGTCCCAACAACAGAGGGAGGCAAGTTCAGCCATTAAGTCACCGAATGCTTTTATAGCGTTCTCTGCGTCTAATCCATCTGGTTCAACAGCGCGCATTAATTTCTGAGCCTCATGGATCTTGCCGTTTTGACCAGTAGCCCCTACAAGTTCCATCATTCTTGAATGTGTTACGGCTAACAACTCGGTTAACTCAGAGATAATTGTCTGCTTGAGCCCTTCAAATTCGGGACTGGAAGTGTCTAATTTGGCTAACCTGTTCAGTGCGTCGCTCTGAGTTGTTCTGATAGCATTGCGAAGAATAGCTTCAATGGACACGATGTTTAGTATTGGGCAAAATGCTTGGAGTTCAGCAACTGCTTTCAAAAAGTAATGGGGTGTCATTTTGGTGATAGGCGAGCTTGCAAAGTCTGCGACTGCATCTAAGAAAACCTTCTCATTGAAATGATTGAGAATGGATTCGTGTAGATGATCTTCGCGTTGGACACCCGGGATAGATTCAAGTGCTTTTGAGAGATTTTCTCTAATCATTCTCACAAGAAAAGGAAAGTCGCTAGAATTCGGACACCCATGATAGGGTAGAGAGCAGATTTTAAATGCTTTGTAGAGATCATTTTCAGCAGTTGTCAAAGCGCAACTGGACTGTATTTTGGTTTCACGAATTGCTGAACAAAGTTGATTTGCTCTTTCGGTGAATTTCATTCTGTGAAGAAAACCCATTTCTACGAAATTTCTAAGTTTTAAAACTCTACCCGGACAAAAAGAAATTTCCATTGGAAGAGTTGCAGAAATTGCGCATAGGGTTTTACATGTTAAACCGAAGGCATGCTTATCCTTGGGAGATTCTATAAATCTAAATAAAAGTCCTATTAAATCTTCGGGAATCACAGAGAGAATAGGAGACTGTTTATTGATTAACATGCTGAAAGTATGAGCTCCATTTGCGGCATCTTCATAAAGTTCTATTGCAAATGCTTTCATCGAAGAAAATAAAGAGTTTAAGTTTTGAAAGAAGTCTAATGCCTTTGTTTCTTCATTCAAAATTTGGGTGATTAATGAGGGAGCCTGCAAAACGCTTTCAGGAGAGACAGTTTTCAGAATTGCCACAATTTTATAGTTTTGTTCTGGAGTTAGAGGATATTGCTCTAAGTGCTCTATGGCTACGCCTAAAAACTCGGGATTTTTTTGATCGTGGGCCTCCAAAGCAAGGGTCACCATTGTATTAATGTTTGTATTTGAAATTTTAGGATTTGTTGGGTGCATTTTTAAACCTATATTTTATATTTATTTTGAATAATTCTCTTAAATTTTAACAGAATAGATTAATTATTTTATTAAGATTTAGTTAAATTTATTTACTAATTTTAAGATGCTAAGCTTCAATGGGAAAGAGAGAATCAGCGTAGGCGAGGGGATCAAAGGGCTCAAAGTCATCAGCCTGCTCGCCGGTACCTACCCAGCGGACGGGGATTCCGAGCTGTTGGTAGATAGAAAGAACGATACCGCCTTTGGCGGAGCCGTCGAGTTTGGCAAGAATGATGCCATTTAGGGGGGTGGCCTCGTTGAAAACGCGTGCCTGATCAACGGCGTTTTGGCCGGTGGTCGCATCGAGCACGAGGAGAGTTTCATGGGGTGCTGTAGGAATGACTTTGACGAGGACGCGGCGGATTTTTTCCAGCTCTTTCATGAGGTCGGTCTTGTTTTGCAGGCGTCCTGCGGTATCGATCAGGACGATGTCGGCGCCGCGGGCTTTTGCAGCCGTGAGCGCGTCGAAGGCAACTGCGGAAGGATCGGAGCCGGGTGAAGACTTCACAATATCGAGCTTAAGTCTGTCTGCCCAAGTAGAAAGTTGTTCGATCGCCGCTGCGCGGAAGGTATCCCCAGCGGCAAGAAGCACTTTCTTTCCCTCGCTTTGGAAACGTTTAGCGAGTTTTGCAATGGAAGTAGTTTTTCCACTGCCATTCACGCCGACGATCAGAAAGACATAGGGCTCACCGGAAGCGGGTAGCGTAGGGGTTGTGGGTTGAGAAGTGTTAAGAATAGAGAGGGTTTTATCGTGAAAAATTTTCAGGATTTGAGCAATGTCGTTGGTAGGATGCAGGCGAAGGGAAGAGCGCAAATGTTCCACAAAAGAGGCAGCGCATGTTGTTCCTAAATCTGCCTCAAACAAGACTTGTTCCAGTTGGTCGAAGGTTTCCTCATTCCACGGCTTTCCGAAAAGTCCACGAATACGCTGTGACAGAGCGGAGCGCGTTTTGCTTAGAGCGCTCTTGATTTTTTCATACCCACTTTTGAGGAAATTAAACATGAGAGGGTGTTAAAATATTAATTGATGGAAATCCCAGTCTATCACATAAGGGAATTGAAGTAGAGGGAATTATAAAACTCCAGCGATGGGAAAAATCGATGGTTTTAGTAACCTGAGTTTTTGGTTTGTTTTATGGAGAATTGCTGTAGATTTCGAGACAAATCTTGTATATTTTGGCACGTTCAATAGCTGAAAGCACTATGGACGTGCCAAAATATACAAGATTTGGCCGAAAGATGCAGTAAGTCTCTATGAAAGGAACCCAAAATCCAGGTTAGAAGCTTCTTGCCAATCTCAACGAAAGCGGCGAGGGACATCAAAGGGCGATTTTTTCGTCCTTTCGAGTTTTCCAATTCTCTCAGATATGGAGCCTTAAATGGATACCCACGAATATCAGGCGAAAGAGATTTTAAAGCGTTACCACATTCCCATCCCCGAGTTTGGTGTCGCGAGCAAGAACCATGACGTTGATGTCATCATCAAGAATTTAAAACTCAAAGAGGCGGTCGTCAAGATCCAAGTTCATGCAGGCGGCAGGGGAAAAGCGGGCGGAGTCAAGTTTGCAAAGACGCCTGAGGATATTTTTCTCGTCGCGGAGCACTTGCTGGGGATGAAAATGATCAACAATCAGACAGGGCCACAAGGGGTCATCGCGCATAAGGTCATTATTTCTAAACCTGTGGATATCAAGAAGGAATACTATCTCGGCGCTGTGATCGATAGGGAAAAAGCAGAGCCTATTTTGATTGCCTCTCCTGAAGGGGGGATGGATATTGAAGAAGTTGCTGAAAAACACCCCGAAAAAATTTTGAAGCTACCCATTGAATTGAATGGGACGGTGAGAGGATTTCATTTAGTGCGTCTATGCAACTTCATGGGGTGGAAAGGGGAAGCGGCAAAGATAGGAACTCAGATTGCAAAAGGAGTCGCAAAAGCTTTCATCGATACGGACGCTTCTTTGCTCGAAATCAATCCTCTCGTCGAAGCGACAGATGGAAAGCTTTGGGCGCTCGATGCCAAGCTCTCTGTAGATGATAATGCGTTGTTCCGCCAAAAAGAAATCGCAAGTTTTTACGATCAGACGCAGCAATCGGAAAATGAGGTGCTCGCTAAGGAATTCGACCTCGCTTATATCGCTTTGGATGGCAACATTGGGTGCATGGTTAATGGGGCGGGGCTTGCGATGTCCACCATGGATATCATCAAATACAATGGAGGGAAGCCAGCCAACTTTCTCGATGTGGGTGGGGGGGCTTCTAAAGAAAAGGTTTCCGCAGGATTTAAGATCATTCTAAATGACCCAAAAGTACAAGCGATTCTGGTGAATATTTTTGGGGGAATTATGAATTGCGCTACGCTCGCTGAAGGGATCATCGATGCGATGAAGGAGCTGGGGATCAAAGTTCCTTTAGTTGTACGCATGGAAGGGACTAATGTCGAAGAGGGGAAAAAACTTCTCGAAAAATCTAAGCTGCCGATCATTGCAGCAGATGGAATGGCTGAAGCGGCTGAAAAAGTTTGTGCAGTGCTGAAAAAGGGATGAGGCAATGGCGATTTTAATTCATAAAAAGACTAAGGTGATCACACAAGGAATTACAGGCCAAGCCGGAATGTTTCATACGGAGCAAGGTCTGCTTTATGGCACGCATTTTGTAGGAGGGGTAACTCCAGGAAAAGGCGGACAAAAAGTGTTGGGGTTGCCTGTTTTTGACACAGTGCTGGAAGCGAAAAAACAAACGCATTGCGATGCGACCGTGATTTTTGTGCCGCCTCCTTATGCAGCTGATGCGATTCTGGAAGCTGAAGATGCAAAAATTCCTCTCATTGTGTGTATCACTGAAGGAATTCCTATTCGCGATATGCTCGAAGTTTCTCGCATCATGCGAGCCAGCAAACATTCTCGGTTGATTGGTCCGAACTGTCCTGGAGTGATCACCGCAGGTGAGTGTAAAATCGGCATCATGCCGGGCTATATTCATAAACGAGGTAAAATTGGAATTGTTTCTAGGTCGGGAACTTTGACCTATGAAGCGGTGTGGCAGACGACGATTTTAGGCCTTGGCCAAACCACTTGTGTAGGTATCGGTGGAGATCCTTTGAATGGCACAAATTTTATCGATATTCTTAAGCTCTTTGAAGAAGATCCTGAAACGGAAGGGATTCTGATGATTGGCGAGATTGGTGGCGATGCAGAAGAGCAAGCTGCGCATTGGATCAAAAAACACTGCAGCAAGCCAGTAGCGGGTTATATCGCGGGTTTGACTGCACCGCCAGGACGTCGGATGGGCCATGCAGGAGCGATCATTTCTGGCGGAAAAGGGGATGCACAGAGTAAAATCGACGCCTTGCGCATGGCTGGCGTTTCTGTCGCAAAATCTCCAGCGCAGATGGGAGAGGTGATGCTTGAGGCTATGCAAAGGAATAAGAAATGAGAATGCATTTTAGCGGTCGTATCCCTGTGACGATCCACCCTACTTTTTGGTTGTTTGCAGCACTGATCGGCTTTCTGAATAGTCAAAGCCTTATCGGTACTTTGATCTGGATAGGGATTATTTTTGTATCGGTTCTCTTTCACGAATGCGGCCATGCATTAACCGCTTTATTATTTGGCCAAAACCCTCGCATTGAACTCGTTGCTTTGGGAGGGCTGACTTATCACGATGGCCAAAAGCTTTCTTTTTGGAGACAGTTCTTTATCGTTCTGGATGGTCCGCTTTTTGGCTTTCTTCTCGTTGTCTTAGCGACGTTTCTTTTGCAAGTCCCTGCGCTGGCGCAAGGCATGACAGGATCGATCCTTCAGCTAACGCGCGTCGTCAATTTGTTTTGGACTGTAGTTAACCTGCTTCCCGTCATGCCGCTCGATGGAGGACAATTGCTGCGCATTGTTCTCGAGAGGATCTTTGGATTGAAAGGAGTGAGATATGCGATTGTGACGAGCATGGTCATTGCGATGGGCATCAGCATCTTTTTCTTTATCACGCAGGCGTTTCTCATTGGCGCACTTTTCTTTCTTCTCGCTTATCAGAGCTTTGAAACGTTCCGCAGAACGCGCCATCTCTCCGAGGTAGACCGCGACGATGCTCTGCGTGAGCAGCTCGAAAAAGTAGAAGAGATGATGCAAAAAGGAAATCGGGAAGAGGCCTATCAGCTTTGTCAGCAAATCCGAACAAAAGCAAAGAAAGGAATGATTTTCGAGCTTTCTACACAATACATCGCTTTCTTAAAGTACGAGAAAGGCGAGATTAAAGATGCTTATGAACTTCTTTGCTCGATTCGCGAAGAGTTAGGCAGCGACGCTTTGTGCCTTTTGCACAAAGCCGCTTTTGAGCAGAAAGATTTTCCTCTTGTTGTTGAACTTGCTGGCCCTTGTTTTCAATCGTGGCCAAGCATGGAAACGGCGCTTCGCAACGCATACGCGCATGCGCAGTTAAAACAGGCTGTTCCTACGGTGGGCTGGCTGCAGACAGCCATCAGCGAAGGCCTTGTCAATATCCCCGAAGTGCTTTCTGATCATCTCTTTGACCCAATCCGCAGTGACAGCTCTTTCCAAGAGCTTACGAAAACTGTCCATGAGTAACAAAAACAGCCTCTTATACCCAACGTGACTGAAAATTTGGTTTAGGACCGGAGCGAAAGCTCCCGCGATTGGTGCGATCGAATCGTCGCCACTATTAGAAATAGGGGCTAGATTCGATCGTCCAATCCCGGGACTTTGGCTCGGTCTTAAATCCAAATTTTCAATCACGTTGGGCATATCCTTGGATTAACAGGGCACAGGACATTATAAAATCTTATAATGTCTTGTGCCTTGCTTGGATTAATTCTGGGCTTTTCTTTTAAGAGTTTTCAAGCTATAACTCTCTTTTTATTTGCGCCACTAGAGGGGGTTTTATGGCATCGCGATTTATTCCCAACGTGATTGAAAATTTGGATTTAAGACCGAGCCAAAGTCCCGGGATTGGACGATCGAATCTAGCCCCTATTTCTAATAGTGGCGACGATTCGATCGCGCCAATCGCGGGAGCTTTCGCTTCGGTCCTAAACCGAATTTTCAGTCACGTTGGGTATATTATTTCTCTCACCGCATTTTCTCTTCTTTTAAGTGCAGTAGCCTTTGCCGAAGAAGAATCTCAGCCCCGGGAAATAGCAGAAACAAGCGAACAAGCTACGCCAATTGAGCCTGCAAAAAAAAGCAGGCGTGTCGCATTTCCGCCTAAGAAAGGAGAAATCGCCAAAGTAGAGGCGGAAAAAACTGTACTGCCTAAGCGCGCAAAACCTCATTTTGCTGGAGTGAGACGCACGCCTGAAACGGAATCTAAGCCAGCGACGCCACAAAAAAAATCGCGCAAGATCAAAAATGAATGGTTTTCTAGCAAGACGCAGCCTAAAAACGAAAAGAAAACGCCTGCGCCTTCCGAAGAGCGAGTTGAACTGCCTGACGACCGTCCTTACTTTGTAAAGACATCCAACATGTCTTCGCCGCAACTTCTTGCTTGCAATAGGGATCAAATTTCAATGTCAAATCCGGAAAATCGTCATGAAAAATCCGAGGGTCTCGAATATCCAAGAACAGGATTTTTAGCTCCCTTTGGCCATATTTACTTTACTGGGGAATGGCTGTATTGGAGAACGCGCCAAGAAGGAATGGAGTTTGCGACTTCAAAGCAGGTCAAATTCGATTTTCAATCCGGATTTAGAGCGGGTGTAGGAGCGCATCTTCCTTCTTTTGACGGCTGGACGATTTATGCAAACTACACGCGATTTAATCCGCATGGGTCGCATAAAGCACACAACGCCTATCCTCTGTTCCTTTTTCAAGGGTCCGGAGTAAGTGGAAACGCTACTGACCATGCTTCAGGTTACTGGAAGATCGAATTTCAAAACGTTGATCTGCAATTTGGAAAGGCCTATTACCTCACCAAAACGCTTGTTTTTTCTCCGTTCTTTGGAATGAAGGGCGCGTGGATCGACCAACACGCCCATTTCTCCTATCACGGCGGTTATATTCCACTAGGAGAGACATTCCGCACGCGTTTTAAAAATGATTTCAAAGGGGCGGGACCACTCATTGGAACTGAAATCAATTGGCAGCTTGGTGCGGGCTTTAGTTTCTTCGGTGACGCGGCAACATCGCTTGTTATCGGCCAATTTCTCAATACCCAAAAACAGTATCAGTTAGGGGGTACGGAAGTGGTCTATCTTTCGGACGATTTCCACTTAGTCAGCCCTTTCCTGCAGCTAGCGGCTGGACTTGCTTGGGACTATAACTTTCATCGGGATAAATGCCATTTCGGCTTAAGCCTTGGCTTTGAGGCGCAGCAATGGTGGAACCAAAACCAGACAGAGCAATTTACAGACGATGTCCGCCCCACATACTTCCGCCAAAGAGGGGATCTCGCTTTTTACGGATTAACGCTTAAAGCGAGAATCGATTTCTAGCGCTTAAATTGATGTAAGATCAAGCCCTGTTGCATTAGCCTCTGCTTAAAGCGATGGATAGCTCTTACAGCATAGTACAGTTGCTCTTTTTCAGTTTCCGTCTGACAACTTTTGATCTCTGAGATCAACCATTTTTGAACTCCATCCGTTAACTGTTTAAGACCTTTAAGATAAGGTTGATATTCTTCCGAGAGCATTTGCGTAGGCGTTATTTTCTCCATCTCGATCAGAAAATCCTCTAGGATCATTCGATCATCGAAGCGGAGGAGATCTTTATAAATTTTCTTTGCGCGCTCTTGAGCTGATGGGGTAAATAGACTGTCTGAATCTTTTTGGCTTTCTTCCAAAAACAAAATGGCAAGAAAGACCGCTTTCAAGCTTGTATAAACGCAATTGCCCACTTTTTGCGCTTTCATCGGCAGGTAGCAAACTTCAGTCGCTTCTAATTCTTCCTGAATTTTTTCGCGAGAGGTGTAGTTTTTCTCAGTGAAGTTCATCCTAGAAGCAACGCGCTTTAAAAACTCAGGAGTAATGGACTTCTCTTTTTCTTTGTCGATAGAGAAAATACAGATTCCAGGCTTGTTTTTGTGGTCTGAACCTCTATTGCAACAGCAAAGATAGAGTTTTCCTTTTATCCTGCGAAAGACCAGCTGTGTGGAATGCCAATCCCAACCCGAGCCGACGATGATAGAATCTGTGTGATTAGGATCATGGATCAGCTGATGGATTTCAGCGATCTTCTCATCAGAAACGGTGTCATTCCAAACCGCTTTGGAGAAAGCATTGCTCATAGAGACTCGCAAGGAATCCGAGACGAGATCGGGGTGTTTTGACGCGAATGCCTCAAATAGAGTTTTTAGCATCGGTAGAAAGAAGGTCTCATTGCTTCCTTCCAAAGATCGCGTTGTGCCGTCGATCAAGTGGATTTTTCCTTCGAGGCTAAAAACATGGCCCATTCTCTTGTGGCGTAGGGTAAGGCAAGTAGGATCGAGCCTGTTGTAGTTTCTTAAGTATTCAGAGGATAGGATAGTGGGATTTTTGCTACTGAGCTCGGCAACCGTTTTGCAAAAAGTAGATGTTCCTTGCACTTCACTAACGCTTTCATTGTCTCTGTGTTCATGATCGCGATCTCTCATTTCCTCTTTTGCAAACCCAAGAGCATGGAAAATCTCAGATGTTATTTGTACTATCTGTGGATCTAATAAATCTTGGGGGCGTTTTGGTCGATGGGAAAGATCTTCCGCGTGGGCAGTGAAAAGAATGCCTAAGTTTTCAATTGCTGTTGTTCTCTCTTTTTTAGGGAGCTGGACTAGTTTTTTTAAATGGGAAATCAATCTCTTTTTTTCCACGGTATGATTGAGAGTATCTTCATAAATCCTTTTAAAATGTTCGACATCCTTAGACTTCAAGAAGAACTGTAACTGGTTTAAAAAAATGCTTGGTAGATCTTTCCCTGATTGAATGCATGCAAGAAATGCTTCCTTTTCAAAAAGCACAATTGCGTCTGTTAGAATTTCTAAAGTCGTTCCAAGGGATTCTGAATTAGAAAGTATAGCGACAAGGTGTTTACCTGTGACATTCATTGCGTTTTCATCTCTCAAAGGTGGACAATCGATCCATTCTGAAAGAAAGTGGATAAGCTGTAAGCTAGCCTCAGAAGGCTTAGAGCTCATGGCTTGTTGGATTTCTAAAGCGATTTGAGGTGAAAGCCCATGAGCCACTAAGCGTGCTGTCAAAGCCGGGATCATTGCACTGCTGATGCATTTGGGTGGTGCATCTAAAAATGAAGTGTTCAAAGAGGCAAAAAACGCTTGCACTGCAGTGAGCCATGCTTTGGCAGGAAGAGAGCGCAGTTTTTGAATGACTTTGAGTTTTAAAATGAGAGCAAATTGTTTGGGGGTGATTTTATCTAAGACGCAGCGTCCCAAGAAATGAATTAAGCAGATCACAGCGCGTCTTTGATCCGCGGAGCATTTTATAGCGAGGGTTTCATTCAGTAAGGAATCAACATCTTTCCATTTTTTTTCAGCACAGAGATTCTTGAGCTGTTCAAAAATCTCCTCTATAGGAGCGTTGTCATAAAGAAGGTTGCAGGCCTTTATTAACTGAGGATAAGACCCCCCAGGTAAGCTGTAATCTCTAAGGGCCGGCACAGAAAATTCTGACTGGGAGAGGGCGATCAGGAAAATTTCAAGCAGGTCTCTGTAACTTTTAATCTGGTTCCGACATTCATTAATATTTAAAATAGGGGTAACCTTTCGCGCTGCCAGAATTTTTGCAAATTCAAGGGAAATAAAATCTCTCGATGGGGCATTTGGAGACTTAAGATAGTTTTTTAATATCCAAATACAATCGGATTCGATGATTGATTTGATCAGGGTTTGGAAGGCGAGTTTTCTTTTTTCTTGATCCTTAGCATACACAGTATCCATTTTGGAGAAGCAAGCTTTCAGGGAGATGGAGTTTCTCGGTATTCTTTTTAATTCCCATAACTTTCCAAGAAATGCTCCCAGTTTGCAGGGATCGATCGGGTTTTCGGGATGAAGATCAGGAATGCATTCAATTGGCAGTAAGGGGAAGATCTGAAAAAGAAACGGTGAACTATAGGGATACTTCAAAATGCATTGTAAGGCATAGCTTTGAGCCGGTTGGTTTTCATCAAAAAGTTCTAGTCCTTCTGGAACTAAGGCATACATGACCTTCTTAATCATTTTAATGAGGTCTTCTTGACTTGCATCGCGACCCAGTGCACACCCTTTTTCTGCAGCGGCTTGAGCAGCATACATTTTATTGAGAGCCTCTACTTCTTCTGAGAAATTGTCTTTTCCTTTATTGAAATGAGAAAAAGTTGGAAGGATGATCTCATTTTTTTTCCCTTTTTTGTAACGATTGGATTCTCCATCTTCCCAGCCCTTTTCAGCATCGTCATCGAAGAGAATCTTATACTCGAAATTCTTTTCACGCGTTGCCCAGGTCCACACATCTCCGCTGATGCACTCCATTTGCACACCTTTATCCCAGCTTAACCCTGGCGCATTGCCACGAATATAAAGATGGTGGCCGAGACCTGTATTGCATTTTGCGTAAAGGCGAGTCGAATAGAAATTGTCGGCTTTCGGAAAGAGAAGCCGCAGAAAAGGTTTTAAGACGGGGTGATGTATGATGTATCGATTAAGAAGAGAATTATAATCCCCCTTAATCGGTGCGACGTTCCCATTTTCGAAAAGAGGAAGGACGGCTTCAGCTAATCCTTCTATCGCGCGAGTTCTTTTTACATCTTTAGCCTCCTGACTATTCGCGTGTTTTTCAGAGATCGAGTTTACTGCCTGCTGTGCAGTTAATAGGGATTCAAAAAGAGGGTTTGTCATTTTTTTTACTCCTAATTAATTTTTTTATATTATTTTAAAATAATTTTAATTTAATTTGAATAAAAAAATATTTATTAGTTAAATAACTTATTATTAATTAGTTGATTAGATTTTAATTTTTAGGATATCTGCCCAAGAGGTAGTGTAGCAGGGGGAAAGGTGGTCTTTGGCCATTTTCCAAGGTTGGGAAATGCCTTCGGCCGCAAAGCGAAGAGTGTTATTTCCAAATTTTTTATTAACACTGTCCAGGGCTTCGATCGCCCTTTTTTGCCGCGTATTTTGCTTTTCGCAGGAAGCGAAAAGATCGGGCTGATAGTTGTTTTTAGGAGAGAAACCGCCCAGGACGATTCCTACCTTTTTATAGACATATCCGGGACGAAAAATTTTGCGGAGCGCTTCTTTGGCCCGAAGGGTGAGTTCAGGAGTGAATGCAGTGGGTTCGGCCAAAGTCAGAGTCCAGCTATTGCTGTAGGGCTGGCTGATGTGAAGCGATGTCATTAAAAACACGGTGAGGAAGGAGGGGAGAAGGTTTTCCTCGCGCAAACGCTTAGCGGCAGTTGCCGTATAAGAGCAAAGCGCCTCGTCTACATCTGCAAGCTGTGTTAATCGATGGCGAAAGGATCTTGAACAAACAATCGATTTGCGCGGAACCGGGAAATGACTTGACTCCAGGCAAGAGATACCTCGCAGCTCGTAAACTGTGCGCAGCAATGTGACAGAAAACTGCTTTTTGATCCAGTCATCAGGCGCTTCTTTTAATGTTTTCCCATTCCAAATTCCTCGATTTTTTAGATCTGCGGCGAGGTTTCTTCCAACGCCCCAGATATCTTGGGGATCGAGCTTTTCCAAAATTTCATCGATGTGAACATCGCTTGTAAACACGAAGACGCCGCCATTTTTTTTTGCGATATCATTAGCAACTTTAGCGAGAGTTTTTGTGCTTCCTACGCCGATAGAGACAGGAATGCCCGTCCACTGCTGCACCGTGCGGCGTATCGTATGGGCAAAGTTGCTAAGGTCGGAAGAGGAAATGCTCAAGAAGGCTTCATCGATGGAGTATTCTTCCATATCCACGGAAAACTGGGAAAGTGTTTCCATGACGCGGCGCGACATGTCGGCGTAGAGCGTATAGTTGGAAGAAAGGACGTGGACTTTTTGTGCTTTGAAAACTTCAGCGAACTGGTAAGCAGGAGCCCCCATCGGTATATTTAATGCTTTCGCTTCTTTCGATCTGGCGACGACACAGCCATCGTTATTTGAAAGGACGACGACGGGTTTGTTAAGCAATTGAGGATCGAAGACCTGCTGACAGGAAACAAAGAATTGATTGCAGTCGACGAGGAAGTAAAACTTAAGAGGCTTTGTGAATGACATAAGTTACTACGCCCCAAACTTGAAAATCGGTTCCCTCTTTCATTTCTAAACTAGGGTAACCGGGGTTCTCAGCAGCGAGAAGGATACGCCCTTTTTTCCTTTTCAGTCGTTTCACAGTGAACTCGCTGTTGACAATAGCAACGACAATTTTATTTTCCGCGGGTTCAATCGATCGATCGACGATGAGAATATCTCCTGAGAAAATTCCAGCGCCCTGCATAGAATCTCCGATCACGCGGACAAAAAAAGTGGCTGCGGGATGGGAGATTAATAGCTCGTTGAGATCCAGGGTTTTCTCGACATCGCTTTCTGCCGGGGAAGGAAACCCCGCTTGCACTGCCGTCGTAAAGAGAGGAAGAGGCAAGGAAATGCTTGCCTCTTTAGGTTTTGAACAGGTCATTCCACTTTGATCGAGTAAAATCTTGTCGCAGCGCCTTGGCGCACGAGCAGCAAGATTCGTTTGTTTTCAGGTTGGCTGAGCGCTTCATTAAACTCATCGAGGTTGGTTACTTTTTTGTGATTGACCGCCTGGATGAGGAACCCGGGTCTCAGACCTGCAGTTGCAGCAGGAGACCCTGGTTTGATCTTTGTAATCACCACTCCCTCTTCGCGTTGCGTGTAGCCAAGCTGCTTGGAAAGATCCGGTGTGAGATTGTCGAGTTCCATCCCCAGTTTTTGAATGATATTGCCTCCAGTGGACAGATTGTTGTTGCATGTCCCGAGCACTACGGTGATGGGGACGATCTGTCCTTTTCTGTTGACTTTGAGGTTAACGCTGGATCCGGGATTCATGAGGGAGATTTCGTTGCGGAAGCTTTGTAGGGATTTGACAGGCATCTTGTTGTATTCGATGATGATGTCTCCCTGTTTCAGTCCCGCTTTTTCCGCAGGGGAATCTTTGACAACTTCGGAAATGAGCGCGCCTTCTGGCTTAGGGAGGTTGAAAGCATCCGCGATGTCTTTGTCGACAGGCTGCAGATTAACTCCCAGAAAGCCTCGCGTGACCGATCCTTTATCGATGATTTGGGCCATGATGGTTTTCGCCATGTTGCTGGGAATAGCGAATCCGATTCCCATGTAGCCGCCGCTACGCGAGACGATCGCCGTGTTGATCCCGATCACTTCGCTCTTTAAGCTAAGCAAGGGGCCGCCTGAATTTCCGGGATTGATCGCTGCGTCAGTTTGAATAAAATCTTCAAAATCGGTGATTTTCAAGTTCTGCCTACCTTTTGCGCTAACGACGCCTACAGTGACAGAAGCCTCGAGTTGGAAGGGGCTGCCGATGGCAACGACCCATTCGCCGATATCGATTTCTTCGGAATCGCCCAAATTCAAGAAAGGAAAATCCTTCCCTTCGATCTTGATGACTGCCACATCGGTTTGTGGATCTGTACCGACGAGCGTTGCATCGATCTCTCTTCCATCATTGAGGACAGCAGTGATTTTGTCGGCGCCTTTGACGACGTGAGCATTGGTCATAATGTAGCCATCTGCTGTAACTAAAAAGCCCGATCCCTGGCTGAATTGAGGTTGAGGTTTCTGTTGTTGGCCGCCGCGGTAAGGCATTCCGAAAAAGCGATTGAAGAAGTCATCGTTATTAAAGTCGTAAGGATTTTGGTAGCCATAAGGATAGCCATATTCGTCTTGATCGGGGGCATTGCTTTGGATTTTGATGAAGACGACCGCTGGGGTCGCCTTTTTAGCGACGGCAGTAAAGGCCTTTGATGTTTGCTCTGGAGAACAGATGCAGTTTTCACCATTATTCTCTTGAGCAAAGACTGCGCTAGAAAACAAAGTAGCGCAAGCAGTAGCCATCAGGGAAACAGAAATTGAGGCATACCGAAAATGATTCAAAAATCGGTTTTGCCTGCGCCCGCATCCCAGACTTTCAATCTGAAAAAAGTGTTCCCTATTTCTAATGGGGGGTATTTTTTGCACTAGCTGCGCCTGATCGAAATTCTGAGCGCATGTTTTGCCAAAAGCCAATTTTTGAATCATTTTCGGTATAAAGCGCGACATATCTCACTCCTAGATTAACGACAGTAGAGATATCTTATACCTCAGATGGCGCCTAAAATGCAAATCTGCGATAAAATTGAAGCCCGAGAACGAGGGCTCCATCCAATAAGGTTGTAGTCATCCCCGCTTTTATCGAAAGAACCTCCGGCCTGGATTTTCTATTTATTTTGGATGAGAATGGCAATTTGAAAGAAACCAATAACCCTCAAGAGTACGAGAAAACATTAAAGATCCCCCTTGGAATCAGAAATCTAAAGATCCTTTGCGAGAATCCCCGCGCTGGAAAGAAAAACATGCCTATCTTTCGTTATTTTCTTCCTGAAATTCTCAATCAGTGTAATACCCACCCGGACAAAACGCATTTATCCTTTATGAGGAAGTGTATTGCAAAAGGAAGTAGAGGCAAGTTTTATCCCGACCAAAAGTTGCTTGTAGAAGGCCAAGGATTTGGTGTGACTTCTTTAACGGAAAGAATCTTTTTTAATGTTGTTTGTATACTTACATCCGGCACATGTCCAGATGTTAGAACGCCTAAGACCCATGCACGCACTCCCGATAGCGTTGCTCTTAACGGTGATAACTATCAATTGGCTGTTGGGAACTTCGACCCTCGCGGCTTGGACGTCCTCATGGGTAACTCCAATTCCGTTGATGTCGGCGTCGCCCCGGGAGTTCCTGCGGAAGTTCGGCCATCGGGAACTTGAAACATTGGGACTTGACAAAGGCCATTGATTTTTTTGGTTCCCCTTGGGATTTCTTGTTCCGAGGAGAACGGCGAAGCCGATCTTAAGATGCGCGAGGGCGGGCCGGTAGAGCCGCGCGCATCCATTTCGGGGTTTCATGAAGAGGGGATCTTTCCCGTTTCTTCGCGTATCCAATACGCGTTTTTTAGTGCTGTGCTAAGACTGACCCCACCCAACGCACCCATCATATGAAGCATTGCTGTGCTGTTCGGCTAAGGCAAAACTCGAGCTTTTAAATGAAAGCAGTACACTGTTTCTTAAATGGAGAAAACAGGAAGCATTTTGTCTTCTGCGGCAAGCAGTGCATTTTCTTTTTCGATGAGTTCTTTTCCCCCAAAAGTGACGATGACCCCGTTGTCTTTCTTAGGCAATAATTCCATTTCTACCGCATGCTTGAGGTCTTGGACCGTGAGGCTGAGGAGGCGACTGCGAAATTCTTGCCGCATCTCTTTTGTCTTGCCATCGCGGAGCCAAGAATAAGCGGTAAGGGCTCTGCTTCCTGGAGAAATGGGGATATCGAATTGCTGAATGATGCCCAGTTTTGCCTCTTCTAAATCTTGTTCTGAAAAGCGACCCGCTGCGATTTCTTCAACGGCCTGATGGAAGGTATGCAAGGTAGACTGGATGTGGGGATCGCGGAAGGAATGGAAATTAAAATGGCCTAGTGTCGAGCTGTATGTTGCGCCGCAGCCATAAGCCCCCCCTTGTTCGCGAATCTTGCGATGCAGAATCTTATTATCCAAAAGAATCGCGGCCACTGTCAGTGCGGGGGCATGAGGATGTAAGTAAGGGACTGTCTTGAAGGCTTCAGAAGTGAATGCGACTTGCGAGGGGATGATGCGCGCTTGAGAGACGATCTGTTGCAGAGGATAATCGATAGCCCAAGGCGTAAAAGGTTGAGTGGAACGGATTTCTCCTAAGCCAAAAAAAGAATTTTGTTGCAAGTTGTGCAACATTTCACTGGAACAGCTAAGGACAAGTTCGGGCTGGTGTAGTGTAAAGAGTTGCTCCTTAAGAGAGAAAAGCTTTTCAATAAGAGGAGTGAGATTTTGGGAGAGGTTTTTGCAGATTTCCTCAATCGTCTTATAGTAGCGCAAGCCATACCAGGATTCGCTGACATGAGAGGCCGAAGAAAAGCCACTGAGAGAAAGCTGTATCGCGTAGCGCATCGCCTGGCGGTTTAAGCGATTGAGCTGGGAGTCGCGTAATTGTTTGATGAGCTCTTCAATCCGTTTTTTTTCATCGAGGCGAGGCTTTTCTATTGTGTCGCGCATCAGGGTAAATAAATGGCTCATGTTGCGGTGCAAAGCTTTGCCTCGCAAATTCAGTGAAGGCCTTCCCGTCTTCGGATTGCTCGTTTGCATGTGGAGTGCGCACGAGGCTCCAATGCCACCTGTGTGTGCTTGAATGTAATCTAGATTTTCCTCATAAGAGCGATGTGCGCTTCCGATTTCAGGAAGCAGGGAAGTTAAGAGGTGGACGTAGGGAAGATCAGCATCGGAGATGTGGGGGAGATCGAAGATGAGGTCTGCGTAGAGAATGTGGTTGGTAAAGCAATCATGGTGGTAGATATTCAGATTGCCTTGAATATGGTGTTTCAGCGAAAAATCGCGCACAAAAGGGGAAACTGCGCTTAGAGTGACTTTGGGAAGGACATCGAGCGATTGATGCTCAGTTTGCTTCTGATACGCGGCGAGTTCTTGCGTCTGCGTCAAAATCGTTTGAACTTGTTCTTTGGATAAAGCGGCTTGAACCGTTTTTAGGCTTTGTTTTTCTTCTTCTGTTTCTTTTGAAGAAAGAGTCGGGTCGGGCAGCATCACAAGGCGGACAGAATGGGGATTGTCGATGAAATATTTTTTAATGAGGTCTGTGAGGTAGTGGGGATCTTTTACCTTTGCGAGCAGTCCTTCGAATAGGGAATAGACCATCAGGGAATTTTCTGGATCACATCCATGTTGCTTGGCCAGTGCAGAACGCATGAATAGAGTTAGGCCAAAAGGAGCGTGGTCGCCGGTAATCTCAAGTCTGGAAAATTCGAGCTGATGGATCGCTGCTTCGATCATCGCATGGGGAATGCCTTTCTCGATAATCTCATGAAGTGCTTTTTTTAAAGCCGTCTCAATTTTATCGACGTTATTTGGATCGCAGCCTTTGCACACGATCGCATAGGGGACTTCGCTCATTTCAGGATCCATGAAGGCATCGGCCTGGATGCAGAGCTTGGACTTAAGAAGAGCGGCTTTAAGCAGTGAGGCATCGGTTTCCATTAAAATGCAATCGAGAACGCTGAGCGCAAGCACTTCTTCTTGATCTAGGAGGGATGCCGTTAAGTAGCCGAAGGTGACGATGGTGCGATTGGAAAGTTCATCGCTTTCGCTGATGGGGTAGTGGATTTCTTTATGCTTAGGTGCCGTGAATCGCTTTTGCTTTTTGAGAAGAGGAATAGGAGGCAATTGGGGGACATTCTTGAGTGCATGCTCTGCGATGAAATCGAGATGTCTTTTTAGAGGTAGATCTCCGTAGAAAAAAAAGAGACATCTGCTGGGATGGTAGTAGGTCTCGTGAAAGGCGATCAGTTCCGCATAACTTAGGTTGGGGATCGATTCGGGATCTCCTCCCGAATTGTAAGCATAGGTGAGATCGGGAACAAGCTCAGCCATGAGCGCATGCCAAAGGCGTGTATCCGCAGAGGCTAAACTTCCTTTCATCTCATTGAAAACAATCCCTTTAATGAGCAGAGGAGTAGAGGGATCTTTAGGATCCGTAAACTCATAGCGGTGCCCTTCTTGCAAAAAGCTCATTCTTTTGAGTTCGGGATGAAAGACGGCGTCGATATAGACTTCCATCAGGTTATAAAAATCTTCTTCATTTTGGGACGCCGCCGGATAGCAGGTGAAATCGGATCCGGTAAGTGCGTTCATGAAGGTATTCAAACTGCGTCGGCTCATCGCAAAAAAAGGATCTTTGACAGGAAACTTACGCGATCCACAGAGCACGGTATGCTCAAGGATATGGGCGACACCGTTGGAGCTTGAAGGATACGTTTTGAAAGAAAGGCAAAAGAGGTTTTCTGGATCATCGTTTGCCAAATGCATGATTTGGGCTCCGCTCGGCACATGCTCCAACTCTCGCAAAATGCAATTAAGCTCATCGATGCGCTGGAACTTTGTGACGATGAAATCTCCGTACTTTTCTCCTATGACTTTTAAAAAATGGGGTTCGATGAGCATATTCCTTCGCTTCTTAAAGACTTCCTTAATATCCGCTCAATAGCTTAGAAGAAACTAGGCTTTTTGCCAAGGATTCCAAAAAATCACCAAAGTTTGTTACTGTGGTTGGCTAAAATTTCTTAATTTAAAGGGGAGCTTATGGCGATTCAAAGAATAACTTTTTCAACTCTTCTTGAAAATCATGGTGCTCAGGGCTTACCTGCTTATCCAAGTGGTATTTTTCTATCGTTGCCGGAGTGGGAAGTTGCATTGTGGCAAAATATTAAACAACATCTTGAGGGCGATCAAGGAATTGGGAACATCATGGCGGAGATCGAGAAAAAACATGAATTTTCTCAATCAAATCCAGAAGGCTTCGCAAGTGAAAAGGCCCAAGAATGTTTTGTAGCCTTGAAAGAGATTCTTGCTAGGGAGTTAAAAAAGAACAATATCGCTGTAGATGGGAGAAAGTCATTTGATGAAGTTTGTCTAAGTTTGCAAGCGCTCCGGAACAAGGCAATGCATGAGCATTTTGAAGCGCTTTGGAATAAAGAGATGTTCGTGAAATTCCGAGACATGGGCGGATTTTCGGGGGGTAGAGTTCCTCTTTCTTTACCTGAAATCAGAAGTTGGATCTCGAGCCATAGAGGTAGCGAGTGTCTATCAAGGATTACCTCACTTGACCTAAGTCGATGTGGTTTTCAAGTTCTTCCTGTGGAAATTTCTTATTGCAAAAGATTGAAAAATTTACAGCTTGGTCATAATTGCTTTCTGACTTTTCCCTATGATTTAAATACCTGGCCCGAACTGGAAAGATGTAATCTTTCCTCAAATCGCCTTGAGTATTTTTTACACAATACACAACCCCATCATTGTCTTATAGAATTGGATCTTTCCTCAAATGATCTGAAGACTTTTCATTACAATTTTAATAATTATCCCTGTCTTGAATTTTTACGCTTACACGATAACTTTTTTGATGATCTCTCATGCATTCTCACTCAGTGCGGGCACTTGAAAGAACTCACTCTTACAACGGATGACTGTAAAGATTTTGATTTTGCGCTGCCTCCGGCTGTTAAGCTTAGCCAAGGTCTCATCACCTCAATGTACATTCCAGGATTCGATTTTTCTTTTCCTGGTTTGCCGGCAGTTGCCCATGTCTTTGTTCCTATGGGGTGGCGCTTAAGCGTGTTCGTTTATCCCTTCTCAATTGCAGTTTGTTCCTTTTCTTTAGTGAAAGATACTTGGAGGGGAACGATTCCCTTGGGGAAGTTGTTTAAGTTTGCCGTTGTTACACCTCATGGGAGATGTTTTTCAGAGACTGGACCAAAATGGCGTCAGATCGACATCTCATGTCAAAGTAATGCTTCCGCCCTGATTTTTGATGACATTCGCTTTTCCTTGGATGCATTAAACACTAATAACTCAACTTGCACCTACCTTGTCTAAGAGCCTGAGTGAGAAGCTCAAGATACAAGATTTTCAACGAACCACAGGTCTTTAGACCTGCAGTTCGTCGAAAATTTTGCATATCATCTATCTCGCGACGCGTCTAATGCAGGTAGGGGACAAGTTGGTTAATAGAGTCTGAAGAGGTGCTTCTTCAGACTCTATCAGACTTTATGGATTACCAGGTCAGAGCAGCGGAAGATTGGTATTCAGTGACACGGGTTTCGAAGAAATTCTTCTCTTTGCCGAGGTCAATGGTTTCGCTCATCCAGGGGAAAGGGTTTTTAGAGCGGTAGATTGCTTTTAACCCGATGCGCTCTAATCTGCGATCGGCGATATGTTGGACATATTCGCGGAACATGGGGGCAGTTAGCCCTAGGATACCGCGAGGCAGGCAATCTTCTGCATATTTGATCTCGAGCTCAACAGCTTTTCTGATCTTCTCAACGATTTTACTTTGGAATTCGGAAGACCAAAGAGCAGGATTTTCCTCTTTGATGCCGTTGATCAGATCGATGCCGAAGTTGAGGTGGATTGTTTCGTCGCGCAGGATGTATTGGAACTGCTCGCCGATGCCGGTCATTTTATTTTGGCGGTGGAAAGAGAGGATCATCACAAAACCGCTGTAGAAGAAGATTCCTTCCATGATGAGGTAGTAGCCGATCAGGTTCTCTAGGAATTTTTGCGCGCCTTCCTGAGTGCTTGTGTTGAAGTCAGGTTTGAGAATATCGGCTGTGAGATCCATCTCGAATTGGTCTTTTTCGTGAATGGTATTGATCTCGTTGTACATGTTGAACACTTCGCCCTGATTGAGGTTGAGCGATTCAACGATGTAAAGGAAGGTATGCGTGTGGATCGCCTCTTCAAACGCTTGCCGCAGGAGGTATTGGCGCACTTCAGGATTGGTGACATGTTTAAAGATCGCGAGAACGATATTGTTTCCCACTAGACTTTCTGCTGTGCTGAAGAAACCTAAATTGCGCATGATGACGCGCCTCTCATCCTCACTGAGGGTGTTCGACTTCCAAAGCTCAATATCTTTTGCCATGGGAACTTCGGTCGGCATCCAGTGATTTGCGCATCCATTGAGGTAGTGTTCCCAGGCCCATTTATATTTCAGGGGCATAAGCTGGTTGACATCGACCTGGTTGCAGTTAATTAGGCGCTTGGCATCGGCATTCACGCGTTTGTCGATACCGGCGGTTTCTTCATTTTTGGCTTGGAGTGGGGAGTCTTCAAAGTCTAACATACATTATCCTCGTTTTTATTCTACTGACAGCTCTCACATCCCTCTTCGAGATTGCAAACCATCGGTCTGTCTTTTTTTGGAGTCTCTGGAATTTCATCGCGGTTGACCTGGATGTTACTCGAAGCCGATTTGTTTTTCATCCAACGGGGCTGCAGGCCGCGCTTATTGACATCCGTTGTTGATTTTTCAATCGTTGTCGCACCGAGGCAGCGGAGGTAGTAAGTCGTTTTAAGTCCTTTTTTCCACGCGAACATGTACATCTGGTGCAATTTTTTTCCGCTTGGCTCAGCCATGTAAAGATTGTGCGAGATCCCCATATCGACCCACTTTTGGCGGCGGCTTGTGCATTCAATCATCCACTCGGGATCGATTTCGAAGGACGTTAAAAATACTTTCTTGACCTCTTGTGGGATGCGTTCGATTTCAGCAATAGAACCATCGAAATATTTAAGGTCATCGAGCATTTGCTTGTCCCAAATGCCTAGTTTTTTTAAGCAGTTGACGAGATAGATGTTGGGGATGGTGAACTCTCCGGAAAGGTTGGACTTCACAAAGAGGTGCTTGTACATCGGCTCGATCGACTGGGTACTTCCGAGGATGTTTGAGATGGTGGCTGTGGGAGCGATTGCCATCGTATTGCTATTGCGCATGCCGTATTTTTTGATCGATTCGCGGACGGGTGTCCAGTCGCGGGATAGGCTGCGATCTACCTCGAGATCTCCTCCTCTTTCTTTTTCAAGGAGGGCAAGCGTATCGATAGGGAGAAGGCCGCGGTCCCACTTTGAGCCTTTATAGCTTTCATAAGTGCCGCGCTCCTTAGCAAGTTCGCTCGATGCTAGGATGGCGTAATAGGAGATCATCTCCATGCATTGGTCTGCAAAAGTGACCGCTTCGTGGCTTGCATAGCTAATGTTCATGATGTATAGAGCGTCCTGGAAACCCATTAATCCTAGGCCGATAGGGCGGTGGCGGCTATTGGCAGCCTGCGCTTCTGGAGTTGGATAAAAATTGATATCGATGACGTTGTCAAGCATGCGAACCGCTGTTCGCATAGTGGCTGCGAGTTTTTTTTCATCGAGTCCTTTTTCTGTCATATGCTCGGTTAAGTTGATGGATCCTAAGTTGCAGACGGCGGTTTCTTCTTTAGAAGTGTTGAGCAGGATCTCTGTACACAGGTTTGAACTGTGGACAACTCCTTGATGATCTTGAGGAGAGCGGATGTTTGACGGGTCTTTGAAAGTGATCCAAGGGTGGCCTGTTTCAAAGAGCATGCTGAGCATTTTACGCCAAAGTTGAAGAGCCTCTACTCGCTTATAAAGCTTAAGCTCGCCCTCATCGACCATTTTTTCATATTCCTCGTAGCGCTTTTCAAAAGCAGTCCCATATAGGTCGTGGAGATCAGAAACATCGCTTGGACTGAACAATGTCCAATGGCTACCTGCGTTCACGCGTTTCATGAACAGGTCGGGAATCCAATTGGCGGTATTCATGTCGTGCGTGCGCCTACGCTCATCGCCAGTATTTTTACGCAGCTCGAGAAAGTCTTCGATATCCAAGTGCCACGTCTCAAGATAAGCGCACATCGCCCCTTTGCGTTTGCCGCCTTGATTGACTGCGACTGCCGTGTCATTGGCGACTTTAAGAAAGGGGATCACGCCCTGGCTTTTGCCATTGGTTCCTTTAATGGTGGCTCCCGTCGCTCTGACGTTTGTCCAGTCATTCCCAATTCCTCCCGCCCACTTAGAGAGCTGAGCATCGTCTGCAACCACTTTGAAAATATGGTGAAGATCATCCATCACTGTAGAAAGATAGCACGAGCTGAGTTGGGAATGATTAGTCCCTGAGTTAAAAAGTGTGGGGGTCCCGGAGCAAAAATGGAATTTGGAAAGAATATCGTAGAATTCGATTGCGCGTGCATTCTTGTCTTCTTTTTCATTGAGCGCAAGGCCCATTGCTACACGCATCCAGAAAATTTGAGGCGTTTCCAAACGGCGCTGCTCGTGGTGAAGGAAGTAGCGATCGTAAAGAGTTTGAAGACCGAGATAGGTGAACTGATCGTCTCGCTGGATCTGCATCGCGCGTCCGAGCTTATCTATGTCAAATTGCAGCAAGTTTGGACTAATTCTGTCGACTTTGACGGCGTAGGCGATATATTTTTTAAAGTATTCGCGATGCGCCGACTCTAAACTAGGATCTGAGGCGGGGATCTCCATCGTTTCTCGGTAGAGAATATCGAGCAAAAGACGCGAGGCGACTTGAGAATAAGCAGGCTCAATCTCGATTTTAGCGCGCGCTGCCATGAGATTAGATTGATCGACTTCCGCTTCCTTAATTCCCTCATAAAAGTTGCTAATAGAGCTTTCAAGGAGTTCTTCAGCAGAAACGAGATCCTCTAGACCGCGACAGGCAAATTTTATTCGGCTAAAGAGTTGGGCTTCAGAAATCGTGCGCGTGACTTTGTTTTCATTTGTAATCGTGAACTGGCGTGTTTTTTTCTCCTCTGCGGGAAGGACATGGGCAAAGCAGGCGCCGCTTTGCTCGCCTTGAGAAGCGCGATGGAGAATAAAATTCTTTGCAGCGCTGAAGAAACCTTCTTTCATAAGTTGCTGTTCTGTCTCATCGTCAATCAAAGCGCTGTGCAGGGTGTGCCCCGCTTTGGAAAGGGAAATCGCTCTTGCAACTACTTTTTGTGTGAGCATATTTACAGCATCAATAATCTCTTCTGTTGCGGGTCCTTCCATTTGTTCCGATCTGCGGAAAGCGTCTTCGATCGAAGACGCAATTTTCATCGGGTTGAAGCGCACGGAAGTTCCGTCAGAGCGAACGATTTTGAGATTGAGAGGGGAATCTTCGCGAAGGGATTTATGCTGGTCGCGATAAATAATGTAATCTCTGGCGATATCATGATGTCCTGCTTTCATCAGACACACTTCAACCTGATCTTGAATCCCTTCGACGGTCAGCGAAGCGCCTTTGGAAGCAAGAATGACAAGTTCGCTGATGACAAGGTCAGTGATTTGTTCAATAATTTTTTTCAGTTCTGCATCTAAGGCAGTTTCCTTAGAGACTTTTTTTGTATCGCGAAAGGCAGCTTCCACGGCATGAGAAATCCGCTCTCTGCGGAAAGGCACAATGCTGCCGTTGCGCTTAACAACGGTAAACCTCTGAATTTTGTCAAAAGCATTTTGCTCTTTTTTTAGAGCAGAGGAGATTTCTGCTGCAGACAGTGCAGAATTCGCAGTTTTAGGGACAGAGGACTCGTTCGAAGGTGGCTTGCGCGTCATAAGCTTTATATCTCCTATATTTTGATTATTCTGCTTCTGTCTAAAGCGCAAAAAGCTCCTATCCTTAGCTGAAATAAGGATGAAAAGCGGCTTTAAGCGGAAGATGCGGTAGATGGTAAAATACTACATCTTGTAGTCTTTTGTGTATATACACACTATATATTGTAGCGGTTTGCTAAATGTCCACAAAAAAAAGAAAAGAGATTAAAAAATTTTATATCTAGTTTTCAAGCCGCAAAATATGAACTCATTATGACTCAAGAGACATGCTTATGCAACTTTTGAGTGCGCAAAAATACATTTCGCAGGCAGACTCGAAGTTATTAGGAGAATTCTATGCGACAACTTTATCTTATTCCCAATATTATCACCGCGTTTGCTCTCTCCTGCGGTTTGTTTGTCATTTTCAAAGTGAATATGGTCGAAGCAGGTTCTGCTCTCTTCCACGTTTTAAATATTTCGGCAATTCTCTTGCTCGTTGCAGCATTTGCCGATCTCCTCGATGGAGCTGTAGCGAGAGCAATTGGCGGAGAAAGCGAATTTGGAGTTTTGTTCGATTCGCTGGCAGATGCTGTCTCTTTTGGCGTGGCTCCCTCTGTCCTATTATTAAAGGCTTTATCTTTAGAGCCGGGAACTGGTCTTTCCTTTTACGCCATGCTGGGATGCATGCTTTATTCCATATGTGGTGTTTTGCGCCTCGTGCGCTTCAATGTTAAAAAAGCAGAAGCCCAGGGCAGTGCTCAAGCGATGGCCGAACAAAAAAAACACTTCACGGGACTCCCCATTCCCGCCGCCGCTTTAGCCGCCGTTTCTGCCAATCTATTGCTCTCTTCTCCTTTTGTAGAAGCCTATTTCCCCATGTCTCAGGAAGTAAAAGCGATCGCGCTTTCGACAATCATGGTGATTTTGGGATATTTCATGGTAAGTCGCTGGAAGTTTCCTAGCTCGAAGGCTCTTCACTTCCGAGTGCCATCATTTCAGCTCGTTTTTTTGACGGTGATCCTTGCCATTTTTGTCATTTACGGCGTCCTTTACTTCTTACCTGTCATGTTATCGGTTGTTACCTGGGGATATATTCTTTTAGCTTGGATTCTGTCGTTGATCCGCGTGATCGCCGGAAAAAAATCGAAAACGCTCGAAGATTTCGAACCCGAGCAGGAAGATTGATATGTTACTTTTAAGCGCATTTGCAACTTCTATTTTTATCTGGGCCTGGATGCGAGAGAGAGGTCTTCGCAAAGAAGCAGAGATAAAGTTTCACTTTGCAGAACAATGCGTTCAGAAAATTCCTTTTCTCGAAGCCTCTCTTAAGGAAAAAGAAAAGGAATGCGCCGCCTTTCACACCGCGCAGCGGGTTGCCGAAGAAAAATTACGAAACCTTCGCGATGCCGAAGAGCAGATGAAAAATGTTTTCCGCGCTCTCTCCTCCGAAGCGCTGGAAAAGAACAACTTCTCCTTTCTTGAGCTAGCGAAAAGTTCTCTTGAAAAATTTCAGGAAAGCGCAAAAGGGGATTTGGAGAAGCGGCAAACGGCTATCGCAGAACTTCTCAATCCAATGAAAGAGAGCCTTCTCAAGCTTGACAGCGGGATGCGCCAGATAGAAAAGGAACGCAAGGGGGATCAGGAATCGCTGAAAGAGCAGGTCAAATCTCTTGTCGAAAATGAAAAGCAACTCAAACAGGAAACTTCCAATCTCGTCAAAGCGCTGCGAACTCCCCTTGCCCGAGGCCGATGGGGAGAGATTCAACTGCGCCGCGTTGTGGAGCTTGCAGGCATGCTCAACCAATGCGATTTTTTTGAACAGCAGCAAGAAGTCCATGAAGAAGCGCGGCTTCGACCTGATCTTCTCGTGCGCTTGCCGGGGGGGCGCCAAGTGATCGTGGACTCAAAAGTTCCTCTCGAAGCTTATTTAGAAGCGATCCATGCTGTTGATGAAGAAGTGCGTCTGCAACGCTTTAAAGATCATGCAAGGCAAGTGAAGGCCCATGTGACGGCACTTGGAAAAAAAGCGTATTGGGAACATTTTCAGCCAACTCCGGAGTTTGTCGTTCTTTTTCTTCCCGCAGAAACATTTTTCAGTGCGGCCCTCGAGTACGATCCCTCTCTCATTGAATACGGCGCAGACCAAAATGTGATTCTCGCAACCCCTACCACTCTCATCGCTTTACTCCGCGCAGTTGCCTACGGTTGGAGACAGGAAAATCTCACCCGTCAAGTCGAAACCCTCCACGAGCTCGGCCAGGATCTTTATAAAAGGCTGGGGGACATGAATTCCCACTTCGCCAAGATGGGAAGAGGCCTGGCCACCGCTGTGGAATCCTATAACAAAGGAATAGGTTCTCTAGAATCCCGTGTCCTGGTGACAGCGCGCAAATTCAAGGAGCTCGGAATCACGCCCGGACAAGTGGATTTGGAGGAACTCGAACCTGTGGAAAAAATCACGCGCGAGCTCACTTCTCAGCTATAAAAAACGTCTCTTATGAATTTTTGAGCTTTTGGATCCATTCATCCGACAGGCCTGCCCTACGACGAGGCTCTTCTTGGAAAATAAATCCTCTGGCGCGGACGGGTGTAACGAGGCGAGGAAGGCTTTTTTCCCAAAGGTCCCAGGCATTTTCCTCAGGAGCCTTGAGCCTTTTCAGCCAGTTGAAACCAAAAGAGACGTGACTAATTTCATCTTCAAAAATGCGCTGCATCAAAGCTGCGGATTCAGCATCGCCGGCTTTTGCGAAGGATTCGCCGTATTGGGGCGCAAAGTCAAGGTTCGCCATCTCAAAGGTCAAACTCATCACACTGAGATAGCGAATAGGGCAGGTGAGGTGAGGAACATATGCCCAAAAATGGCGATAAAGCGGCATGTCTCCAAATCGAACCCCCATGGCCTGCAGGCGTTCGATGTAGAGTCTGACATGTTCTTGCTCTTCTTTTAATGTGCTTGCGACACCTTTACGGAAGCGGGGCGGTGCCTGTGGAAAGGCGAGCAAGGCGTGGGCCATGATTTCAACTGCGAGCAGCTCGTGCCCAGCAAAACGATGTAGACAAATGGCGCGTTTATCCGGGTGGCAATGCTCGTGAAATGAGGGAAGTTTGTGACGGCTCGTATGGCGCTGAAATTGCATGCCTGCAGGACGTACGGGTTCGGAAAAAATGAATGAAGCGCCCGGCTCGTTATCTGTTAATTGATCGGGAGAAAAAAGTTTTTCTTCAAGGGTATCCGCGCTTAAAATGCGTATCGCCCAGTCTCTAAGTTCCATGAAAAAGTGAGAAAGTTAAAGAGGCGTTGCGTATACCAAACGCCTCTTTTTTTAGGTAATTACTCTGCAGATAGAACGTAGTAGGCTGGAAAGGCAAAGTTATTGTTGGGGCGAGGCGCTGCAACAAGCTTCACACTTTTACCGACTAAACTTTGTAAGTTGATCTGTGTGCTATAGATATAGCCTACGGGTATTTCCTTATCGCGTAAAATGAAATCGCCTGGCTTGCTCTTCACAAGCGCTGTGTATGGTTCGACGATTCCAGAAAGTTCTACTGCCGCCAAAGCCTGTTCTTCGTAGTAATCGCGCTGCGTTTTGTTATCATTGATATTCGCCCAGCTTAAATAGAGTGCTTCCTCAATAGGCGCCCACGATTTCATCTTATCGGTGACTAAAGAAATATTTTCGAGTTTATCGAAATCCACTCCTTTATTTTTATCGGTGTTGGCGTATTGCTGCGCAGCTTGCTTCGCTTCAAGATGGGTGATTTGCTTGTGGAGGTATTCTTCTTGGAATGTCGCAAGTGCGTCTTTTGCTTGTTCTGCAAGTTCAGGAAAATCGCAAAAATCTTCAATGACAGTTTTGTATCCCTTAGCAATGCGATCAAAGTCGACTTCTTCATAGGATTTGCTAAGTTCAGCTTTGCTGATCAAACTTGTTGAGTCGAGCAGTTGTTCTGCAGTAGAACGTCTTCTGTCCATTTGTTCTTTCACTTCAGGACCGCCGGCATATTCGATATATTCTTTCGCAATATAAAAGCGTGCGCTCGCAGGGGGGGTGATCTCAAGCCATTTTGGATTGATTGGAGAAATCGTTGGGTTTTCGATCTTTTCTCCGGAATTGAGGTGGGCGAGAACCGGGGCATCCAGGCTTGGTTCTAAACGAACGTTAACCCGGTTTCCTTCGACGACATTGTCCAAAACGAAGCTGCGAAACACGTAAGCCTTAGTATCCGCAGGCGCTTGCACTGCCCAGAAATCATCTTTTTCACCAATAATGGTGACGAGTTCATTCTTAGAGAGTTCTTTGATGATCCTGCTATCGAGATCAGGACGCAAACGCATGCGTACCTTTCTGCCTTTGACTTTTCCAGTGAAGGGATTGACGCTAACTTCAGGGGCTTTCTCTACCCCCTTTTTAGGAGCAATTTTAGGTTCTGCGACCAAGGCAGGGGTAAATAAAGGGATGGATTCTTCGATCGGCAGCTGCACAGCGTCCATCATCGAAAATTCCGACAGCGCATCCACCGGAGCATCTGCATTAAGCGGGATTGCTGAATAGGCGCAAAGAGAGGCGCACAGATACGTAAAGAACTTAGACATGAGCTTACTTCCTCCTGGTCTCCATGTAGAGTCTATGACAAACGCGACCTGGAACCAAACAACTTTGGCTCCCCAGTTGGGTTTTTGTAATTTCTTTTCAAAACTATACCGACATTTTCTTGAATCGATTTCAGTGTAAAATGTCATTCTAGGAGGTGCTTATTTTTTATACCACGATTTTTTCAATAGATTGAAATCTCTATATACCTCTCGTGAATCAAAAAACCGTTTGATAAAAATTCAGCTTGACATGTAACCTGCTGAACATGATTTTCTTAAGCGAAGCTCAACGCGCGCAACTCAAAACCCAACATAAGCATGA
>Ga0070741_10001934_pt1 | contig 58539 bp, 40 predicted proteins | sample Coa_R1_4_FD_66440 | JGI IMG/M metagenome (GOLD analysis project Ga0070741, IMG submission 66440) | Surface soil microbial communities from Centralia Pennsylvania, which are recovering from an underground coalmine fire - Coalmine... | ecosystem: Environmental > Terrestrial > Soil > Unclassified ... | reverse complement strand
TCTGCGCTCCAGGATGCCTGGAGAACTGCATTGGTTGGCAAAGCAGATTCGTCCCTTTGTGCCCTGGCACGTGGCGAGTTTCCTTTGCATGAGCGTGGGCGGCCTCCTGGCTCTCGTCACTCCGCTGGTTCTCAAATGGCTCATTGATGAAGTCTTGCCCAAACGAGAAGTCGGGCTACTCTTCCTTGCCGCTGTCCTAATTTTCCTCAGCTATCAAGGAAGAACGGCGCTGACGAGCCTCGGAAACTATCTGACTCTAACTGCTGCCCAGAAAGTGGCGCTCCGCCTTCGGATGGATACATTGCGCCACCTGGACAGGCTTTCGGCCGACTACTACGAGAGCACCCCGCCTGGGGCAGTCATGTATCCGCTCAAGGAGCCAATCGAGGAAGTGGCCTATTTCGGCTCTGATCTCCTTCCCGCCATCCTGCGAATGTGCCTGACAACCGGCTTCACCGTCGTCACGATGTTGGTGCTGAGTCCGGTACTGACGTTTGCCATCCTCCCTCTGATTCCCCTGTTCCTCACTGCGCGGCATCACTTTCGTTCCAAACTGTCCACCGATTCGGATACGGTTCAAGCGAACCTTTTGGAATGGAACGGTTTTCTCGAGGAGCACATTTCCTCTGTGCTTCCGATCCAACTGCTTGGCCAAGAGCAGCGCCAGGAGAGGAGAGCGTTCAGGCTTTTGGCCCGGGTAACCCGCTCCTATATGGCGCTCTTTAGGACCGCGAACTGGTTCACCGTCTGGACTTCGATGGCGGTGGTACTGGCCATGTCGGCGGTTATCGGTTACGGCGGCTGGAGTGTCATTGCCGGAACTCTGAGCCTGGGCAGCCTTGTTGCTTTCTACAGCTTCGTCACCCAACTCTTTGATCCGTTAAGCGGGGCGGCAGAGCTTTACTCGCGGGCGCAGAGAACATTTGCAAGCATCCGGCAATTGCAGGGAGTCTTCGCGTTGCAACCAAGCGTTACCGAGCCGCTCGTGTGCATTCCGTTCCCCTGCCATGATTGGGGATTGGAATTCGTGGCCGTTGAATTCGGCTACGAACGCCAGGCGTGCACACTTCATATTCCGTCTCTTCGGATTGCTGCCGGCGAAAAGGTTGCCGTTGTCGGGGAGAACGGCGCCGGCAAGAGCACCCTGGCTAGATTGGTCACAAGGCTCTATGACGTCAAATCGGGGCTTATCAAGATCGGCGGGGTTGACGTTAGAGAGATGGGCCTGAAAGATCTGCGACGTGGAGTCTGCTACCTGCCGAGAGACCCAGTCTTGTTCGAGGGATCGCTCGCGTCGAATCTGCGTTTCGTTAGACCAGGAGCATCCGACCTCGAGTTGCGCGAAGCAATCCAATTGGTTGACCTCGCGGATATGGTCGCGGCATTTCCTGATGGTCTCCATCAACGCCTCGGACCTGACGCCTGCCAATTGTCGGGAGGTCAGCGCCAGCGTTTGGCGATTGCACGAGCACTCCTGCAGAGACCGCGTATCCTGATTCTCGACGAGGCCACTTCCTGCCTGGATCCGACGTCAGAAGCCTTGATTCTCCGCAATGTGTCTGAATACCTTTCCACTTCTACGTTAATCGTTGTTTCCCATCGAGCGTCCACGCTATCAGCATTTCGAAGGGTAGTAGTTCTTGCCGCCGGCCGGATTCAGTCGGATACCAAACCCGAAGCCCCGGCTTTGAAGCCAGCACTTGTTTCCACGGCTTTTGCAAGAGGCTTCCCCCTGACATCACGCACCGATGATTAAGGATTTCTTTGGTCATTGATGAAAGCAGCCTTGATTCTTTCGATGAGGTAGGGATCGGTCATTTCCTGCTCAAAATCGGGTGTCTGGTTAAGGTAGAAATGTCTCTCGATCCCGGTGGGTCCGAACGCAATTGTCGACTCGTAGTATTTTTCGTTGACGAACCAATACTGCCTTGGAATCGCCTTCTTGTCAGCTGGAATCACACCGTCTGATCCCAACAAGCCGAAATGCTGGATGAACCATACGTATTCGCCGCCAAAGGGTGGGGTATAGTCCTGATACACCTTTACGAACGTGAACTTCTCTTCTTTGCGGTAATCCTCAGGCTTCAAATTCGCACAATACTCTTCGAGGAATTGACGGTGCTCTTTCAGCCAAACAGCGAAATCTTTAACTTGAACACCCGCGAACTCACGCATTTTCTGCCATTCCTCGCGGAGAAAACCTGTACCTTGATCTGGTTCCCACGTGCCGTCGTCGTAGACAACAACGTTCACGAAGCCAAGGTTGTAGTATCGAGCGCCCGTGGCCTTTACGAATCCATTTTCGGCCAGCATCTTTTCGGTTTCGGGATCGGCGTATACGGGCTGAGCATTAGGCTGTGAGTTGGATTTGTCACGTCGAATGTAGGGCATCGACGATCCTTTCAAAGCTAACGGGGATAATATTCGTCGCCGTGGTCTTCAAAATACTGTTTTAGCCATTCAAGAAAGTCTAAGACGATTTTGTGATACTTGAGGAATTCAACGCCTGTGACGTACAAACCATCACCCCCAAGTGGCAGCGAGAGCGGAGAAACCACTGTGGTCGTGTTGGGATCGTCCCTTCGCAACGAAGGATACACGAATAATTCTCGATGCTTTTCCCTGAGTTGCCTCGCAGCTTTTCCTTCGCCGTGTTTCGTGCTATTGGCAACATCCTTCAGTTCATCTATAACCGACCACTCGGGGAATTGCGTTAGATCTAGTTGACAATTCTTCTTGTACCAGTCGACCAGCACTTCCAATTTGGTATCGCGCACTTCATTCTCGATAGCTGCGTCTCTGGTCAGATCTGCAAGCTGTTGCTCCATGACATGAAATAAACCAGCAGAAAATAGGTTCAGTGTCGCCTGATACATCTTGCTGATGTCCTCGTAAAAAGACAGCCCCATGTCGTGCGCTGCTTCCGCTTCGTCCGATCCATCACCTGAATAGTCGTCACCGACTGGCTGCGACATGAGGTTGTTGTATGCTTCCTGCTCCACGGTGTTCGCCATTTTCTCAAGCTGGTCGGACAGCGGGATGATGTGATGCTCAACCCATTGCCCGTAGACGCGGACAAATGGAAGCACCATCTGACGAATCCGCCATGATATGTACAGCCCACCTACTGCCATTTGACTTCACCCAGGCGCAAAAGGTCTGATTCGGCTAAATTATTGTAGCTCCCCAGCACAGCCTTGCGCGTGATCGTTCGTACTGACGTCGGCGCACAGAAAGAACCGAGGGCAGACGGCCTCAAAATATGAGCTCTCGCCCTTGCGCCCATCCTCCTATAATGCTTTTGCACTTTCAGAAAGCGAATGAGATGCTGAAATCTGGATCGAAATCGGCTGCCAGGAAGGGCAGGGCTCCGAAGAAGTACGTTGTTGTATCCAGTTCGAGCTACGGCAAGGCGCTCAAAGGTCAACGTATTTATTACGAGGGCAAAAGGCCGGCTAGGCTGGGTGATGACGGGCGCATCACGTTCGGCAAGAACATTCTGGAAACTCTAAAAAAACGCTTCGGGAGCAAGGTGCGGTGGATAATCACCGAAAAGACTGATGCGATAGACGAGAAATACGGCATCGCAAATGTGCGAACTTCACAACAAATGTTGAATCGCATGTTTAGCGAAAATTTCGAGCGGAGCCGTGAGGTCAAAATCGAGATTGTCCAGCGACGTTTTTTTGCCGCATTCCCCAGCTACTTCACAACAGCTCCCCCATCAGCCTATTCGCCCGGTTCTTTGGCGAAGATTCTCAGCAAGGATGCCATCAAGAAACTGTCATCAGAAGACAAAGAAGCCATCAATAGGATTCTTCCTGAATTTCTTAGGGGCGAGGCGATGTCGTCGCTTGCCATTAAAGCAGTCGAAATCGATAGCCTAAGGAGCCTTGCGGACGAATTCAGGGCAGAGCTTGGTAACCAGCATGCGGAGAGTTGGTGGCAGAACTATATCCAAGCACGAATCTTGATAATGCAACAGGGCTACATCCGACCAATCGAGAAAATGAACGTGGCAATCGGGAACACAAAGTTTCCAGACTTTGCCCTTGTTACTCATGACAACTATTTGGACATTCTGGAGATAAAGAAGCCCGACACCCCAATCTTGAAGGCTGACAATAGCAGAGGGAACTATCATTGGGACACCGAGATTTCACGCGCCATCATTCAGGTTGAGAACTATTTGGAGCACATCGCGAACAATGCGGCTCAGGTGAGAAACTTCATTAAGGACACCTACAGTCTCGAACTAAAGGTCGTTCGTCCTCGTGGCTTCATCCTCGCTGGCAATTCAGCTGAGTTCACTCTTCAGAAACAACGTGACGATTTCCGTCTTCTCTCTCACGGACTTAAGAACGTGATGGTCATTACATACGACGAATTGCTGACGAGGCTTGAGAACCACATCAAGGTATTGGAGCAGTATCAAACAGGCGGAACAGCGATCAGCAATCCCCGGACTCCCGATCAAAAATCGACACACTAGAAATCCGCGCCTCCAGACGTGTCAAACCGTGGAAACAACCAGGGGCACAGACGGGACATTCACTGATTCCATTCGGCAAGAGACTGGGGAGCGCTCCATTTGTCACCGGTTGCAGAACGATCTCTATTCCTGCCAGCGACCAATCGACTAGATCGGAAAGGCGAACGTAATCGATTTCGGTGAAGCCGGATGCAACTGATGCATGTCGTTGAAGCGGCAACGTCGTTCGAAAACCTCTGATTCTTTCCCGAACGAATTCACAAATGAGTGGCGGTTCCACCGCTGCAAGTGGCATCGTGTGCCACACGCGCTTCGAAAAGTTAACCACTAGAGTGGGGTAGCCCTTGTACAGAGTCTCTGATGGAGTTCGGAGCACACACGGCCAGGATGGAGCGATCGTGCTCGATATCCATCAAGGACAGATGTTCAACCTGAATCCCGTCGGGTCCAGGATTCTCGAACTTCTCGAAAGTGGATCGACAGAAGTGGACATTGTGGAGATGGTCAGCCGCGAGTTCAACGCGAGCCGGGAAATGGTCGAAAACGACGTGCGCGAGTTCATTGGTTCGCTCAAGGAACACAAACTGGTCGCCGAGCGATAGCTGATGAAGCGGACGGAAGGAGTGCATGAAGTGATCTCAGTGTCACAAAACGAGCATGAGACGTACTCCGTCGTCGTGTTTGGTCGTGATGGAACGGAGATCCTTGTGGTTCCCGATGGCGGTGGCTTCGCCCTTCCCTCAGTCGCAATTCCTCGCTGGCAACGCGTTGCGGAGAATCTCACCGAAGCAGTAAAGGCGGAGTGGGGAGAAGAAGTCGTTTGTCTCTTCGAACTAGATGATTTGCCAGGAACGCACGGTGCTGGAATTCACTATCAGGCCGCTGGGCATTGGCGCACGGTTGGCGTTCCGAAGATTCCTACCAGATGGATTCCGGTTGAAGGCTTATCCAACGATTCGCTGATCAGTGCCGATGATTATTTGGCGATTCGACGATCGAGAGTGCAATGCAACGGACGTGGGAAAACGTCACCGCTGGGTTCGTTCGCGGTTCTGGGCTGGTTCAAAGAGTTGCGTGCATGGGTCGAGGGAATCCTTGAACCCTTGGGCTTCCACCTCAACGCTAATTTCCGCCAGTTAAATGCCAGCCCCACGTTCAGCCTGATTCGCTTCGAGACAGACGGGCCGGCGCTATGGTTCAAAGCGGCAGGTGAACCGAACCAGAGAGAGTCCCCGATCACTTGTGTGCTTTCCAGATTCTTTCCTGGCTATCTGCCAGGTGTCGTGGCAACACGACCAGACTGGAACGGATGGCTTATGCGGGAAGCCGTCGGGTCACTCCTTTCAGATGTGCAAGGGGAAGCCCTTTGGGAAAAAGTTGGCGCTGCACTGGCTGCGTTACAGTTCGATTCCATTGGTCACGGTGCCCAGATCCTGGCGGCCGGCGCTCACGATCTTGGGGTGACTGCACTCTCCAGGATGGTCGAGCCGTTCGTCGAGACTATGACGCGATTGATGGAGCGGCAGACGAAGATCCCGCCTGAGCCTCTTAATCGGACGCAGCTACGGGTCGTGGGAGACCGTATTCAGACTGCACTCGAGGCGCTGGAAGCCCAGGGAATTCCTGAGACTCTAGGCCATCTTGATCTGAGCCCCGGAAACATCGTTGTTTCGCCCGAGCGGTGCGTGTTTCTGGACTGGGCAGAGGCCTACATCGGAAATCCCTTCTTCACGTTTCAGTACTTGCTCGAACACATGCGCCGCACAGTGGGTGTGGATTCGTCACTCGAAAAAAGCCTTGTCTTCACATACTGCTCACGTTGGGAAGCGGTTCTGCCACGCACTGTCATCGACGATGCCCTAAGAATCGCGCCACTCTTGGCAGCCTTTGCGTACGCGGCCGGTAGCGAGGTGTGGCGTGACGAGGAGAGGCTGCAAGATGCAGCCACGGCCGGGTATCTCCGCAGCCTGGCGCGCCGCATGCACCGTGAAGCGAATGCCTTCAGCGAACGGAGGTCCTTATGCCTGCACTGATGGACCCTCCGCCGTTCTCTCCGGTGGAACCGGTGACTGAAGTCCTGCACGGAGTGCCGGTGACTGATCCCTACCGCTGGCTGGAAGACCAAGAGTCCCCGCGTACCCGCGAGTGGATCGCAGCACAGACACGGTACACGCGGTCTTATCTCGATTCCATTCCAGGACGAAAGCGCATCCGTGATCGGATTCGGGAACTGCTCGATGTCGAGACCTACGATTCGCTGCATAAGGTCGGCAGCCGGTATTTTTTCCGAAAACGAATCGTTGGGCAGGAACAGTTCTGTATTTGCATGCGCGAGGGCGTTGATGGTCCTGATGAAGTTCTCATTGATCCTTCGCTCCGAGGAACGGGGCCACACACCGCGATCAAGCCACTTCGCATTTCTTCCGATAGCCGTTTGATGCTTTATGAGGTCAAGGAGGGTGGCGAACGTACAGGGACGTTTGAGCTGCTGGATATTCTGAACCGCAAAGTTCTTCCGGATTCGCTTCCACGAGGTTATCTGCGCGGGTTCGCATTTACACCCGACTGCCGTGCCTTCTACTACGTTCACGAAACAGGCACAGAACCACATCCGCGTGCCGCCTGTAAACACGTCCTGGGCACAAACCTTTCAGATGATCAGGAAATCTTTGTTGCAGATGAAAGCGGCAATCTTCGACTGCATATCATCCCCGGCAAAGGATGCATCGGGTTCCTCGTTATTCATTTTGGCGAGGAAATCTGCACCGACTTCTATTTGTGGCAACACGAGAGTCCGCTCCCGCCGACCGTCGTAATCCGGAACGCGCCTTACCAGTTTGGGCCACTTTTCCTTAACGACGATCGCGTTGTCGCTATCACCGATCGCGATGCGCCCAACCTGAAAGTTGTTGAGGTACTCCGACATAAGCACTCCCAGACCACATTCGTCGATGTTGTTCCACACACAGACTCTCGGATCCAGGGTTGGTGCGCCAACAGAGACAAGATCTATGTCTCTTATCTCCGGCACCTAGAACCGGTGATCACCGTTGTGGGCTTATCGGGCAAGCGATTTGAAGAGATCCCAGTCGACAGGGACGATACCGTGCGCCTGCTGGGGTGTTCCGAAGATGGCCAGGAACTCTTTATCGAATGCGAATCGTTTCTAAAGCCACTCCACACCATCATCTATCGTCACCCGGATCGCAGAATGACGGTTTGGGCGACACGAAACATACCGTTTAACCCCAAGAACTTCCATCACACCCGGATTTCTTTCGCCACCAAGGATGGGACGGAAGTTCCCATGTTCTTGCTTGGTCGCTCTGAGCCTCTCAAAGAGGCATCGTGTCCAACCATCATGACTTCATACGGCGGATACGGGGTACCCATGACGCCACAATTCAGCGTGTTCGTGGCCTTCCTGATTGAGAAAGGATGTCTGTTCGCCCTGCCCAGCATTCGCGGAGGATCGGAGTTCGGGGCGAAATGGCATGAAGCCGCGAAGCGACGACATCGGCAGGTGGCGTTCGACGACTTCGTGGCGGCGGCCGAGTGGCTTATTCAGACAGGCCGAACCCAGAACGGCAAGCTCGGGATCTTTGGAGGCTCAAACTCTGGCTTGCTGGTGGGCGCCGTGATGACGCAGAGGCCAGACCTGTTTCGCGCGGTCGTGTGCATGGTCCCCCTGCTCGACATGCTGCGCTATCACCTGTTCGACAACGCTCGCGTATGGGCCGATGAGTTTGGGACCGCCGAGGACGCTGATGATTTTCAAGCGTTGTTGAGCTACTCGCCTTACCACCAGATACGTGAAGGCGCTGCTTATCCCGCCACCATGATTGTTTCTGGCGATTCCGACCAGAACTGTAATCCGCTTCACGCGCGAAAGATGACCGCGAGACTGCAAGCGGCGAACGTATCCGAGCATCCGATTCTTCTCGCCTACAGCCAGCACAGAGGGCATTCACCAGTGTTGCCCTTGAGCGAGCGGATTGAAGCTCTGACCGACCGAATGGCGTTTCTATGCGACCAACTCGGTCTACAGATATGAAGTGAGGTCTCTTGCAGTGATGTCCTTTCTCGTACTTCGCGCGTATTTGAGGTTGATTCAGTTCGATGTCTACCTAGCCAGGGAAAACTTCCAGGCTCTGTACGAGAAGGTACGCAGCCATCCAGTGAGGGCGGTGACGCTTCCCATCAACCCGACTGAGCGCGTCTGCGCCGCGATTGATATGGCCTGTATTTGGTACTGGAAAGAAGTGTTGTGCCTGCAGCGCTCCGCGGCAACCGCCTGCCTGCTCAAGCGCTACGGGGTACCTGCATGCATGATCCTCGGCGCGCAACAAGTGCCGTTCAAGGCCCATGCTTGGGTTGAAGTTGACGGCCGAGTGGTCAACGACAGGCCATACATGCGGGAAATGTACGCGGTGCTCGACAGGTGTTAGGAACATGGCGCACTCGTAAGGAAGGTCGAGGGCAATGAGCGTTCAGTTCGGAAAGTGCAATTTCGATGGGAAACCGGTGGATCCCCACGATCTTGAAGAGGCTCGTCCCGTGCTCGCTCCCTACGGGCCGGATGGCGAGGGTTACATCTGTAGAGAAAACCTCGGGATTCTTTACCGGGCCTTTCACACCACGAGCGAAGCGCGCCGAGAAATACAGCCGCACGTATCGACATCGGGAGCGGTAATCACCTGGGACGGACGTCTTGACAACCGGAGAGCTCTGATCGAAAGGCTTCGGGGCAAGGTTTCAGAAGCTTTGACGGATCTGGAAATCGTGTCCGCAGCCTACGACCGCTGGGGGACCGAGATGTTTCGTCAACTAGTCGGTGACTGGGCACTTTCGCTGTGGAACCCCAAAGATGGGTCCCTGATATTGGCCAAGGATTTTGTGGGCACACGTCACCTTTACTACACAATTGAGCAGGATCACGTCACCTGGTGCAGCATCCTTGATCCTCTTGTTCAGTTTTCGCAGCATCCGCTCAAGCTGCAGGAGGAGTACGTTGCTGGCTGGCTGTCCTTTTTCCCCGCAGCTCATCTCACACCATACGTTGGCATCCATGCCGTTCCTCCCAGTTCATTCGTTTGCCTAGCGCAAGGGATGCGGAAGATCACCCAGTATTGGGATTTTGATCCCTCAAAGAGTATCTGTTATCGCACGGATGGCGAGTACGAAGAACACTTCCGCCATGCTTTCTCGGAATCAGTACGCCGGCGGCTAAGGGCCGATTCTCCTGTTCTCGCTGAGCTTAGTGGTGGGATGGACTCATCCTCCATCGTGTGCATGGCGGACGCAATCGCCTCGGGTGGTAGTGGAGTGATCCAGAGGTTGGATACGGTGTCGTACTACACCGATTCCGAACCGAACTGGGACGAACGGCCGTTTTTCTCAAAGGTCGAAGCTAAGCGGGGACGGACAGGCTCTCACATCGAAGTTCGAGCCGAGGATGCTTTCCGGATTGACTTTGACATGACGCGCCTGGCAGCAACTCCAAGTTCGGGGAGTTGTCTCTCTGCGGCCAGCCAGAGCTTCAGTCGACTGCTTCAAGTCAATCACTATCGAAGCCTGCTGTCCGGCATCGGTGGCGATGAATTCACAGGAGGCATCGCCAGCCCGCTCCCGGAGCTTGCAAATCTCCTGGTCGAACTTCATCTCAGAAGACTGGCCCGCCAACTCAAACTCTGGGCATTGGAGAAGAGAAAACCGTGGCTAAACCTCATCGCCGCGGTCGTCGCAAAGTTCTTCTACTCTGGCAGCGGCTCCAATCGCCAGCGCCTAGTTCATTGGCTCAACACGGAGTTCGCTCGCCGGAATCGCCATGCCATTGACGGGTATGTAACCACGTGGAACATCTTTGGTCCGCGACCGAGCGTTCAAGACCACAGGACCACGCTTTGTGCGCTACACCGGCAACTGGCAGCTGATAGTCTGCCCTCGAACCCACCTTTTGAGAAACGTTACCCCTATCTGGATCGTGACTTCCTGGAATTCATCTGTGCAGTCCCGCCGGACCAGTTGATTCGCCCTGGGCAACGTCGCTCGCTCATGCGTCGAGCACTTGCAGGTTATGTGCCACAAGAGGTGCTGTCGAGAAGGAGAAAGGGGCACGTCGCTCGCGGTCCGGTAGTTGGCCTCTCCAACAATTACTCCAGCGTGAGCTTCCTCTGCCGACAAATGAGGAGCGCCCGTATCGGATTCATCGATGAAAAGGCAACCAGTGCACTCCTTCAGAAGGTCAAGCAGGGTTTGGAACTGCCCATGATTCCGTTTATGCGCACACTGGCAATCGAATGGTGGCTGAGAAACTTGGAGTTGTTCGGGATTGTTGACTTGGAGCGCGTGGGGAACCGGGGTTCATTCCGCGTCCTCGCTCACGAAGATCGATGCTCTTGACAAGAAGTCCAAAGCAGAAAGGAGGTGAAAATCTATGAACTACGAAAAGCCGAGACTTTCCCACATCGGAAACGCGCAGAGCTTGGTGTTGGGCACTAAGCACCTGCCTCCGCTGTCCGACAACATGGCTCCCGACTACCGCAAATCCGTGGCCGCTTACGAGTCCGACGAGTAGGCAACCGCTGGCATTCGCTGAGAACTTCAAAATCAGTTTTTCCTCAGCTGAGGACACTTCAACAGAAAGGAGGGTGATTCTGATGACTTACGAAAAGCCAAGCATCAACAGACTCGGAAGTGCTCCGGCGCTCGTGCTGGGAACGAAGCATGTTCCTCCGCTCGCCGACAACCAAGCACCGGACTTCCGCAAGTCCATTGCGGCCTACGAATCTGATGAGTAGGCCGAGAACCAAGGGGGGACGCTCCGGGGCGTCCCCCGTCAACAGGCAGACCTTCTCGAAGAAGCACTGCCTCCCCCTCAAAACCGAACGCGCCGGTCGCTGATCGCTCGGTTCGTAAGCCAGGTCAAGCTACCATCTGCCCTCATGGGGCTAAGAAGGCCGTCAGGCGAACGGACAGAAGATCGCCGAAGTCCGCCTCACCACAATACTTCTGCTTCAAGAGAAAGGAAAGGCGCCGTTGCGAGCTCGTCGCTCCGGGGTTCAAGACATCGTTTCGCGATCTTGGCCAGACCAACCATAGCGGGCGACCCAAACTCGCTTCATTGTCATTCACGATCGCGGTCACTACCTTGAAGTACCGAGAATAGGCACTGTCGAGGCGAAGGAATATGTGCCCCGCTAAGGGCTTGGCCGACAGGTTGGTGATTGTCACGTCCAACGCATAGATACCAGACTCCGGCTCGAATCCCGGATTGGCGAACTCTAACGCGACATCGTTCGATATGTCTCGTGCTCCGTCGGGCAGGAACAAAGGCGGCGCGCTGCCGACGGTGATACTCGCCGACCACAGTGCTCCGTTTTCGTCCGTGGGCTCCGGCCACACCGCATGGAATATTCCCACTGAGTCAGTCGTGAGGCCGGTTCGGTCTGGCATTAGTCCATCTTTCGCTGCGATTACGCTGAAGCCAAGCGCCGTTGGCTCTACGTTCCAACCAGAATCTTTTGATCGGCTATGAACCGTGGGCGAGGCGTCACGCGCTGATTGCGAGAGATTCATCATCGGTGATGATGGAAGGCAACGGGAAATCCGGACTGGATCCGAAAAACTCCTGCCACCGTCTGATGAGGCGGTGAATTTCCAGCACGGCGACTCCCCCGTTTCGAGCCACAATAGGCCGACAATGCCTCTGTCGTTCACAGCAATTTCAGGCACGCTACCGTTTTCCACAATTACACGAGGTATGGACCAGCGTATGCCTTTATCTCGCGTGGACGAAATCGAGAGTTCACAGCCGTCCTCCTGCATGCTCCCCCAGACGAGGTACACCGCACCATTTGCCCGGTTCACATCCATCGCGGGCATCGCACCTAGGCAGGAACGAATGGGGCCAAATTCAGCCCTTTTCTCTATCGTTTGCCCGCCATCGCTGGTTCCGAACACTTCGACGTAAGCCTGAGGCTCGTCTTCCGCACTGCCTTTCGTGACAGGCCGCTTACGTCGAACCAGGTAGGCAGCCAGCACATCCCCATCAGGAAGGACCCTAGCGGCAGATGCGTAGCCAGCCGCATAGTCTGAGGTTGTCGCCGATGAAACAGCTATGGGACCGCGAATCGTCTTTCCGTCATCCGAAGTGATTACCTGTATTTCGTCGAGGTAGCCCGAAGGGAGCTGTCTGCTTGCCTGACCAAACAAGTACATCCGACCGCGACGTGCGCCGTGAGTCGAATCAACCGCCATGGCAGTATGGTCAAGCCATCCAGGTTTGACCAAGGAATCCCAGGTTTTCCCCCCATCCGACGAACTGCGGAGATGAATCTCACCCCGTTCTTGCAGCGGAAGGCCAGGGGCAAATTTTCCGTGCTCCAGCAGCGCACGCTCGGCCATAAAGAAGACGCGCCCTCCCCCAGCGGCACACGATTCTTCACTGACCCAAGCGCTGGAACTGTCTTTCAGGACCTCGCCCCAACTGCGGCCACCATCCGGGGAACGATATACGAACCCTAGCATTGCATTTTCGGGAGCTGAGTAACGGTAGCCGCACGCAAATAGATCTGATGGGTGATCGGGGTCGAGTGAAAGATCCATGAGGCTGTGGTTCCCGGCAAAGGGCGGACTAACTCGCACCCGCGGGCCAACTAGAGTCGTGTTGTCCGCCGCATGTGCATGACCGACAGCTAACATCAATTGGATAATCAGGGTGATGAGGAGACGACCTCCACTCCTCGCGACACTGTGGGCCTCTTCCGTCTTCTGAGGACAGACGGATGGGGACGACGTTTTCGTCATTCTCATTGGTCCTTCCTCAGAATTGGAGTTTCAGCGCGAACTGCATGGAGCGTGGCCCACCCATTTGATAAAGCGGGCTTAGCACGCCAAGACTTTGGGCCAGGGTCGCGGTAGCTTGCCCGAAGGTGCAACCCGGACCAGCGGGACAGTACGTCGTGTTGACTACGCCGAAATTAGGGTGGTTGAAAACGTTGAACGCCTCGGCCCGAAATTGCAGTTTGAGCCTGTCGTAAATCGCGAAATCTCGTCGGACGGCAAAGTCCATCTGCCACACGCCAAATCCACGGGCGAAGTTCCTGGCACTATTCCCAGGTTCACCTGCCGGTGCGGGGGTGAACGCATCCGGATTGATCGCTCGACCGCCCGGGTATTGGTGGCCATACGCATAAACGGGAACCCCTGGAACTCTGTTCAACTGTCCCGGCACCAGCTTTCCGGTTCCGGGATCGAAGTAATTTGCCCCGATCAGATTTACCGGAAACGCCGTTCTCGCCGTAAACCGGTCATCCACACCCCAATGGTTTAGTAAGGCACCGCACAGATTCCTGCACACACTGGGGAGGTCGTAGGACACGGCAGCAGACATGTTGTGTCGGACATCAAAGTCCGAGTTCCCTCTGGTGTAGGGGAGAGCTGAATTTTGAGAACCGAAATCGATCGAATGGGACCAAGTATAGGACAGCAGAGCTTGTAAACCGCTGGTTAGCCTCCGCTGGAATTGCGCTTGCAAGGCGTTGTACGAGGACGTAAGCCCATTTTGAGAAAAGATGACAGTTCCGAAGTCAGGATTGAAAAGGCCGATGTTCACCTCGCTTTGCTCAAGCAACCGCCTCCCGCTCGCACCAACATAAGCAACTGTGAGCGCTTGGTTCTTTCCCAGTGCTTGCTGGACGTTGGCGCTCCACTGCAACGTGTATGGCAACTGTAGGTGCGCCGGGTACGCGAAGACCTGGGTATCCGTGTAAGGCGGAACTGGCGGATTTACGATTGTGGGGACAAACTGAGCCAAAGGCGCCGGGAAGTTGATAGGAACGCCAAAGTCGCTTCCGAACAAGTTGAAGGCGGAGAAACCAGGCCCAAAATATCCTTGCGAGCCGAGCTGTTGCCCTGTATCGAAGAAGACACCCCCTCCGGCATGTGCCACGGTTTCGTATCCGGACTTCATGCGGAGCAAGTATGCGAAACCAAGGCGTGGAGCGACGTTGTACCAGGTGGTATTCCAAAGAGGGGTGCCTTGGGGCGCCAGTGTGAGTGTTTGCGGCGTGGCACCACGCGCCGTGTAAGGAAGGTTCCCCCGGTTGGCGCCCGGCGCAGGATTCACTTCCCATCGCAGCCCGAATGACAACGAGAGTCGTGCCAAGGGATGCCACTCGTCTTGGGCGAAGGCAGAAAAGTTCTGGTATAGCGGATACGCGTTTGCCGAACTTGACGCTACCCCGATACCTACGGAATTCGCTTGGACAGCCGTTGAGTCGTCAAAGAAGTAGTCCATGCGAGGATTCAATGACTTGGCGATTGGCGCAAGTCGTCGGTAGTCCGCACCGAACTTCAACTGATGGCGTCCTGATGTGACGCCGAGAGTGTCGACAAAATTCCACTGCCGCTGGTTCGTCTTCAAATTGTTCTCCACAAGCTCCGGAAAGAATGGAAGAAAGGCCAGCGTAGCCGATACCTGGTAGGTCGGGGTCGAGGACCGGTTGATACCCTGCAATAGCGCTAAATCCGTGGACTGAGCACCACCCAGATTATCCAGTGTCGAGTGACTCGTTGCTTCGTTAGCGCTGAAGTTCAGGCGTGCTTCGTTGCTGACGTTGTTCGAGAGCGAACTAGATAGCCCTATCGTGATGGTCTTTGTCGTGTAGGCACTGGACGACCTGCTTGAAGGACTGAAATTCCCGGTAAAGCGACTGTCGAGAGAGGAAGAAGTTTCGCTGAATCGCATGAACAGCCTGGATTTCATCTTTAGGTTGTGATCCAGGCGAATGCTCAGCGAGTCGAGTTGGCTCGGATTTGACCACCCTCCCACAAATTCGGTAAGTCCTTTCCCGAGATCGGGTGCACCGGGCGTGGGCAGAGGAAAAGCGTTGAGGACGGACTGCAGGGCCGATGGGGCACTTTGCCGGAGCGAAAGCGTTGGCACGTAGCTCACCGAGGCTGGCTGCGGCTGAACCAGGCGCAACCCCTCGTATGAGAAGAAGAAGAAGGTTTTGTCTCTTCCGCTGTGGAGATGCGGAATTGTCACGGGGCCGCCAAGCGTCGCGCCGAAATCGTTTTGCCGCAATGAGGGCTGAGCCACGCCTAAGAATCCGTTGAACCAATCGCTGGCGTCGAAGTAATTGTTGCGCAGGTAGTCGAATGCCGTGCCGTGCCAATCGTTGGTTCCAGAACGTGTAACAAAAGAGAACTGGCCGCCCGGATTGCGTCCAAATTCTGCCGAGTAGGTTGAGCTCTGGACGCGAAACTCCTCAAGCGCGTCGACGGACACGAGTCCTTGCGTTGTCCCGAGGGCAGTAGATGCAGGTAACGATCCGCTGGCCCCCGGACTCTCAACAAAGCCCGCTTGCGTACCCACGTTTGCGCTCACGCCGTCGACCGAGTAGGAGTTCGATTCCGTGCGCTGGCCATTCACGCTGAACTCGCCGCTGCTTCCGAGGGCGGCTTGAGACTGTGGGCTGGTCGTCACAATGCCGGGCGTAAGGAGAATGAGATCCTGAAAGCTGCGTCCGTTCAGCGGCATGTTCTCCACGTATTTGCGGTCTACGACCGTGCTGATGGCCGCTGACTCCGTATTCACAAGGGGAACTCCGCCTTGCACAGTGACTGTCTCAAGAACTGCGCCGATCGGGAGGGTGAAGTTGATGGAAAGGGCGTCTTGCACATTGAGAACGATGTCCGGTTTGATGATGGTTTTGAAGCCAATTTTGGATACCTGAAGGCGGTAGGGTCCGGGGGGCAAGTTCGGAAGAACATACACTCCGGCATCGTTCGTTTTGGTGGAGAACTGCACCCCAGTTACATCGTTTACGGCAATTATCTCGGCACCAGCAATGACTCGATTGGTTGGGTCAAGAACCAGGCCGTTGACATTGCCATTGGGTGATTGTCCCAGTGCAGGAAGCGTCAGCAGCACAGAAGAAACGAACAACGCGGTAATCCGGGGGAAGCGCATACTGATTTCTCCAGCGAGCAAACGAGTTTCAGCCACTCCTCAGTTGTTCGCAGGGAACCCCGCCATTTGTATCAATTGGAATAGATTCTAGAACGAATCAAGAGAGGAAGCTTGACCTAGGGGTGATTGGGATTGACTCGAAGATAGGCGAAAAGAAGAGGTTTCCCGCTCGGCTTGTCGCTTCCGCCGTGCGGTTCCACGGTCACAAAGACCGCGTCAATTTGGGCCAGTGTTTTGGGGTCATCGAGTTTCAGAACCCAGCGCTTCTTGGAAGCATTGTCTTCGTAGAAAATGCCCAAATTCAGCGCCTGCTTAAAGTCCGGGCCCCGACGTCCCCACGCCTGAAATGTCTGTGGATGCTTGGCCTGCTGTTGATCAAGGTCGTAGGCATAAAAGATCAGAGACTTTTCCTTTGTGTAGAACAGGCGACCGTAGGGCTTGCGGGTAGCCCCTTTCTCGTCGGTGTCGTATACCTCGGCGATGTATAGATTCCGCGCCCCGACCACCTCCCGAATGTCTCGGTCATGGGCCAACAGTTCGTCCTGCTGGTTGAGGGCGGCTTCACGATCCTGTAGCAGGCGGGTTAGATCGTTGACTTTGGTTCCCAGTGCCTTCGCCTGTGCGGTTTCGCTGGACGACTGCTGTGTGAGTGAAGCGACCTGCTGCTGAAGGGCGCGGGACTCTCCTTGTGCGGCTTCCAGCTTCTTCCCCAGTTCGGCCCGTTGTTGCGCGAGATCCTGTTTGCTGGCTTCATCGCTTTGCAGGCTGGCTTCCAGGCGATCCTGGGCTTGTCTTAGCCGGTTAATCTCCGCTGACTGTTTTTCTAATTGCCGGCGCAAATCTGCAAGGGCCTTATCACGCTGCGCGACCTGGTGATGGGCAATCTCCCGTTCGTGGGCGGCGTCGCTCAGCTGCTCTTCCAAAGAAGGGATGGCCTGTGCCACTACCTGGGGCTGGGCAGTGGCAGTCGGTTGGGTGGTTTTTGCTTCCTCCGTCCCATGGCGCACACCAACCCAATACGCGGAGAAGCAGAGGGTGACAAAAAGCAGGATTCCGGCGGCGTAGAGCATCCAGACGTGGCGCCAGGTTGATTCAGGAGCGATCGGAAGAATCCGCCGAAAACCTGCCGGCACGCCATTCTTCTTTTCGGCTCCGGGCGACTGTTCCCCTTCTTCTCGTGCCAAACGCTCGAAGAAGGCCTTTTCTGACCTGGACTGCGACCAACCTGGGCCAGGATCAACGCGCGAGGACTGCTTCGCGGCCTGTTCTGCGCCAATGGCAGGGATGGTGTCGTGAACTACAGACTCGAATTCCCGGAGGGCTTCGCGGCACTCGGGGCAAATGGCTAAGTGTTCCTTGAGCCGCTTCTGCTCTGCGTCACTCAGCTGGCCTGAGGTCGAAACGGCACAGAGCTCTAGAAACTCGTCATGGGGTCCGCTTGGCAACAACGCACCCGCTCCTACGGCTAAGGTCTTTTATCATACTGCGTCTTTGCCCGGCAATTTGCCAGCAGAAATCTGCTTTCTCAACTTCTGCAGACCCCGGTAATAGTGGTTTCTAGCGTTGCCCACAGTCTGGCCCGTTTTGGAAGCAATCTCCTCGAAGGTGTAGCCTTCGAAGAAGAACAGGTGAAGGGTGTGCCGCTGGCTTTCCGATAGTTCTGCCAACCAGGCTTCCCAGGCTTCTCTTCTCTCAAGCACTCCGTCCACGGAGTTCTCGCGCCCGGTTTTCGAGAGTACATCACATACTCGATCTGCTGCCTGGTCCAGATCCAAATGAGTGTAGAAGTGGCGGGCGGTCAGATAACGTCGACGGGAGATCGCCCGGCGATAGGTCATCTGGAGAATCCAGAAGCGCGCTGAGCCCTTAGAACTGTCAAACGTTCCGCAAAGGCGATGGACAAGCAAGAAGATGTCCTGAAGCAGGTCGTCTGCTTCCGATGCATCTCGCAACACTCGGTACGCCAGGCCGCGGACGATTCCTGCGTAGCGGCGAAACACGCACGCCAGCGCTTCTCTGTCCCCATCGCAAACACAAGACATCAAGGATTCGTCTGAAGCTTCGACCTCTATGTTCGAAGGGTGATTAGAACTCGGTACCCGCCTACCGTCCGGTTTGGATGCTGCGAGTGAGGGCAATCGGGTTGTAAGAGACGAACTCACCGTGTCCCCAAGGGCGGATCGGTCGATCTCCGCAGGTTACGAATACACACTATAGGTGGGTCGCACAATTGTGGTCAACAGAAGAATGTTGACTACATGCTCCATAAGGCGCGGCGTAACCGGAGGACTCGAACACCGCAGATTGCTTTCGGGATTGTCCTTCGGCAGCTACGAGAGAGGGCAGGTCATTCTCAAGATTCCTTCGCGCACGCCACTGGGTACCACCGCAACTATATTGGCCAGTTGGAGAGAGGCGAGAAGAGTCCCTCCCTGAGCGCTCTCTTCAACTTGTCGCAAGCTCTCGATCGCGTCCCTTCGCAATTGTTGCCTCTTGTAGAGAAACAACTGGGGCTGGCGAAGTAGTCAGATGTGACTCCCCAACGGCACAAGCACGCCAGGAAGACAGGACCACTACTCTCTTGTCCTATTAAGGTTGGCCCGACCGACACATTCCTGGCACACAATGTTTGATGGCATCCCATATCCAGGACCAAGACGCAGGTCCGACAGTCAGCCATCCTGCCGATAAACTATAGCTCCCGGCTCCCTCCCGTGGACTCGAACCACGATTTCCGCGTTCAGAGCGCAGCGTCCTTCCATTCGAGAACTCATTTCCACCAGCGGTCGGGCTCCTATAAACCGAATCGCTTCATTTCCTCTTTTAGTTGCTGTGCACGTTTGGGCGCGTTACGTCTTTCCCGAATGCTTTTCTTGTGATCGTCTATCTTGCGCTTTACCTCAGCTACGGAAGTCACCCATGGCCCCGGGATATAGGCCAGGACGTCTCCCAGGTGTTCATTGAACAGAGGCATCTCACGCGTATGTTGAACGGTCCTCTTCATTTCGAATTGGAATACGCAGTCGTCGTCAATTTTCAACGTGAGGGTGACCGGAGTGGTTTCGATCTCGTCTTCCCAGTTGCGCGATCCCCACGAGTCCGTTTCTCTCTTTCCTTCCTTGTAAACAATTTCATATTTCGCACTGTCACAAAGGAATTTGAAGTGATTGTTTTCGGCGGAGAAAGAATCCTTGATTTCGGGCAGAATCATCTCCGGGTCTTTGGCCAGATATTCCGGATATTGGGAAACACCGTAGTAGTACAGCTCCCAAAGAAGTTCCCGCAACTTCAAGTCTCTCGCGTGTTTCTTCCGTTCAGCTATTTCTTTTTTGATCTCTGCATCAGTCATGTCTCACCTGCGAGGTAAGCTGCAGCCCATTATAGGGGTGGCAGTGCAGGGGATTGAACGCGCGGTGTCTGGGTCGCGACCAATTCCGGCTCACACTTTTAAGCCGGTTTTACTGGAGTTCAAATTTCAGCCACGGGCGTCGAGTCGACTTTACGCGAGTTTTTCGCATGTACAAGCTGACCACGACTCACAGCCACTCAGGCCCCGCCGCTTTTACGCGGGCGACGCGCCAACCATGGTTCTTGAGCTCCGATACGTCACCATTCAACAGACAATCTTCCCGCATAGCCAAGCAAACCAGATGGCTCGGGCGCGTCATAGCGACGTAGTGTTGTCGCAGCCGCGAAAGGAGGGTGTCATTTTCTGAGCCGCCGCCGGACATTTTCCCGATCAGCCACGGTTTGAGGGCCTCTAGATGGTGTTTGCGATAGTAGGTGTCGAGAACCATGGTCGCGGTATGCGTTTCGCCCTTGACTGAATGGATCGAGCCGACGTGCACCTCGACCTTCGTGCTCTCGAGAGGATAACGGAATACGTTGTCGCGCCGAACCGGTGACGAGGACTGGGGGCGGTCGGCTGTTTCCGGTTGACAGGAGAGGAAGGCCGTAGCCTCGGCAGTATCCTGCGTAGTGCCTGAAAGGGTGTTGGCGACTGCCTTGATCCGTGGCGCCCATTCCTCGTTCCAGTTGGCTGGAACGGTACTACCGAACTTGGCGGCCGTAAGGGCGCAAACAGTCTCGATGTAATCTCTGTCTGTCTCTGGATGACCGGCGAGCAGTTCCCGTACATAGCGGTGTCTGCGCTTCCGCAAGGAGAATCCGGCATTAGGATTCAGGATGACGGCGAGCCGCAGAATGCCGTCCGCGATCTTCTCGACGACGTGATGGACCTCGCCGGAGGAATGCGTGAGCGCCCGGCCCGACGCGAGATATTGAAGGAAGGTCCTTGGGCGCGGATCCAACGCAGCCAACTCGTGATCGTATTCGGCCCAGTAGTGGGCCACATAGCGCGGAACCTTGTCGTCCGCTCCGGGACGGTGGGTGGCACCAACGGCAGTGAACGTGCCGTCCCGCAGCTCGTACTCCGAGAAGAGCTCAAGGAGATAAGCAGCATAAGACGACATGACGTGGCCGATTGTCTGGTCGTCAAAAAGAAAGACGGCGTGCATGTTGTCAGCCTTTGTCGTTATCTCGTCACGCCACGACGGTCCCAGCCCGACAAGTCCTTGCGGAGTGACGGCTAACGGGTCGGCGAGCTTGGCAATCTGCTGTCCGAAGCGGTGGCTGTTTGGAATGGTGCGTTTCAGGTTCGGATCGGGAAACGGATCGGTCGAAGCGCCTTCCGTCTGGCTGGAATACTGGTAGATCGCCTGATTTGAGTCGCCGAAGCGCTGCCGGACTACTGGGTTTCCGCCGTCCGTGAAGAGACGAAAAAGAAGAGCCGACTGCTGCTCGCTCGTGTCCTGCACTTCGTCGATAAACAAAAGTGGGAAGCGCTCGCGCAGCGCCTCGCGCATCCGAGGCTTGCGGTCGAGCAGTTCACCTGCCCACAAGAACATCTCACCATGGCAGAAGTACCCTTCCTCGCAGGATTCACGGCAGGCTCGTTGGATTGCTTGATAGGTCGGTGTGTCGGTACCCAGAATTCCACCCTTGCCCCAGGGGATGTGAACAGAAAAGTCTATGGCGGAAATGCGTAGCACCTGCGCATCACGGCCATTGCTCTCAAGCGCCATACGTGTTTGCCGCGGCAGTTTGTACCACCGCCTTTGCAGACAAACATCGTCATCAACAATCTGGATGGCATAAGGCTTCGACCGGAGCCACGGGAGGGCGAGGAATTCATTCACGAATCCGTGGATCGTGCCGACAAAATGAGGATAGGACAGAAGCCGCTTCCCTTCGGAGGTGCTGCCGAGCCTGGTTTCGATCTCGCGGCGTGCGACATTGGTATGCGATAACACGCAGATTCCACGACGGCGTTCCGTCCAGTGGCGAGCTAGGACGGCTAGTTTTGCGACGAGCAGCGTTGTTTTTCCGCTGCCAGGACAGGCCTCTACGTCAAGAGCGCCAGAATATCTGATGACGCCTAACCGGGGATCGTCGCCGTTCATGCCCGAAAACGCAGTGGGCGGAAGTCTGAGGAGGCGGCAGACCCATTCGATGTCCTCGTCACCTATTTCCGACAGATGAAGAGGATGGCTGTTCATGCCACTGTCATCGCTGCGGAGACCTCTTTCGTCGTCGTCCCCTGTTCTGGAGGAAGCGTTACGTGCTCGATAGCGGCAACGATGTAGGGCGGTAGTATGGTCCGCAACTTTTCCGCTGTTATCAGTCCCCGCTTATTGCGGGATTGCAAGATGGAGGAGAGATAGTGCGCCGCAGTCGCCTTTGAAAGCCTCGAGTCGGAGAGAAAAGGCTTGTATATGTAGGTGGCGAACTCCTCTCCGTCTGGGTGATCGCGGGCGAGCTTGTTCACGTCCTGTAACGCATGCCGCATCACCGTATACGGTTTGACTTTGCCGGCAGCCATGCGCTCATCGGCTATCGCGAGCCGTGCGGCAATGAAGACTTCCCGCGGCAGACCCGCGCGCGCAAGGTCGTATTCGAGTGTCCACTCATCGGCAATAAATGTCTCGACCTTCTGTCCAGACGCCTTGGCGCGTATCTCATCGCGCCTGGTACTGAGTTGTTCGGGCGTGTAGTCCTTTTTGGCTCTCCAGCCTCGGTCACTCTGGTCCGGCCATGCTTCTCCCGGCTTAACACGGCCTGTGATTTCGGGAGCGCAGTCCGGCATCACATCGAGGTCCGTAACACACGCGATCGGAACCGGAATGACACCGTCGCTTGCGGAGTCCTTGCGCTGATAGATGCGCGCAAACCGCCGGAGGCCGATACCGCCAACATTGACAATGGACACTCCGTTTACGGTGAAGTCGCGTTGCAGTAACCGGGCCAGCGTCGGAAAAAGAATGTTCTCGGCATCGCCCTCCACGATCATAAGGCCGCGCACAAAGAACAGGTTGGCTTTCGTGACGTCTAGGAAGCGGCTGAGAAATCCATAATCCGATGGGTCCAACTCTGTGCTGCCCGAGCAGAGAGGGAACGCTTTGCCGCCGCTCAGGAGAACGAGGTTGTCCAATTGGATGGCGGAGGCGAGGTTCGGGCTGTGTGTCGTTACGATGATCTGGATCTTTTGACCGTCTGTGCGGGCTTCTTTCGCCTTCCGCTGTAGGAACTGCATGAGGCGAAGCTGCCGCTGCGGATGCAGGTGCGCTTCTGGCTCCTCGACGAGCAGCAACGGAAAACCCTCTGCTTCGGAGCCGAGAAGGAGTAGTTCGCACGCCATGAACAGAAGGTTGTTCGAACCGAGGCCGCGATTTGCGGCGGCGGCGTTGTCGCCGTCCCGCAGTTCAAGCTCCAGTTTTTCGAGCAACTGACGCAGGCGAACGTTCGGGTCGCCCTTCGATCCGCTGACCGATATGTAACCTTCCAACGTATTGCCGAGAAACGACAGCTCCTTCAAGAATTCGTAGTTCAGGCGCTCGCGTGCATTTTTGATGGCCATGTGATCGCCCAGGAGCGCGTTGGCGTAGTCGCCGATTCCCAACAAGCTAAGCGTCGAGGGGTCGGTGGGCGGGTTAGCCCGGTCGTAATCGGTACCCTGTTCCTTGATCTCCTTCGTGTGCTGAAGGATTTGCGACAGGCGTGAGCCTCGACCCGCTGTCAGGGCGCGTTCGGCGTCCCGAAGCGGGCGCAGGTAGGTCGCGCAAAGGAGCACTTTGGATTCCGGGTCGAACGGCGGCCCGTCGGCGCTGAGGCCCGATCTGGTTTCAACGGTCATGAACCGCCTGTTCCCCTTGGACCCGCTGACGGCCCGCCAGTTGATATACAGAACGGGAATTGTAGTGCCGTTCTTCTGTTCGTATGTGAGGTACTCGGTGAATGTGGCGATGTCGGACAGGCTCAGATCTGCGAATTTACAGCGAACCCTGATCTCGGTTTTTCGGGGGGCACCATTTGACGGTTGGTGAAAGTCGAACTCCTCGACGCGTATAAATTCCTGATCGCGGGTACTCAGTGTGAAACGGATGGCGTCCATGATTGCAGTCTTGCCCGTGTCGTTTTCGCCGACCAGTGCTGTGAGACCGGGCTTGAGGGAAAGGGCGAGCGCGTCCTGTCCTTCCCCGAACATTCTAAAATTCTCTATACGTAACTCGGCAAGAAACATGATTACTCTTCGCACCAGTCCGAAAGTAGGTCCGTATAACGTTCAATTACAATCATAATCCTCTGGTCGGTAGCGCTGATGACGCTCAGCGTGGTCGTGATTGCATCCCTGCGACCGCTGCCATGCCTTCTACCGCGGCATCCGTCGAGCAGCAGCAAAAAGAAGAGGCAGTATTCTCTATGCGATTACTACTCCCAAGTCGGCATAGCGTCGGGTTCCTGTACAACATTGGATTATCACAGAAAATGCAGAGACATTTGAGCGCCTTCAACCTGGTTGCGTCAAGTCATGGCGCGGCGCAAATAGCGGAACAAAAAGAGGAGCGTTGCAATACTTACGCTTAGTTCTTAGTTCGACACTTCAGCGACTGATTGCTGGTGGTATCAGCCCGAGCGGACGAACGCGGGATAGGTGAATTGTATAAAAACAACATCGATTGGCTGTTAAGATGCGAGGTCGAGCTGCGTCCATGAGGCTCCACGCATTCAACAGGAGGATTCTGGCAGAGGAGTTGACCCGAGTTCGTCGCGCAGACGACCTCGAGCGTTACGCTGCCTCCCAGCGGCAAGCACGGATCGATCCCAATCCCCATCAGATCGATGCCGTTATTTTCGCCCTGCGGCGACTTCGGGATGGCGGTTGCATCCTCGCCGACGAAGTGGGACTCGGAAAAACCATCGAAGCCGGCCTGGTCATTGCGCAGAGCCGCGCCGAGGGCCTCCAGCGGGTTCTCCTAATCGTTCCAAAATCCCTGATCGGCCAATGGCAGAACGAGCTAGCCAACCTGTTCGCCATTCAAGCCCAAGCCGACCAGCGAAATTTTGTCGCACCTGGGGTATATCTGGTCGGCCGCGAATTCGCTGGCAGCGAGCGTGGGGCAGCGGCCCTCAGTGCCGCTCCGCCCTTCGATCTGGTGGTCATCGACGAAGCCCATGAGATCTTTGCCGGGCTCCATAAGCGCTACAGTCGCGACGGACTCTATGAAGAGACCTCCGACGAAGCCCTGATGGCGCATCGGGTGCGAGGGTTTCTGCGTTCCTCGCCCGTCCTGCTGCTGACTGCCACGCCGATGCAAAACTCGCTGGCCGAACTCTGGGGCCTGGTCCAGTATGTGGAACCCACGGGTACGCTGCTAGGCGACATTGCCACATTTCGGAAGGTCTTTTGCGACGAGGACGATCGCGTCCTTGTGCCCGGGCAAGAGCACGAGCTGCAACGCAGACTCGCGGTTGTGCTGCAACGCACGCTGCGCCGCCAGGCCCAGGAATTTCTGGATCGGCCCTTCACCCAGCGGCGGTGCCGACTGTACCAATACGACATGAGCGAGGACGAGCGATCACTCTACGATGACGTCACCGAATACCTCCTCCAGCCTTCGCTGTACGCATTTTCTGGCAGACAGCGGCGCTTATTGCTCATCGGCTTCCATCGACGCATGGCGTCGTCCATTCCTGCTCTTGCCGCCAGTCTAGAAAACGTCGCGGCGCGGCTTCGTCGCCTGTGCGGAAAAGCTGGCCATGACGATGCTGCCAAAGCGATGTATCGGGATCTGGAGGACGAAGACGAAATCGAAGACATTCTGGAAGAAGCGGCTTCGCCGGCTGACAATTCCGCTGTGCTCGCCGAACTTGCGCGCGTCGAAGGCTTTATTCGTCGCGCCAAATCGCTTCCCGACGATGCCAAAGCACGATCCTTCCAGGATGCCATTCGCGTGGTGCTGAATCCCGGAGCCAATGGTGGCGGTAGCGGTAAGGCCGTGGTTTTTACGGAGTCGATTACAACCCAGGAATACCTGCGGACTCTGCTACTCGGCATGGGCATCGGCGACGAAGAGGTCACGTTGTTTCGAGGCGTGAACGACCACGACCGCGCACATCAGGCTTACGCCCGGTGGCAACACGAGGAGGGACCCCGTTTCCCTCGCGGCTCAAAGCCAAGCCGCGAAGTGGCCGTCCGGCTCGCCCTGGTCCACGAATTCCGTACCCGTTCCCGGGTTCTGATCTGCACCGAGGCCGGAGCCAAGGGACTGAACCTGCAGTTCTGTAACACAGTGATCAACTATGACCTACCGTGGAATCCGCAGCGCATCGAACAGCGCATTGGTCGCTGCCACCGCTACAGCCAAGAACATGATGTCACCGTGGTGAATTTTATCGCCCGGGACAACGAAGCCCATCAACTCACCTTTGAAATTCTCAGCCAAAAGCTTGATCTGTTCGGGAAAGTTCTCGATGCATCCGATACCGTTCTGCACGAACCTCGGACCGATGCTCCCGAACTTGTGGTCTCGGCCTTGTCGGTTGAATTGGAAAGCGACCTCCGCAATATCTACAGCCGGTCGCGCACTCTCGACGAGGTAACCCGCGAGATCGCGGCCCTTCGCGACAAAATCACGGAGAAACGAGTCGTCTACGAACGCGAGTATCAGCGCACCTCACAGATTATCGAATCCCGCTTCGACGAGAAGGTGCGCAAAGTGTTCAAGAGTCTACGAGAGGAATTGCCGCACGGGCTGGCGGATTTGGATCGAGAAGTCGCCGCCTTGGTCGACGGTTATCTGACCGCGCGTTCGGTCAAGTATCTGCGCTCTGAAGAGGCCGGCCGGGCCGTTTTTGAGATCGGACCGGATGGAGCGTTGCCCGCCGAAATCGGCGAAGGGCGTCGCTTCGCGACCGGCGACGCCCGTGCTTTAAAGGATGCCGAAGCCCTGAACTTAGTGCATCCGCTGGTTCGGGCTGCGATCGCTGACGCCAGAACCTGGCGTGGCGGTTCCCTCATCTTCGAACTCCCGCCCAACCCACCCGCAGAGTTGACCACGCTCGTTGGAAGTACCGGCCACCTTCGAGTGGCGTTGGTTGGCTACGAGGGCTTTGAACCTGTCCAGAGGCTCGTCGCCGCAGCCGTGATTGACGGCAATCCGATCGATCCGATCGTCGCCAAAACCCTGATCCATCTCAGCGCGCGAGAAGGCTCCGGACGTGCGCTCGCGGACGATCCGGAATTGTTGAATGATGTCCTCGACGAAGCAGTTTTTGTCGATCAGCGGGAAATTGAGAAGAGCGAACAGCAGCACTTCGAGCAAGCCATCCGGCAGCTGGAGCGCTTCGTCGAGGACAAGATCCTCGTGCTGCGGCGGGAACTCTCCTCGACCAGGGAGAGACTTCGATCCGCAAAAGAGAGGCGCGATCAGGTCGTGGGCTCAACGGCACGACAGCGGATTGAAGCCGAGATCGAAGAGCTGGCGACCCGCGAAGAGAATCTGGAACATCGAATCGATGCCTTGGAATCCCGAGAAGATGAGGTTTACACAAAATGGAAGGACCACTACCACAAGCTTCGCTATCAGCCGCCAAACGTGGAGGTGCTGTTCGACGCAACGCTTCAGATCTCTCGAGCGAATCAGGGGACATCATGCTGAAGCTGTTGCACACCGCGGACTGGCATCTTGGACGCAGATTCCCGTCCTTTCCTGACGAAGCTCAGAAGAAGCTCTCGCGGGCTCGTATGGAGGTCGTCGCGAGCATCCTCGATGTGGCTCGTCGCAATTCCGTGCACGCCATTTTGTGTGCCGGAGACATCTTCGATGATCCTCAGCCCGCTCCTGATTTTTGGGAAGAATTGGCGCGAACCATTCGCGAACATGCTGTCGGCGAGGTTCCGATCTTCTTCCTCCCTGGAAACCATGATCCGCTGACGTCCGAATCCGTGTGGGCGCCCACCCACCCTTTTCGCACCCGTCTGCCGAAGTGGGTTCATGTTGTCGATCGGGACGACTTCAGCTACGAGATATCGAAGGATGCGATTCTCTACGCGCGCCCCTGTCGATCGAAAGCCGGCGAAACGGATTTGGCGATGGGGCTTCCGGCACGAGCAGCGGGCGACGAGCGCCTACGCATCGGATGCGTGCACGGCTGCACCTTTGATATCGAGGGATATCAGACCAATTTCCCGATCTCCCGAGACGCAGGCCACGAAAGAGGGTTCGACTACCTCGCTATCGGCGACACTCATTCCTTTCGCGACGTCGCCACAGGTTCATCGGTTCCTACGGTCTACCCCGGCGCTCCCGAACCGACCAGTTTCGACGAGCCCGGCGCGGGCAACGTCGCCCTCGTCGCTTTGTTTCGGCGAGGGCGTCGGCCTCGCGTGGATCCAGAGCCGGTGGGCTTTTGGCATTGGCTCGATCTGCATTGCCGTGACCTCAACGAACTCCGCAGAGTTCTGACCCTGACCGATCTCGACCGGCACGTTGTTCGATTGCACCTCGACATGGTCGTCTCGCTGTCCGAAGAGACAGAAGTGGAACGAATTGTGCGGGACCTGGAGGGCACGGACGCAACCCACGGTCGCGCTGGTGTTTTGCTGGTGGAGCGGACGAATCTGCGGCTGGAGATCGGCTCTGGCGATGCATTCCCCGAGGACATGCCCCCTGTACTCCGAGACACGGTGGCACGCCTCGATCAACTGATCGCCAGCGCTCCAAGTGAAGTGGAGAAGTCCAAGGCCATACGCGCGCAATCCCATCTCTTCAAGCTGCTCCAAAGTCAGCACGTTGCGAAGGGACGCGCGCTATGAAGCTGCATCGACTGCGTGTGACTAATTTCGCCGCGGTCCGAGAAGCCGACGTCGCCTTCGGCAAAGGTCTGAACGTCCTGTACGGCCCGAACGATCTCGGTAAGTCCACGCTAGTCGATGCTATCCGCTTGGTGTTATTGCTGCCCTATACCTCGACCTCCATCGAGCAGTACATCGCCTGGACTGGCAGTCGCGAACCCGTGGTGGAGCTAACGTTTGAGACCGAACAACACCGCATATGGCGTGTGCGCAAGGAATTTGGCAAAGGTGGTTCCGCGCTTCTGCAAGAGTCCAAGAACGGCCAGGATTTCGATGATGTTGAGCGCGCGAGAAAGGTCGATGGCAGGCTGCGCGAGATCTTGCGTTGGGGCATTCACGAGCCCGGGGGCACGGGAGGTGGCAAGGGCCTCCCCACCAGTTTTCTGGCCACCGCACTGTTGTCGACGCAGTCGGACGTTGCCGCCATACTTGGCGAGAGCTTGCAGAATGATCTCACGGCCAGCGGGAGAGAGTGGATCGCGGCAGCGTTGCAGGCGGTCGCGCAAGACCCTTTGTTCGTTTCCTTATTAAGAGATGTCCAAGCAAGGCGGGATGAGGCCTACACCGACAAGGGAACCAAGAAGGCTGCTAAGGGCAGCGTGTTCAAGGTCGCAGCTGATCGCGTAAGGGATACCAGGGAGGAGAAAGATCGGCTCCAGAAAGTGGTGGACGACTCCGAAGGGGCCGAGGCTCTCCTCCGGGAACTCTTCCAGAACCGGGATGAGAAGCGCGAAGCTCTGGCTACAGCAAGCAACCAGCTCACCTTGTTAGCGAAGCTAGCGACGCAGGCGGCAGACTGTTCAGCCGCAGCCGAACTGGTTCGTTGTGCCGATCTGGAGGTCGAACGCATTCTCTCGTTGTCGCGCGAGATCGAGGAAGGAGAATCGAGGGCCCGAGTTCTGCAATCCCAGGTGGAAGCGGCAAAAGGCTCGGTTGCGACCGCGCAGCAGACCCAGGCCGGCGCCGAGATCGCTCTCAAGGCGGCGGAAGAGGCCGCGCGCGAAAAAGCCGATCCCAACATCAATGAAACTGTCGTCCGTCAGGAGCTGGAACTGAAGGTAGCAACTGCAGATCGTACAGCAGCTGCGGCCCAACAGAGTCTTGACTCTGCTCACAACGCACAGCAACTGGTTAACGCTGCGGCAGAAGCCGAGCGAAAATTCCGCGAGCAGGACGAAGCGGCGGGTATCGCGCGAAAAACCGCAGGCGAAGTCGCGGAGCTGGAGAAAGCCGCGAACTCCGAGCTGCTTCGCTGTGACTTGCTCGAACGGGCTCTCGACGTGCGACTTGCAGAGAGGCAGGTTGTGGATGCACAAGCTGCCGTACAGAGAAAAGCAACCGTTGAACAACGCCTCGAAGCAGCTCTCAGCGAGCGGGCGAGGCTGATCGAGAAGCGCGCCGCCATGAAATTGCCTCCGCCCGGTGCGCTCGCGCCTATGCGGCGGCTAGCCCATGACCTGGCTGCCGCCCGCGGTGCTCTTGACGTTGGTCTCGCGGTAGCCATCGAACCGTTAAAGCCTCTAGATCTGCGCATCCGGCGGGACGGAACGTCGCTGGAAACAACCTCGGCTCAGCAAACGGTTGAACTAGAGGCCAACACAGAGCTCGAAATTGGAATCGCTGATGCTGCAAAGTTGCGGATTCGAGGTGGGCGCCCAGACGCGCGAGAACGCGTTCGCACGCTGGATCAGCAATGGGAGCAAGAAGTGGTGCCACATCTTGCAGCAGCGGAGGTTCCAGACCTTGACGGCCTCGATTCCAAAATTGCCGAGGGGGCAACGCTGGACGCGCAAGTAAAGGAAAAGAACAACGAATCTCAAGCGTTCGAGATGCAGCTCGCTCCTTTGGCCGAGGCTGCGAGAGAGCTACAAGATGCTACGCAACGCGCCGCCGCTTCTCGCACGGCACTCCGCGATGTTCCGCTTGGGCCGCTGCTTGCCGCGCTTGAACTCCTGGGCACAGACCCGGTGCAGGCTTTGCGCACTCGGCGGGTGGAGTTGTCGAAACACGTGGAGAGTGCTAGGGCGCGCGCCACTGAAAGTGTCAGACACTTCACGCTCGCCGAGGATCGAACGACCAACCTTCGGGCACTCTGGGAAGCAGCTACCTCGAAACGAGAGGAGGCTCTAGCGGGATTCTCCGACGGAGTGGAAGCAGCATTGTCGGCTTTTGAACAGAGGCTCGCCGAAGCGAATGCGGAAAAGCAAAATGCCAGTGCAGATCTGGAAGCGTTGGACGAGACCATCGCGTCCAGAAAGCGAATTATCGACGAGGCCGCGGGCAGTGCTCGCACTCTACTGGAGATTGCCAACAGCGGCGTCGAGACTGCACAGCAGAATTTGACGACTGCGATAACCAGGCATGCCGAACACACTGGCCGGCTCGCTGAATTGCGAAAACGGCGCGACACGGAAGACTTATCAGCGGCCGAATTGCGACTGCAGGAGGCGAAATCTCACCATGCTGCCTTGCCAATACCCGAACGCAACGTGAATCAAGATGAAGTGGATGCCGCAAAGAAGCTCGCACAAGGCGCCCGCTCCGATTATGAAGCAAACGAGGCAGAGATCCAGAGAGCACGGGGCCGACTGGATCAGGTCGGTGGAGCCGTCGCCCGGGAGCGACTGCGAGACGCCACCGAAGCGTTTGAGCTCGCCGAGCGTCAAGAAAAGGAAATTGAGTCTGACTACGAGGCGTGGAAACTGCTGCTGGAACAAATGAAGGCCGCTGATGCGGCGCAGGCAAGCAATCTTGGACAAGCTCTGGCGCCGGCCGTCGCGGGCTTGTTTCAAAGTCTAACGCGTCAACGCTACCAGTCCGTCCAACTTGGAGCGCAGCTGAACACCGAAGGTGTGGTAGTACACGGCGCGCCCCGCCCTCCAACCCTCCTGTCAGTTGGGACCAGGGAACAGTTGTCGACCCTGTATCGCCTCGCCCTGGCAGAGTACTTGCAAACCACCGTGGTGTTTGATGATCAACTGGTGCAGAGTGATGGTAACCGCATGGACTGGTTTCGGGGATTGCTAGCCGAGAAGGCCCGCATCTTTCAAATCATCGTCTTGACTTGCCGGCCTTCCGACTACTTGGGTACGGCCACACCCGAGTCGGACGTGTCCAATGCCAATGCGGATCAGGTCGACGGGTTCATCCGCGCTCTTGATCTCGAGAGAGTGGTTCAACGACTTTAAGGAACCAGTGAAAGGCAGTTCATGCATGTCGATTAGCGGGGTCGAAATTTCGACCTACGCATGCTATCCGCGAACTGATCGCCAACGCCTGGATGAAGAAATCTTCTCGACACGCAAGATGCCTACAGAAGAATCGCCGCTTGCGCCGGTGGCTCGGATTCGATGCGCAGGCTTGGTCCCAATCAGGCGTTTCACCGCTATAGGTCAAGTTCAATTCATCCTCAGTCCAACTGCTGAAATAAGGAAAGGCTTTTGCGCTCTAGCGCAGCCAACGCCCCGAAGGTACTTCGACTTCACAGGGAGGGTTTCAATACTGACTTTTCTGACGGTTGGCGTCGAGAAACCATTCGCTCACCCCTATCCGTAGAACCGATTCTTACGTCTACTCGGGTTGACCAACGTACAATCTTGGCGGAGGGCCCGATGAACGACATTAGACCTGATCTGTTGGTGCCGGAGTTCATACAGTGTCTGAGAGAGCGCGCAGAGCAAGACTTTAAGGGACACCTCCATCAGGCATTCATCGATTGGTACGTAGAAGCCGAATTTGGACAACTGAAGTGGCAATTCACGGATGGTCCACACGACGGTGGAATCGATGCTGTTGTCTGGCGAAAACCAGACGACAAGCCACCGGTCATCATTCTTCAGTCGAAGTTTTCCGAGAAGGTCGGAGCACAAAGACTTCAGAAGTCTGCGTACCGAGACTTTCAAAGAGTCGCCAATGCGTTTTACAGAGGAGGTGAGGCATTCGATGAGTTCTTAGAAGGCGTGGCTCCCGAAATTAGAAAGGTCTATTTGAAAGCCCTCAAGCACGTTGACGGCAATTGGCTGAGGGACAAAAAAGCGTTCCGGCTCATCACGACCTCAAAGGGTGTCTCAGCGTTCGAGTTCAACCTTATCCCCACTGAGAACTTTGTTTACGAAGCAGACATTCTGAAGTTGTACCGACAATTCCGCCGAGTGTGGGCTCCGAAGGCACAAGAACTGATTTTGACAGTTCACGATAAGCTTTCTTACGGCGATCCAAAGCGCGGCGTGACGTCCTATTTGTTCAATGCACGAGTGTCGGACTTTAAAAAGTATCTCGAGCACAATGATGTGGGGAGACTCGTAGCCAGAAACATTCGATACCATTTGGCTGGTCCAGTTGGAGCAGGTATCCGTCGAACTTACGAGAACGCGCCACACGACTTCTGGTATCGGCACAACGGAATAACCATCGTCTGTGACGACTTCTCGGAAAGGAATCGGAAGGCTACGCTGACAAACCCGAGCGTGATAAATGGCGCGCAAACCCTCTACGCTATAGATCGCTCCCGCGTCGAGAACTCTCCGGCGTTGGTAGGCACACGTGTGATTGTCCGTGGAATGGACACGGACCAGCCTTCTGAAGACGACGAATGGCTACAAAAAATTATTCGCGGTGTGAACACACAGAACCGCGTACATAATTCTGATTTTCGGTCGAACGAACCGGAACAGGTTCTGCTTCAATCCAAGTTTCGCGAAACGGGCGTGTTCTACGAGCGCAAGAGGGGCGAATGGAGAGAATTTAGGACGGAGCCCAAATATAAGGGCTTCAGAAGACTTTCACTTCCTCGTCTCGGGCAGATTCTGATGGTCGTATCCGAAGATAACGGCGATGGTGTAATTGCAGCCAAGAGGGGCGTAGATAGCATTTTTGATGATCGACATTACGGCGAGATCTTTCCTGCTCGCGCCAAAATCGCTCACAGGTTCCGAAAGATGTACGAGGCTTATCGCCTCTTTGAGCTGCTGAGCAATCTTGGATATCCAACCGCCCAGATCTACCGGCGCCAACGTCACGGTTTCTTGAATGCCCTATGGATTTTGCATCGTGGCATGCTATCGAATGACACAGGAAACAAAGGTATTGAAACCGCAAGATTGAGGCGCGCCTTCGATGCACTTGAAAAGAAGAGGCGTACTGGGACGGTCATTCGCCGGGTAACCAAGGAGGTGTGGCGCGCGTGGCGCATAGGCCGAAAGAAAGACCCTGAGCTCTACACTCCGAACAATTTTTTCAAGTCTAAATACGGAAATCAACGAATATTGGCACTTGCGTTTCCCAAAGTTCGCAATGATTTGAAATCGCTAGGTCGCGATGTGCTTAGAGGCGCCTAGCTCGCGTCCTGTCTGAAGGTGTGTTGCACCATTGCACCACGGCTATTACTATCCGCTCTGCCGCTCGGGTACTGCCGAGCGTTACGCTCGTCGTCGCGAGTGGACTGTAGCCGAGTTTGGATCGAATTTCGCGATACTGCAGGTGTTAAGCTAAGTGGTTCGTTCTTCGCCAGATGAAAGCATCTTCGGGAGAGATGCCTTAGCAATGCCCGTGCACCAAGATTCAAGTGAAGTGAACAATCGATTCTTTGATAGACCCATTCTCAATTCTCCCTATGAGTATCCTGGGCGCCACTGGGAGCTTGATAGCGAAGGACAGCCGACGCAAAGAATCATCGAAATGCGTCGGCGCGCCGAATTCATTACACCGATACCCAAGGCGAAGAAACAGAAGGCGAATCAAACGGCGTTGGTGTTCAACGAGGGTAAGGGACTCTCGAACGAAAAACAGCAGTACGACCCAACCTCTATCATCAACGAACTTCGATATCAGGTTGACCAGTGGCGGAAGCTGACCAGTCCCAACGATTGGCTCGTTACACCTGAAACGGCGAGTCTCCTCCAGCATTGGCGGCACTTTCAGTTCAACGACGTGCGTCCATTTTTTTGTCAGGTTGAGGCGGTCGAAACTCTGATATGGCTAACCGAGGTAGCCCCAAAGATTGGTAAATCCGGCAAACGATTCCTGGACCACATTGGAAATGCGAATCGCGATGCCAACCCTGAGCTTTTGCGCATCGCGTTGAAGCTGGCAACAGGCACGGGCAAAACGATAGTGATGGCGATGATTATCGCCTGGCAGACGATCAACTCCGTCCGGCGCCCTGGCAGTAGCAATTTCACCCGCGGTTTTCTCGTTGTTACTCCCGGCCTGACTATTCGCGACAGACTGCGGGTTCTTCAGCCCCACGACCCAGACAGCTATTATCAGGAACGAGAACTTGTTCCAACGGACATGCTGGCCGACCTCAAACGGGCCAAGATCGTAATCACTAATTTCCATGCTTTCAAACTTCATGATCGTCTGGAACTGTCGAAAGGCGGTCGTTCTCTTCTGCAGGGGAGAGGTGAAGAACTAGAAACCCTCGAAACTGAAGGGCAGATGATCCAACGGGTCATGCCCGATCTGATGGGACTCAAGAACATCCTTGTCCTCAACGACGAAGCTCACCACTGTTACCGCGAAAAGCCAGGACAGGCTGACACAAACGATCTGAAGGGCGAAGAAAAGCAAGAAGCCGAGAAAAATAAGGAAGCCGCAAGAATCTGGATTTCTGGCTTGGAGGCTGTGAAACGCAAGCTTGGAAGCGAGAAGGTAGTCGATCTTTCAGCAACACCATTTTTTCTGAGCGGATCGGGCTATGCCGAAGGCACGTTATTCCCATGGACCGTCAACGATTTTTCGCTCATGGACGCAATTGAATGCGGCATCGTCAAACTCCCCCGCGTGCCTGTAGCCGATAACATCCCCGGCGAACAAGCTCCGGTGTTCCGCAATCTCTGGGAACACATTCGCAACGACATGCCCAAGAAAGGTCGTGGCAAATCCGGAACTCTCGATCCCCTTAGTCTTCCGGTTACATTGTTGACCGCCCTGGAGGCGCTCTACGGCCACTACGCCAAAACATTCGAGCTGTGGAAGAGCCGCAAGATCGCAGTTCCTCCGTGCTTCATTGTCGTCTGCAATAACACCTCAACCTCGAAGCTGGTTTACGACTACATCTCCGGGTTCGTCCGCGAGAACGAAGATGGCACGGAGACGCCAGTACCTGGACGTCTGGAGCTTTTCCGAAATACGGACGAATACGGAAATCCGTTTGCCAAGCCGAATACTCTCTTGATCGATAGCGAGCAACTGGAGTCGGGCGAGGCGCTCGATGACAAGTTCCGAGCGATGGCTGCGGACGAAATCGACAGATTCCGGCGAGAGATCATTGAGCGAACCGGAGATCGTCAGCAGGCTGAAAACATCACGGATCAGGACTTGCTTCGGGAGGTAATGAACACAGTCGGCAAAGAAGGCCGACTCGGCGAGCAGATTCGGTGTGTGGTTTCTGTTTCGATGCTTACCGAAGGCTGGGATGCCAACACCGTGACGCACGTTCTGGGTGTTCGCGCTTTTGGGACCCAACTTCTCTGCGAACAGGTAATCGGAAGAGCGTTGCGGCGACAATCATATGAGTTGATCGAAGAAGGAGACGACAAAGGCCTCTTCAATGTGGAGTACGCAGACGTCCTAGGCATTCCCTTCGACTTCACGGCCAAGCCAGTCATTGCACCTCCGCAACCACCACGCGACACCATTCAGGTCAAAGCAGTTCGTCCGGATCGCGATCACCTCGAAATCAGGTTTCCCAGAGTGGCTGGATACAGGGTTGAGCTGCCAGAAGAACGGCTCAAGGCAGAGTTTAATGAGGACTCCGTACTCGAACTGACTCCCGAGCTCGTCGGCCCTTCGAAAACGAGAAATTCAGGGATCATCGGTGAAGCTGTGGATCTCGATCTGGAACATCTGGAAGACATGCGCCGATCCACACTATTGTTTCATCTCGCGAAGCGCCTCCTGTATACCAAATGGCGTGATCCCGGCGAGGAACCAAAGCTTCATCTTTTCGGACAGTTGAAACGCATTACAAAGGACTGGCTCGATACATGTCTCGTCTGCAAGGGTGGAACATACCCGGCGCAACTCATGTATCAGGAACTGGCTGACATTGCGTGCGAGCGGATCACTGCCGCCATTACCCGCAGCGCTTCCGGCAAGTCGCCCATCAAGATCATTCCAGATCCGTACAATCCAATTGGTTCTACGAACCACGTGAAGTTCAACACATCCCGTACCGACCGTTGGAAAACAGATGCGCGGCGCTGTCACATCAACTGGGTCATTCTGGATAGCGATTGGGAAGGAGAATTCTGCCGGGTGGCGGAATCACATCCTCGGGTACGGGCGTACGTGAAGAATCACAACCTAGGTTTCGAAGCACCGTACCGGTTTGGATCAGAGAATCGAAGGTACCGGCCGGATTTCATCGTGCTCGTTGAAGATGGCCGTGGCGAAAACGACCTCTTGCGCCTGGTCGTCGAAATCAAGGGCTACCGTCGCGAAGATGCCAAGGAAAAAAAGACAACCATGGACACCTACTGGATTCCAGGTGTGAACAATAGTGGCAAGCACGGTCGCTGGGCATTCGCTGAATTCCGGGAGGTCTACCAGATCGAGTCGGACTTCAAAGCAAAGGTCGAAGGCGAATTCAACTCGATGATTGAATCGATGATTGGATCGCCTGTGGCGTAAGGGATTGCATGGCAAAAAACGGTTCCAAGCAAAAGGAAAAGAAGAAAGTTGCAACTCTGACGCACGATAAGGCGAAGCGTAGGAACATTCCTACAGCTGAGTTTCAGTCGGTTATGCGCGTTGAGGAGCAGAGCCCGATCCGCGTGGCGTACGATCGTCGAAATCGCGACCTCGACCCGCAGTTGGTTTGGCGCGGAAAAGACGAGCAGGACTGGTCTGATCTGGTCGTGCATGCGCCTCCTCTCTACATACAGGAAAAGGTTCAGCCTAAAGTTCTGATTGACGACCTACAGCGTCGGACAGAAGCCAGTTCTTCGGCCGGCGATTCTCAATTCGATCTGTTTGCGGACTTCAATGGCCTGCCCAGTGAGGCGGCGAAAACGGAGTTCTATCAGCACGATGCCCACTGGAGCAATCGAATGATTCTCGGTGACAGTCTCCAGGTGATGGCATCGCTCGCGGAGCGGGAGGGCCTTCGAGGGCAGGTGCAGTGTATCTACATCGACCCACCGTACGGGATCAAGTTCAACTCCAATTTTCAATGGTCAACGACGAGCCGAGATGTAAAGGATGGTGACATTGAACAGATAACTCGCGAGCCCGAACAGGTGAAGGCCTTCCGGGACACTTGGCGCGATGGTGTTCATTCTTACTTGACGTACCTGCGCGACCGGTTGACTGTCGCGCGCGACTTGCTCAGTGATTCAGGTTCCGTTTTCGTGCAGATTGGTGACGAGAATGTCCATCGCGTACGTGCTCTCCTTGACGAGGTGTTTCGGGCAGAAAATTTCGTTTCGCAGCTCATCTTCGAGAAGACGAGCAGCACGTCGACCGAGGAAATGGCGTCTATTAACGACCATATTCTGTGGTTTGCCAAGAATCGTCCATCCTTGAAATTCCGGCCAGTCTACCGCTGGAAGATTCTGGGGGAGCCCGGTACGACCCAATATGTCTGGTTGGACGAAGACCCCGGTTTCGATCGGAGGCTGAAAGCCGAAGAGATTGCAAACTCAGCCAAACTGGATCGAAGTAGGGTATTCGCTTGTGACAACCTGACTAGCCAGCGACCAGCGCAGGGCAGCGACGTCACATCTTTTGACTACGCAGGGACAGCTTTTTCTCCGGGCAAAGGGACGTTCAAAACCGATAAACACGGGCTGCTCCATCTTGCAAAAGCGGGACGACTTCGGCCTATTGGAAAGTCTTTGATGTATCGACGTTATCTCACGGACTTTCCTGTTGTTCCGATTGCGAACTACTGGAATGACGTAAAGATGACGGGATTTTCAGAACCAAAAACCTATGTTGTTCAAACCGGCCAAAGAGTCATTGAACGTTGTATCTTGATGGCGACGGACCCCGGTGATCTTGTGCTTGATCCCACGTGTGGCTCTGGCACAACAGCTTACGTTTCTGAGCAATGGGGACGACGCTGGATAACAATCGACACGTCTCGCGTGGCGCTCGCTCTTGCTCGTGCCCGCATCATGGGTGCCCGCTATCCTTACTACCTACTAACCGACAGCCGCGAAGGTCAGCTGAAGGAAGCGGAAATCGCACGGACGGCTCCATCCGAAGCTCCGACTCACGGCAATATTCGACAAGGATTCGTCTACGAGCGGGTCACTCACATAACTCTCAAGTCCATCGCCAACAATGCCGAGATCGATGTGATTTGGGATGACCATCAGAAGCTCCTTGATCCTCTTCGACAGAAGCTGAATGCGGTTCTGAAGGAGAAGTGGGAGGAGTGGGACATCCCTCGCGATGCACCAGACAAGTGGAACTCGCAGGCAAAGGAAATACATGCAGAGTGGTGGAAAGGCCGCATAGCTCGTCAGAAGGCCATTGACGCCTCGATAGTTGCCAAGGCGGAGTTCGAGCACCTTTATGACAAGCCTTACGAGGACAACAAGAAAGTTCGAGTTGCGGGACCTTTCACTGTCGAGAGCCTCTCGCCACATCGAGTCATCATCGTGGACGAAAACGGGGACTGGATTGACGGCCAGCCACAATCAAAGACCGGGCGCAGAGATGAGGCTGACTTCGTGCAGATGATTTTGGAAAACCTCAAGAACGCAGGCGTCCAACAAGCACATAAAGAAGACAAGATTTCTTTCTCATCCATTGCGCCCTGGCCGGGGTATTTCGTGTGCGCCGAGGGCAAGTACGTCGAAGGAACGGGCAAAGGCGCGGAGAAGCGAGCCGCCATCTTTGTCGGTCCCGAGTTTGGCACTGTCGCGCGGCCTGATCTAGTGGCTGCGGCCCGTGAAGCAGGGGATGCAGGATTCGACGTACTGATCACTTGCGCATTCAACTACGATGCGCATTCCTCAGAATTCAATAAGCTGGGACGGATTCCGGTTCTGAAAGCCCGCATGAACGCCGACCTGCACATGTCCGATGAACTCAAGAACACAGGCAAGGGCAATCTCTTCGTCATCTTCGGGGAGCCGGACATCGACATCATCAACCTGAAGAAAGGTGAAGTCCAGGTTAAGGTGAAGGGGATAGATGTATTTCATCCAAATACAGGCGAAGTACGCAGCGACGGTGCCGAAGGTATTGCCTGCTGGTTCATCGACACCGATTACAACGAAGAAAGCTTCTTCGTGCGCCACGCATACTTCCTAGGGGCGAATGATCCTTACAAAGCGCTAAAGACGAGCCTGAAGGCAGAAATTAATGAAGAGGCTTGGTCAACGCTTCACAGCGACACCTCCCGCCCGTTCACCAAGCCGACATCAGGACGAATCGCGGTGAAGGTGATCAATCACCTTGGCGACGAAGTTATGAAAGTGTTTCGAGTGTGAGCATTCCCGACACCAGGATCGACGATTTCCTGAAAGCAATCAGGGCAGAAGGACGATCGAGTCCGGAAGGGACATACTGGCGCGAGTTCTATGAGTTCCTGCAAGCCAGAGCTAAGCCGGGCCAGACACCGCCCAAATCGCCATTGATTCTTGCTGCCTCAGGCGAGTCGAACCGCACCAAGCATGATCGCTTGCGAGTCCAGCTCGACTGGGCCAGCGAAGCAGGTTGTTTGCAGGAAGCCATCGGGTATTTACAAGGGATTCCGGTTGATCACTGGAACTCTGGAAATCGTGAATGCTGGGATAAAGACAGCTATTGATGTAGGTGATCTGGAATGGAATTCCGCATCGCGGACACATTTACTGACAGCCTGGCGCGCCTTACGAATGAAGAGCAGAAGGCTGTTAAGATGGCTGCCTTCGATCTGCAATTGAATCCCGCTCATCCCAGTCTCCAATTCCACAAGCTTGCGAAATCGAAAGACCCGAATTTCTGGTCCATCCGAGTCGGCCGCGACGTGCGGCTGGTCGTTCACAAAACCGGGACGAGCCTCTTGTTGTGCTATGTCGATCACCACGACGAAGCCTACAAGTGGGCCGAGCGGCGAAAACTGGAAACTCACCCGAAAACCGGTGCAGCGCAGCTGGTCGAGATTCGGGAACGCGTTCAAGAGATCCCAATTCCGAAGTATGTGGAAACCGCGCCGAAAGAGATCGCGAAACCCTCCTTGTTCTCTTCGCTCTCAGACGACCAGTTACTTGGTTTTGGTGTTCCTCCCGAGTGGTTACACGATGTGCGGAGTGCCAATGAGGACTCGGTACTCGACTTGGCCGGACATCTGCCTGCCGAGGCAGCAGAGGCGTTGCTCAACGTTGCGGTTGGCGGACCGCCAGAGAGCCCTGTGTTCGCGCCAAAGCCTGAGCCTCCCACGGTCCTGTACCAAATGGCCGAACCGGAACCCGAATCGGGGCCCTCCAAGGATGAATTCGAGCACCCAGACGCGGCGCGACGCTTTCGTACCATCACGAGCCAGGAAGAGCTTGAGCGAGCCCTTGACTCCCCGTGGGAGAAATGGACTACTTTTCTACATCCGACTCAACGCCAACTGGTGGAACGGAAATACAACGGTCCGGCTCGTGTCTCGGGATCCGCGGGTACAGGAAAGACGATCGTTGCTCTCCACCGGGCTGTGCATTTGGCACGAAGCAACCGCGAATCGCGCGTGCTTCTCACAACTTTTTCCGAACCTTTAGCCAATGCATTACGGTCGAAGCTTCGGCTTCTGATTAGCAATGAGCCACGCCTTGGCGAGCGCATCGAAGTGCATGCCATGAACGCCATTGGCAGACGACTTCACGACGCCAATATCAGTAAAGCCAAAATTGCTTCGACTGACATGATTCGCGAACTCCTGCGAGATGCGGGTCAATCGAACAAAGACAATCGGTTTTCGCTTCATTTCCTTGAGACCGAGTGGGAGCAAGTCGTGGACGGATGGCAACTGGATACTTGGGAAGCCTATCGCGATGTTGCACGGCTGGGTCGGAAAACGCGGCTGAGAGAACCGCAGCGTGTCCTGTTGTGGTCGATATTCGAGGACGTGAGGTCCAGGCTGAGATCGAAGGATCTCGTGACACACTCTGGGATGTTTAACCGTCTCGCTTCGTTCTACGAACGGGGAGCGCCATCACCATTTGATTTCGTCGTTATAGACGAAGCTCAAGATGTGAGCATCGCCCAACTTCGATTTCTGGCTGCACTTGCTGCCAAACGGTCGGACAAACTCTTCTTTGCCGGAGACTTGGGACAAAGAATTTTCCAGCAACCCTTCTCATGGAAAGCACTTGGTGTTGACGTTCGCGGTCGCTCGACAACCCTGCGAATCAACTACCGAACATCGCATCAGATAAGAACGAACGCCGATAGACTCCTGGGTCCACAAATGTCAGATGTGGACGGCAATCTTGAAGAACGCAAGGGGACAGTGTCGCTCTTCAATGGACCTTCTCCCACAATCGAGACGCTCCCTGATCTGGAAACGGAAACGAAATCAGTAGGGGCGTGGCTCAAGGCACGTGCCAAAGAAGGCCTAGAACCGCACGAAATCGCCATCTTCGTTCGCTCTTCGGCCCAATTAGATCGAGCGCGAGCAGCGGCAAGTTGTGCAAACCTGCCTTTCAAGGTGCTCGATGATAACGTCGAACCTTCAGCCGGAAGTGCTTCCATATGCACCATGCATCTCGCGAAAGGACTTGAGTTTCGGGCGGTCGCGGTCATGGCCTGTGACGACGAGGTCATACCGTCACAGGAAAGAATCGAGACAGTGGCCGATGATGCTGACTTGGAGGACGTATACAACACAGAGCGGCATCTTCTGTACGTTGCATGTACCCGAGCCCGCGATCATTTGCTGGTTAGCAGTGTTGCTCCGGCCTCAGAGTTCTTGGACGATCTGCGTGGTAAGAAGGATTAACTACAAGTGACGTTCGATCCGGATCGCATCGTCGATAGAATTCTTGAGATCTTTGTCGGAGAAGGCAACAATTGGCTGACATTCCGACAGCTTGCGCACCGCATTACCGGAGATCCCTCAAAAGAGTACGTGATCGCAGGAGTTGTGCATCAATATGACAAAGTATTCGCCACCCATAATGATCGTTCCTGCAAGATTCGCGCAGAGTTCATCGAAGGAGCTGCCAAAGTTGAACCTCCAGCCAAAGCGTCTCCCGAGCCGCTTTACATTGAGGCAGCTCGCGCCGTCCGCGATTACGCACGGCAATTGCGTTCCCTCCACATCAAGATAATTGGAACTGATCAAGGAAAACGAGTCCTTGATCGCTTTCTACACGCTTTGCAAGTCGAGCTGGTGGACGACGACATCAGGTTTTCTGATGACACTCCCGTGGAACTTGTGTCCGCCCACGGAAGTAAAAACCCTGGCCATATTGCTGGCGCGAGCAGAGACGAAGCGTTGCTCTACGTGGCGTTCGAGTTTGAGGTTTTGCCAGTTGATATGCCGGGCTGGCTAGAAGTAAGTAGGTCGCAAGCCTTCCTCAATCTTGCGGAATATTTGGGATCGCTCACAACTCCCCCCTCATTGGCAGCAGCACTAAATTCTCAGTGCCTACAAACAACACCCTTACAGAATGAGAACAGTGATGTCGTCGCACGAAGTCTGCAGGAAATGGAGACGCCTTGGGCTCGTCTCCTTTGGGGGCCACCAGGAGCCGGCAAAACATACTGCTCGGCTCGGCTGGCTACCGCCCTGCTCACGCAGAGTCCCGATGAACGAGTGCTTATCGTCGCTCCGTCGAACGTTGCGGTCGATGCCGTACTCGCGGAGTTGATTAATGCTCTCGAATGCTCCGAGCAGGGAAAGCGCCTACTCAGGGATCGATTGGTTCTACGCTACGGATACCCCAAGGACGAGAGGATCAATTCTCGCCCAGAGCTGTTTGGGCCCGCAGGCCTCGAAGAGCTCTCCACAGAAATACACGCGACACAACTCGATGTTCGCCGATTGACACAAAAGCGGTCGCCAGAGCCGGAAATTGCCGAGGCGAAGACTCGGCTTCGGCAACTCCAATCGCAAAGAAAAGCACGAATTTCGGAGCATGTCGCTGGTGCAAGGGTCCTTGCAACCACCGTGACATCGGCATTCACTGGCAACAGTCCAGTAGTTAAGACCACGGGTTGGCAAACAGTAATCGCTGATGAAGCCAGTATGCTGGCGGGTGCTGTCGTTCTAGCACTAGCTGCCCTCGCACGGCAACGATTGCTTCTGGTCGGTGATCCACGACAACTGGGCCCGATTTTTGAGTGGAATGCACCGGGCACCGCAAACCCAAATGTTCAGCGTTGGTTGGCCGAAGATCCATACGAAACAGCTTCCTTGTCAGTCGGGACAGGCTGGGGAAAGAGAATTCGTACCGACGATTCTAGGATGGCTCGAATAATTGCGCAGCGGCGTTGCCATCCCCGGATATGGTCACTTGTTCAATCCCTCTATCCAGCCGTAAAAACCTTGACCGACATACCGCGGATTTCCCAACTTGCAGATATACCTCCGTTGCCCGGCGAGCCAGCGGTGCTACTCGACCTAAGCCTGGCGCGATCATTGCGCGAAGAGATTCCATCTACTGAGTCGAGTGAGGATTTGAAAGTAAATTGGGAGAGTGCCTGTAGAAAGGTTGGGCAAACGTGGGAAAACCCGCCTACAGCCATGCTGGCAATTGACGCTGCCAGGGATGCTAGATCAAGAATGCCTGACGCAACTATCGCAATAATAGCGCCGTACCGTGGCCAGGTGAACCTGATTCGGCGATGGCTTTATCAAGAACGACAAGTCGACTCCAAATTACGCGGAATCGAAGTAGGTACAGTACATGCATTCCAAGGAGGAGAAGCTGATATCGTCATTTTCGACATGGTAGATGGACCTCCACGAAATCAGCCCGGTTTGTTATTCCGTGACGATACTGGCATGCGACTAGTGAACGTCGCGGTGACACGTGCACGTGGAAAACTCATTTTCATAGCGCACAGAGACTGGGTACATGAGAGCGAACCTACCAAGCTCGGTGTGTTGTGGAACATTCTTTTTGGAACTTCGGCAAAGCCTCCCGTTTGCACGGTTGTTCCGCCCACCGACGTCCAATCTGAAAGCGGGGACTACGGCGGCCAGCCTGAATCGCCGATTGAGGAAATTCTCTTTAGCGAGTTGTGTAGAAGGCAACGTGAGTTGCCCGCCTTCAGACTTCAACATCGCATCACCAATGAAAACGGGAGAATTGTCTCCAGGGCGGACGTTGCCTTCACCGGTCAAAAACTTGCAGTCTTTTGTGATGGAGCACGTTATCACCTCGAACCTCGTCAATGGCAGAGGGACCTAAGGCAACGACGAGAGCTCACACGTCTTGGCTGGCGGGTCTTAGCCTTTGCCGGCAGAGAAATCACGGCAGATGCGTGCAGCTGCGTTGACCAGATCGCGCGCATGATCGCCGCTCCGGGAGTCGAGGGATAACAGTCAGCGTTTCACGAGCACCGGAGCGGAAATCTGGCGATTCTCGTCCGCCAGCAGGGTCCTCATAATCGATGTTTTAGGAGACAAATAGGGGGACGCTCACTTGCTGGCCCGTCTTGAGTTTCAGCACACCCGCGAAACACAAATTCCGGTAGCGATCTTGTGTTTCCGCTGGCTTAGATGCTTGGGCGGCTGATGGGCTGACAGTCGTCTTTCCGACCGATCCATCCCCTTCATTGTACTAGCCAGCCCGTCGAATGATTCCTTGTAATCGGTTGCGGGGGAAGAGCACTCGATCCGATTCTGATTGAGGGATCTCAATCCCGCTGACTAACTCGGTTGTCAGCTGACGAGCAGGTCCTCGGCAACAGTGATCCGCCGAAACTCCGAGTGAAGACTGCGCGGCGCACGGTCGCCACCTATCGGTTCAACACCGTTCTCGCTCAACGCATTTAGCAGTTCAGCCATAACCGACTCTTTACGCCGTACGAAAGCAGACGCGAAGCAGCGCCAAAAGGTCCACCCGGCCCTCTCAAGAACTCTCTGACGATCCATATCGTCGATCCATTTGTCTGCCCCGTGATACCTGTCACCGTCGCATTCAATCGCAAGGCGCGTGTCGTTTTCCCCCTCGACCACGAGATCGATCCGATACTGGCCTACCTTTACTTGCGGTGTAACCCAATAGCCGCGCTGCGTCAACTCATCATAGATCTCTCTTTCAAAGGGCGATTCGCATAGACTTCGGAGGTTCTCAACCTGCGTCTCGTCTTGCACGAAGGGAGTTGAGAAATGGGTAATCAGACTCCGACGAAGGCGGTCGGCCGGGCTCAAATGATCGAGTTCGAGCGAACGCACGAGGTACATTCGGTCTTGTGCCCGCGACGCAGCAACATTGAATCTCTGAGCGAATGTGTCTCTTGATAGGGGGGCTCCGACTTCATTCGGAGCTGAAACCATGGTCAGAAACATGATGTGCCTCTCCTTACCCTGAAAAGCCCGGGCGTCGCCGCACTCGACCCGATGGCGGCGCAACGTTTCTGGGCCGACTTCTTCGATCAATCGTTGCCAGACCTCATAGGCCTGCTTGTCGCCGAGTAGAGAGACTACTCCGATGGTACGATCTGCCATCCGTTCGTCTGAGACGATGCGCTGGATTTCTTCAACGATAAAGCGAGCTTCGGCGAGGTTCACATCACCTTTGCGATAACCATCCTCAACCAGAACATCAATAAGAGGCGGATCGAGTCGCTGAGAGGATCGAGGCACGCGTAGTGGTCTGAGTTCATGGTTGTAAAACTCGCGCTTGGAGTACTCGATGATCGGTGCTACGCACCGAAAATGCTCCCTTAACATTACGTTGCTTCGAGCGAACACAACCTTGAAAAGGTCGTACATCGAGCGTTCCGGGGACATCTGAGGACGATAGGTCGCTACCTGGTCCGCGAGAAAACGGTTCATCAAGCTCCGAACCTTTTCCTCTTCAAGGCCCACACCCTCGGGTGAGACCTGCTTGTCATCGCCTACGACGAGTATTTTCCGGGCTCGGAGCAAGGCAGGAAGCGCGCTCAAATCGGATTGTGAAGCCTCGTCGATAACCACTAGATCAAAACAGCCCAATTCGGCCGGCAGGGTTTCCGAGATGCGGTGATGCGACATGATCCAGCACGGAACGGCAGGATTTGCCTCGGTGGCGGCCCTCCGGGCATCTTGCCTGTAGCGGACTGCGCGCTTGCCGGTTCCTTTGCCGATTTTTTGAATTGCCCCGAGATAAGACTGCAAGGCGGCGCGGATAGCGGGAGAGGCATTTTCGGCAAGCTTGAGCCAAGTTCTCTTGACCACAATGTCATGATAGGCACGCGCCAAGGAGGTCTCCGCGTCTTTGCGAGCCTTCCACAGGGCACCTAGCTGATCCTTGGCGTCAATACTCTCCAAGTGCGTCGAGAGCCTCTTCAAGCGCCAGAGACGGCGCCAGTTATCGGGCAGCAGCGAATCAGTTGTGCCGACCAGCGGTTCCCTCAGCAACTGGGCATAACGTGGTGCACCAGATTGTTCGATCTTGTCGGTAACATCACGGACGATTCTCAATTGCGGGCGCAAGCCATTGATGCGTGCCAACTCGTCCATAAAGCCGGCCCATGCTGCTTGCATATTCGTGTCGCTGGTCGCCGGATTCCCGAACGAATCCCGCAAGAAAGATCTTATTTCCGTGATGACGGTTCCATGGCGATCCTGCAATATTCGCTGCAGGGATTCCTTTGCGGCCCAAACCCCGATCAGCCGTTGCCGGTTCACATGGTGATGCAGCACTCGTTCAAGATCCGAAAACCTGGCTCGGTTCGACGTCCGATGGAATTCAGTCCAAGCGGGAAGGAGATCGCCAGCCTCGGCTTGCAGCGTCGTTTCGAGGGACACTTGCTGCTTAACCTTACAAACAAGTGTGTATAGCTTCGTTGCTTCCAATCCGTGGCCTGGAGTCGTTCCTGTAAGGGCGGCCAGTCCCAATTCCGCTGCGAGACTATTCCATCTGTAGGCCAACTCGCGCAGCCTTCGTTGAGTGTTGACGCACTGAAAAACGTACTGCCAGTCACGGTCGGTCTTCGGTGGGTTCCCCGTGATCAGAATCCGTCTGAGGTTGTTCTTCTGATTTTTCTTTCCGTACAATCCCTTCACGCCGAAGGCGCTCTTTCCTGAGGCAAGATTACCGATGGCCTGCAGACAGTCATCGTCGCTCTCTATCCCAGCCGGTGCGGAAACCGGTTTCGAAATGAAAGATTCCCTCTCCTCCGCGCACTCGGTTAGTTCATATCCAAGCTTATCGAGAGTTGCAAACAATGCTTTGTCTTCCCCCCGACACAGCTTGCCCTTGATCTTCATTATCCATTCAAGCCCCGACTGAGTTAACTCGCTATCGAGCTTCCACAACGACTCGAGATGGATCAGAGCCTTGTGCACCCGTGCGAAGGTCGCCTCGTCCGAATTGAACAAAGGTGGCACCTTCCCAGCTTCAATCTCTGCGGATAACGTCGCGTATTGCGCGAGGTCGCGGTGTGCCTGTACTAGGGCCTCGGAGGTCGGGAACTCTGAAATATCGGGTAAAGGCTTATCGAGATACTCCACGTCCTCGCCAAGGACTCTGCGGGCGTCCCGTAGTTTCGCAATGTCGAAGTCCGAAAATTGGGGTGCGAACTCCGGGCCGATGCCTAATGAGTCAGGAATCCAATCCGAATCGGGAAGATGAGAGACAACTTCTTTGGCCGCGTCCTGTGGAAGAATCTGCTCATCGTCCAAGGTAATGCGCTCCAGGTTTCTGCGCGCCCACTCCTCGAGTTCCGAGCTAAGTCTTCCCAGACGCCCGTGAAGAGCATCGATTGTTTCCTGAAGATGCTGAATGTCCCGGCTCGTAGCCTTCCGATCAATGGTTTGCACCTCAGAAGCAATCTTCTGGATTGCAAACTCGAAAAGTTTCAAGCCCTCCTGCTCTGTTGTCAGCAGCGGTATCGCGAGCGGTCTAATCTCTTCCGGGAGTTTTTCGCGTACCTCTGCTAGAGCCGGCTCCTTCATGGAGGTAACCAGAACGCGGCAACCGTTAGCCAGATAGTGCGAAATGACGTTGGCAATTGTGTGAGTCTTGCCGGTTCCCGGGGGGCCTTGCACGGCCACGCCGTCCGATACTTCAAGAGACTGAACGATACGGACCTGTTCTTCGTTAAATGGCTTTGGGAAGTAAAGATCCTGAGGGTTGTTGCCACCACCATGGTAGTTAGACTTGAATCCTTGATATGAATCTGAGACGCCCCTAAACAAAGGGAACTCTATAATGGAGTTGTCCGTAGCAGGATCCGTCACGACTGCGGCGATCGCACCCGGCAGCGGCTGATCCTGCCGCTCAAGAACGGTCTTGAAGCTCGCAAGGTCCTGAACAAAAAGATTAGTTGTTCTTTGGCGCGCGAAGAGCACCCACGTGTCAGAGACGCGGAGATGGTCGTCGGCCTGTGGAAGGGATCTGTCGTTTTCAGAAATCCTGTCGGGCCAATAGACCCCATTCGAATCAAGGTGGGTCACAGCCGCTCTCAAAACTGGCTCGAACGTCGACCGGTCAAAAGGAGAGAACACCAGCTCTACGGTTGCAAAGAATTTCTTCGCAAGTTCTTCAAACTTTGCAACACCGGGATTGTCCATCGAGGCGTACCAGTCTACTTCCAGAACCGGATCCGCCCGCCTCGGGCGTATTTCTATGGCAGCAGTTGTGGGATCAATCGTAATTTCCACGAGCTGCGTCACGATGGGGTATTCGAGAACAGTGCCGCTGCAATTCCAGCGAGCAACGCCGACACCCCAAACTAGTTCAAGCTGCGTCTCGAAGATCCCTCCTTCCAGCACTTGCTTGAGAGTGAAGAGCTCGGCGTAGATGCGAATCACCTTCCGGCGGCGCTTCTCCTCCTTTGACCAGGTGGCCCATCTCCCCTGTGTATATGCCAGGAATGCGCCCCTTACATCGTCCTGTCTGTCGAAGTCATCGAGCGTGACATCCTGCTTCGGATCAATGGCGTGGAGATCGGTCTCATTGCCCGCCGCGTCCTCCGACGACGACCTGTAACAACCAGCCGCTATCAAGGCAGCCCCTGCGACTGACGTTCTCAGCCTAGGTTCGACTTCCGGGCTTCTCGTCAGGTCCATCCATGGGCGGAGAAGTTCGTCGTCAACATCAGGCGGGCGCGTTTCACTTACCCGTTCCACAACCAGCCATGCCCCATCACCCCCATTAGCATCTTCCAAATTCAGGCGAATTCCTGAGAGTCCCTGTACGTCACGCTCGTAAAGTGCAAACTGGCGGTGTTGTGAGACGCTTGAAGCAGTCTTGGCACGGAGCCTCGCGGATTGCTGCGCGAACTCGATCAGTGACACTAAGCGTTGGTTTTCGATGCCCATTAACGAACCGTCGACTGGGGACAGCCCCTGATGCGATACCCGGGGCTGAGAAATCTTAGCCTATCTTCTATCAGGTTGTGCAAACCTTGCTCGGAGTGCAACGCAAAGATACTCTTATAGTTAACGCCACGAAAGAGCTAGTCCGGCGTTAGTCCATTCGAGTTGATCCCTTCTCATCGTTGCACCACCAATGTACTGCTTGGATGTTCTCTGGATGGTCGTCTCTCCATGCCCCTCCCATTCCTTTGCACCGTTTGTGGTCCGGGACAATATCGCCGTAGTCCGTGAACTTCTCCTCGCAGATTGGGCAGATCCCTTTTTGCTCGGTGACCTTCCGGTTGAGCAGCTTCCGCATCTCTCCCCGTGACCTGAGTTCCCGATATCCCCTTGGGTGATGTGGATCCTCGACACGCTGCACACCCAGACGAATCAACTTGGGTTTCGGTATGAGTTCCCGGCCACAGCAGGAAACGGACCTGTGGATGGGGCAGAATTCGTTGGGGCGGAGCCTCATTGCAGTCCTCCTAAGAAAGGACTCGTAGCTTGGTTTTCGGTTATTTTGGGTGAATCTGGATGAGAAATTGACTTGCCGGTTTCAAAGGAGACTGGAGTTCGCAGTGTAGAAGATGCAGTGTCGCTGCGCGGACTACGAACTGGGAGGATGGATCTTCGTCAAATCGGCTTCTGAGTTGCTGTACAAAGGCTCGATCGCTTCATTCAGCAATGCGAGAGCCTCAGGGTTCGTGCTGGCTTGGTAGACGTTAGAAAAACTCAGAAGCGCAAAGTGGTCCCCTTGTCCAACATCCGCTGGAAGGCTCAGGTGAAACAACACCGCGGCGATGCTCTGGTCGAATCGGATGCGAGTCCACCAGCGCCAGCGATTGGCCGCCAATTCACGTTCAATGATTTCTTGCAGCTTGGATTTGTCAGCCATTGAATCCGCGAGGAAAATCTGCTCCCCACCAGCGATGATGCGGCTCAACGAGATTGCGATAACGCCTTTTGCAGCGCCGGGTTTCGTCTTTGCACCATTCCTCTTCAACTGGCGGCCCGCGTCCTTCAGACCGCGCACAACACCTGTCCAGTCAAAAGGCCGTTTACACTCCACCACAAATTCTTGCTGGCCCAAGTTTAGCTGCAGATCGGGCTCACCAATCGCAACGTGCAGGCCCGCCCTCCGCCACTCGGAGGCCAGGGACAGCTCGAACATCGTGTTGCGTCCCACGCTGTTGGTGACGCTTTCCTCAAGCGGGTCGACGCTTCCAGAAAGGGCGCGAATGAGCTTGGGACCGAGCACGCGAGGGTCTTCTTTGTTCATCCAGGTAAAGATTTGATGGAATTCGACTAGTTCGGCGAGCGAGTACATGTATAAACGCCGCTCTTCTCGAGTGATCCTCAGTGCTGGTCCCACATTTCGTGGATTGAGTTCTTTGAGAAGACGTACAAGTTGGTGGATGCGGTCCGTGGAACGAGCAGGCACACCCATGGAAGCCAACCAAGAATCGAGGTTCGCCAAGTCGCCAAGAAGCGAATTGTGCCCAGCGATCGTGAATTCCATTCACTTGCCAGAGATTTCAATTTGTGTTCCGGCCCGTCATGTCGTTCTTGATCCCCAGGCCCAATCTCCACCAACCACCAAAAATATCTCCGATGAGAAGCGTCGGCCGGCAAAGGCTTTCTGGACTCGATTGACAAGGTCGTCCCGGACCGATCCTGCATTGGTGCCGTTGAACTCTCCAGCGACGGACGTCGTCGGAATCACTACTTTGTTGCTTTGGCTGGACACCATCACCTTCTTTAGCCCGATCTTCTCCAGGTCTGCGTACGCATTTTGGTAGTCCTCGGAAGACGCACGCCTTAGATCGAATGTACAGAACACGAAGTAGCTCATTGTCTAACCTTCATTGAAAGTTCGCGACTATCGAGTCGACCCGCCAATGCACCAAGCGCAGTTGTCGTACCCGGCGCCATGGGCTGCGCTGAGGGTCTGAAACGGCTTGTCGTTTCCGGCTTTGATGATCTCGTCGATTTGGCACTGGTACGATGCCGTTTTCTCATTATCAAGATCGTGAACTTCCGTCTTGTTTGTGTTGCCAAGGTAGCGTTCGCCATTCATATGTCCAGTCCATCGCCGCGCCATATCTAGCCTCCCGCATGAAATTATTACCGCTTGTGAATCGAGAATTTAACGTTTGGTGTCTCGTGGAGGAAAGGGATCGTTTCCGTAGCTGTCCCGGTCCCGGATTTTGTTGTCCCGGTCGTGAATGAACAGTTCCGATTGGTTATTTTGAGCGATCTGGCGCCCGACTTCGATCGCTTCTCCCTGGGTCGGATGCAGGAATGACGCGCGGCTATCTCCTTCGCCAATGACAGCCCAGTCTCCGCCTTGCCTGTGTGTCACGTGAATGTTCTTTCCCATCTTTCATTCCTCCCGTTTCATTTCGATCTGTACTCGATTTGTCGCGCCCCTACCGAAGTCGGCAGAGCAAGCCAACGCAGGCTTTGCGGAAACCCGGGTCAACCAGCGACAAGGCGCAAACCGCAAACGTGAGGCCGAGAATTAGTTGTCCGGCCGTGAAGCTCCTGGACATTGCCATCTTTGTGTCTCCTTTTCCGGTCACCTCGCCCATGCGCTCGGTGCTGTCTAAAAAACTGGTGAGCCGGCTCGATGCGCATTCCGTGGCAACCTGGGTTTGTTCCCGAAATAGTGCCACGAAAAATTCCTGGATGCAAAGTATTAATTTGCATTATGTTTGTATTACAAACATTTGCCAAACTACCTTGACATCACGTGTAATATGGCTAGATTGCTAACCCGAGAGCTTCTTTACCAAGAGTTCGGTATGTCCGTGGCGAACCAGCGTCGCCGGCAACACCTTTCCCAAGCGCAATTGGCAGCCAAGGTAGGTCTGTCTCGGACCTCCATCACCAACATCGAGCGGGGCAGGCAGCCGATCCAACTTCACCAACTCTATCTATTCGCGTCTATCCTGCAAGTGGACGTGACGAAATTGTTGCCCAAGGAAACTCTTCTGGCTGAGATTGCGGTTCAGCCCGATGACAAACAGGCTCGATACCTTGCCGAAGCCACCAAGATCCTAAGTCGCGCAGACAAGCGCACAGTCGGGGGCGACCATGGCCGATCAAATCAGTGAAATTGTGGAAGACCTACTGCAGCGATTCGATGTTCGCCGACCGCCCGTTCCGGTGGACAAGATCGCGAAGAAGCTGAATCTATTGCTTGCACCGCTGCCTGCGGATGACGATATTTCTGGCGCGATCGTGCGCAAGGATGGACACGTTGTTATCGCAGTTAATCCCGCTCATCACATTAACCGTCAGCGTTTCACGATAGCGCACGAATTGGGACATTATTTTTTGCACGAAGGCTTAGAACAGCACGTGGACCAGAACTTCAGGGTATCGTGGCGAAATGCGGACTCGTCCAAGGCGGTCAATTGGACTGAAATACAAGCCAATAGATTTGCTGCCGAATTGTTGATGCCCACGAATTTCGTAAAGAACGATCTCGATGCACTTGAGCGAATCGACAAGCGCACAGTGGCCTTACTTGCGACAAAATATGTGGTTAGTCCGGAAGCAATGAAGATCCGCTTGTCACAGCTCGGAATATTGGGGCCCTTTTAGGCCGCAAGTTTCTCTCTTTAAGTGCGCTGAGGGTGCGTCACCGTTTCACGAAGCGCGGCATGGACTAGAAACGCTCCCATCCCTGGTTGACAAATCGCTTACAGGACGGTTGAATGCTTGCGTTCATAGTCACTTTGGGGGTAGCGGTCTGCCCTGGACAAGCTTTAGGAGCACGGCGCGGATCGCTTGTGGTTGATGTTCCCCTGCGCTGCCCCGCCAGAGTGTACCTACGCTCGAACCCGCGAGGACCTTCAATCTTCATCTCCCAGTCATCGCTCTCCCGAGAGCCAAGAATGGAGATTCGCCAATCCTCAGGCTCTTCATGAAGCGCGTGTTCGATGGATGCGACGATTTCAGACTGGTTGGCAACGTGCCCAGTGTTGTGCAATTCAACGACGACTGCCATAGCGGTTTCTATTCTACCGACCCGAAAGCAGCACAGAACAGGCCCCTTGGCGGTGGTTCACTTTGGCATTTCGAACAGGTCTGGCTGGGCTGCGCGATCTTCCGACGGTTGGAAATTGCTCAAGCCTACTCCCACTAGACGGTAGCGTTGCTGTGGGCCCAGGTCTACTTTTTTTCGCAATTTCAGTGCAATATTGGTCAGCTCTTCACAGGATGCTGGTGGCACAGCAGGCGTCTGGCTCCGTGTGAGAATCCTGAACTCCTTGGTCTTGAGTTTGAGGACCACTGTGCGTGAAATTCTTGGCTCTTTGCGCGAGGCTTCCCAGAGCTTCTCGGCTAGCCGGCGGATCATGGGTTCGGTTTCGGCCAATAGAACATCAGTCTCAAACGTGTCTTCAACCGAGATTGATTGCGTGGGCCGGTTGGGAACCACTGGACTCTCATCAATGCCGCGGGCGAGTTCGTACAGCCGTGCGCCGTAGCGTCCAAAGTCGTCTTCAAGTTTGGGGAGTTCCAGTGCCCGCAGTTCGCTGACAGTCTTAATCCCAAGTTTGGCCAGTTTCTGTTCCGTGACTCTCCCGACTCCGGGTATCCGTCCCACCGGCAGGGACAACAGGAACGCCTCTACTTCCTCTGGCTGGATCACGAACAGTCCATCCGGCTTCCGCCAGTCCGATGCAAGCTTGGCCAGAAATTTATTCGGTGCCACGCCAGCAGAGGCAGTCAGCTTCAATTCCTGGCGGATCTGTTCACGAATAGTCTTTGCTACCAGCGTAGCTGTCGGCAACCTTGTCTTGTTTTCGGTTACGTCGAGGTACGCTTCGTCGAGCGACAGGGGCTCGATGAGGTCAGTATGACGATTGAAAATCTCGCGCACTTCTCTGGAGACCGTGCGATAACGAGTGAAATCTGGCACCTTAAAGATTGCTTCCGGGCACAGACGATCCGCCGTGATTGCCGGCATGGCCGAGTGCACGCCGAACTTTCTGGCCTCATAGGAGGCGGCGCAAACAACAGATCGTTTGCCCTTCCAGGCAACAATGACAGGCTTCCCACGCAACTCGGGATCGTCTCGCTGCTCCACAGAAGCGTAGAACGCGTCCATGTCGACGTGAATGATCTTTCGTCCGGCCATCGGAGACCAATCCTATTCTCCCTCTAACCGCGATTGGTGCGCGGCCAGTCAATTCGCCAGCGTCCGCCCTTGATTGGTACCCAGAACAATCGCTTTGGAACTGTCCCGCGGGCGTGATGATAGAGCGCAGCCGCTCGTTCGTAGAACCCTCGTGTATGCCAGGAATCGGGAAACTTGAAATGCTGAAAGTCGAGATGGTGGCAGTATTCGTGACAAAGCGTGCTGAAAAACGTTCCGAAAGAAGTGATTTCCTTCTTCACCGCGGTACGCATCCACACCCGGATGGCCATTGTGGAAGGATCGTAGTCGCCGAATAGTTCACTGGACCAGTTCTCACGAATGTGCAGAGGCCGTGAGGCCAGGACACGAATCCCGCAAGGAGGAACCTGATAAAACCGCGATAAAGATTGAAGGAACCGTTCACAGGCAACTCGAACTTCCGGTCCCTTGCCGATCTTCATTCCAGCCTCGATGGATTCCGTTAGAGTCAGCAACTCCGCAGGTGGCGGCAAAGCAAGCGCAATGGTCCGGTGGCTTTCATTGAATTGAGCGAGTTTGCCTTTTTGCGGTGGCGGGTCGGTGAGCATGGTATGGAGATTGGATTATCCAAAAGCAGCCGGGTCCCCGGTGATGCCGTATTTTACGAACAGAAACCGGTGCAGTGCCGATGGCAGGCAGACCGCAAGTTCCTGCCAGGTGAGCACCTTGCATCGGGTCCGAAGCGCTGTGGACCGTATGCACCGCATTACCCTGAACCACTGTTCCAGCAAGTCTTGCCGGCGGGCATCGAGCAAGACGCAAAAACTGAGATTGAGTGCATGGGCTGCAAGCACATTTCGCAAGAGTTGATACGAGACATAATGCTTGCCGCGCCTTGGCAATTTCCGGCATTCGAAGACTTCTTTTAGATCCCGGTACTGATCGACGATTCCTGCGTCCTGGATCTGAAAGTCTCCTTCGGTGAGTTTTGCCTCGAAGAGCACGTCACCGAGTTTCATGTCCACTTCAGTCCGTTCCACTGCGCCAGTGACCAGCGGCACGCGCGGCATGAATCCGAACTGCGGAATCTCTCCCGGCTCTGTTCCTAACACCAGGCCTACCTCCCGCCGTTTTGTCACTCCTGGATAGCAGAAGATGTTCATCAGCAAGGCGTCGGAACTCATGGAAGAATCGAGTTCGCGCCAAACCCATTCGCTCTTCGGGAGCGATTGATTTCCATGGCTGTGGACTTTCTGCAAGCGGCGGCGCCATTCCAGTCGTTTGAGAATCGCCCGATAGCTTGCGTCAATGAAATTTCCATGATGTCGACGGTCATCACTGGATTGATAAACGACAACCGCTTGTTGGCCCGAGCTGAGGGCATGAGGCAATTGCGACACGGCAGCATACGATGCGTTGCGCGCGCACAGCTCATACCGCAGGCCAGATGCAAAACCCTTCATCCTTGGTTCCCCGCGAATTTGCCCAATTAGTTTCCTGTCTCTCACCGTCTTTGTAATCTCTCCTGAATCATCTCTGCCAACCGAATGCTGTCGGCAATCTTTGCGGTCACTGACGGAGAGGGCCTGATCTCCTCCCGGTTCAGACGCACCGCAGCGATAAAGGAAGCAGCAACCAATACCGCTGTATTCGACTTCTTCTCGGCGCTATCATTCCGAAGGCCTTCAGTCTTCCGCCTCTCCGGACAGGTATTGCTCGGCGATGGCGATCCTTTGAATATGTCAGACGGCCGGTACCGGAAAGCACTCCAGCAGCAGGAACAAGTCACGATGAGGTGATCTCTGGGAGCGGGATCCGCTTGCTCTGGATGCGCGTGTTCGGTTTGCGGATCGATGGCACGGCAGTTGATGGTGCAGCCGCACTTCTGGCACTTCACAACCCAGGCCTGGGGAAGTGCGCTGGAGAACCCAATCATGGCCACCACAGTATAGGCGAAGAAAAGGAGAATATGCTATCTTTGTTAAACTGAGGCTCCGATGTGTGGAAGATATCGGCTGACGGCGAAAGAGCGCTACCTGCGCGATCATTTTGGCCTGGATGTCGGGGTCCAATGGTCGCCTCGTTGGAACATTGCGCCCACGCAAATGATCCCCACCATTCGGCAGCATCCCAAAGAACCGACACGTATTTTCAGCCTCATGCGCTGGGGGCTCATCCCGTATTGGGCCAAAGACCCGGCGATCGGACTGAAGACGATTAACGCGATGTCGGAGACCGCTGCCGTGAAACCGGCGTTTCGCGATGCCTTCAAATACCGGCGCTGCCTGGTTCCGGCAGACGGATTTTACGAATGGGCGAAAATCGGACCGAAGCAAAAGCAGCCCTACAACTTTGGCACGCTGGATGGCTCCGTCTTTGCGTTTGCGGGACTGTGGGACCGTTGGCGCCAGCCCGACAACACTTTTATCGAAAGCTGCGCGATCCTGACCACACCGCCGAATTCACTGGTGGCCGAAGTACACGACCGGATGCCGGCCATACTCAAAGAAGAAGACTATGATCGCTGGCTCGATCCCGGAATCACGGATCCCGAGCGAGTTGCCGATTGGCTCAGACCATTTGACTCAAAACTGATGAAGAAATATCCGGTCGGCAATCGCGTGAATCGCCCCGAGAACGACGACCAGGAGTGCGCGCAAGAAGCCCCGATCACCGCCGCCGCCCCAACCTTGTTTTGAAACCTGCCTCTTTTCTCATTGCTCGCGACAGCAAAACTGTGATTGGTCACAAATCTCGCCAAATCTCGGAGACGGTCTTAGCTTGGATAACGTGTAAGGTGCCTCGTGACGCGGCCTTCGCTGATAGAATGCCAACCCGAGGAGAACCATGCTGAATTTGGCCACAGCAGTCCAGCAATTGAAGCAGGAGAGAGCGCGGACTCAAAAAGAAGTCGAGAAATTGGACGCGGCCATCAGAGTCTTGAGCGGCCTTACCGGCACCAAGCGAGGTTGGGGACGTGGTCGGGAAGGCACCGGGAAGCGGAGAACCATGTCCGCCGCTGCGCGGAAACGCATCGCTGCCGCACAACGTGCGCGTTGGGCAAAATGGAAGGCCGCGCATCCGAAAAAACAGCAAACTTGACCGCATAACCCGACCCGCCTACCATCTGCCAGAGATGGGCAGAGTGCGGTTCGTTCGATAGAGATCTTTCCCTGCCTGTCATTGTTGAGAGCTCCCATGCGTGGTCTTCCCCTGGAGCCGGCCGAGCGCGTTCGCCGTGCCCTCTTTCCCGTTCAGGGTAGTCAGTTCGCATGGCGCGTGGCTTCCTTGACGGTGAGCCTGTTGT
>Ga0070741_10001933_pt1 | contig 58546 bp, 59 predicted proteins | sample Coa_R1_4_FD_66440 | JGI IMG/M metagenome (GOLD analysis project Ga0070741, IMG submission 66440) | Surface soil microbial communities from Centralia Pennsylvania, which are recovering from an underground coalmine fire - Coalmine... | ecosystem: Environmental > Terrestrial > Soil > Unclassified ... | reverse complement strand
TATCCGCGGAAAGGAGGTGGTCCGGCGTTGGAGACTTCAAGTACGGGCAGTGGAGGTACCAGCTCGTAGAGGCGTGTCCCCGGGACCTGACGGGGAATCGCCTAGCCAGCGTGGGGGACTCGCATAACGCGCCGCCTTTTCGGCCGGAAGCGCCTCTACGAAATCCCAGCTGGTAACCGGATTGGGGGCTCCCGCGAGGGAGCCCCCAACTCTTTTCGCCGCTAGGGCCGCACCCGCCAGACGTCGCGGCCCTTCCAGCTCGGAATCCACGCGTCGCCGCCGATCTCGGTGACGACGAACGGGCCGGCACCGACGCGGAGGCGCTCCACGGCGCCGGTTGCCGGATCGACGATCGCGACGTCGTTTCGCTGAATCTCGGGCACCCAGAGCCGCCCGGCGACGACGGCGGGGTCGCCGAGGTTGCCGGTGAGCTGCACCGTCTGCACGACCGCGTTCGTCTGCGGGTCGATGCGGACGACGGTGTGCGCGGGCGTCGTCACCCAGACGGCGTCCGTCGAGGCGGCGGTCCAGCCCGCGCCGCCGTCGATCCCGATCGTCGCCACGACCTTGCCGGAGACCGGATCGACGCGGGAGACGCCGTCGCCGCCCGCGGCCCAGACGGAGCCGAAGGCGGCGACGACTCCCACCGCGGCCGGGACGGGCCACTTCTGCACCACCCTGTTTCGCGCCGGGTCGATCCGCTCGAGGTCGCCGTCCGCATTCGAGGTCACCCACGCGGCGCCGTAGGCGAACGCCGCGTCGTACGGCTGGTTTCCGACCGGGATCGCCTTCACCCGCTTCGCCGTCCGCGCGGAGACGCGGCTGACCGTGTTCGAGCTCGTGTCCTCGATCCAGAGCGAGCCGGCGCCGTAGCCGAGGCCGCAGGAGCCGAATCCGATCGCGGTCTTCCGCACGACCCTGTTCCGCCTCGGGTCGATCTTCAGGAGGTAGGGCGACGCGTACTCGCTCACCCAGACGGCTCCGCCGCCGCCGGCGGCGGCGCAGGGCTGCGGGTACTGCGCGAGCTTGATCTTGGCGACGATTGTGGGCGCCTGGGCGGCGCCGGCCGCGACGGACGCGAGAGCGCCGGCGGCGACGAGGGTGGCGACGAGGATGCGCATCGCCCGAAGATAGTCCGGAGTCGGAGCAGAATGATCCGAAGACGTATTAAACGTCCGTTAACGCCGCTTCGAACGCGAGGCCGAGCCTCGTCAGCGCGTCGCGCATCTCGCTACGGTCGATCTCCTGCGCGAGCCGTTCGTCGATCCGCCGCAGGGCGCCGAAGCCGCGGCGCCACTCGCGATCGCCGCGTGCGGTCAGCTCGAAGAGGAACGAGCGGCCGTCCTCGGGGTTCGGCCGGCGGCGCACGAGCCCGCGTCCCTCGAGCCGGCGCACGACGTCGGAGGCCGTGGTGAGCGGCATGCCGAGCTCGTGGGCGAGCTCGGTCAGCCTCACACTGCCCCGTGCGCCGACGAGGCTCAGGAGCCCGTAGCCGTTCGAGTCGACCCCGTCGGCTGCGAGCTCGCGGTCGACGAGCTGCGCCATGCGCTGGTGAGCCGCGACGAGCAGCAGCAGGAGCGAGAGGCGCCGCTCAGGCGGAGCGGCGGATCTGCTCTTCGAGCCCGACGAGCGGGAGCTGGAAGGTGTCGACGGCATCCGTGTTCGAGACGACGACGTCCGCGCCCTGCAGCATCGTCACCTGGTCGGCGGAGAGCGGCGCCCCCGGCAGCCACTGTGTCAGCTGCGCGCCGGTGCGGGCGACGGAGAAGGGGACGTGCACGAGGCGGCGGCGCTTGCCGAGCACCCTGGCGATCGTCTCGTAGAGGCCGTTCCAGTCGACGGTGTCCGGGCCGCCGAGCTCGAAGACGCGGTTGCCCGCGCCCGGGTGGTCGAGCGCGCGCGCGACGTACTCGGCGACGTCCTCGACCCAGATCGGCTGCGAGCGCTGGAGGCCGGGGCCGATCACCGTCACGACCGGCGAGAGCCTCACCTGCCGCATGAACGTCGGCAGCGCTCCGCCGTCGCGGCCGAAGACGAAGCTCGGCCGGAAGATCACGTACTCGAGGCCCGAGGCGGCGAGCTCCCGCTCCATCGCCCACTTCGCCGCGAAGTAGGGAACGGCATCCTTCGACGCCTCGCTCGTGCCGAGGGCGCTCATGAGCAGGAACCGCCCGACGCCCGCCTCTTTCGCCGCCGCGATCAGGTCCTTCGTCCCCCGTGTCATCACGCGCTCGAAGTCGGCCGGCTTCCCCTGGATGATCGCGACGAGGTGCACGACGTGCGTGCAGCCGTCCACCGCCGCCCGGAGGGCGGCCGGGTCCGTCATCTCGCCCGTGACGAGCTCCGCGCCCCAGCCCGCGACCTGAACCCCCTTCGCGCGCGACCGGACGAGCGCGCGGACGTCGCGACCCTGCGCGCGCAGGGTGTGGACGACCGTCCGGCCGACGAAGCCGTTCGCGCCGGTGACGAGGACCTTCACGTGAAGTTCTGCCAGTAGCGGGACGGGGTCGGGCCGCGCTGGCCCTGGTACTTCGACCCGAGCGACGAGCTGCCGTACGGCGCCGACGCCGGTTCCGTCATCTGCATGAAGGACAGCTGTCCGATCTTCATCCCGTGGTAGATCGTGATCGGAAGGTTCGCGACGTTCGAGAGCTCGAGCGTGACGTGGCCGTCCCAGCCGGGGTCGATGAAGCCGGCGGTCGAGTGGATCAGCAGCCCGAGGCGGCCGAGGCTCGACTTCCCCTCGAGCCGGGCGACGAGGTCGTCGGGCAGCGTCACGCGCTCGAGCGTCGAGCCGAGCACGAACTCGCCGGGGTGGAGGATGAACGGCTCGTCGTCCGTGATCTCGACCTCCTCGGTGAGCGCGTCCTGCGGCTGCTTCACGTCGATGAACGGGTAGCGCGCGTTGTGGAAGACGCGGAAGTAGCGGTCGACGCGGACGTCGAGGCTGGACGGCTGCAGCAGCGACGCGTCATACGGGTCGATCGCGATGCGCCCGTCGGCGATGAGCCGCTCGATGGTTCGGTCGGAGAGGACCACCCGGCGATTCTTCCACCAGCGCATCGGCCAGTGCGCGGAGTCCCTTCAGGAACGCCTCGCGCTCGTCTCCGTCGAGCACCTCGAGCGCGCGTTCGAGCGGGCGCCGCCGGCCCTCGAGCCAGGCCTCGACCTGCCCGGTGGTCGCGGGCTCGAGGCCGACGACCGTCCGGCGGCGGTCGGCCGGGTCCTCGCGGCGCCGGAGCAGGCGGTGCTCCTCGAGGTCGCGTGTGAGCTTGCTCGCGGCAGGCAGCGAGAGCCCGAGCTCGTGCGCGAGCTGCCCGACCGACCGCTCCCCCTCCGCCCCGACGTGGGCGAGCACGGCCACGTGGCGGCGTCCGAGCGGCGGGTCGCCGCCCGTGAGGGCGAGGAGCTCGGGGGTGGGGCGCCGGCGCGCCCACAGTCCGCGCATCACCCGGCGCAGGCTCGCGCGCAGCTCGGCCACCTGCTCATTGGTTATCATGAAGTAACTATTACTCCGAGTGACGCGAAAGGAGGTGAGCGTACATGTGCGGAGGACACCACCACCGCGGCAGGCGCGGCTTCGGCTTCCCGAACCGGGAGCAGCTCGTCGAGCGGCTCCAGGGCTACCAGGAGCACCTGCAGCGCGAGCTGAAGAACGTCGAGGAGCTGCTCGAGCGGCTCGGCGACCGGTCCGCCGAGCCCGCGGCCTAGGTCGCGCGCGCGGCCGGCACGTAGTACCGGTCCGTGTACTCGATCACGGTGCGGTGCATGGAGAACCGCGGGGCGAGCTCCGCGATCGAGCTCTTCATCATCTCGAGCCAGGCGTCCCGTGCCGCGAAGCGCGGGACGACCTGCTGCTCGAGCAGCTCGTAGAGCCGACCCGCGTCCTCGGTGTCGCTCGTGCCGTCGATCGCCCAGCCGTACGCGGGGTCGTAGGCCTCGGCCCACCACCCGTCGAGCACCGAGAGGTTGAGCGCCCCGTTCACAGCCGCCTTCATCCCGCTCGTCCCGGAGGCCTCGTGCGGCCGCTGCGGCGTGTTCAGCCAGACGTCGCAGCCGCGGACGATCGTGCGCGCGAGGTCGATGTCGTAGTTCTCCAGGAAGACGACCCGGCCCGCGGCGCGACCTCGCGAGAGCTCGACGATCCGCTGCATCACGTCCTTGCCGGGAGCGTCCTGCGGATGGGCCTTGCCGGCGACGACGATCTGCAACGGCAGCGCGAGCAGCCGCTCGAGGTCGCTGAAGACGAGGCCGGCGCGCTTGTACGTCGCGAACCGCCGCGCGAAGCCGATCGTCAGGAGCTCCGGGTCGAGCCCCGCGAGCCGCGTGAGCCGCTCCTTGAGGCCGCGGTGCGCGTCCTCGAGCTCGCCGTCGTCGAGCCCGCGTGCCGCCGCCCAGTTCGCCCACGCGGGCGGCGCGTCCGTCGCGACCCCGGCGCGGCGCAGCAGCACCTCGAGCTCCGGCGCGAGCCAGGTGCCGAGGTGGATCCCGTTCGTGATCGCGTCGATCGGCGGGGTCCGGCCGGGCCACAGGTCGGCCCACATCTCGCGCGCCACCTCGCCGTGCAGCTCGGAGACGGCATTGGCGTGGGCGGAGAGGCGGAGCGCGAGCGGCGTCAGCCCGAAGGCGTCGGTCGTCGTGCTGTGGCCGAGCGCGAGGAGCTCGTCGCCGGAGATGCCCGCGCGCTGCGCGAGCCCGCCGGCGTAGCGGAGCACGAGCTCCTTGCCGAAGACCTCGTTGCCGGCCGGCACCGGCGTGTGCGTCGTGAACACCGTCGAGCGCCGGACGCGCTCGAGCGCCTCCTCGGTCGGCACTCCGCTCTCGACGAGCACGCGCGCCCGCTCGATCGTCAGGAAGGCCGAGTGGCCCTCGTTGACGTGGAACACGGTCGGCTCGATCCCGAGCGCGTCGAGGGCGCGCACGCCGCCGACGCCGAGCAGCAGCTCCTGCCGGATCCGGTGCTCGCGGTCTCCGCCGTAGAGGGCGTCCGTGAGCCACGGCACGTCGAGCAGGTAGAGCGGCACGCTTCCGACGTCGTGGCGCCAGACCGCGGCGGTGACGGTGTGGTCGTCGAGCTCGACCTGGACGTCGACCGGCTCGCGGACGAGCCCGAGCGCCTCCGGGTCGAGCGCGTTGTACGTCTCCGTCTGCCTCCCGGTCTCCGAGACCCCCTGCGTGAAGTAGCCGCCGCGGTAGAAGAGCCCGACGCCGACGAGCGGCAGGCCGAGCTCGGCCGACGCCTTCAGGTGGTCGCCGGCGAGCACGCCGAGGCCGCCCGAGTAGATCGGGAGCCGCGCCTCGAGGCCGAACTCCATGCTGAAATACGCGACGAGCACCTCCTCGCCGCCGCCGTGCGTCTGCGACCACCAGGTGGCCGTGTGGTTCGTCGTCTCGGTCGTCATCGGAAACCGGGGGGAAGCTAGCGAAGCCGGGCCGGCCGCCGCATGGGTCCTCCGGCCTACGGCCGCGGCGTGAACCGCCCAATTTGCGAGACCGACACGGTCCCACCGAGGACGCGGGCGACCGCCACGCCCTCCACGCGCTCGCCCTTCGCGAACGCCGCCGGGTCGAGGAAGGCGCGGTACGGCGGCGAGTCGTCGATCGCGACGCGGCGCCAGGCCCCGCCGTGGCGGCGGATCGCGAAGGCCACGCTCGCGGGGATGCCCGCGACGGTCGCCGTCAGCGCCTCGTACGAGGTGAGGTCGTCGGGCTTCGCCTTCAGCGTGACCGCGAGCTTCGGCCCCGGGAGCAGCGGCGTCTCGGGCACGAAGACCGTCGCCGACACCGGCGGCAGGACGACCGCGTTGCCCGCGAGGGTGCCGCTCCCCCAGACCGCCCGCCACGCTCCGCCCGGGCTCGTCGCGATGCCGCCAGCCCTCGCCGCCCGTTCCCCGTTGTTGAACGCCACGATGACGGTCTTCCCCGTCGAGAGGTCGACCCGCTGCACGACGAGGACGGCGTCCTTCGCGAGGCGGACGTACGACGCGCCGGTGGAGAGCTCCGGATGGGCGTCGCGGAGCGCCGCGAGCTCTTTCAGATGCGCCGCGACCGGGCTCTGCACGTCGAATGACGAGCCCTTGCCGATCGGCGGGCCGCCGACGCGCGCCTCGGTCTGCCAGTCGGAGACCTGTGTCGGGAACATGTCCTCGCGCGCCGCCCGGTCCCCGCCCTGGCCGATCATCCCGACCTCGTCGCCGTAGAGGAGGGTGGGCGCCCCGCGCAGCAGATAGAGGAGGTCGTACCCGAGGAGCACGTGGCGCAGGAGCGCGTCGCCGGCGAGGCCCGGCGCCTGCGTGAGGATCTGCTCTGCGCCGCGGCCCATGTCGTGGTTTCCGAGGAAGGTCGGGAACGCGGGATCGACGCCGTTCCCGGTGCGGAAGTAGTCGTCGTCCCGCAGGCGGTTGCCGACGCCGCGCGCGCCCGTCGCGCCGGAGGCGTACGCCGTCGCGACCTGCTGGAACGGGAAGTCCAGCACCTGCGGCAGCCCCCGCGTACGCACGTAGTCGGAGAGGTCGACGGCGTCGTTCAGCGTCACCTCGCCGAAGATCGGGAAGTCCGTCGTCCCGATCGACCGCGCCGCCGCCTCGATCTTGGGCACCCACAGCCGGAAGAACGCAGCGTTCACGTGCTTCGCCGTGTCGACGCGGAAGCCGTCCACCCTGAAGCGCGTGATCCACGACGCGTAGATCCTCGCGAGGCCGTTCATGACGTTCGGCTTCTCGGTGAAGAGGTCGTCCAGGCCGAAGAAGTCGCCCTGCTCGAAGCAGGTCTGGCTGCACGAGCCGAAGTCGATGTTGCCCCGGTCGTGGTAGTTGAGCGGGTCGTTCAGCCAGTCGGGTTTCTTCAGGTGCCGGTCGGACTTGAGGACGAACGGCGCGCGCGGCATGCGCGCCGCGGAGAGGCACGGGAACCGCTTCGCCGTGACGTACCGCGCCGGGTCGAACACCTTGCCGTGGCAGTCGCGGTACGGCGCGTCGTTGTACGAGACGCCGGCGAGCTGGACGACGTCGGCCGTGTGGTTGACGACGACGTCGAGGTAGACCTTCAGCCCGAGGCCGTGCGCGGCGCCGACGAGTTCTGCGAAGTCCCGGTCCGAGCCGAGGTGCGGGTCGACCGTGGTGAAGTCGAGGCCCCAGTAGCCGTGATAGGCGGCGCTTCCCTGCGAGACAGCCTGCTGCTTCAGGACGGGCGTCACCCAGAGCGCGGTGAAGCCGAGGTCCTTGATGCGCTGCAGGCTCTCCGTGAGGCCCTTCAGGTCGCCGCCGTGGAAGTAGCCCGTGTCCGTCGGGTCGTACCCGGTGACGGCGCGCGGCCCCGAGAGGCCGCCTGTGTCGTTCGACGGGTCGCCGTTCGCGTACCGGTCCGGCATCACGAAGTAGATCCGCTGCGAGGCGAGGGAGCTCTGGGTGGGCAGCTCCGACAGCGCCGCGAGCGCGGCTCCCGTGGGCGGCCCGGCGCTCGAGGAGCCGTGTGCGGCTGCGACGAGCGCGATCGCGGCGAGCGCCGCGAGCGCGCTAGCGGAGCGGCGCGCCACTCGCCTCGTCGAAGAAGTGCAGGTTCTTCGTGTCGACCGCCACGGCCACCTCGTCCCCGAGCTTGAGCTGGACGTGCGGAGGGAACGACGCCACCAGATTGGGCCGTGAGCCGACCACGCTCGCCTCGGACTCGCTCGCGAGCTGCTCCTCGGCCGCCGCCGGCTCAGCCTTGATCTGCCGGGCGTCGACGCGGAAGTACGCCATCGACTCGCCGCCGAGCGCCTCGACGAGATCGACGCGCGCGTTGATCTGCGGCAGGTCGTTGCGTCCCTGGGCCGGGTAGAGGTCGCCCGAACGGAGCCCGACGATCACGCTGCGCCCGTCGTACTCACGCAGTCGCGGGTAGTTCCGCAGCGCCTCGTCCGCGATCTGCAGCACGTTGCCGCCGAGGTTGACGGTGACGCCGCCGTTGACGGACGCGGTCGCCTCGAGCAGGTTCATCGGCGGGGTGCCGATGAAGCCCGCGACGAAGAGGTTCTCCGGACGGTCGTAGAGCCGCTGCGGTGCGTCGACCTGCTGGAGGACGCCCTTGCTCATGACGGCGACGCGGTCGCCCATCGTCATCGCCTCGACCTGGTCGTGCGTGACGTACATCGTCGTCGTGCCCAGCTCGCGCTGCAGCTTCGCGATGTCCGCGCGCATCTGCACGCGGAGCTTGGCGTCGAGGTTCGAGAGCGGCTCGTCCATCAGGAACACTTGCGGCTGCCGGACGATCGCGCGTCCCATCGCGACGCGCTGCCGCTGGCCGCCCGAGAGCTCCTTCGGCCGACGGTCGAGGTACGGCGTCAGGTCGAGCATCTTCGCCGCCCAGGCGACGCGCTCGTTGATCACGTCCTTCGCCGTCTTCCGCAGGCGGAGCCCGAACGCGATGTTCTCGCCGACGCTCAGGTGCGGGTAGAGCGCGTAGTTCTGGAAGACCATCGCGATGTCGCGCTCCTTCGGCGAGAGGTTGTTCACGACACGGCCGCCGATCGTGACCGTGCCGTTCGAGATCTCCTCGAGGCCGGCGACCATGCGCAGCGCCGTCGTCTTCCCGCACCCGGACGGGCCGACCAGCACGAGGAACTCGCCGTCGTGGATCTCGAGCGTCAGGCCGAAGACCGCCTGGACGCCGTTGTCGTAGACCTTGTCGACCTCGTCGAACGCGACGTCGGCCATGGTTTCTCACACCACCTTCCAGATCCGGAATTGCGAGGAGTCGTAGAGCGGCTCGAGCGACGGGAAGCCGGTGGGCGGGCCCTCGATCGGGACGCGCGAGGCGACGCACAGGAGCCGCTCGTCGCGCGTCTCGCGGAGGAACGCGATCACGTCCGCCTCGACCTGCACCCAGCGGATGCCGCCGCGCGCGAGCGCCGGCCGCGCGCGGCGGAGAGCGACGAGCCGGCGGAACGCGTCGAGGAACTCTTCGTCCCACGGCGCGCCCCACGGCATCGTCCGGCGGGCGTCTTCGCCCCAGGCGCCCTCGAGCCCGAGCTCGTCGCCGGCGAAGACCATCGGCACGCCCGGCAGGGTCATCTGCAGCCCCACGCCGACGAGGTGCCGCTCCGCCGTGCCCGCGATCGTGCGGAAGCGCGCGGTGTCGTGGCTGTCCAGCAGGTTCCAGGAGTTCAGGACCGCCTCCCACGGGACGCCGGCGCGGAAGCGGCGGAGCGCCGCGACGGCCGCCGTGCCGTCGAGCTGCGGCACGCCGACCGCGATCCCCCAGAACTGCCGGCGCTGCTCCGGATCGGGGTCGTCGCGCAGGAGCCACGTCCAGAGCGGGCGCAGGAAGCCCGAGTAGTTCATGACGCCGTGCCAGCCGCGCACGCCGAGGTCGGGCCGGAAGTCGTGGCCGTGCTCCGCGATCAGGAGCGCGTCGCCCACCTGCCCGCGCGCCCACGTCGAGACGTCGCGGTTCAGGTCGACGTCCCGGTAGCGGCCGACCATGTTGGCAACGTCGACCCGCCAGCCGTCGAGACCGAGGTCGAGGTAGCGCCGGAGGACGACGGCGAACCGGCGGCGCAGCTCGTCGCTGCGCCAGTCGAGCTTCGGCAGCGTCGGGATGCCGATCCACGATTCGTAGCCGCAGGGCAGCGAGTCGTCGAAGATGTAGAAGGCGCGCTCCGGCGCGTGCTCGTCGGCGCGCGCCTTCACGAACCACTCGTGCCGGTAGCCGGTGTGGTTCAGCGTGATGTCCCCGATCACGCGGATCCCGCGCGCGTGTGCGGCGTCCGTGAGCGAGCGCAGGGCTGCGTCGCCGCCGAGCAGCGGGTCGACGTGGTCGAACGTGGTCGCGTCGTAGCGGTGCGAGGACGTCGCCGGGAAGAACGGCGTCAGGTAGAGGAGGTTCGCGCCGAGCCGCTCGATGTGGTCGAGGTGCGCCTCGATCCCGGGAAGGTCGCCGCCGTAGAGCTCGAACGGCGTCTCCTTGCCGCGGCCGGTCGGGAGCGTGTCCCACTCCCGTGGGACCGCCCAGTCCGGCCGCTCCGCGCGCACCCCGGTCGTGGCGAACCGGTCGGGGTAGATCTGGTAGGCGACCGACTCGGCGTGCCACGCCGGCGCCTGCGACCCGGCTGTGATCACGAAATCGTCCGAGTCCGTCACCTCGTGTGGCGTCCGTCCGAGCGCGCTCACCCACGCGTAGCCGGCCTCGCCGCCCGAGAGGAGCCAGCGGTAGCGGGTGACCGGATTCCAGACGGGGAACGCGGCGCGCCACCAGACCTCGCCGTCGGTCTCCTCGTCGACGACGGCCTCGACCCCGCGCGGCTCCCCGTCCCGCTCGTAGCGCAGCAGGACGCGGTCCGCGGACGAGGCCCGCGGCACGCGCAGGCGCACGACCGCCTCGTCGCCGAGACGTTCGGGGCGCTCGAGCACGTACAGGTCCGAGCCGTCGTGGTGCGGCTCGTCCAGCAGCCCGGCGACCTCGCGCGCGACCGCCTGCGTCATCCCTTGACGGCGCCGGAGGTGAGCCCGCCCACGATCCACTTCTGCAGGAAGAGGAAGAGCGCCGTCACCGGGATCATCGCCATCAGCGAGCCGGCGGCGAACGGACCCCACCGCTGGCCGTACTGCTGGCTGATGAAGCCGCGCATGCCGACGGTCAGCGTGAAGTGGTCGGTGGTCTGCATCAGCGCCGCAGCCAGTACGTACTCGTTCAGGGTGAAGACGAACGAGATCAGCGCCACGACGACGAGTACCGGCAGCGCGAGCGGCAGGACCACCCCCCAGAAGATCTGGGCCGCCGTCGCGCCGTCGACGCGGGCGGACTCGTCGAGCTCCTTCGGGATCGTGTCGAAGAAGCCCTTCATCAGCCACGCCTGCACGCCCATCGCGCCGCCGAGGTAGACGACGATCAGCCCGAGCAGCGTGTTCAGACCGATCCCGCTGAAGATGTTGCCGACGTTGTAGACGAGCAGGTAGATGGCGGCGACCGCGACCATCTGCGGGAACATCTGGATCAGGAGCAGCGTCATCATGCCCATGCGGCGGCCCTTGAACCGAAAGCGGCTGAACGCGTACGCGGCGAGCGCGCCGAGCATCGTCGTGAAGATCGCCGTCGCGCCCGCGACGACCATCGAGTTCAGGACCCAGCGGAGGTACGGCGCGTCGGCCTTGCCGGCGCCCGAGGTCTGGACGTTGTTGTGGAGGAGGTTCCCGAAGTTGTGCAGCGTCACGTGGTTCGGGATCAGCTGGGCGCCCTGGAGCGTGTTGTCGCGGTTGAAGCTCGAGGAGAGGATGTAGGCGACGGGGAACAGCGCCATCACGACGGCGAGGATCGCCACCACGTGCCGCCACCACGTGTCCTTGAGCTTCGGCTTGACCCGGGGCTCTCTCGCCTCGGCGGCTGCGAGCGTCGCGCTGATGCGCGGCGCGGTCGTGACCGTCGGGACGACGTCGATTTCACTCATGCCATGTTCTCCAGGGACTTGGAGCGCCAGAAGGAGACGCCCGAGATGGACGCGACGATGAAGAAGATGATGATCGCGACAGCGCTCGCGAGGCCGAAGTCCTGGCCCTTCCCGGTCGCGATCGCGAGCTTGAACGTGTAGCTGATGAGGATGTCCGTCGAGCCGGCGACCGACGAGGTTCCCGTGTACGGCCCGCCTTCGGTCAGCAGGTAGATGTTGTTGAAGTTGTTGAAGTTGAACGCGAACGACGAGATCATCAGCGGCGCCACGGCGACGAGCAGGAGCGGCAGCGTCACGCGCCGGAACACCTGCCAGGCGCCGCCGCCGTCGACCCGTGCAGCCTCGGTGAGCTCCTCGGGGATCGACTGGAGCGCGCCGAGCGAGACGAGGAAGAAGTACGGCGTCGTCAGCCAGACCGAGACGAGGATCACCGTGACGCGCGCCCAGTTGGCGTCGAAGAGCCACGGCACGCTGACGCCGACGTGCGAGAGGATCGACTTGTTGACGACGCCGAAGTCGTCGTTCAGGAGACCGCCCCACACGAGCAGCGAGAGGAAGCCGGGCATCGCGTACGGGATGATCAGGATCGACCGGTACGTGCGCTGGAAGCGCATGCCGCGCTTGTCGAGCGTGATCGCGAGGAAGAGGCCGGCCGCGAACGAAAACAGCACCGTCAGCCCGGCGTAGACGAAGGTCCAGACGAAGACGCGGAAGAACGGGCCGCGGTAGAGGGGGTTCGTGACGAGCTTCGAGAAGTTGCCCTTGCCGATGTAGGTCTTCCAGCCGGGCTCGAGCTCGTTCGCCGGGTGGCCGACCTGCGCGAACGAGCCCTTGCCGTTGTCCTTGAAGACGACGCCGTCGCTGATCCGGACGAACCGGTCTCCCTTCGGGTCGTAGCGGAGCGTCGGCTGGAGCTCCACGGCCTGGCTCGTGCCCTGCGGCTGAATCGCGGCGTCCCCCGTCGTCGGCACGGTGTAGTCGCGCAGCTGCCGGTCGAGCGTGAAGAGCTCGGCACCCTTGATCAGCGTGTAGCCCCGGGCGGCCGTCGGCTGGCCCGTGTCGTGGTTGATCGTGACGTCGCCCTTCGCGAGCGGCTCGAGCCGCTTCTTCGTGCCGACGTAGACCTTGCCGCTCGTCTCGTCGCTGAGGATCAGGACGAGGTTGCCGCTCCGGTCGCGCGCCGGCGCCATCGTGTACTGGCGGCCGTTCGCGGGCGGCTCGAGCGAGTTCAGCTTGATCCCCTTGATCGCCTCGGACTTCGACGTGATGTGGCCGGTCGAGTAGTTCGAGAGGGCGATCTCGATCGTGTAGATGATCGGGACGAGCTGGAACGCGAGCAGGAAGATGGTGCCGGGGATGAGGAACTTGGCGGGCAGCGTCCAGGTTCGGGGCGCGAGGTAGAACCAGTCCATCGCGAGCGTCGCCACGACGAGGATCGGGAGGGCGACCCAGTGGCGGCGGTCGAGGAGGACGTACGCCGCCCAGACCGCGAGCGCGTTCGTCGCGGAGAGCAGCGCGATCTTGATCACGTAGCCCGGCGTCCCCGAGAAGGCGGCCACCGCGCGCGAGATGCGGCCCGGCCGGAACGGCGGCGGAGTCGAGGCAGGCGATGCGGTGGCGGTGCGCACGGGCTCCTTGGGACGGGGGGAGAGAAAGGAGGGGCGGGCCGCCCTGCGGGCGCCCGCCCCTCCGGTGACGAGCTAGCCGATCTTGTCGGCGATGCTCCGCGCAGCCGCCTTGAAGGACTTCGCGGCCGGCATCGCGCCGGCGCCCTTCGTCGAGCGGACCCACGCCTGGCCGAGGTCGGACCAGACGGAGCTCATCTGCGGGATGTTCGGCATCGGGACGCCGCCCTTCGACGCAGCGCTGAACTGCGCGAGGACCGCGCTCCCCGCCTTGGCGTTGATGTTCGCCGGCGGGCGGCCGTTCGCAGCGGCGAGCTGCGTCTGGCCCGACGGCGAGGCGAAGAAGTTGGTGACGAGGTCCTTGGCGGCCGTATCGACGTTGTGCGCCGCCGCGTACTTCGTGACCATCATCCCCTGGACGCCGAGGAACGGCACCGAGGGCTTCGCGATCGCCGGGACCTGCACGACCTTGAACGAGATGCCCGCCTTCGTGATCGTGTCGGCGGCCCACGGGCCGGTGATCCAGAACGGCGTCGTGCCCTTGGTGAAGGCCGTCTGGCACTCGGTGTAGCCGACCTTGGAGTTGAGCAGGCCTTCCTTGTTCCACTTGTCGATCAGCTTCGCGTTCTTCAGGAACGTCGGGTTCGCGACGCCGATGTCCGACGGGTCGAGGTTGCCGGCCTTGTTCGTGCCGAAGATGTAGCCGCCGAGGCCCGAGAAGAACGGGTACATGTGGTACGCGTCCCCGCCGGAGCCCTGCTGGACGCAGATGCCGAACGGCTGGCGGAACTTCTTCTTCAGCTTCAGCGCCGTCGTCTCGAGCTGCGCGAACGTCTTCGGGACGGTCGTGAGCTTGGTGTTGACGACGAGGCCGATGTTCTCGACCGCGACCGGAATGCCGTACAGCTTCTTCACGGCGGTGCCGTACGAGAACGCGTTGAGCGTGTACGCCGGGAACTGCTTCTTCACGGCCGTGCTCGGGTAGAGCGGGACGACGAGGCCGTTGGCGGCCAGCTGCCCGGTCCAGTCGTGCGCCGCGGTGATGACATCCGGCGCGTCGGTGGCCGTGACCGTGCCGAGGTTGTCGCGGATGTCGCCGAAGTTCTTGGTGACGACCTTGATGGTGGCGCCGCTGGACGCGGCCCAGTCGTTCGCGACCTTCGTGACGGCGGCCGTGCGATCCTGATCCGTCCAGATCACGATCGTCGGGCCGGCCTTGTGCGATGCGACGGCCGACGTGGCGAGAACAGCGGCAACGACCGCGACCACGCCGAGCAGCGCCCACATGCGCTTGAGCGAGTTCTGCATCAAATGCCCTTCCATGCTTGGGGAACAACACGACTAGGGCCAGCTGGGGGCAGGCTCCGAAGCGAGTGTAGAGCGGACTTCGCGAATACCGCAATGGGCCGCAGCTACGGGATCCGGCGCCGTAGGTCCTACGGACGCTGAAAGGGCGGTATTCGTCTATGCAGTGGTGGCCCTCCGTCCGCTACGCTCGAGGGCCATGGCCGTGACCCGCGCAATCGAGCTGAAGACCGAGGTCCCGGGCCCGCGCTCGCGTGCGGTGCTCGACCGGCTCGCCGCGAGCGTCGCCTCGCCCCTCGCGATCACGTTCCCGGTCGTCGCGGCCGAGGCGCGGGGGGCCGTCCTGACCGACCTCGACGGAAACCGCTTCATCGACTTCGCGGGCGGCGTCGGCTGCCTGAACGTCGGCCACTCGCACCCCCACGTCGTCGAGGCGGCCCGCGAGCAGCTCGACCGCTTCACCCACACGGATTTCACGGTCGTGCCCTACGAGGTCTACGCGACCCTCTCCGAGCGCCTGCTCGCCCTCGCGCCGTTCGAGGGCCCGGCGAAGGCGGCGTTCTTCAACGCGGGCACCGAGGCCGTGGAGAACGCGGTCAAGTTCGCGCGCGCCCACACCGGTCGCCCGGCGGTGATCGGCTTCGAGGGCGCGTTCCACGGTCGCACGTACCTCTCCCTCGCGCTGACGTCGAAGACGCACCCGTACAAGCACGGCCTCGGGCCCTTCGCGCCGGAGGTCTACCGCGTCCCCTTCCCGAACGCGTTCCGCGGTCCGAGCACGGCCGACGCGCTCGCCGCGCTGCGGCGGGCCTTCAGCGTCTACGTCGCCGCCGAGGACGTCGCCGCGATCGTCTTCGAGCCCGTGCAGGGCGAGGGCGGGTTCATCCCGGCGACCGCCGAGTTCGTCCAGGGCCTGCGCGAGATCTGCGACGAGCACGGGATCGTGCTCGTCTGCGACGAGGTGCAGAGCGGGTTCGGCCGCACGGGGCGCTTCTTCGCGATCGAGCACTTCGCCGTCGAGCCCGACCTCATCACCGTCGCCAAGTCGATCGCGATGGGGCTCCCGCTCTCCGGTGTTCTCGGCAAGGCCGAGATCATGGACGCGCCGGTCATCGGCGGCGTCGGCGGCACGTACGTCGGCAATCCGGTCGCCCAGGCCGCCGCCGTGGCGGTGCTGGACGTGATCGAGGAGGAGGGGCTCGTCGAGCGGTCTGTCGCGATCGGCGAGGCCATGCGTGCGCGGATGGAGGGCTGGCAGAGCCGCTTCCCGCAGATCGGCGACGTCCGCGGTCTCGGCGCGATGCTCGCGCTCGAGCTCGTCGAGGACGGGCTCGAGCCCGCGACCGAGCTCGCCTCCCGCGTCGTCGAAGAGGCGCTCCAGCGCGGCCTCCTGCTCCTGAAGGCCGGGGTCGCGGGCAACTGCATCCGCGTGCTCGTGCCCCTCGTGGTGGGCGACGCCGAGCTGGAAGAGGCGCTCGACGCCTGGGAAGCCGCCCTCGAAGCGGCGCTTTAGGGCCGCATCCCGAGGGTAGGTTCATCCCCGATGGTCGGGGAGCTCCTGGCAGACCGATACGAGCTCGAGGAGCTCGTCGGCACGGGCGGCATGTCGAGCGTCTTCCGGGCGCACGACCGGCTGCTCGACCGCAAGGTCGCGCTGAAGGTCCTCCACCAGCAGTACTCCGACGACGACGAGTACGTCGAGCGCTTCCGCCGCGAGGCACGGTCGGTCGCCGCGCTCTCGCACCCGAACATCGTCACGGTGATCGACCGCGGCGAGCACGAGGGGCGGCAGTTCATCGTCTTCGAGTACGTCGAGGGCGAGAACCTGAAGCGGCTGATCGAGCGGCGCGGGCCCGCCCCCGTAGAGACGGCGCTCGAGCTCGGGATGCAGATCGCACGCGGGCTCTCGTTCGCGCACCAGCAGGGGCTCGTCCACCGCGACGTCAAGCCGCAGAACGTGCTCCTGAACGGTGACGGCCGGGCGAAGGTGACCGACTTCGGGATCGCCCGCTCGCTCGACGTCCAGCACGGCATGACGCAGACGGGCACCGTGCTCGGGACGTCGGACTACATCGCGCCCGAGCAGGCGCAGGGCCACCACGTCGACGAGCACACCGACGTGTACTCGCTCGGCGTCGTCCTCTACGAGCTGCTGACGACGGAGGTGCCCTTCCCCGGGGAGAACTTCGTCGCCGTCGCGATGCGCCACATCAACGAGCCGCCGCCGGCGATCCGCGACCGGCGGCCGGACGTGTCGCCCCGCGTGGAGGCGGCGATCCAGCGCGCGATGGCGAAGGACCCGCGCGATCGCTTCCCGTCGATGAGCGACTTCTGCCAGGAACTCGAGGCGTGCCTCCACGAGCTGCAGGGCGCGGGCACGCAGATCGTCCGGCCGGGCCCGCGCCGTGCGGCGCGCCGCCGTGGGCCGAACCCGTGGCCGCTCGTGCTCGTGCTCGTGGCGCTGCTCGCGATCGGCGCCGCCGTCGCCGCGGTCGTGCTCACCCGGGGCAACGGCTCCTCGTCGCAGCCGCCGGGCGGCGGCGGAGGCTCGACGCCGCCGCAGGTCCGCGCCGTCACGGCCTACGACCCCTTCGGCAGCCCGCCGGGCCAGGAGCACAACGCGAACGCGCACCTGGCGACGGACGGGAGCCCGACGACCTACTGGGAGACCGAGCAGTACCACGCGAGCTTCGCGACGATCGGCAAGCCGGGCGTCGGCCTCGTGCTCGACGCGGGCAAGGAGGTGCAGCTGCACCAGCTCGGCATCTCCACCGGCACGCCGGGGTTCACCGCGGAGATCAAGGCAGGCGACAGCACCTCCGACTTCCCGGAGGTGGTCGCCGCGCCGCAGACCGTCCTCGACCGCACGACGTTCCGCCTCTCGGGCGAAGGCGAGCACCGCTACTACCTCATCTGGATCACCAAGCTGCCGCCGAGCTACCGGACGGTGCAGATCAACGAGGTGAAGGCGACCTAGTAGCGCAGCTGCCGGCGGCGCTCGAACCGTTCGACGGCGAGGTCGGCGAGCCGCTGCAGGAGCTCCGCGTACGGGATGCCCGACGCCTCGAAGAGGCGCGCGTAGACGCTCGTCGGGGTGAATCCCGGGATCGTGTTCAGCTCGTTGACGAGCACCTCGCCGTCGTCCCGGACGAACATGTCTGCGCGCGCCATGCCTTCGCAATCGGTGGCGACGAAGGCCCGGACCGCGAGCTCCTGGGCGCGCGCGATCTGCTCCTCCCCGATGCGCGCGGGCACGACGAGGTCCATCTCGCCCTCGTCGTACTTCGCCTCGAAGTCGTACCACTCGTTGTGGGTGACGACGATCTCGCCCGGCAGCGACGCGGTCGGCGTCAGGTTTCCGAGCACGCCCACCTCGACCTCGATCCCCGAGACGAACCGCTCGACGAGCACCTTCTCGTCGTGCTCGAAGGCGAGCGCGACCGCGGCCTCCAGCTCGTCGTCGTCGTGCGCCTTCGTGATGCCGACGCTCGAGCCGAGCCGTGCGGGCTTGACGAACACCGGGTACCCGAACGGGTTGCGCGGCTCGGCGCCGAGGCGGAGGGTGATGTTCTCCGTCACCGGGATCCCCTGGTCGCGGAGCACGCTCTTGAAGACGTCCTTGTCCATGCAGAGCGCCGAGGCGAGCACGCCGGCGCCGACGTACGGGACCCCGGCGAGCTCGAGCAGCCCCTGCACCGTCCCGTCCTCGCCGAACGGCCCGTGCAGCACCGGAAAGACGACATCGACGCCGGAGAGCTTCGTCGCGATCTCCTGCCCCGGCAGCCGCTCTCCCGCAACGAGTCGCTTCGGACCGCCGGCGCCGAGCTGCCACCGCCCCTCGCGGTCGATCTCGACCGCGAGGACGTCGTCGCCGGCCGCCTCGAGCGCCGCGACGACGCTCGTCGCGGAGGCGCGCGAGATCGCGTTCTCGCTCGAGCGGCCGCCGAGGATCACGGCGATCCGCCGGGTCACGGAGTCGTCGTGGTCGTCGTCGTGCCGGGCGCCGGCTGCTGGAGCTGGCCGACGTGGATCGTCACGACCTCGCCGCCCTTCGCGTCCGTCCCCGCCGGCGGGTCCTGCGAGAGCACGATGCCGTCCTGGCTCGGGTCCGTCACCGGCTCGTAGACGACGGCGACCGAGAAGCTCGAGCCGCGCAGGATCGACTCGGCGGCGGACTGCGTCTGCGTCGTGACGTCGGGCACCTGCGTCGTCGCCGGCCCCTTCGAGACGGACAGCGTGATCTTCGTCCCCTTGGACACCTGGCTTCCGGGCGGCGGGTCGGAGCTGACGACGACGCCCGGCGCGAGGTCCGACTGGATGTCGACGCGCGAGACGACGAAGCCCTGGCCCTCGAGCGCCGACTTCGCGTTCGCGTACGGCTGCCCGGTGACGTCCGGCACCGGGATCGGCTTGGCCCCGCGCGAGACGTTGATGCGCACCTGCGTTCCCTTCACGACCTTGTCGCCCGGCGACGGGAACTGGCCGGTAACCGTGTCCGGGTCGGCCGGGGAGAAGATGCGGACGACGTGCGGGTTCAGGCCGACCGCGGCGAGCGCCTCGACGGCGTCCGTCACGTTGCGGTTGCGCACGTCGGGGACGGTCACCTTCGGCTTGCCGGTGGAGACCTTGAGCGTGACGGTCGAGCCCTTGCCGACCTTCGAGCCGCCGCCGGGGTTCTCGTCGAAGACCTGGCCGCTCGCCACGTCCTCGCTGGGCGCGAGCTGGACCTTGGCGACGAGGCCCGCCTGCTCGATCTTCAGCTTCGCGAGATCCTTCTGGAGGAGCAGCACGTCCGGCACCGCCACCGGCTTGTTGCTGTTCAGCTGGTCCTGGATCTTCGTGTAGAGCAGGAACCCGCCGAGCGCGCCCAGCACGATCAGGCCGAACGCGAGCAGCCACGGCCAGATCGACCGCCGCCCGGGCGGCTCCTCGTAGTCGTAGTAGGGCGTCGGCGGCCGGTAGACCGGCGGGGCAGGCGGCGGCGCGACGGCGGTCCGCGGCCGCTGCACCATCGTCTGGGCCGCCGTCGCCGTGCCCGCGCCCGCGAGCACCTGCGTCATCGCGTCCTCGGTCTCGCGTGAGACCGCGACGCCGCGCGCGACGCGCGCGAGGTCCGCGTCCATCTCCTCGGTCGAGGAGTACCGCTGGTCGGGCTCCTTGGCGAGTGCCCGCATGACGATGGCGTCGAGGTCGTGCGGCACCTCGGCGCGGAGCTCGGACGGCGGGGAGGGCACCTGCGAGAGGTGCTTCATCGCGATCTCGACCGGCGTGTCGCCGGTGAACGGGACCTTCCCGGTCAGCATCTCGTAGAGCACGATCCCGAGCGAGTACAGATCGGAGCGGGGGTCGACGGGCGCGCCGCGCGCCTGCTCGGGCGAGAGGTACTGCGCGGTGCCGACGATCGAGCCCGCCTCCGTCATCTGCGACGCGCCGGAGCGCGCGATCCCGAAGTCCGTCACCTTCAGGCGGCCGTCGTGACCGACGACGATGTTGTGCGGCTTGATGTCGCGATGGACGATCCCGTTTCGATGCGCGAACGAGAGCGCGCCGAGGATCTGGCGCGCGTAGTCGATCGCGATCGGGATCGGCGTCGGCCCGTTCTTGACGAGCAGCTCCTTGAGCGTGCGGCCGTCGAGGTACTCCATCGCGATGTAGTACGTCCCCTCGGCGTAGCCGCGATCGAAGATCGACACGATGTTCGGGTGGTTCAGGCCCGCGGCGCTCTGTGCCTCGCGGCGGAACCGCTCGACGAACTGCTCGTCCGCCGCGTGCCGATCGTTCAGGAGCTTCAGCGCCACGCGCCGGCCGAGCTCCTGGTCCTCGGCGAGGTAGACGTCCGCCATGCCGCCGGAGCCGAGCTTGCGCTCGATCACGTAGCGCTTGTCGAACGTCCTGCCGATCATCGTGTCCGTCGAGGTCATACGAAACCGCCTACTGCTTCGACGCCGTCGCCAGCAAGGCCTGCATGAGCTCCTTCGCGATCGGCGCCGCCACCGCGCCGCCGAAGCCGTTCGGCGAGTGCTCGACGACGACCGCCCCCGCCACCTGCGGATCGTCGGCGGGCGCGAAGAAGATGAACCACGCGTCGTACACGCGGTTGACGCTGGTCTCCGCCGTGCCGGTCTTCCCCGCGACCTTCACGCCCGGGATCTGCGCCGCCGTTCCGGTGCCGCCGGTGACGACGGCCTGCATCATCTGGTTCAGGGTGGCCGCCGTCTCGGGCTTCATGGCCTTCTTCCAGACGTGGGGCTTCACCCGCACGACGGTACCGCCGCCGGGGCGGACGACCTTCTTGACGAGGTGCGGCTCCATCACCTTGCCGCCGTTCGCCACGCCGGCCGCGACGAGTGCCATCTGCAGCGGCGTCACGAGCAGCTTGTCCTGGCCGAACGCGAGGCGGCCCGGGTCCATCAGCGCCGGGTTGTCGAACACGGCGTGCTTGCGAAAGTCGAACTCGCCGCTCGCCTCCACCTCGGCCGACGGCAGCTCGACCGGCGGCTTCGCGTAGAAGCCGAATTCCTTCGCCTTGTCGATCACGCGGCCCGCGCCGAGCTTCTTGCCGATGTCGCAGAAGACGGCGTTGATCGAGTGCTGGTAGGCCTGCAGGAAGTCGACGTTGCCGAAGCGCTCCGGCGCCTCGGGGTTGCCCGCGTTCGACACCTTCTGCCCGTACTCGACGCAGTAGCCCGGGTCGAAGAACCGGGAGGTCGGCGTGTAGACCCCGGAGTCGAGCGCCGCCGCCGCCGTCACCGTCTTGAAGGTCGAGCCCGGCGGGTAGAGGCCCTGCGTCGCGCGGTTGAAAAGCGGCGACGACGAGCCCGGGCACGCACTCGGCGAGTGCAGGATGCTCGCGTAGCCGCTCGACGACTCGATCTTGTTCGGGTCGTAGCCGGGCGACGACGCCATCACCTCGATCGCTCCGGTCTTCGGGTTGAGCACGACGGCGGCGCCGCACTTGCCGCGCAGCGCCTTCTCCGCGAGCCACTGCGCGCCGGGACGGATGTTGAGGACGAGGTCGTTGCCCTGCACGGTCGCGCCCTTCAGCTTGTCGCCGAGCTTGTCGAAGATCGTGCCGAGGTTGGCGTTCGACGCGGTCAGGTAGGCGTTCTCGGAGCGCTCGAGGCCGGCGCGGGAGCGGCCCTGGGTCGAGTAGCCGACGACCTGCGAGGCGAGGCCGTGCGTCGGGTAGCGCCGGAAGTAGAGGACCTGGCCGGCGCCCTTGCGCCGGACGTTCGCCGCGAGCACCGTCTTGCCGTCGGCCGCGTAGATCAGGCCGCGCTTGATCCGGAACTGCGCGACGCGCTGGATCGCGTTGTCCTGCTTCGCCGCGAGGCTCCCCGCGGCCCACGCCTGCCAGTACGTGGTGGCGACGATCAGCGCCGCGAGCAGGAGCAGGGACGCGATCGCGAGACGCGAGATCTGGACGTTCATTGCGCGTTCGCCCGGTCGGAGACGAGGAGCAGCCCGGCGAGGAGCAGGAAGTTCGCGACGACGGACGAGCCGCCGTAGGAGACGAAGGGCAGCGTGATCCCGGTGAGCGGGATCAGGCGCAGCACGCCGCCGACGATGATGAACGTCTGCAGCGCGAAGCCGAAGGTGAGCCCGGCTGCGAGCAGCTTCGAGAACCCGTCGTCGGCCCGCAGCGCGATCTTCATCCCGCGCGCGACGAAGAGCATGAAGACGAGAAGCAGCGCGGCGGCCCCGACGAGGCCGAGCTCCTGCGCAAGCGCCGAGTAGATGAAGTCGCTGTTCACGTACGGGATCAGCTGGTGGCCGTCGGTGGTCGTGAACGTGCCTTTGCCGAGCCCCGCGCCGCCGAAGCCGCCGTTGCCGATCGAGTAGAGCGACTTCACGAGCTGGTAGCTCTGGCAGTCCTGGCGGAGCGCGGGCGCGCCCGTCTGCGGGCAGAAGACCTTGTGCGACGTCCAGGGGTGCAGCCAGATCGTCACCCGTTCGTGGACATGCGGGATCTTCTGATAGGCGACGACGCCGCCGGCGAGGAAGAGGCCGAGGCCGACGAGCACGAACGAGAGCCGCGCGGTCGCGACGTAGAGCATCGCCAGGAAGATCCCGAAGTAGAGGAGACCGGAGCCGAGGTCGTTCGACGAGACGAGCACGAGCATGCAGGCGCCCCAGATGACGAGCAGCGGCCCGAGATCCTTCGGCCGCGCCTGCGCGAGCACCTCCCGCTTCTCGCGCAGGTACGCGGCGAGGAAGACGATCAGGAGGATCTTCGAGAACTCGCCCGGCTGGAACTGGAGCGGCCCCAGGTGCACCCAGAGGCGCGCGCCGTTGACGGTCGTGCCGAGGCCGGGGACACGGGGCAGGAAGAGGAGGAGGATCGCGGTGACGCCCGCGACGTACTTCACGTCCTCGAGGCGCCGGTAGTCGCGCCGGAGGCCGTACAGCGCGAGCGCGAAGAGCCCGACGCCGATCACGATCCAGAGCCCCTGCTTGAACGCGTCCGCGTTCCCGAGGCGGTAGATCTCGGTCACTCCCACCGCCGTCAGGAGCCCGGCCATCGGCAGCAGGTACGGGTCGGCGTCCGGCACCGTCAGCCGCGCGACGAGGTGGGCTGCGAGGTAGAGCGCCAGGAAGAAGAGGGCGTAGGAGAGCGACCCCCAGCTGACGACCGACTGCCGCGCGATGTACACCGACGCGAAACCGAGGCCGGTGAGGACGCCGACGACGGCGAGGTAGACGAGCTCCCGGTTCCGGTTGCTCAGCGCGCGAGCCCCCACCAGACGAGCACGACGATCACGGCGCAGAGCGCGGCGATCACGAGGAGCGCGAGCAGCCGCCTGCCGAGGCCCGCCTGAGGGTCGCTCGCCGTGCCGCCGGCGGCGAGCGCGGCGTTGATCTCATCCGCGGGGACGACCATCGTGTCGACCGCCGCGGGCGGCTGCTCCTCCACGGGCGGCGCGACGCCGTCCTCCGGGTGCAGCGTGTCCTCGTCGTGGAACGCGGCGGCGTCGTACTCGCGCGTCCGCTCGTCCGGCTCGGCCGGCTGCCGCCCCTCGACGACGTCGAAGAGGAGGGCGGTGATGTTGTCCTCGCCGCCGGCGCGGTTCGCCGCCTGCACGAGCGCGCGTGCCGCCGCGTCGAGGTCGTCGCGGTGCTCGAGGAGGACGCGCTCGATCGTCTCGCCGTCGACCATGTCCGACAGGCCGTCGGAGCAGATGAGGTAGAGGTCGCCCGCCCGCGCCTCGATGCGGAACGCGTCGACGTCGACGTCGGGGTCCGTGCCGAGCGCACGCGTGATCACGGAGCGCTGCGGGTGCACCTCGGCCGCCTGCGGCGACAGCTCCCCGCGGCGGACGAGCTCCGCGACGAGCGAGTGGTCGTCGGTGATCTGCTCGAGGCGGCCGTCGCGGAGGAGGTACGCGCGCGAGTCGCCGACGTGGCCGACGGTGATGGTGTCGTCGTCCTCGACGAGCATCACCGTCATCGTCGTCCCCATGCCCGACGTGGTCGCGTCGCTGACCGCGCGCTCGTGCACGCGCCGGTTCGCCTCCTGGATCAGCTCGGTGACGCGCCGCTCGCCGCCGCCCGTGACGCCGGACTCGTCGAGTGCGCCTGCGGCGAGCGCCGACGCGATCTCGCCCGCCTGCGCGCCGCCCATCCCGTCGGCGATCGCGAAGAGCGGCGGCCGGCAGACGTACGAGTCCTCGTTCCCGCGCCGCTTGCGCCCGGGATCGGTGCGCACGGCGGAGCTGCCGATCTTCACGGCTCGAACCTCAGGTCGGTCTCCCCGACCCGCACGACGTCGCCGGGGACGAGCTTCCGCTCCCGGGTGAGGCGGATCCCGTTCACGAACGTGCCGTTCGTCGAGCCCATGTCCTCGATCCAGACGCCGTCGCGGCGCGGCTCGACCCGCGCGTGGCGCCCCGAGGCGTACTCGTCGCTCGGGATCGACACGTCGTTCCCCGGCCCGCGCCCGATCGTGAGCGGGTGGGTGTCGAGCGTGTAGACGTCGCCGTCGTCGAGCGCAGGGCTCGCGAGGACGACGAGCCGGCCGAGCTCCGGCAGCGCCGACGGCGTCACCAGCCCGGCCGCGGCCGCCTGCTGCGGGCCGAGGATCATCGACTCCTGCGGCAGGCGCAGGTCGCGCGCCGCCGAGCGGACGATGCGCCAGATGAACAGGTAGAGGAGGACGAGGAAGGCGATCTTCAGGGCGAGGAGCGTCGTCTCGACCTGCGCCGAGGCGAGCGATGTTGCCGCCACTAACGCAGCTCCCGCTCGAACGAGATCTCGGTCGAGCCGATCGTGAAACGCGTCCCGTCCTCGAGCTTCAGGCGCTTCACGCGCTTGCCGCGCACCTCGACCCCGTTCGTCGAGTCGAGGTCGACGAGCCAGTAGGTCGCTCCTTCCTGACGCAGCTCGGCATGGCGGCGCGAGACGTTCGGGTCGACCACCTGGAGGTCGGCGTCCTTCGAGCGGCCGATCACGACACGGCGTTTCGTCACCTCGTGGCGCTTGCCCTCCCACGAGAGCACGGCCACCTCCTGCTGGACGCCGAGGTCGACCGGCGAGGCGGCCTCCGTCGGCTGCTGCACCCCCGGCGCGGGCTTGTAGACCATCGTCGCGTTCGGCTCCGCCTGGCCCACCGGCTCGTCCACGCTCTTGCCGTCCGGCTGGGCCATCCTGGTCGCGATCCCGAAGACGCCGACGTCCAGGTCGTCGTCCGTCTCCAGCGCGACTTGCGGCGGCGTCAGGAGCGCGTACCCCTCGCGGCGGGCGTGCTCGGCGAGGTACTCCGCGAGCTCGTCGCGCAGCCCGGTCTCGTAGTTCTCGAACTGCTCGCGGTCGCCGGGAGACAGGTAGACGGTGTACTCGTTCGGGACGTAGACGCGCGAGACCGAGACGTTCTTGTGGTCGTCCATCTCCTTGACGAGCTTGCGCGCGAGCTCGACGGGCTGGACGTTCGTGCGGAAGGCCCGGCCGAAGACGCCCTCGAAGAGCGACTCGAGCTTCGATTCGATGTTGCGCAGGACAGGCATGGGCGGCCGGGGTGGTACCCCGGAGACGAAATCCTACGTCCTCGATTCGAACGCCAGCGCGCCCGCCGTCAGCCAGGCTGCGGCTGCGAGCGGCAGCACGGCGGCCGCCGGCGCGGTCAGCGCCGTCGCCGCGAGCAGGCCTGCCCCGAAGAACGCCGCAGGCCACGGGCCGCGCCCGCGCACGTGCGGCAGGGCCGCTGCGGCCACGGCGAGCACGAACGCCTCGCCGAGGATCACCGGGTGCGACGCGAGCTGCGCCCAGAGCGCGTGCGCCACCGCCGTCGGCCGCGTCGAGCCGTCGATGCCGAGCCCGAGGGGCGGGGCGGAGCCGTCGAACGGGAGCGGCGCGCGCTGCAGCCCCGCGACGACCGCGGCGAGCAGCACGGCGGCGGCCGCATGGAGGGCGCTGCGCGCCCGTCCCCGCGCGAGCTGCGCTGCGACGGGCACGAGCGCGAGCGCCGCGACGGGCGCGAGCAACGGGCCGGCGGTGAGCAGGAGCGCCGCGCGGGCATCCTTCCAGGTGAGCGCGATCCACCCCGCCGCGAGCACCGCGTACACGACGGCCAGCCCGAGCGAGATGTTCGCGAGCGGGAAGAACGCTGCCGCGAGGGCGAACACGAGCCCGGCGCGCGGGGCGGCGGTCCCGAGGGCGCCGCCGGCGGCGGCGAGTCCGAGCGTCCAGCCGGGCGGGTAGAACGGGAGCCTGCTCGCGACCCAGCCGGTGGTGAGCGCGGTCAGCGCGCCGGGAAGCACGCGCTCGGTGAGGTGGGCGCGCCGCGGCCGGAGCGGTGCGGACGGTGCCGAGCCGCCCCGCCGCTTCCGCCGCCGCGGCAGCGACCGCAGCTCCTCTGCGAGGCGGTGTGCCGTCGGGCGCCGCTCCGGGCTCGCGACCAGCGCGCCCGCGACGGTCTCGAGGACGTGCCGGGGCAGGTCGGGCCGCCGCGTCTCGAGGCCCGGGGCGCCCGCCTGGATCCGCTTCGAGGTCTCGACGAGGTCGCCGCCCCAGAACGGATGCTCGCCCGCGAGCGCTTCCCAGAGGAGCACGCCCACGGCCCAGACGTCGGCGGCCGCGGTCGCCGAGCGGCCCTGCAGGCGTTCGGGTGAGATGTAGGCGAGCGTGCCGGGGACGTCCCCGAGCGCCGTCAGCGTGTCGAACTCCGCCATCTGCGCGAGGCCGAAGTCCAGCAGGCGGACGTCCGTTCGCCCCGTTTCCGCGAGGAGCACGTTCGACGGCTTCACGTCGCGGTGCACGATGCCCCGGCCGTGGGCGTGGGCGAGCGCCTCGCAGACCTGCGCCGCCACCTCGAGGGCGGCGCGGTCGTCGATCTCGCCGGCGCGCAGCGCCTCGCGGAGCGTCCGGCCGGGCACGTACTCGTAGGCGATGTAGACGTGCGACGGGTCCCGGGCGAGCGAGAGGATCCGCTGGCAGCGCTCGTGCCGCAGGGCGGCGGCGGCGCGGGCCTCGCGCTCGGCGCGGTGGCCCGTCTTGCCCTCGCGGGCGACGATCTTCAGGGCGACGTCGAGGCCGCTCCGCTCGTCCCGAGCGAGCCAGACGTGGCCCATGCCGCCCGCGCCCAGGGGCCGCAGGGGGCGGTAGCGCCCGAGGAAGAGGTCGTGAGCGAGCGCCGCCGAGGACACCGTCCCCCCTTACGCTTCGGCCGGGATGTTTCCTTTACCGGCCGACGAACGCGGTAGATTCGGCTGCGCGTGGACCCACGGGACGACGAGATCGAGTTCGACTTCTTCGAGGACGAGCCCGCCACGGTCGAGGCCCAGTCGGTGCCCGCCCGGCGCCTGCCGCGGCGCGGCGGCCGCGGCACGGGCATGCGGCGGCCGCCGGGACCGCCTCGCGGGCTGACGCCGCTCCTCCGGCTGCTGGCCCTGATCGCGATCCTGGTCGCCGTGCTCGTCTTCTTCGGACTCGTCATCCAGTCGTGCGCGTCGACCTCGAAGCACGACGCCTACTCCCGCTACTTCTCGAAGGTCGGCACGATCGCGAAGAGCTCGCAGGACGACGGCGCCGCCGTCGCGAACGCGCTCACGACGCCGGGGGCGAAGGTCTCCGACCTCGTCGACCGGCTCGGCGGCATCGCCGAGCAGGAGCGGCAGAACGTCTCCGCCGCCGAGCGCCTCGACCCCCCCGGCCCGCTCCGCGACGTGAACCAGCACCTGATCGAGGCGCTGCAGCTCCGCGTCAGCGGCGTGCAGGGGCTCTCCGACACGTTCAAGGCGACGTCCACGTCGAAGGCGTCGAGCGACTCGACGCTCCTCGCCGAGCAGGCGGACCGGTTGCTCGCGAGCGACGTCGTCTACGACGACCTCTTCCGGGACCCGGCGAAGGCGGAGTTGAAGCGGCAGAACGTCAGCGGCGTCGCACCGCCCGACTCGAACTTCGTCGCGAACCGCGACCTCGTGACCGAGCGGTCGATGACCCTCGTGCTGCAGCGGCTCCGCGGTGCGTCCACCGGCGGCACGCCGACGGGTACCCACGGCACGAACCTCGTCTCCGTCAAGACCCAGACCGGCCAGGTGCTCTCGCCGTCGACGCAGAACACCGTCGTCGCCACGACCGACCTCGCGTTCGTCGTCACGATCCACGACGGCGGCGACTCGCAGGAGGTCGGGATCAAGGTGACCCTGACCATCCAGAAGGCGCAGGGGGCGATCGTGAAGACGAAGACGCTCGACGTGATCAACCCGGGCCAGGACAAGTCCCTGACGTTCGCCAACCTCGGCCAGGTGCCGTTCGCGCAGCCGACGCACCTGCTCGTCGACGTCGCGCCCGTGAAGGGCGAGCAGACGACGACGAACAACAAGGGCTCCTACCCGATCATCTTCTCGCTCGGCTAGCTAGCCTCGCGGGATGCACGCGACCGCGACAGAGGCGCTGATCGTCGCGATCGTCGGCCTCGGGGCGGGCGTCGTCGGCGTCGGGCTCGCGTGGTGGTCGTCGCTGAAGGTGCGCCGCGTGCGCGAGGCGCAGCGGTCGCTGATCGGCGGCGGCCGGAAGGACCTCGTCGACTTCGCGGTCTCGCTCCAGGGACGCATCGACGACCTCCACCGCGCCGTCGACGAGGTCGCCGGCGGCCTCGCGCGCGTCGACCGGCGCGTCGACGGCACGGTCACGAACACCTCGATCGTCCGCTACGACGCCTACGAGGACACCGGCGGCCACCAGTCCGCCTCGCTCGCGCTGCTCGACTCGACGCGAACCGGCGTCGTCGTCACCGCGATCCAGGGCCGCGACTACGCCCGCATCTACATGAAGGAGCTCGAGCGAGGCCGCGCCTCCGTCGCGCTCTCGCCCGAGGAGCAGGAGGCGGTCGAGCGCGCGATGGGGCGCTGAACGGCAGGCATGAACCTGGTTCGCCTTCGGCGAAACCAGGTTCGGGTCCTCGGGTGGTGCGGGTACAGTGCGCCCAAGGTGCAGCAGGTACTCGTCCTGAACGCGAGTTACGAGCCGCTCAACGTCTGTTCGCTGCGCCGCGCCCACGTACTCGTCTACAAGGGGAAGGCGGAGATCGTCGAGGAGGTCGACCGACCACTCCGCTCGGCCACGGACACGTACCCGTGGCCGCACGTGATCCGCCTGCTCCACTACGTCCGCGTCCCGCGTCTCGTCCAGCGGAAGATCTCTCGCCGCGCGCTCTTCGCCCGCGACGGGTGGCGGTGCGTCTACTGCGGGACGTCGACGGGGAGGATGACGCTCGACCACGTGATCCCCCGGTCGCGCGGCGGCGACTCGACGTGGGAGAACGTCGTCACCTCGTGCGCCCCGTGCAACCTCCGCAAGGGGAACCGGCTGCCACACGAGGTGCAGATGGAGCTGCCGGCGCGCCCGCGGCCGCCCGCGCCGGTCCTCTTCATCCGCCTCTCCACCCCGAAGATCCCGGCGCGCTGGGAGCGGTACCTCGCGCCGCACTCCGCGACCTCGACGGCGACCGCGGCCGCCTAACCGCCGCTCACACTACTCGGGCTCGCCGCCGAGCACCGCCCACTAGTCCACGGGAGCGGGCGTGCGACGGCGCGCGTGCACGGGCGCCGGCTCGCCGGGCGTCTCCGCGACCCGGTCGAGCGCCCAGATCGCGACCGCCGCCAGCGGTCCCGCGAGCCACGACCAGTGGTGGCGGCCGTAGGCGAGGAGGAGCGACGTCACGGAGACGAGGACGAGCGTGGGAGCGAGGCGGCGCACCTAGGTCGAACGCTCGACCGGCAGCTCCGGATACTGCTCCCACTCGGACCACGATCCCGGGTACAGCAGCCCCTCGCGGCCCGCGAGGTGGAGCCGGTGTAGGGTCACGCACGCCGTGATGCCGGAGCCGCAGTACGCGACGACCTCGCCCTCCGGCAGCGGCGGCAGCGGCTCGTTCCACGGTGCGTTCCGCGCGCCGGGGATCCGGCCGGGAACGCGGTCGATCGGGTTCGGCTCTCCGCGCCACCGTGCGGTCACGCGCGCGTCGACGACGACGAGCGACTCGCGACGGTCGGCGAGCTCCTCGCGGCCGATCGTGTCGCCGCGCCGCTCGCGCGGGACGAAGCGCGCCGGCTCCGCGCGCTCCTCGCCGGGCACGAGCGGCCCGCGCCACGCGTCGAGGTCGATCACGGCGCAGGCGTCGTGGCCGAAATGACGCAGCAGCCACCACAGCCGCTCGGCCCCGCCGAGGCTCCCGTACGCGACCACGAACGTGGCCGCGTCGATCCCCGCGCGCGAGGCCGCCTCGGCGAACGCGTCGGCCGACGGAAGCGGATGACGCCCCGCGACACCCGGCGCCGCCGAGAGGTCGCGCTCCACGTCGACGAACACCGCCCCGGGGACGTGTCCGCGCTCGTAGGCCTGCCGGCCGGCCTCGGGGTCCTCCAGCGTGAAGCGGCAGTCGACGAAGCGGTAGCGCATCTGTGACAGACGTAGCACGCGGCGGCGTACAGGAGGCATGAGACGCCTGATTCCCTACCTCGCCGCCGCGATCGCGCTCGTCGCAGTCGCGGCTCTCGCCGGCATCGGCCGGCCGGATGCGGCGCGCGGCGAGACCGCGACGCCCGACACCGTCACGACCGTCGGTCACGGCGTCGTCACCGTCGTCCCCGACGAGGCGACCGTCACTGCCGGCGTGCACACGCAGGCGGCGACGGCCGCGGAGGCGCTCGCCGACAACGCGAGGCGCATGAGCGCCGTCGTCGCCGCGCTGAAGGACGCGGGCGGCAAGCGGCTGCAGACACAGCAGGTCTCGCTCTATCCGCAGCAGGATGCCGACGGCAAGGTCACTGCCTACGTCGCCGACAACACCGCAGCCGCGTCGATCGGCGTGGCGGACGCAGGCGCGCTCGTCGACGCCGCCGTCGCGGCAGGCGCGAACACCGTCAGCGGCCCGTCGCTCGGCGTCTCCGACGCCGACGCGCTCTACCGCGCGGCGCTCAAGAAGGCCGTCGACGACGCCCGCGCCAAGGCGCAGGCGCTCGCGGAGGCCGGCGGCTTCGGCGTCGGCGTGGTCTCGTCGGTGACGGAGCAGTCGGCGGCCGCCCCGGTGCCGATCTTCGAGCGCGCGGCCGCGGCGAAGGCCGCGGACACGACGCCGGTCGAGCCCGGCACGCAGGACGTCACCGCCGACGTGACCGTCACCTTCAGGATCCGCTGACGCGGAGCTGCAGGCGCAGGGGCCGCTCGCAGCGCGCGCACACGCTGCGAGCGGCGCCCTTCCGCTCCGCGATGTGCACCGGCAGCGGCTTCGCGCAGGTGCACCAGATCGGGGTCGGCTCTGTTGGATGCTTCAACGCGTGGTCGGCCATGACCAAGTCCCTTCCTTCGAAGACGGATCCCGCGGGAGGTAGCTAGTCGGCGGCTGCGGGGCGAAGACGAAAGCGCCGACTAGCACACGTTGAAGCGCGCGACGACGATCGCCGTGAAGGCGAGCTGCTTCGAGAGCATCGTCGGCGCTGCGTGCATGTCCGATCAGTATGCGTGCGCTGTCAAGTCTCATCCGGGCTCCACCGCCGGCCGGCGTACGGGGACGGGCGAGCCGTGGTGGCCGTGACGCACCCCGAGGTGACCGTGCGACTCGGTCCCGTAGCCGCCGGGGACCGGGATGTAGAACTCGGGGTAGCCCCACATGCCGTGCTCGGACACGTCGAGCCCCGCCGTCTCGACGTGATCCTCGACCCGGATGCCCCAGAGCCGGTGCAGCGTGAAGAGGGCGCCGAACGAGGTCGTGAACGTGAACGCGCCGACCGCCGCGATTCCCAGCACCTGCACGCCGAGCTGGTGGAAGGAGCCCGTGTAGACGAGCCCTCCGCTGCCGGTGGCGAGCTTCGTCGCGAGCGACGGCACTGCGAAGAGGCCGGTTGCGAGCGTCCCCCACACCCCGGACATGCCGTGCACCGCGACCGCGCCGATCGGGTCGTCGATCCCGATCCGCTCGACGAGCACGACGCCGAAGACGGCGATCGCGCCCGACCCGACGCCGATCAGGACCGCCGCCCACGGGGCGACGAAACCCGAGGCCGCGGTGATCGCGACGAGCGCGCCGAGCGCTCCGTTCAGCATCATCGAGATGTCCGGCTTCCCGAGCTTCACCCAGGCGACGAGCACGCCCGTGAGGGCGCCCGCCGCGGCCGCGATGTTCGTCGTCGTGGCCACGTACGCGAAGAAGCCGACGCCGCCGAGGTCGACGGAGAGCGTCGAGCCCGGGTTGAAGCCGAACCAGCCGAACCAGAGGATGATCGTGCCGAGCACGGCGTACGGGATGTTGTGGCCGGGGATGGGGTTCGCGCGTCCGTCCGTCCCGAACTTGCCGATGCGCGGCCCGAGGATCAGCGCGCCGGCGAGCGCCGCGAGCGCACCCTGGTAATGGACGACGGTCGAGCCCGCGAAGTCCTGCATGCCCTTCGCGAAGAGCCATCCGTGCGGCGACCAGATCCAGTGCGAGCAGACGGAGTAGGTGAGGGTGAACCAGGCGCCGAAGGCGAAGTACACCCACAGCTTCGCCCGCTCCGCCATCGCGCCCCACACGATCGCGAGCGACACGCCGGCGAACACGACCTCGAAGAGGTAGCCGGCCCCGCCGGGGATCTCGGAGAACCACTCGAACGGCGCCTTGCCGACCGACGTGAGCTCGGTCACCGACGGGAAGAAGCCGTGCGTGCCGACGATCCCGTTCCCGTCGCCGAAGGCGAGGCCGAAGCCGACCGCCCAGTAGACGAGCGACGCGAGCGCGAAGATGAGCACGTTCTTGCCGGCGATGTGGCCGGCATTCTTCATCCGCGTCAGGCCGGCCTCGAGGAACGCGAACCCGGCCTGCATGAACATCACGAGCACCGCCGCGAAGACCACCCAGACGGTCGACGCAGCGACGAGCAGGTCGCGGTTAGACACTCGCCGCCACCCCCTCCAGCCGCTCGCCGGTCCGGTGGTGGACGACGCGGGTGACCGGCGTGGCCCACACCAGGCCGTCGCCGGACTCGTTGCCGCTCCTCGCCGCGTCGACGACCGCGGCGACGACGTCGTCGACCAGCTCGTCGCGGACCACGAAGACGAGCAGCGCCTTCGGGAGGAACCGCGACTCGAAGACGCGGCCGCGGTACTCGTGCGTGACGCCGCGCTGGCGGCCGTGGCCGATCGCCTCGACGACGGTCACGCCGACGTGCCCCGTCGCCTCCTCGACCGCGTCGATCACCGTCTCGACGCGCTCCCTGATCACAACCGCTTCGACCTTGTGCATGGCTATGCCGCGAACGCTTCGTCGACCGCGCGGCCGAGCTCGACGGTCTCCACCGTCTGGATGATCCGGCCGGCGATGCGGTACGGGTCGCCGAGCGAGTTCGGCCGGCGGTCCTCCAGGTAGCCGCGGAAGCCGTTCGCGACGAAGCTGTGCGGGATCCGGATCGACGCGCCGCGGTGCGCGATTCCGTACGAGAACTCGTCGATCGCCGCGGTTTCGTGCAGCCCGGTCAGCCGCATGTGGTTGTCCGGCCCGTAGACGGCGATGTGGTCCTCCTTCGCGTCGTCGAAGGCCGCCATCAGCGCCTGGAAGTACGCCTCGCCGCCCACCTCGCGCATGTGCCTCGTCGAGAAGTTGCAATGCATGCCGGAGCCGTTCCAGTCGTGCTCGGTCCCGAGTGGCTTCGGGTGGAAGTTCACGTCGACGCCGTAGCGCTCGCAGAGGCGCAGCAGCAGGTAGCGGGCGATCCATACCTCGTCGGCGGCCCGCCTGGAGCCCTTGCCGAAGATCTGGAACTCCCACTGGCCCTTCGCCACCTCGGCGTTGATCCCCTCGAGGTTGATGCCGGCCTCGAGGCAGAGGTCGATGTGCTGCTCGACGATCTCGCGGGCGACGTCGCCGACGTTCTTGAAGCCGACGCCGGTGTAGTACTCGCCCTGCGGCGCTGGGAAGCCCTCGCGCGGGAACCCGAGCGGCGCCCCGTCGCGGTAGAGGAAATACTCCTGCTCGAAGCCGAACCACGTGTCGGGGTCGTCGGGGATCGTCGCGCGGCTGTTCGACGGGTGCGGCGTCCCGTCCGGGAGCAGCACCTCGCACATGACGAGCATCCCGTGCCGGCGGGCCGGGTCGGGGAAGAGCGCGACCGGCTGCAGCAGGCAGTCGGAGCTCGAGCCCTCCGCCTGTCTCGTCGAGCTGCCGTCGAAGTTCCAGACCGGGAGCTCGGAGAGCGTCGGCTCGCCGTCGAACGAGACGATCTTCGTCTTGCTGCGGAGATTGGGCACGGGCTCGTACCCGTCGAGCCAGATGTACTCGAGCTTCACCTTCGGCATTGCGCGACCTCCTTCGGGAACGAAAAAAGGGCCCCGCAGCTCGAGAGAGCTGCGAGGCCCCATTGCCTCCGCGCGCACCGTCGTCGGCGCGTCGCGTATCCCGACGTTACCTGGACCGACGGACGATGTCGAGCAGCCGCTCTGACGTGTGCTCGACCTGGAGCGTCGTGTGCTCGATCTCGAAGCGCTCGTGCAGGAGGCGCTCGAGCTCGCGCCGGATGGCGTGGCAGTCCTCGCCGCGTCCGACGAGGACGTGCGCCGCGAGCGCCGGGAAGCCCGACGAGATCTCCCAGACGTGCAGGTCGTGGACGTCCGCGACCCCGGGGTGTGCGCGCAGCGCGGCCGCCACCTCGTCGGGGGGGATGCCCTCCGGGGCGGCCTCCAGCAGCACGCGTCCCGACTTGCGCAGGAGCGGCCAGCTCGACACGAGCATCGACGCCGCCACGGCGAACGATGCGATCGGGTCCGCGCGGTCGAAGCCCGTCGTCCAGACGACGAGCCCCGCGACGGCGGTGCCGGCGAACGCGTACAGGTCTGTCAGCAGGTGGCGGAAGCTGCCCTCGACGTTGAGCGAGGCGCGGTTTCCGTGCGAGACCTGCCACAGCGCGAGGAGGTTGACCGCCGCGCCCACGCACGCCGTCGCGACGACGAGGGGGCCCCGCACCTCGGGCGGCGACGCGAGCCGCCGCGCCGCCTCGAGCACGATCAGCGCACCGAGCACGAGCAGCGTGATCCCGTTCGCCTGCGCAGCGAGGATCTCGGCCCGCCGGAGCCCGAACGTCATCCCGCCGCCCGGCGGGCGACGGGCGAGCCTCGCCGCCCAGACGCTCATCGCGAGCGCGCCCGCGTCGACGAGCATGTGCGCCGCGTCGGAGAGGAGCGCGAGCGAGTCGGCGGCGATCGCGACGACCACCTCCGCCGCCATGAAGCAGACGACGAGGACGAGCGCGACCGTCAGAGGGCGGAGCTGCGTCTCCGCTCCCGCGTGGTGATGGTGGTGGTCGTGGGCCACGACCACGGCAGTTTCGCGCGTTTACGGTTTCGCGGCGAGGCTGCGGCGGATCTCGGCGACGCGCGCGCGGCGGCGTGCGACGCGGATGCCGGCGAAGCCGAGTGCGCCGGCCGCGAGCAACCCGACGCCGAGCACCGGGGTCAGGAGCACCCACGACCCGAGGCGGCCCCGGGAGACGCCGGCCGCCGAGGCGCCGTTCGCAGGCCCGAGGTCGTTCGGGCCCAGCACCGTCTGCGTCTGGCCCGCCGGCGCGAACGTCGCGACCGGGTACCAGGTCGTGATCTTCCACGAGCCGCCGATCTTCTGGGCCTCCGCCCGGAACGACCACGCGCCGAGCGAGGGTTTCGTGGGCTGGAGCAGGATGTCGAAGCCGACGTCGCCCGGATAGGAGTAGTTGACGAGGAACCCGTGGAAGCGCGTGCCCTTCGCCGGGTAGTGCTGCACCGACGTGTTCCCCCTGATCCACTCGCGGTAGCTGACCGTCCGGGCGGGGCCGGCGACGAGCTTCCAGCCGCGCTTCAGATCCTTGCCGGCGACGACGGCGGGCACGAACTCGTCGAGCAGCCGGTCGATCGCCGCCCGGTCGGGTTTCACCTGCTTCGGGTCGGCCGCGGCGGGCGCGGCGAGCACGAGTGCGAGGAGGATCGCTGCGGCGATGCGCATGCCTCCATTGGACCCGATCGGGGCGGAGATGTTGTTCTCGGTTTCTGAACAGGGTGATTCCTTGCGCTTTCCCGCACCGTCCCGTACCCTGACCGAAGCCATGTCCGGGATCACGAACGCAGACGTCGCTCGCCGCCGCTTCTAGCGGCAGCAGTGCGTCTCCGTTCGGCTCTCAGAGCCTCGTAGCTCTCTCTCGATCCCAAGGAGCATGGTGTGTCTTCGGTAGCAGCAGTCGACGTACGTAACCTCGAGAAGGTCTTCACGCGCCGCAAGGGCCTCGGCCGGCGCCGCCGCACGGCGCTCGACCGCGTCTCGTTCACGATGGAGCGCGGCGAGTGCGTCGCGATCCTGGGCCAGAACGGGTCGGGCAAGTCGACGCTCGTCCGTCTGCTCTCGACGCTCCTGCTCGCGGACGGCGGCGAGGCGCGCGTCTTCGGCCAGGACGTGTTCAAGGAGGCGCGCCGCGTGCGACGGCTCGTCAACCGCGTCTCGGTCGAGGCGAGCTTCTTCAAGAAGATGAGTGCGGCGGAGAACCTCGCCTACGCCGCGCGCTTCTACGGCATGGGGCCGCGGGAGACGCACGCGCGGATCCCGGAGATCCTCGAGCGGGTCGGGTTCCCGTCGGCGCGCCGCGGCGAGGCGATGGAGAGCCTGTCGCGCGGGATGCAGCAGAAGGTCGCGCTCGCGCGGGCCCTGCTCACCTCGCCCGTGCTGCTCCTCCTCGACGAGCCGACGACGGGCCTCGACCCGCGCTCGAAGCAGGAGGTGCAGGAGTTCATCCGCGAGATCCGCACGCGGCACGACTCCACGATCCTGCTCTGCACGCACGACATGAAGGAAGCCGAACAACTCGCCGACCGCGTCGGCCTGCTCGACCGCGGCCGGCTGCTCTTCCTCGAGCCGGTCGCCGACGTGCTCGCGCGGTACGGCGTCGAGACGCTCGAGGAGGCGTTCTTCGCCGCCACCGGCCGCACGTTCGAGGACGAGAAGAACGAGGAGGACGAGGAGAGGGAGGTGTTCGCGTAATGGGCAGTGTCGACGTGACCCGCGCATTCACGCGCCGGCGGGTGCTCCGCGACGAGCTGATCGGGCTCTACGGCGTCGTGGAGCGGAACGTCTACCTGACGAGGCGGTACCTGCTCTGGGATCTCGCGTTCCTGCTCTGGACGATCGCCAACACGCTCACGATCGTGTTCATCGCGCGCGGGGTCGACCTCAGCGCGACGCAGCGCAACGAGCTCGAGACGAAGCTGCTCGTTGGCGGAGTCATCTGGGCGTTCCTCGGGATCATCTTCGAGATCGTCACGGAGACGGTCGCGTGGGAGCGCTGGGAGGGCACGATCGAGTACACGTTCATGGCGCCGGTCTCCCGGCCGGTCCACCTCATCGGGATGGGCGTGTACGCCGTCCTCTACGGGCTCCTGCGTGCGGCGGCGATCTTCGTCGCCGTCGTGGCGTTCATCGGGATCCACCTGCCGCACGCGAACTACGGCGCTGCCGTGGCGCTGCTCGCGATCGCGTCGATCTCGTTCATCGGCGTCGGGATGATGACGGCGGTGCTGCCGCTCGTCTCGCCGGAGAAGGGCACGCAGCTCGGGTTCGTCGCGCAGGGCCTGATGCTCGTCGTCTCGGGCGTCTACTACCCCGTCGACGTCCTGCCGTCGTGGATGCAGTGGATCGCGAAGATCTCGCCGGCGACGTACGCCCTCCGCGGGAACCGCCGGCAGATCCTCGAGGGGGCGGGGCTCGCGTGGGTCGACGTCTGGCCCCTGCTTCTGATCGGTGCGTGCTCGATCCCGATCGGCCTCGCCGTCTTCAAGCTCGGCGAGCGCTACGCGAAGCAGCACGGAAAGTTGAAGCGGTCCGGGTGATCGAGGTCCGGGAGGCAGCCTCCGACGCGGATTTCGAGGCGTGGCGCCGCGTCCGGATCTCCGTCCAGCCGAACGAGCGCACGGCCGACGTACGCGAGATCCGGGAGCGGATCGCGCGCGAGCCGGAGCGGCTCTACCTGCTCGCCGACGGCGAGGCGGGATGCGCGTTCGTCGGCCGGTCCGATCTCGGTCACGCCGCCGTGCTCGTGCTCGTCCGCCCGGAGGAGCGCGGGCGCGGCGTCGGCACCGCGCTCCTCGAGGCATGTCTCGATCACGCGCGCGCGCTCGGCCACGATCGCGCCGGCGCGCAGGCGGACGGGGCCGACGAGCGCTCGCTCGCGTTCGCCGCGAGGCACGGCTTCGTCGAGTACGACCGCCAGGTCGAGATGGTGCTCGAGCTGCGCGGGCAGGCGCCCGAGCCGCCGAACGTCGACGGCGTCGAGTTCGTCTCGGTCGCCGAGCGCCCGGAGCTGCTGGACGCGGCGTACCCGCTCGCCCGGCAGGGATACGCGGACCTGAAGCTGGCGACCGGCTCCGTCGAGGTCACCCGGGAGGAGTGGCTTCGCGACGAGGCGACGCTCCCGGCGGGTTCGTTCGTGGCGCTGGCGGGCGGCGAGGTGGTCGGCTATGCCGGACTGACCGCCTGGCCGGAAGACCCCATGCGGTCGGAGCACGGCCTGACCGTCGTGCGCCGGGACTGGCGGCGGCGCGGTCTCGCGACGGCCCTGAAGGCGCGCGAGATCGCGTGGGCGGCCCGGGCCGGCCTGCGCGAGCTCGTGACGTGGACACAGCGGGGAAACGAGGCGCTGCAGGGCGTGAACCAGCGGCTCGGCTACCGGGTTCGTTCCGTCTCCGTGTCGGTCTGGCGCGAGCTCCGATGAGGCGGCAGCCGGCGCTGCGGGTCTTCTACGCGCTCGAGCTCCTGCTCTCGATGCCGACGTGGATCGTCGTCTCGATCCACCTCGTCCGCGACCTCCACCTCTCGCCTCTCGAGCTCGTGCTGATGGGGACGGCGATGGAGGCGGCCGTCTTCTGCTTCGAGGTGCCGACCGGCGTCGTCGCCGACACGTACAGCCGGCGCGCGTCGCTCGCGGTCGGGTTCGTGGGGATGGGCGCCGCCTGGGTCGCCGTCGGCCTCGTCGACTCGGCGGCCGCCGTGATCGGGCTCTGGGCGTTCTGGGGCCTCTCGTACACGTTCACGAGCGGCGCCTACCAGGCGTGGCTCGCGGACGAGATCGGCGTCGACCGGCTGGGCCCGGCGCTCCTGCGCGGCGCGCGGCTCGGTTTCGTCGGCACGCTCGTCGGGCTCGCGGGGCTCGTCGCGCTCTCCAGCGTGTCGCTGCGCGCGTCGGTCGTCGCCGGCGGCGCGATCACGCTCCTCTGCGGGATCGGGACGATCCTCCTCATGCCCGAGGAAGGGTTCACGCCGCGGGAGCGCGGCGCGGACGCGGCCCCGTGGCGCGAGCTCGTCGCGACGGCCGCCGCCGGCGCCCGGTTCGTGCGGGCCCGGACGCTGCTCGTCCTGCTGGTCGCGAGCGAGCTCTTCGCGGGGATGTCGAGCGAGGCGTACGACCGCCTGCGGGACGCGCACGTGCTGCGCGACATCGGGCTGCCGCGCTCGGTCCACCTCGGCCCGGCGTGGTGGTTCGGAGCCGTCGCCGCCGCGGCGACCGTCTTCGGCTTCGCCGCGGTCTCGGTGCTGATCCGGCGGGTCGAGCAGCGCAGCTCCCGTGAGGTTGCCCGCATCCTCGTCTTCCTGCTCGGCGTCGTCTTCGCGGTGGAGCTCCTCTTCGCGCAGGCGGGCGGGTTCGGCGTCGCCCTCGCGGCGATCCTGGTCATCTCGCTCGCGCGGTCGCTCCTCTACCCCGTCTACATGACCTGGCTGAACGCGCAGATCGACGACTCGTCGGTGCGCGCGACGGTCATCTCGATCGCCGGCCAGGCGGACGCCGTCGGGCAGGCTGCCGGCGGCCCCGCCCTCGGGGCGGTCGGCAACGCGTGGGGGATCAGGACGGCGCTGACCGCGGGAGCGCTCGTGCTCCTGCCCGCGCTCGGCTTCTACGGCCGCGCGCTCGCCCACAACGGGCGAGAGCCCGAGCTCGCGGCGCTGCCGGAGGCGACGTGATCGTCGTCCGTCCGCTCCGCGACGACGAGATCGACCTCTACCTCGCGATCCGGAACCGCGTCCACCCGCAGATGCCCATGCCGCGCGAGGTCGTCGTCGACAACCGGGCGAGCGCCGACCACCTCGACTTGGTCGCCGAGCTCGACGGCCTGCCGGTGGGCGTCGCGTCGGCCGAGGTCTACGGGGGCGCCCCGAACGGCGACCTCGCGTTCCTCACCATCCGCGTTCCGCGCGAGCACCGTCGCCAGGGAGCGGGAACGGCCCTCCACCGCCGCGCGTCCGAGCACGCTCGCATGCTCGGAAAGGCCCGCTTCTACTGCGTCGTCCGCGGCGACGACGCCGACTCGCTCGGCTACTACGGCGCGCACGGCTATGCGGAGGTCGGGCGGATGCAGGATGCGCTTCTCGAGCTCGAGGGGTTCGAGGCCGGGCCGGCGGAGCTCGAGATCGTGCCGATCACGGCCGAGCTCGAGCGGGGCGTGTACGAGGTCGCGCAGGAGGCCGACGCCGACATCCCGAGCGGCGAGCCCACCGACAGCGGGAGCTTCGAGCAGTGGCGCGAGCGGTTCCTCGCCTCGGCGCTCGTGCTCCGAGATCTGTCGTTCGCGGCGTTGCTCGACGGTCGCCCCGTCGGATACGCGATCCTCGGCCGCCACGACGCCGAGACGGCCGAGAACTGGATGACCGGCGTCGCCCGTTCCGCGCGCGGGCGCGGTGTGGCGCTCGCGCTCAAGCGCCATCAGGCGGCGGCCGCGCGCGCCGCGGGCTGGCGGCGGCTCCGCGCGCAGAACGACCTCGCGAACGCCCCCATGCTGCGGGTGAACGAAAAGCTCGGCTACGAGCGGAAATTCGAGTGGATCCACCTCACGGGCCCGCTCCTCGAGGGCTGATAGGCTGGCGCCGCTTTGAGACGATGAGGTCTCGGGCGCCCGACGGCTTCGTCGGTCGCGCCCGGGGCCTTTTTTCATTCCGAGAGGAGCGAGCAACGGTGGCGATGATCGAGAGCAAGGACCGGGCGACGTCGGACCCCGCGGCGCGGAAGGACGCGCTCAAGCAGATGAAGGCGGACGGTGTCGAGTACGTCCTCTTCTGGTTCACCGACATCGAGGGCCACCTGAAGAGCTTCGCGATCACGCCGTCGGAGCTCGAGGACGCGCTCGACGACGGCATGGGCTTCGACGGCTCGTCGATCACGGGCTTCAACGCGATCGAGGAGTCCGACATGGTCGCCATCCCCGACCCGTCGACGTACCGGCTGATGCCGACGCGTGCGGGCGAGGCGAAGGTCGGCCGGATGATCTGCGACGTCGTGAAGCCGAACGGCGAGCCGTACGAGGGCGACCCGCGCTACGTGCTCCGGCGCGCGCTCGAGCGGATGCAGTCGCTCGGTTTCGACACCTTCAACGTGGGGCCCGAGCTCGAGTACTTCCTGTTCGCGAACAACGAGTCGACGGTCACGCTGGACGAGGGCGGCTACTTCGCGATGACGGCGCTCGACGCCGCGACGGAGCTGCGGAACGAGACGATCCAGGCGCTCGAGTCGATGGGCATCGCGATCGAGTACCACCACCACGAGGTCGCGCCGTCGCAGCACGAGATCGACATGCGCTACGCGAACGCGCTCGAGATGGCGGATCACACGATGACGTACCGGCTGGTCGTGAAGGAGGTTGCCGCGAAGAACGGCGTCTACGCGACGTTCATGCCGAAGCCGCTGTTCGGCGAGAACGGGTCCGGCATGCACACCCACATGTCGCTGTTCAAGGACGGGCGCAACCAGTTCTTCGACGGCGGCGACCAGTACAACCTCTCGCCGGTCGGCAAGCAGTTCATCGCGGGTCTCCTGCGCCACGCGCGCGAGCTCTCGGCGGTGTTCGCGCAGTGGGTGAACTCGTACAAGCGGCTCGTGCCGGGCTACGAGGCGCCGGTCTACGTCGCGTGGTCGCAGCGCAACCGCTCCGCGCTCATCCGCATCCCGCTGTACAAGCCGGGCTCGGAACAGGCGACCCGTGCGGAGATCCGCTGCCCGGACCCGGCGTGCAACCCGTACCTCACCTTCGCCGCGCTGCTGCACGCGGGGCTCGAGGGTATCGAGCGGGGCTACGAGCTCGAGGCGCCGATGGAGACGAACCTCTACCACCTCTCCGCCGAGGAGCGCCGCGAGCGCGGCATCGTCTCGCTGCCGGAGACGCTCGGCGAGGCGATCGACGAGTTCGCCCACTCCGACCTGATGCGGCGCGCCTTCGGCGACCACATCTTCGACAGCTACGTGAAGCTCAAGCGCGGCGAATGGGACGAGTACCGCGTGCAGCTCACGCAGTGGGAGATCGACCGCTACCTGCGCGTGCTCTAGAGGAAGGTGCGGATCGCGTCGCGCTCGACGCGGAGCCCGATCACGCGCGAGCCGTCGTCGATCTGCTCGATCGACTCGGCCGGGACGATGCGGCGCCGCCGCGCGAAGAAGCCCGAGCGGACCGAGAGGGCGTCGGGCTCCTCGGGGCTCGTGCCGTACATCGGGCACTCGACCGTTCCGACGACGCGGCCCTTCGCGTCTGCCACGAGGAAGCCGGCGGTGCGACGGAGATCCACGGCGAGCGCGCTCACAACTGCGAACCTATTCCCCGTCTGCGAGGAAATTCCCTCTGTTGCCGTAAAGCTTTTGTTAGCCCCATTTTCCGGACATCGCCATCAGCGCGACGGTGAGGAGTAGAAGGTAGAGGAGCGCGAGCGCGGCGACGATCCGGCCGGCGACGGCCTTCGCCGAGCGCCGCCACCAGTACGCGCAACCGACCGCGGCGAGGAGGACGAGGAGGCCCGGTTCGAGGACGAGGTGCCCGATGCCGATCCAGGTGGCGTTCGAGTCCGACAGTCCCTCGTCGCTCGCGATCCAGAACGCGCAGGCAAGGGTGACGGCCCACGCGGGCAGCGCGACGAGCAGCGAGGAGAACGCCGCGCGCGCCGCACCCGCGAGCCCCGCCACCGCGGCGGCGAGCAGCGCCCCCCACAGCGTCATCGCTCCGAGCACGTGCAGGAAGAGCGGCCAGAAACTACGGCTGTACGCGAGCATCACGGCTTCCAGATCATGAGGACGAGGATGGCGAGCGTCGCCGCGCCGGCCGCCCAGGAGATCGCGAGGCCCGTGCGGTCGCGGAGGAGCGCCTGCAGCTCCGCGGTCGTGGCATCGCCTTCGGCCGCGAGGCGCTCCGCGAGCTCGCGGGCGCGCTCCTGATGACGGCCGCCGATGCCGCCGAGCGCATTCGCGACCACCCAGAGCGCGAGCGACGCCCAGATCCAGCCGGCGCCGATCCCGAAGCCGAGGTGGTGCCACAGCCAGATCCCGAAGACGAGCGTCCCGGCGACGCCCACGAAGATGACGGGCAGCGCGACACGGATCAGGCGCAGCAGCCGCGCGCTCTCGCTCGGGCGCTCGGCGCGGATGGCGAGCGTGTTCAAGATCGCGGCGGCGACCGAGCCGCCGACGAAGCAGAAGGCCGCGGTGACGTGCAGCATCAGGAGCCACTGGGCCGTGGTCACCGGGCGAGCGTACGCTTCGCCGCGGATGGACCCGCGCGAGCGCCACCTGCGTCTGCTGACGGAGACGATCGAGGCCGTGAACTCGACGCTCGATCTCGAGGAGGTGCTCGGTCTCGTCGCGACGAAGGTCGCGGACGCGCTCGCGACGGATGCCTGCTTCGTCTACCTCTACGACGAGCGCGCCGACGAGCTCGTGCTCCGCGCGACGCACGGAACGCGCATGGACGAGCTCACGCGCCGGCCGCGGATGCGTCCCGGCGAGGGCATCACGGGGTCGGCCGCGGCGGCGCGCGAGCCGGTGATGGTCGACGCGCAGGCGCACCTCGACCCGCGCTTCAAGCACTTTCCGAACCTGCCGGAGGACGAGTACGAGTCGATCCTCGCGGTGCCGATCGTCACGCGCGACGGAACGCTCGAGGGTGCGCTCAACGTGCGCACCCGCGCCCCGCGCGTGTTCTCCGACGACGAGGTCGAACTGCTCCTCGCGATCGCCGCGCAGGTCGCGCAGTCGATCGAGCACGCGAAGCTCTACGCCGAGGCGCAGCGGCGCGTGCACGAGCTCGAGGCGCTCGCGCGGATCTCGGAGGCCGTCTCCGAGGCGCTCTACCTGGAGGAGTCGCTCGAGGCGATCGTCACGACGACGATGGACGCGCTGGGCGCGACGGGTGCCGCGCTCGTCCTCGACGACGGCCGCATCGCGTGGCCCGAGGGTGTCGCGTCGACGCACGCCATCCGGCAGCCGCTGCGCTGGCGCGGGCGCCAGATCGGCGAGCTCGTCGCCGACCGGGAGACGGCGTTCACCGACGCCGACCGCGAGCTGCTCGCGTCGATCGCGACGCACGCGGCGGTCGCGCTCGAGCACGGGCGCGCGGTGATGCGCGGCGTCCTTGCCCAAGAGATCCACCACCGCGTCAAGAACAACCTGCAGACGGTGGCGTCGCTCCTGCGGCTGCAGGCGCGGTCGGCCGACACGGTCGACCCGCGCGAGGCGCTCGAGCACTCGGTGAACAGGATCCTCGCGATCGCCGCCGTCCACGAGCTCCTGACGGAGCGGCGCGAGGAGGACGTCGAGCTCGCGGACCTGATCGACCGCCTCCGCTCGATGCTCGTCCAGGGTGTCGGCGCGGGCAAGGAGGTCTCGGCGGAGCTCGAGCCGGTGTCGATGCCGGGCGCGCGTGCGACCGCGCTCGCGCTCGTCTTCGCGGAGCTGCTCCAGAACGCGCTCGAGCACGGCGGCGACCGCGTGCGGGTCGAGCTCGCGCGCCGGAACGGTCAGGTCGTGCTCGCGATCGCCGACGACGGCCGCGGCGTCGGCGACGACGCGGCCGGCACCGGCCTCTCGATCGTGCGCGCCCTCGTGCGCGACGAGCTCGGCGGCACCCTGGAGCTCGTCGCCGGACCCGGAACGCGCGCCGAGGTCGTCTTCCCCGCCTAGCGAGCCGGACAGGAGCCCGACTCGCCGGCTACGCGGTCTGATCCTCGAAGGTGAAGTGGAAGTGGTCGCCGTGGGCGTGCACGCCCAGCACCTGGTCGGACAGGACCTCCGTGGCGACCCGATCCAGGAAGACGCGGACGCCGTCCCGCTCGATCACCTGGTCGCCGTCGGCCGGGGCCGACGCCTCGTCGATCGCGAGCTCGATCTGCCCGTCGACCTCCTCGGCCGAGATCCTGATCGTTCCCGTGTCCCGCAGTGCCTCGACGGCCGCATCGTCGATCTGCAGCATCGTGCGAGTCTATTGCCCGAGGTGGCATGCGGATCCTGATCGCAGAGGACGAGACGATCATCAGGCTCGACCTGCGCGACCTGCTCGAACGCGCCGGGCACGAGGTCGTCGCCGAGGCCCGCGACGGGGAGGAGGCGGTCGCGCTCGCCCGCGAGCACGAGCCGGAGCTCGCGGTCATGGACGTGAAGATGCCGCGCCTCGACGGCATCGACGCCGCACGGCGGATTCTCGAGGAGCGGCCGATCCCGATCGTGCTGCTCACCGCGTACGGCCAGGACGAGCTCGTCGCCCGGGCGGTCGAGGCGGGCGTCTTCGGCTACCTCGTGAAGCCGTTCCGCGAGCAGGACCTCATGCCGGCGATCGCGACCGCACGCGCCCGTCACGCGGAGCTCGCAGCCTTGCGCGAGGAGGCCGAGTCGCTCGCCGAGGCGCTCGGGGCGCGCAAGGCGATCGAGCGGGCGAAGGGGCTCCTGATGGAGAAGGAGGGCCTGAGCGAGGCGGACGCGTTCGAGCGGCTGCGCCGCGCGAGTCAGGTGTCCGGACGTCCGCTGAAGGTGATCGCGGAGGCCGTGATCGCTACCCTCGACTCCGCATGACGCAGACACTGACACCCCCGAGGGAGCGCGAGCGCTCGACCTCCGGCTCGGGCCTCGGCGACGCGTGGCGCGTGATCGTCCTGAACGACGACCACAACACGTTCGAAGGCGTCGCGTTCGCGCTCGCGCAGACGATCCCGGGCGTCGACTACGACCGCGGCATGGCGCTCGCGAACAGGATCCACACCACAGGGCAGGCGGTCGTGTGGGCGGGGCACCGCGAGGCGGCGGAGCTCTACCACTCGCAGCTCGAGGGCTACGGCCTCACGCTCGCGCCGCTTGAACGCTGACGACGGGATCCGCCGTGTGTTCGACGCCTTCGGCGGCGGCGACCCGCGCGCGCTCTTCGAGGTGATCGCCGAGGACGCGGTGTGGGTCGTCAACGGCACCGTCCCCGTCGCGCAGGTGTACGCCGGTCGCGACCGGATCTTCGAACTGTTCCGCGAGACGCGGCGGCTCACGAACGGCACGTACCGGAGCGAGCTGCGGTGGTCCCTGGCCGGCGACGAGCACGCGGTCGCCGTCTACCGCGCGCGCGGACGGCGGCTCGGGCGCGAGCTCGACATCGAGCAGGTGCTCCTGATCGACCACGAGGACGGCGTGTGGCAGCGGGTCACCGCCGTCCCCGCCGATCCGCCCGCGTTCGAGGAGTTCTGGGCGTGATCAGGCTGGGCGTCCAGCTGCCGGAGGTGGAGCGCGACGTGCGCCGCCTCGAGCTCGCGGCGCTCGCGCTCGCGGCCGAGGAGGTCGGCTTCGACTCCCTCTGGGTCGGCGACCACCTCCTCTACCGGGGCGACGGCCGCCCCGAGCGCGGCCCCTGGGACTGCTGGTCGACCCTCGCGTGGCTCGCGGCGATCACGGAGCGCGTCCAGCTCGGGCCGCTCGTCGCCTGCACGGCCTTCCACCCGCCCGGCATCCTCGCCCGCCAGGCGGCGGCGGTCGACGAGCTCTCGGGCGGCCGCCTCGTGCTCGGGCTCGGCGCCGGCTGGAACGAGGAGGAGTTCCGCGCCTTCGGGCTCCCGTTCGACCATCGCGTCTCCCGGTTCGAGGAGGCGTTCACGATCGTCCACCGCCTGCTGCACGGCGAGCGCGTCACCTTCGAGGGGCGCTACCACGACGTGCGCGACGCCGTGCTGCTGCCGACGCCGCGCCGCCGGCCGAAGCTGATGATCGGCGCGAACAGGCCGCGCATGCTCGCGATCGCGTTGCCGCACGTGGACGCGTGGAACACGTGGTTCACCCACTACGGCAACACGCCGGAGGGGTTCGCGACGCACAACGAGGAGGTGGACGCTGCCGCCGTGCGCGCGGCGCGCGACCCCGCCGAGATCGAGCGCAGCGCGTGCGTGCTCGTCGCCGTCGAGGGCGGCCGCGGCGAGCGGCCGCGCGACGTTCCCGCGGTGCCGCTCGAGCGGCTCGCCGCGCACCTGCGCGAGCTCGAGGAGGCGGGGGCGGACGAGGCGATCCTCGTTCTCGACCCGATCGACGAGCCGGCCCTCCGCGCCTGCGCCGATTCGGTGGAATCGCTGATCGCCGATCCGCGGACCGGCCGATGACCGCGCACCCGGCAAGCTCGTAACTTTCGTTACGAACTTCGAGCCGAGGAGGTGGCAGTCATGACCGTTCCCGTCCGGCTGGTCGCGGCCACGATCGCCGCGCTCGCGCTCGCCGCCGCGGGCGCCGCAGCGGCGGGCCCGGCGCCGGCGCAGCCGATGCGCGTCACGATCGACATCGCGCGCATGGGGGTCGACGGCACCGTCGTGCAGTCGAACTTCGCCGTCCGTGCGGGCGGCGCCGTCACGCTCACGATCCGGAACCACACGCACGTCTTTCACACGTTCACCGTCCGCGCGCTCGGCATCAGCGTCGTCGCGCGCCCCTCGCGGACGACGACCGTGAGGTTCGTCGCGCCCTACGGCGTCTACAGGTGGAGGTGCGTGATCTGCACGACGGCGGCGCACCCGCACTCGCACGCGATGGGCGGGAAGATGTACGCGATCGTGAACGTCTGAGGCTCGTCAGCGCTGGGCGGCGTCGAACAACGCCTCCCAGCGCCGGAGCAGCGCCTCGAGATCCTCGCGCGCCGTCCGGTGCGCCGCGAGGAGCTCGCCGTCGGACCAGTTCTCGGCGAGCCGCCCTTCGAGCTCCGCGACCCGCGCCTCGGCGCGCTCCACCTCGCGCTCGACGAGCTCGATCGGCGACGGCTGCGGCTTCGGCGGCTTCCTCGGCCGCTCCCGCTTCGGCTTCGGCTCCGGCGGCGGCGGCACGGCCTCGGCCGCCTGGGCCCGCGCGTAGTCGGCCCAGCCGCCTGAGTAGGAGGTGAGGGTGCGCTCCTCGATCGCGAGCAGGCGTCCGGCGACCGCGTCGAGCAGCGCGCGGTCGTGCGAGACGAGCAGGACGGTGCCGGGGAACGCCTCGAGCGCCGCCTCGAGCGACTCGCGCGACTCGAGGTCGAGGTGGTTCGTCGGCTCGTCGAGGACGAGGAAGTTCGCGCCCGAGGCGACGACGATCGCGAGCGCGAGCCGCCGCCGCTCGCCGCCCGAGAGCGCGGCCGCGGGCTTCTCGTGCTCGTCCCAGCCGGAGAAGAGGAACCGCCCGAGCAGCGCCTGCGCCTCGGGGCGCTTCAGGCCCGTGCCCGACATCGCCGCGTCGAGCACCGAGCCGCGCTCGTCGAGCTCCGCCTCGTGCTGGGAGAAGTAGGCGGGGACGACCCCGTGCCCGAGGCGCAGCTTGCCGTCCGCGGCCCCGCGCAGGCCGAGCAGCGTTTCGAGGAGCGTCGTCTTCCCCGAGCCGTTCGGTCCGACGAGCGCGACGTGCTCCCCGCGCTCGATCGCGAAGGACGCCCGCTCGAGCAGCTGCTTCTCGCCGGCCCGCAGCGACAGGCCCTCGGCGACGACGACGTCGCGGCCGGAGCGCGGCGGCTTCAGGAACTCGAAGCCGAGCGTCCGCCGGCGGTGGTCCGGCGCGAGCACGCGGTTGGATTCGATGCGCCTGATCTGCTTCAGCTTCGACTGCGCCTGCCGTGCCTTCGACGCCTTGTAGCGGAACCGCTCGACGAAGCGCTCGAGGCGGGCGAGCTGCTCGGCCTGGCGCTCCGCCGTCTTCGCCTGGTGGAGCTCGCGCGCCGCCTGCTCGCGCCGCCAGACGTGCCAGGCGCCCGGGAAGTAGACGGACTTGCCGCCCTCGAGCTCCAGCACCGCGGTCGTCACCGCCTCGAGGAACCAGCGGTCGTGCGCGACGAGGATCACCGCGGCGTCCAGGGTCTCGAGCAGCTTCTCGAGCCACTCGAGCGACTCGATGTCGAGGTGGTTCGTCGGCTCGTCGAGGAGCAGCAGGTCGGGCTGCGACGCGAGCGCGCGCGCGAGCGAGGCGCGCGTCAGCTCGCCGCCCGAGAACGTCGAGAGCGGCCGGTCGAGGTCGGCGTCGTCGAAACCGAGCCCGCGGACGACGGATGCGGCGCGGTCGCGCCAGTCGTAGCCGCCCGCATGCTCGAGTCGCGCCTGCGCCTCGGCGTAGCGGCGCAGCGTCGCCGGGTCGTGCGCTCCGGTGGCCATCGCGCGCTCGAGCGCCCGGAGCTCCTCCTCGACGGCCGCAAGGTCGGCGGTGCCGGCGAGCACGTAGTCCCGCAGCGGCCGCGTGCTCTGCGCGGGCGGACGCTGGTCGTGCAGCGCGATCCGCGTGCCCTTCTCCCAGGCGAGCTCGCCCCCGTCGACGGACGTCTCGCCGGACAGCATCCGGAGGAGCGTCGTCTTGCCGGCGCCGTTCGGGCCGGCGAGCGCGAGGCGGTCGCGCCGCTCGAGCTTGAACGAGACGCCGTCGAAGAGCACGCTGCCCGAGAGCTCCTTCCGGAGCGCGGATGCGATCAGCACCGCCATGGGCTCGAGGGTACCCGTGCCGGATCGGCCAGACTGCCGTCCGTGCGGATCGTCTCCCTCGACGTCGGCTCCTCGTCGGTACGCGCCGTCGCCTTCGACGAGACGGGCACGGCGGAGCCCGGAGACGCGCACCTCGCCTACGACGACCTCGACGCGGAGACGCTCGTGGCCGCCTGCCGCGCCGTGCTCTCGCAGGTCGGCGACGGCGACGAGCTCGCCCTCTCGTGCTTCTGGCACTCGCTGCTACCCGTCGACGAGCACGACAGCCCGCTGGCGCCCGTCCTCACCTGGCGCGACCGTGCCGGCGACCTACCGGCCCTCGATCCCGCCGACTACCACCGGCGCACGGGCTGCTTCCTCCACCCCTCGTACTGGCCGGCGAAGATCTCGCTGCTCCGCTCGCACGGCCTCGAGCCGGCGCGTTACCTGTCGTTCGCCGACTACCTGCTGCTCCGCCTCGCCGGCGACGCGCGCACGAGCGTGTCGACCGCGAGCGGCACCGGGCTCTTCGACCCGAACCGGCTCGACTGGGACGACGAGACGCTCGCGGCGTGCGGCGTCGACCACGCGCAGCTGCCGCCGCTTCGCGACGAGGCGGTCGCCGGCGTGCACCCGGCGCTCGGCGACGGCGCGTGCTCGAACCTCGGCGCCGGCTGCGTCGGGCGCGGCCGGGCCGCCGTGATGGTGGGAACCTCGGCGGCCGCCCGCGTCGTCCACGGGGCGACCGTCGCGGAGCCGCGGCCGGGCCTCTTCCTCTACCGGGTCGACCGCGACCGCTTCTGCGAGGGCGGCGCGCTCTCGGACGGCGGCAACCTGTACGCGTGGCTCCGGAGGACGCTCGCGCCCTTCGAAGGCGTGCCGCTCGCCGCGCGGGCGCCGGCGGCGCACGGCCTCGTCTTCCGCCCCTACCTCGGCGGCGAGCGGTCGCTCGGCTGGAACCCCGCGCGGCGCGGCGCGATCGACGGTCTCTCGTTCGCGACGACGGCGCTCGACATCGCCCAGGCGGCGCTCGAGTCCGTCTGCTACCGCCTGTACGCCGTCCTGGCGGCGATCGGCGGGGTCGAGTCGGTGGTCGCGACCGGCGGCGGGCTCCTCTCGAGCCCCGACTGGGTGCAGGTGCTCGCCGACGTGCTCGGGCGGCCGGTCGAGGTCTCGGCGGTCGCCGAGGGGTCGGCACGCGGCGCCGCCGTCGCCGCGCTCGAGCGGGCGGGCCGGCCGGTGCCCGCCGCGCCGGTTGCACGAGTCGTCGAGCCGCGTCCCGGGCACCATGAAATCCATCTGCACGCGATGAGAGAACAGGAGGACGGATGATCGCGATCGTCGGAGGCGGCCTCGCAGCCGCGAAGCTCGTGGAGGGCTACCGCGCCGCGGGCGGGACGGACGAGATCGTCGTCTGGTCGCAGGATCCCCACGGCCCGTACCACCGCCCGGGGCTGTCCAAGCGCGTGCTGCGCGGGGAGGCGCCGCCGGAGAGCGTGCTCATCGACGTCGAGGACGCGGAGGTGCGGCGGGGCGAGCGGCTCGACTCGCTGCCGGAGGCGGACGTGGTCGTGCTCGCGACCGGCGCACGACCGCGGAGTCTCGACGGCGCCCTCCAGCTGCGGACGCTCGACGACTCGCTCGAGCTGCGGCGCCGCGCCGAGTCCGCCCGCACCGCCGTCGTGATCGGCGGCGGCTTCATCGGCTGCGAGGTGACGGCGTCGCTGACGCAGCTCGGCGTATCCGTGACCCAGGTCGTCCGCGACCCGATGGTGTTCGCGACCCTCCGCTGCCCGCCGCTCTCGGAGGCGCTGCACGAGACGTACCGTGCGCACGGCGTCGACCTCAGGCTCGGCGAGACCGAGGTGCCGGAGGCCGACCTCGTCGTCGCCGGGATCGGCGTCGAGCCGAACGTCGAGCTCGCGCGCGACGCCGGACTCGAGGTCCGGAGCGGCGTGGTCGTCGACGAGCGGTTCGCAACGGGGCGCGACGGCGTCTACGCGATCGGCGACGTCGCCGAGTTCTACGACCCGATCTTCGGCCGTCACCGCCGGATCGAGCACTGGTCGAACGCCGCCTATCACGGCACGACCCTGGGACGGATCCTCGCCGGCGAGGACGCGCGCTACGACATCGTCTCCGCGTTCTTCTCGGAGGAGTTCGGGCGGTCGTTCAAGGCGTTCGGCGACTCGGAAGGGCACGACTCGACCACGCTCGAGGGGGACTTCGCGGACGGTGACGCCGTCTACCGGTTCCTCCGCGACGGGAACACGATCGCGGCCGTCCTGACGGGCCAGGACGAGGAGGCGGAGAACGCGCTGAAGGACGAGATCCGAGCCGGCGCGGCGACCGAGGCATAGGGGTTACGCTCGCGGGGAAGCGACCGCGAGGAGGCCCGTTCCTTGAACTCCGAGATCGAACAGCTCTCCATCGACACGATCAGGACGCTGTCGATGGATGCGGTGCAGAAGGCCAACGCGGGCCACCCGGGCACGGCGATGGCGCTCGCCCCGCTCGCGTACCTCCTGTACGCGGAGGTGCTCAACCACAATCCGGCGAGCCCGCACTGGCCGAACCGCGACCGGTTCATCCTGAGCGCCGGCCATGCGTGCGTGCTCCAGTACTCCGCCCTGCACCTCGCCGGGTACAACCTCTCGCTCGAGGAGCTGAAGCGCTTCCGGCAGTGGCAGTCCGCGACGCCGGGCCACCCCGAGTTCCGGCACACGCCCGGGGTCGAGGTGACGACGGGGCCGCTCGGCCAGGGGTTCGCGAACGGCGTCGGCATGGCCTTCGCGGAGCGGTTCCTCGCGGCGACGTTCAACCGGCCGCAGCACGACGTCGTCGACCACCGCGTGTACGTGATCTGCTCGGACGGCGACCTGATGGAGGGTGTCTCGTACGAGGCGGCATCGCTCGCCGGCACGAACGCCCTCGGGAAGCTCGTCTACTTCTACGACGACAACCACATCACGATCGACGGGACGACGTCGATCTCGTTCACGGAGGACCGCGCCGCGCGGTTCGAGGCGCTCGGCTGGCACGTGCAGTCGGTCGCCGACGCGAACGATCTGGCGTCGCTGCGCGACGCGATCGAGAACGCACAGAACGAGACCGCTCGGCCTTCGCTCGTCGTCGTCCGTTCGCACATCGCCTTCGGCGCGCCGCGCGCCGTCGACACCGCCAAGGCCCACGGTTCGCCGCTCGGCGAGGAGGAGGTGGCGGCGACGAAGCGGGCGCTCGGGTGGGACCCCGACCGGCACTTCTACGTTCCCGACGAGGTCTACGCGCACATGAACCGCGTCGACCGCGGCAACGAGCTCGAGTCCGAATGGCAGCAGCGGTTCTCCGCGTGGTCGGAGGCGTTCCCCGACGCGCGGGAGCGGTGGGACGCGGCGTGGGACGGGCGCATCGGCCCGTGGACGCCGCCGGAGTTCGAGCCGGGCGAGCAGATCGCCACCCGCGACGCCGGCAAGCAGGTGATGCAGGCGTTCAAGGACGCCGTGCCGACGATGATCGGCGGGGCCGCCGACCTCGTCGAGTCGACGAAGACCGAATTCGGCGGCGGCGGCCTCTTCTCCGACCGGTGGGCAGGGCGCAACATCGCGTTCGGCATCCGCGAGCACGCGATGGGCTCGATCGTCAACGGCATCGGCGTGCACGGCGGGTGCGTGAAGCCGTTCGGGTCGACGTTCCTGATCTTCAGCGACTACATGCGGCCGGCGGTGCGGCTGTCGGCGCTCATGGAGCTGCCGGTCGTGTGGGTGTGGACGCACGACTCGGTCGGTCTCGGCGAGGACGGGCCGACGCACCAGCCCGTCGAGACGTACGCGGCGCTGCGGGCGATTCCGCACCTGTGGTTCATCCGCCCGGCGGACGCGAACGAGACCGCGTACGCGTGGAAGGTCGCCCTCGAACGCAGCGACGGCCCCGTGGCGCTCTCGCTCTCGCGGCAGAAGGTTCCGACCCTCGACCGGTCCGACCTCGCGCCCGCGTCGGGTCTCGAGCGGGGCGCCTACACGCTCTGGGAGTCGGCGCCGTCGCCGGACCTGATCCTGATCGGCACCGGCGCCGAGGTCGGGCTCGTGCTCGACGCGGGCCGGAAGCTGGCCGCCGACGGCACCGCCGTCCGCGTCGTCTCGATGCCGTGCTGGGAGCTCTTCGACGAGCAGCCGGCCGAGTACCGCGACGAGGTGCTGCCGCCCGAGGTGAAGGCTCGTCTCGCGGTCGAGCCGGGCGTCGCGCAGGGCTGGCACCGCTTCGTCGGCGACCGCGGCGGCGTGCTCTCGCTCGAGCACTTCGGCGCGTCGGCGCCGGGGACGACGGTGCTCGAGCAGTTCGGTTACACCGTCGACAACGTCGTGGCGCGCGCGGCCGCGCTCCTGGAGCGTGTCGGATGACCCAGGCGGAGATGGTTCGTCAGTTCTTCGCGCTCGTGGCGCCCGGCTTCTGCATCGACGGCGAGCTGCCCGCGGTGCACCTCGACGGGATCGAGGTGCGGCACGACGGGCATGCGATCGCGATGGTGCAGGCGGACGGGCGCACGCTGCCGCTCCGGTTCACCTTCGACGACGGCCGCATCGCGCGGGTGGAAGTGCTGTGAAGGTCGCGGTGGCCTTCGACCACCGTGGCGTCCACCTGCGGGAAGCGGTGCTGGAGGCGCTCGACGGGCACGACGTGCTCGACCTCGGCACGGACTCGGACGCCGTGCGGATCGACTACCCCGACAAGGCACGCGAGGTCGGAGAGACGATCCAGCGCGGCGCGGCGGAGCGCGGCATCCTCGTCTGCGGCTCCGGCGTCGGCGCCTCGGTCGCCGCCTGCAAGCTCACGGGGATCCGCGCGGCGATCTGCCATGACACCTACAGCGCGCACCAGGGCGTCGAGCACGACGACATGAACGTCCTCTGCCTCGGCTCCGAGGTGGTCGGCCCCTCGGTCGCGCGCGAGCTCGTCGTGGCATTCCTCGGCGCGACGTTCGACGGGGGCGAACGCTACGTCGCGCGGCTCATGAAGGTCGCTGAGATGGAAAGGGTGATGAAGGATGGCGAAGTCACGGCTGCATGAGCTGACCGAGCACGGCCAGTCGGTCTGGTTCGACACGCTCTCGCGCGATCTCGTCCGTACCGGCGAGCTGAAGCGGATGATGGAGGAGGACGCCGTCACCGGCGTCACCTCGAACCCGACGATCTTCCAGAAGGCGCTCTCCTCGGGCGATGCGTACGACGACGACCTGCGGGAGCTCCTCTCGGAGACCGACGATCCGACCAGGATCTTCTTCTCGCTCGCGCTGCAGGACATCCGCGAGGCGTGCGACGTGCTGAAGCCGGCGTACGAGGCATCGAACGGGCTCGACGGCTACGTCTCGATGGAGGTGGAGCCGGGGATCGCCTACGACACGGAGAAGAGCTTCGAGCAGGCGCGCTGGATCGCGACGGAGGTCGACCGGCCCAACCTCTACGTGAAGATCCCGGCGACGGTTCCCGGCCTGCCGGCGATCGAGGACTGCATCGCGCACGGCACGTCGATCAACATCACGCTGATCTTCTCGCTCGAGCGCTACAAGGCGGTGGTCGAGGCGTACCTGCGCGGGCTGGAGCGGCTCGTGGCGGGCGGCGGCGACCCCTCGAAGATCGTGTCCGTGGCGTCGTTCTTCGTCTCGCGGGTCGACACCGAGGCGGACAGGCGGCTCGAAGGGCATCCCGACCTCAAGGGCAAGCTCGCCGTCGCGAACGCGAAGCTCGCCTACCAGCACTACCTCGAGTCGTTCGCCGGTCCGCGCTGGGAGTTCCTCGAGGGCAAGGGCGCAACGAAGCAGCGGTGCCTCTGGGCCTCGACGTCGACGAAGAACCCCGACTACCGCGACGTCCTCTACGTCGAGGAGCTGATCGGCCCGGAGACGGTCAACACGATGCCGCTCGAGACGATCGAGGCCTTCCAGGACCACGGAGAGATCCGCGGCGACACCGTGCTCGAGGGCATCGACGAGGCGCGGCGGCTCCTGGAGCAGCTGGCGGAGGCGGGCGTCTCCTACGACGACGTGGTCGCCGTGCTCGAGCAGGAGGGCGTGCAGAAGTTCGCGGACTCGTTCGACCAGATCCTCGAGAGCATCCGCGCCAAGCGCGGCACGCTGGCGGCTGCGTGAATCCGCGCGAGCTCGTCGAGCGGATCTGGGCGCGCGACCAGGCCGTCTGGACGGGCACGGACGAGGCGCGCTGGCTCGGCTGGCTCGACGAGCCGTGGCGGATGCGCGAGGACGTCGACCTGCTCCTCCAGTTCGCGGACTCGGTCGTCGACCGCGTCGACGACGTCGTCCTGCTCGGCATGGGCGGCTCGTCGCTCGCGCCCGAGGTGCTGCGGCGCACGTTCCGCCAGGAGGCGTTCCACGTGCTCGACACGACGCACCCGCAGGCGATCCGGTCGCTGGAGTCGAAGCTGGACATCGCGCGGACGCTCTTCGTCTCGGCGTCGAAGTCGGGCTCGACGCTCGAGACACGCTCGCACACGGACTACTTCCACGCGAAGGGTGGGCTCTGGGCGGCGATCACCGACCCGGGGTCGGCGCTCGAGGAGCTGGCGCGCGAGCGCGGCTTTCTCGCCACCTTCCCCGGCGAGCCGACGATCGGCGGCCGCTACTCGGCGCTGTCGCCGTTCGGGATGGTGCCGGCGGCGCTGATGGGGGTCGACGTCGCGCGGCTGCTCGACCGCGCGCGCGAGATGGCCGACGCGTGCCGCCTCGCCGAGGGGAACCCGGGGCTCGAGCTCGGCCTCTCGCTCGGAGACGGCTGGCGCGAGGGCCGTGACAAGATCTGCGTCGCACCGAACCCGGGCGGCTTCGGCCTGTGGGTCGAGCAGCTCCTCGCCGAGTCGACCGGCAAGAACGGGCGCGGGCTCGTTCCGGCGCCGGGCGAGGCCGCCGACGGTCCCGACCGGCAGGCGCAGGAGGTGCGGGTGAGCGACGCGTACGAGCTCGGGCAGGAGTTCTTCCGCTGGGAGTTCGCGACGGCGGTCGCCGGCGCCGTCCTCGAGATCAACCCGTTCGACCAGCCGGACGTCCAGGCGGCGAAGGACCAGACGCAGCGGATCCTCGCCTCCGGCGACGAGCCGGCGGTCGAGCCGGTCGGCTCGCCCGAGGAGCTCTTCGCGCAGGCTCGCGAGGGCGACTACGTCGCGATTCTCGCCTTCGTGAATCCGTCGCCGGAGGCCGACGAGAGGCTGGCGACGCTCGCGCGGCGGGCGGCGCAGGCGACCGGCTGCGTCGTCACGCACGGCTACGGCCCGCGTTACCTGCACTCGACCGGCCAGCTGCACAAGGGCGGCCCGAACACCGGGCTCTACCTGCAGGTCGTCGACGACACCGGAGACGAGCTGTCGATCCCGGGGCAGCCGTTCGGGTTCGGGAAGCTGATCCGCGCGCAGGCGGCGGGCGACTTCGAGTCGCTGCAGGAGCGGGGACGGCGCGTCGCACGCATCCGAATGGAGGACGTCTAGTGCAACTCGGGATGATCGGCCTCGGCCGCATGGGCGGCAACATGACGAAGCGCCTCGCCGAGCGCGGGCACGACATGAAGACGTACGACCCGGGCGTCGAGTCGACCGCCGCGACGCTCGAGGAGCTCCGCGACCAGCTCGCCGCGCCGCGCTCGTTCTGGATGATGGTGCCGGCCGGGAAGGTCACCGAGGAGACGTTCCGCACGCTGCTCGACCTGGCGGCGCCGGGGGACGTGATCGTGGACGGCGGCAACTCGAACTTCCGCGACTCGCAGCGCCGGTACGGCGAGGCGAAGGAGCGGGGGATCCGGTTCGTCGACGCCGGCGTCTCCGGCGGCATCTGGGGCCTGCAGGTCGGCTACTGCCTGATGGTGGGCGGCGACGACGACGCGGTCGCCCAGGTCGAGCCGGTGTTCCGCGACCTCGCGCCGGAGGACGGGTACGCCCACGTCGGCGGGTCGGGCGCCGGCCACTTCGTGAAGATGGTGCACAACGGCATCGAGTACGGGCTCATGCAGGCCTACGCCGAGGGATTCGAGGTCATGAAGGCATCGGAGTTCGGCCTCGACCTGCACGAGATCGCCGGCATCTGGCGCTACGGCTCGGTCGTCCGCTCGTGGCTGCTCGAGCTGCTGCACAGCGCGTTCGAGGTCGAGGGCTCCCAGCTCGAGAAGATCCGCGGCTACGTGGAGGACTCCGGCGAGGGCCGGTGGACGATCGCGGAGGCGATCGCGGAGGACGTGCCCGTGCCGGTGATCACGGCGGCGCTCTTCGCACGGTTCGCGTCGCGGCAGGACGAGTCGTTCGCCGCGAAGGTGAACGCGGCGCTCCGCAACCAGTTCGGCGGCCACGCGGTCAAGGCGGCCGAGAGGGCGCAGTGACGGCGACGGCCGAGAACCCCCTGCTCGCCGGCGTGCGGCTCCGGCGCCGACCGGACGCGTGCATCCTCGTCATCTTCGGGGCGTCCGGCGACCTGACGTCGAAGAAGCTGATGCCGGCGCTGTATGCCCTCGCCGTGCGGCACCTCCTGCCGGAGAAGTTCGGGATCATCGGCGCGGCGCGGACGTCCGAGACGGACGACGAGTTCCGCGAGCGCATGAAACAGGCGGTGCAGGAGCACGCGCGCGACCCGTTCGACGAGGAGGTCTGGTCGGGGCTCGCGGACGGCATGCACTACGTGACGCTCGACTTCGCCGACGACAAGGGCGAGGACGAGCTGCGCGAACGCCTGACGAAGCTCGACGAGGACCGAGGCACCGGCGGCAACCGCGTCTACTACTTCGCCGTCCCGCCGAGCGCGATCGGGACGCTCGTCGACGAGATCGCCGAGCGCCGCGGCGCCGAGGGCTGGCTGCGCCTGATCATCGAGAAGCCGTTCGGGCACGACCTGCAGTCGGCGCGCGAGCTGAACGCGAAGCTGCAGGAGCACTTCGCCGAGAACGAGGTCTTCCGCATCGACCACTACCTCGGCAAGGAGACCGTGCAGAACATGCTGGCGCTGCGGTTCGCGAACGGCATCTTCGAGCCGATCTGGAACCGGCAGTTCATCGACCACGTGCAGATCAC
>Ga0070741_10001932_pt1 | contig 58549 bp, 58 predicted proteins | sample Coa_R1_4_FD_66440 | JGI IMG/M metagenome (GOLD analysis project Ga0070741, IMG submission 66440) | Surface soil microbial communities from Centralia Pennsylvania, which are recovering from an underground coalmine fire - Coalmine... | ecosystem: Environmental > Terrestrial > Soil > Unclassified ... | reverse complement strand
TCGCACGAGCCGGGGGTCGGCTTCGCGGCGGATGGATACGCGCGGGCGACGGGGCGGATCGGGGTCGTGTGCGTGACGTACGGGGCTGGCGGGCACAACATGGTGAACCCCGTGGCGGGCTCCTTCTCGGAGCGCGTGCCGGTGCTGGTCATCAGTGGTGGGCCCGGGGAGGACGAGCGGAAGCTCGGCGCGCTCATCCACCATCAGGCGAAGGAGATCGAGTCGCAGCTGCGGATCTACCAGGAGCTCACCTGCGCCGCGCGCGTCCTCGACGATCCGGCGACGGCCGCCGCGACCGTCGACGAGGTCGTGAAGACCGTGTGGCGCGAGCAGCAGCCCGGCTATCTCGAGATCCATCGCGACATGGTCGAGCGCCGCATCCCAGTGCCGCGCGAGATCTGCGAGTGGGACGGGACGCTCCAGTTTCACCGGTCCGACGAGCGACGCGTCGGCGAGGCGGTGCGCGAAACGACCGCGCGCTTCAACGCCGCGCGCCGGCCGCTCACGATGGTCGGGATCGAGACGTTTCGCTTCAAGGTGCAGCGCGAGATCCGTACGCTGGCGGAACGGATGGGAGCCCCGGTCACGACGACGGTGCTCTCCAAGGGCGCGTTCCCGATGGACCACCCGCTCTACATGGGCGTCCACATCGGCCCGCTCAGTCCGCGTCCGATCGTGGCGCGCGTCGACCGGGCCGACCTCGTCGTAAACCTCGGGACGCTGCTGACCGACATGAACCTCGGCAGCCGGCCGCCGCAGATCACGCGCGACCGTTCGATCTGGGCCGTCGGCGGGCGCGTCAACGTGAGCTTCCACACCTACACCGACGTCCACATCCGCGACTTCGTGCGCGGGCTGCTGCGCGCGCCGCTTCGTCGCCGGAAGGAGAAGGTCCGCTACTGCGACAACCTCCCGCCACAGCCGCCCGAGACGCGGCGGAACCTGCGCGTCACCGACGTGCTCCACGAGGTGAACCGCTTCCTTCGCGGACGCCGCGGCTACCTCGTCGTCGCGGAGTCGGGCGACATGCTCTTCGCGGGCCTCGACGTGCGCGTCGAGCGCGGCGGCGGCTATCTCGCGCAAGGTTACTACGCGTCGATGGGCTTCGGCGTCCCGGGCGCGATCGGCGCGCAGATCGGCACCGGCGCGCGGCCGCTCGTGCTCTCCGGTGACGGCGCGTTCCAGATGACGGGCCCGGAGATCGCGCAGGCGGCGCGCCACGGGCTCAATCCGATCGTGCTGGTCGTCAACAACGGCGGATGGCAGATCTTCCGGCCGGTGGTCGCGCGCCACGAGCTGCTCGACGTGCCGCCGTGGCCGTACGCGCGCCTGGCTGAGGACTGGGGCGGACGCGGCTTCTACGTCGAGCGCGTCGACGAGCTGCGCGCGGCGCTCGCCGAGGCGGCGCGCATCGAGTCGTTCGTCGTGATCGAGGTGATCGTCCGTCCGGACGACCTCTCGCCGGTGTCGCGGAAGTACATCGAGGCGTCGGCGCGCCGCGGCCGCGTGGTCGCGGCATGATCAGCGTCCGCCGCCGGTACGAGGACCTGGTCAAGGACTTCGCCTGGACGATCCCGGAGGAGTTCAACTTCGGCGCGCTCGTCGACGCGTGGGCGACGGACCGGAGCCGGGTCGCGCTCTACTGGGAGGACGAGGCCGGCCACACCGCGCGGCTCACGTTCTGGGACGTCAAGCAGGCGTCGAACCGCTGCATGAACGCGCTCGCCGGGCTCGGCGTCGGCCGCGGCGATCCGGTGATGGTCATGCTGCCGCGTCTCCCCGCGTGGCAGACGGCGATCGTCGGCGCGCTGAAGCTCGGCGCGCTCGTCATCCCGTGCACGGCGTCGCTCCGGCCGAAGGACATCGCGTATCGCGCGCGCCACAGCGGCGCGCGGGCGATCGTCACGACGGTCGAGCAGGCGGACGCCGTCCGCGACGCGCTCGGGGACGGGCCCGAGGTCCCGGTCCGCCTCGCCGTCGGCGGCGCGCCGGCGGGCTGGCACGACTTCGACGCCGCGCTCGCGCGCGCGTCCAGCGGCGGCGTCCCGGCGCGGACACGGAGCGACGAGCCGGCGCTCTGCTTCTACACGTCGGGGACGACGAAGGAGCCGAAGGCCGTCCTCCACGCCCATCGCTACACGTTCGCGCATCGGTACACGGGCGAGTACTGGCTCGATCTGCAACGGACCGACCTCCACTGGACGACGTCGGACACCGGCTGGGCGAAGGCGGCGTACGGTGTCCTCTTCGGGCCGTGGATGAACGGCGTGCCCATCTTCATGTATCACGGGCGCTTCGCGCCCGACCGCGAGCTCGACCTGCTCGAGCGGTACGAGGTCTCGGTCTTCTGCGCGCCGCCGACGGAGTACCGCCTGCTCGTGAAGGAGGAGCTCGCGCGGCGCCGTCTGCCGCGCCTCCGCCATTGCACCGGCGCCGGCGAGCCGCTGAATCCCGAGGTCATCCACGCCTGGCACGATGCGTTCGGGCTCCTGATCCACGACGGCTACGGGCAGACCGAGACGATCATCGTCGCCGCGAATCTGCCGGCGCTGCCGATCCGGCCCGGCTCGATGGGGAAGCCGTTTCCGGGCCACGACCTCCGCGTGATCGACGACGACGGGCAGGAGGTCGGTGCGGACGAGATCGGACAGCTCGCGATCCGCGGCACCCCGCCGTCGCTGTTCCTCGAGTACTGGAAGAACCCGGAGGAGACCGCCGCATGCCGGCGCGGCGAGTGGTACTTGACCGGCGACCGTGCCGCGCGCGACGCCGACGGGTACCTCTGGTTCGTCGGCCGCGCCGACGACGTGATCATCTCCGCGGGCTACCGGATCGGGCCGTTCGAGGTGGAGAGCGCGCTCCTCGAACACGCGGCGGTGCTCGAGTCGGCGGTGGTCGCGAGCCCGGATCCGGTCCGCGGCGAGATCGTGAAGGCGTTCGTCGTGCTCGCGCCCGGCCACGCGCCGGGCGACGAGCTGGTGCGCGCGCTCCAGGAGCACGTGAAGCGCGTCACGGCGCCGTACAAGTATCCGCGCGCGATCGAGTTCGTGGACAGCCTCCCGAAGACGGTGAGCGGAAAGATCCGCCGCGTCGAGCTGCGCGAGCGCGAGCGTCAGCGTCGCGCCGACGCGGCGCCGCGCTGACCGTCAGTCCGCGCCGTCGACGAACGCGGGGCTCGGCGAGCCGCCGGGCGGTGGACCGGGGCACTGCGCGGCGTGCGCGGCATCGATGACCGCGGCCGGCAGGCGCGGCGGCCGGCGGAACCGCGGATGCTTGAAGTGGAAGAACTCGAGCATCGGGTCGGCGTTGGCGTCCCGGGCGGTGAGCGCGGGCAGGTCGAAGCGCGTCTCGATGAAGCGCAGGATCGAGGTGTGGTCGTGCGCCACGTGCGAGACGAACTTCCGCCGCGAGAACGGCGACACGACGACCGATGGAACGCGGATGCCGTAGCGATCGAAGGCGCCCGGGACGTCGCCGGGGTGGAGCATCGGCGGGATGTTGTCCGGGATGCACGCGGGCGGCGGCGGGACGTGGTCGTAGTAGCCGCCGTGCTCGTCGTACTCGAGGAAGAGCGCCGAGCTCTTCCACTGGGGGCTCGCGAGCAGCGCATTGATGACGCGCGCGACGAACTCCTGGCCGACCTGGATGTTCGACGGCGGGTGCTCGTCGTTCTCGACGTTGCCGCCGCCGACGAAGATCGGGTCGACGAAGGACACCTGCGGGAGGGTGCCCGCTTGCGCGTCGACGAAGTACTGGGCGATGTCGAAGATGTTCTCGCCCCGGTTCCGGACGTAGCGGAACAGGAAGGCGAACGGGAGTCCGGAGTTGTATATCCTCCAGGTGACGCCGGCCTCGTCGAGGAGATTGAAGATCGACCGCTGGTTGTAGCCGACGACCGGGCCGAAGTCGTTCTGGATGTGGCCGAACGACGTCCCGGCGAGCAGGTAGAACCGATTCGGGAACGTCTGCGTCAGGGTCGAGCAGAAGAAGCGGTCGCCGGTCGCGAACTTCTTGTAGAGCGCGTAGTAAAAGGGAAGGTCTTTCCGGTCGTAGAACCCCATCGTGCGCGAGCCGGAGGCGTCCTGGGGGACGACGTTCTCGGCCGTGAAACCGTCCATCGCGCCGTTGTTCCACTCGCGATGCGTACCGTTCCACGAGTGATCGAGGTCCGCGACCTCGCAGTACTTCGTCTGATGGAACGCCCGGATCGGCGCGCCGCCGAGCGGGTCCGGGTTCGACGCGTTCTTCGGCTCGCCCTCCGAGCGCCGCTTCCCCTCGAAATGCAGCTGCCCCAGGTAGTGGTCGAAGGACCGGTTCTCCTGCATCAGCACGACGATGTTGTTGATCGGAATCTGGCTGCCATGCGGGGTGCCTGACGGCAGCGTGTCGGCGGGCAGGGCGCCTGCCGCGAACTGGCAGGATGGCGTCTGTGCATACACCGGCGCGGCGAGGAGGACGGCGAGGACGAACGCTTTCATGGGACGGGGATAGGCGCGTTCACCGCCCCCAGTCAATGCCAAAGCGCGAAATCCCCTTACGGGAGGCCGAGAACGGCGATCGACGTCTGCGCGTGGTAGCGCCGATTCAGGTTGAGGAGCAGCGCGGTGATCGCTTCCAGGTACCGGGCGTTCACGATGCCGTCGGCCTCGACCGCCCGCAGCTGCGGCAGCGTGCGCACTAGCCGGGCGACTTCGGCGCGCGCCGTCGGATCGTTCCCGCACACCACGACGTCGCCCTCGAGCGGTGTGCCCACGTCCTTCAGCCGCTCGGCGGAGAGGTTCTTGAACGCGCTCACGACGCGCGCCGACGGGACCGCCTGCTGGACCAGCTCGCCCGCCGAACCGGCGCCGAAAAGCGGCGCGATTTCGAAGACGCGGCCCCGGAGGACGACCGGCACGACCACGTCGACGACGAGCTTGCCGCCGAGCCTCTCCCGCGCGGACGAGAGGAAGCTCGGAAGCGCCGCGGCCGGTACGGTGAGGAACACGCGATCCGCGCGCGCAGCGGCTTCGAGGTTCTCACACCCGTGCGCTTCAGCACCCGCGACGGTCGCGCGAATCTGGTCGGCGACCGCTGACGCCCGATCCGCCGTCCGAGACCCGATCACGACGCGCTCGCCCGCGGCCGCGAACCGGAGCGCCAGACCGAGCCCCTCGGGTCCCGTCCCGCCGATGAACGCGATCTCCCCCACCGACGCGGACGATACAGCCGGTCGGAAGGCGGCGAAATGCCGGGCGATTGGGACTCGGAGCGTCGGCGCGTGCTCCGATGCCGCCATGCTTGCTGACGCGGCTCGTCAAAGTCGCGTCGCGCTCGCGCAGGGGTTCCTGATGGCGTGTTTCGGATCGCCGCGGCCGAAATACTCTTGACTCTCTGGGGGACCGCGATTACGGTGCGGATTGAGGCGCGCGCTGGGGCGAGCGGCCTACCCCCGTCGGACGATACGATTCGGACACTGGGCACTCCCATCATTCGGCACGCTTTGACAGCGCCGCGCGTAGGCCTTTGAGCGGGGCTACACTACCCGACTCCATCCGGGGGCTCGTCGCGTGAAACGTCAAGAGAAGCGAGTAGTTGAAGAGAAGAAGGCCGAAGTGCGTCCTCGCCCGGCCCGGAACGGCCCGGCACCGGCGCTCCACGCGGACGGTCCCGAGGCACCCGCCGAAGGCGCCGCGCCCGAGGAGCTCGACCAGGTCGTCTCGATGCTCGGCGACATGGACATCGAGGTCGAGACCGTCGAGGAGACGCCGCTCGCCGAGGAGCCCGAGAAGGCCGTCGAGGCCGAGTGGACCGAGGAGCGCGAGCAACCGGAGGCGGAGGAGACCGAGCGCGCGCCCGGCGAGACCGCCGATCCGGTCCGCATGTACCTCCAGGAGATGGGGGGCGTCCCACTCCTCACCCGCGAGGAAGAGGTCGCGATCGCGAAGGAGATCGAGGCCGGCGAGCGCGACGTGCGCGAGGCGGTCTTCTCCCTCGAGCTCGCGCTCCAGTACGTGCTGACGCTCGCCGAGAAGCTGCGCCGGGGCGAGGTCGAGGCGCGGCACATCTTCGGCGACGACGAGCCCGAGACCGAAGCGGCGGCCGAGGGCGGCGAGACCAAGGAAGACAAGCGCGCCGACGCTTTCCTCCGCCAGGTGAGCAAGCTGAAGCGCCTCACCGGCGAGCGCGAGAAGTTGATCGCGGAGCAGGGGAAATCGAAGACCACGAAGACCCGCCGCGAGCGCATCGACAAGCGGCTCGAGATCATCAAGCAGGCGGTGCGCGACTGTCTCCTCGAGATGCAGATCGGCGCGAAGCACGTGACGATGCTCGTCGACAAGCTGAAGGAGGCGAGTCGGCTGGTCGAGACCGACAACCACGAGGTCCGCCGGCTCGAGCAGCGCCTCGGCCACCCGGCCGCCGAGATCCTGAAGCACGCCGCCCGCATCCGGGCCGGCGAGAGCGACGCGGCTCGCACGGCGAGCCGCATGTTCAAGGCGCCTGCGGCACAGGTCGCCGACGCGGCGGACACGATTCGCGAAGCCCGACGGAAGTCGCAGCAGGTGCTGCGCGAGGTCGGGATGACCGCCGACGTGCTCCGCACGTCGCTGCACACGATCCGCGTCGGGGAGATGAAGGCGCAGGACGGGAAGAAGCGGCTCATCGAGGCGAACCTCCGGCTCGTCGTCTCGATCGCGAAGCGCTACACGAACCGCGGCCTCGGCTTCCTCGACCTGATCCAGGAAGGCAACATCGGCCTCATGCGCGCGGTGGAGAAGTTCGAGTACCAGCGCGGCTACAAGTTCTCGACCTACGCGACCTGGTGGATCCGGCAGTCGGTCAGCCGCGCGATCGCCGACCAGGCCCGCACCATCCGCATCCCGGTCCACATGATCGAGACCATCAACAAGGTCATCCGTACCTCCCGCTACCTCGTCCAGCAGTACGGCCGTGAGCCCACCGCCGAGGAAATCGCGCAGCAGATGGAGATGCCGGCCGACAAGGTCCGCAAGGTCCTGAAGATCGTGAAGGAGCCGGTCTCCCTCGAGACGCCGATCGGCGACGACGAAGAGAGCTCGCTCGGCGACTTCGTCGAAGACCGGCAGACGCTCTCGCCCGCGGACGCCGCCATGGCGCTCTCGCTGGAGGAGCAGACGCGGAAGGTCCTCGCGACCCTCACGCCGCGCGAAGAGCAGATCCTTCGGCTGCGCTTCGGTATCGGCGAGAAATCCGACTACACGCTCGAGGAGGTCGGGCAGCGCTTCGCCGTCACGCGCGAGCGCATCCGGCAGATCGAGGCGAAGGCGCTCAGGAAGCTGCGCAGCCCGAATCGGGCGCGTGCGCTCGAAACCTTCGTGCAGCGTCAGTAGCGGAGGCGCATCCGAAAGCAACACGAGCCGGCGTCCGGGACGGGTCTCGCGTCGGCTGGAGGAGCGGGATGCTCGAGAATCTGGAAAAGGAGCTTCGGAAGTGGCGGCAGAGCCGCGCTGCGAAGCCCCAGCGCGAGGCACCGAGTGATCGGCGCACCGTCAAGGTGAACGGTCAGGAGGTGCTGGTCGTGCGCAAGAAGCAGAAGCCGAAGAGCGAAGAGTAGCGCCCGGGGGGCGCCGCGCGCCGTGCGGTCGACGGTGCCGGCGAACGCGCGGTCGAGTGGCTATTGCGCACTCGCGACCGTGATGCTTTGCCCGTCCTCGAGCGGTGGCGGGCTCCCGACGACGACCGTCGCGCCGCCGTCCAGCCCTTTCGTCAGCTGCACGCGGTCCCCGAAGTCCTTGCCGACGGCGACCGCGACGCGCCGGACGTGTCCGTCCGTGACCGTCCACACGAATGGTGCGCCCGGATCGCCCCGGACGGCGGTCTTCGGGACGAGGACGCCGGGGGCGCCGTCGCCGCCGGCGAGCGGTTCGAGGAACGTGATGCGGGCGCTCATGTCCGGCCAGAGGAGGTCGTCGGGCTCCTCGATCTGCACCTCGATCCGGAGCGTGCCCTTCTGCCGGTCGACCTGGGGATACAGCTTCACGACGTGCGCGCGATACCGGCGGTCCGGGTAGGCATCCGGGACGAGCTCCGCCCGTTGTCCGAGGCGGATCTTCGCGAGCTCGCTCTCGGTCACGTCGACCTGGCCGCGGAGGTCGTCGAGGTTCGCCATGCGGATCAGGTCGCCCGACCCGGCGAAGCCGCCGGGCACGGCGATCTCGCCGACCTCCTTCGACTTGGCGAGGATGACGCCGCGTCGCGGCGCGCGCAGCGTCGTGTACTCGAGGGACACGCGCGCCTGCACGAGCTGTGCCTCGGCCTGGGCGACGGCGGCGTCCGCGGTCTCGGCCTCGGCGGAGCGGAGATCGAGCTCGTCACGCGAGATCACGCCGGTGGAGGCGAGCGCGCGCGCGCGCCGGAGCTGCGTCGCCCGGAGCGTCGCGGTCGCATGCGCCTGGCGGAGGTCGGCCTCCGCGCGTCGGACCGCCGCCTCGTACTCGCGCGGATCGAGCTGGACGAGCGGATCGTCCTGCTTCACGTGGTCGCCCTCCTCGACCATGTAGTGATCGATCCGGCCGGCGACGCGCGCGCCGATCGAGATGTACCGGTCGGCGCTGACGACGTACCCCGCACCCGAGATGACCGGCACGCCGTCGCCGCCGCCTGCCGATGCCTGCGGGACGCTCGCCGCCGCGACCTCGACGACGGGCGCGCGCGACCGCGCGAGCCGGAGCCCGACGAGGGCGATTGTGATGACGGCCAGTGCGAGGACCGGCAGCAGCCATCGTCGTCGCGAGCGGGGCGGCGCGGGCGCACCGCGCTCGAGGCGCAGCCCGGCGAGGTTCTTCCGGAGCTCTTCCGCCGTCTCGGCCATCAGGCGCGGTGGAGCGCGTCGACCACGCGGAGATGTGCCGCGCGCCAGGCCGGGGCGAGGCCGCCGAGGATGCCGATCGCGGCGGCGAACACGAAGCCGAGGAGCGCGCCCCCCGGCGTGAGGCGAAGGAGGACGGTCGCCACGGTGAACGTCATCATGCTGAACTGGACGCCCGAGAGCAACGTGTTGATCGCGAAGACGACGATCGCCGCGAGCGCGACGCCGGCGACGAGCCCGCCCGCGGCGAGGAGCAGCGACTCGGTGAGGAACGACGCGAGCACCGCGCCGCGTCCGAAACCGAGTGCCCGGAGCGTCCCGATCTCCGCCGTCCGGGCCGCGACGGCGGCGTACATGGTGTTGAGCGCGCCGAAGACCGCGCCCGTCGCCATGACGGCGCCGAGCGTCAGCACGAGGACGTAGAGCGCGTTCGCCGTCTCGGCCTGCTCCTCGTAGTAGGTCGTCTCGGGCTTCGCCTCGAGCGTGAAGCGGCCGTCCGACTCGATGCGGCGCGCGATCGCGCCGCGATCGTCGCCCGGCGCGACCCGGAGCCGGAGTCCCGAGAAGCCGTCGCGTCGCGTGTCGTCCTGGACGTCGTTCACGTCGGCCCAGATCTCGCTGTCGAACGCCGTGCCGCCCGAGTCGAAGATGCCGACGACGGTCCAGAGCCGTCGCCCGAACGCGAGGCGCGTGCCGACGCCGCCCGGGGCGTAGCGCGCGACGGCGCCGCGTCCGATCACGACCTCGCCGAGGTTCGGCCGGAAGGCGCGACCTTCGACGATCCGGACCGCGCGGTGCACGGTGAAGGCGACCGGCTCGACCCCGCGGACGAGGACGTTCTCGCGCCCGCCGCCGCTCGTGTGAATGAAGGGCTGGTTCACGAGTTCGCGCGACGCGAGCGGATGGCCGGTCGGGTCGCGGGCGACGCCGGAGAGCGCGCGCAGCGCCTGCGCCGCGTCGCGCGTCACCTGGCTCGACCCGTCGCTCGTCGCGCCCTTGCGAAGGACGACCAGGTTGTCGGCTTCGCCGGTCGCGACGAGCATCTGCTGGAGGCCGCCGACGAGCGCCGCGAGGAGCATCGTCGCCGCGACCACGAGCGCGATGCCGCCCATGGTGAAGAGCGTCGTTCCGCGCCGGACGATGAGGTTGCGGACGTTGTATGCGATCGGGATCGCCATCTCAGAAGAGCCGCCGGAGCGCCTCGACGACGTTCAGCCGCGCGCCGTTCCACGCCGGGACGGCGCCGGCGAGGAGCCCGACCACGAGCGCGATCGTGAGCCCTTCGCCGGCCACGCTCGGCGACATGTTGAAGCTCGCGAGCGGCCCGAGGAACGGCATCGCGCCCGTCTTTCCGGCCGCGCGGAGCGCGCCGAGGATCACGTACGCGCCGACCGCCCCGAGCGTGCCGCCGACGCACGCGACGAGCGTCGACTCCGCCATCAGCACGAGGAGGATCGGACGCCGCCGGAAGCCGAGGCTCTTCAGGACCGCGATCTCCGGCACGCGCTCGCGGACGCTCATTGCGCTCGTGTTCGCCGCGATCAGCACGACGGCGCCGACGACCAGGAATCCGACGATGAGGATCACGCGGATGAATCCCTGGAACGAGCTGAAGAAGCTCGCGATGAACGACTTCTCGGTCTCGGACGCGACCTCGGCCTCGGAGTTTCGGAAGAGGTCGTCGACCGCGCGCATGATGCCGTCGACCTGCTCGGGACGATCGGCGCGGAGCCAGATCATGCCGACGCGGCCGAATCCGCCGCGGCCCTCCATCGCCTCCTCGAGGTATTTCCGGTTGAACCAGAAGACCATCGGGTTCCCGACCGCCGTGCGGATGATCCCGACGATCCGGAACGTGAGGTCGACGGGGAAGATCGTGCCGCGGAGCGTGACCTCCTGGCCGATGCGCCAGTGGAACTTGTTGAACGTCGTCTCGCCGACGAGCGCGCCGTTGCGGACCGTCCGGAAGCGGGCGAGCGCCTCCGGCTCGATCTGGTAGTCGGGCCAGACCTCGGCCACCGTGTCGGGATCGATCGCGAAGTTCGGGAACATGTTCTTCGGCTCGTCGTAGATGCCGCCGAACCACGAGTAGTGATTGATGCCGACCACGCCCGGGACGCCGCGGACCTTGTTCACGAACGCGAAGGGCAGCCAGTACGTGAGCCCCGCCTTGTGGTGGACCGCGATGCGGACGTTGGACGCCGCGCGCTCGAGGATCGTGTCGAGTGCGCTCGGGAGCGTCAGCACGGCGCAGACGAGGAAGATCGAGAGCGCGATCGACAGCGTCGTGAAGACCGTGCGGAACGGATGGCGGAAGAGGTTCCGGAGCACGAGACGCGGGTACGTCACGCCGCCCCCGTCCCGTTTACGAGCACGCCCTTGTCGAGCCGGATCACGCCGTCGACGAAGCGCTCGCCGCGGGGATCGTGCGTCACCATGACGACCGTCTTCTCGAAGGCGCGGTTCAGCTCGCGGAGGAGCGTCAGGATCTCGACCGCCGACTTCGCATCCAGGTCCCCGGTCGGCTCGTCGGCGACGAGCAGGTCCGGATCGGTGACGATCGCGCGTGCGATCGCGACCCGCTGCTGCTCGCCGCCGGAGAGCTGCTGCGGCCGGTGGTCCTCGCGCGCCGCGAGGCCGACGGCCGACAGCGCGAGCCGCGCGCGGCGCCGCCGCTCGGCGCGCGCGAGACGTGTCAGCAGGAGCGGCAGCTCGACGTTCTCGACCGCCGTCAGCACCGGGATCAGGTTGTAGAACTGGAAGACGAGTCCGACGTGCCGGGCGCGCCACGCCGCGAGCGCGTCCTCGTCGAGACGAGCGAGCGGTTGGCCGGCGACGATCACCTCGCCCGAGTCGGGCCGGTCGAGGCCGGCGAGCAGGTTCAAGAGCGTCGACTTCCCCGAGCCCGACGGCCCCATGAGCGCGACGAACTTTCCCGTGGGGATCCGCAGGCTCACGTGCTCGAGCGCGTGCACCAGGTCGACGCCACGGCGATAGACGCGGGAGACGTCGCGGATCTCGATCATCGGCCCCGAGAGGCTGCCGCCTCCGTCGCGGCGTTTCAAGTGAGATTCACGTTGACTCCGAGGGCATGCCGACTATGCTCGCCGCATGTCCGGACCGGCCGATCCGCGTCCCTCGAGCACGGTCATCCTGCTCCGCGACGAGGGCGGCGGCGACGGCCCGTTCTCGGTCCTGATGCTCGAGCGCCACGGCTCGATCGCATTTCCGGGCGCGCACGCGTTTCCCGGAGGCGTCGTCGACGCGGGCGACGCCGACGCGCCGGGGGCGACCCTCCCCGCCGACCAGCGCTGGGCTGCGGCGGGCGAGGGCGATCGTCCGCCGGAGGCGCTCGCATACTGGGTCGCCGCCGCCCGCGAGCTGTTCGAGGAGGTGGGCGTGCTGTTCGCGACCCGCGACGGGCGGGTCGTCGAGGGGGCGCTCGCCCCGGAGGTGTCGGCGCTCCGCGCACGCGTCTTCGGCGGCGAGCCGTTCGCGCGTGCGCTCGCCGAGGTCGGCCTGGTCCCCGCGACGGAGCGGCTCTTCTACTTCGCGCGCTGGATCACGCCGATCACGAACCCGCGACGATGGGACACGCGGTTCCTCGTGGCGCGCATGCTGCGCGGTCAGGAGCCGTGCGCGGACGGGACGGAGACGGTGAGCTGCAGCTGGCTGACACCGCGCGCCGCGCTGGCGGCGTACGAGGCGGGCGCGATCACGCTGATCCCGCCGACGGTCCGGACGCTCGACGACCTCGCACGGTTTCCGTCCATCGACGCCGTGCTCGCCGACGCGCGCCGGCGGATCGTGCGCGCCGTCACGCCGGAGATCGTGCAGCGCGAGTCCGTGACCGCGATCCGCTATCCCGACAACACGGGGAACGCGACACTCCCGGCGCGCCAGCTCGTCCTGCGCGACGGCCGCTGGCGGCCATCAGACTCGGACTGACGCCACCCGATGGACCGCGAGCATCCACCGCATCAAGAACAAAATCGCCGCGCCTTTACGGGCGGCTCCGGAACCGATCCGCGTCGAGCGCCCGCGAGTAGCCTTCGAGATCGCGTCGCCACCAGGCGCCGGTCGCGCGCCGGGTGCGGGCGTCGGTGAAGCGATAGCGGTAGATCGCGACCCGCACGAGCTGCGGCGGTGCGTCGGGGAACGGGTCGCGGGCGAAGAGCGGCTGGAAGGTCGCGGGCTCGGTCAGGAGCCGTTGGAGCAGCGTGTCGAAGTAGCGTGCACCCGGTCGTCCCCCGAGGAGGAGGAACCAGAGCTGGAAGTCGACCCGCGGCTGGTGCGGCGCGACGAACGGCGGCGGCCGGTCGACGTCGCCCGGCTTGTAGCGGAACTCGTACGGCTGCCACGTCGCGCCGTCGGCCGATCCCTCGATCACCGCCTCGCGCCGGACGAGCGTCATGTGCGCGAAGAGGTGGTAGGCGTTCACGGAGCGGTACGTGTCCAGCACGCGCTGCACGCGGAAGAGGAGCGGGTCGAGCCGCCGCGACGGCGTGAGGAAGGGCGCGAACTGGAGGACCGAAAGCGCTACGAGCAGGGGCGCCCCGACGAGCAAGACGGGCGACGCGGGGCGCGGCGTCGTGTCCGCTCGAGTCCGCGCGAGCCGACCGAGCACGCGCGCGACCTGACGGTCGTCGAGCACGAAGAGAAGGAGCGCGATCGAGAGGTAGTTGAAGAACCCGTAGTTCCCCGTGAGGATCACGCCGATCTGCATCACGAGCATGCCGACGAACGTCACCGCGCGCGCCGGCGCCGGTCCCCACATGAGCAGCGGAAGCCCGAGCTCCACCACGTACATGTAGAAGCCGCAGACCTTGTGTGCCCACAGCGGCATCTGGTGCGCGTACCAGCCGACCCACGTCGCCAGCGGCGCGGTCTCGTAGTACGTCACCATCGCCGTCAGGTCGCGCCACGTCGGATCGCCGAGGAGCAGCTTCGCCGCGCCCGACTCGACGTGGAGCCGGAAGACGAGCCACAGCATCAGGAAGACCGCGAGCGGATGCGGCGCGGCCGGCGCGCGAGGCCGGATGCCGCCGGGCGCGACGAAGAGTGCCAGCAACGCCGACTCGAGCAGCAAATTGTCCCACTGGAACGAGAGGAACTCCTGCCCGATCGTGACGTACGAGAGGTACAGCGCCCACAGCGCCGCAAGGCACCAGCGCGGCGCGATGCCGCAGGCGAGCCCGACGCCGAGGAGCGCGCCCAGAACGGCGCCCGCCCTGAGCGTCCCGTCCCCGCAGCCCAGCCAGAAGACCGTCGGCGCGTCGAGGAAGCCCTGCGCCGTCCGGAGGTATTCGCGCGCCGGCAGCAGACCGTGCTCGCCGACGAGCACGGTCACTTGCGCGAGGAGCGAGAGGAAGGCGACGACGAAGACGACGCCGAGGAGCCGGAGAAAGAGATCCCGGACGAGCGCCCGATCGCTCATCCGGTGACGATCGTGCGCCCCGTCTCCTCCGAACGCCACGCGGCCGCCATCGACTCGGTGGTGTGCGCGATGCCGATCCGTCCCGCACGATCCACGAGGATCAGCCCCGCGGCCTCGCCGAGGCGTCGCTGCAGGACGTCGAGCGCGTGGCCGGCGACCCACGCCGGATCGAGCCCACGACCGACGTGCTCGAGCGAGCTCCGGACGAGACAGACGCGGATGATCGCCTCGCCCGGACCGGTCGCCGAGCCGGCGCCGAGGAGGTCGTCGGCGTAGGTTCCGGCGCCGATCACCGCCGAGTCGCCGACGCGCCCACGCCGCTTCCCGGCAACCCCGCCGGTCGACGTCGCCGCCGCGACGTGGCCGCGCGTGTCGCACGCGACGGCGCCGACCGTCTCTCCCGGCGCCGCCTCCCGCTGCTGCCAGCGCCGGCGCGCGTCCTCGGTGATGAGCGCATCGGGAGCGCACCGATGCTCCGCGAGCGCCGCCGCTACCTCGCCCACGAGGAGGACCTCGCGTCCCCCCGCGAGGACCGTACGCGCGAGACGGATCGGATTCGGCACGCCCGTCACGGCGCCCACCGCGCCCGCGGCGAGGGTGTCGCCCGTCATGACCGAGGCGTCCATCTCCACGACGCCCTCGACGGTGAGCACCGACCCGACGCCGGCGTTGAAGTGTGGATCGTCCTCGAGGACGACGACGGCCTCGACGGCCGCGTCGAGCGCGCTACCGCCGTCGGCGAGCACCGCCCAGCCGACCTCCGCCGCGCGTCCGAGCGCGACGCGTCGGGCGCCGCGATCCTCCGCGCTTTCCCGTCCGGCGCCGCCGTGGACGGCGATCGCCTTCACGACGCGAGCGCCTGAGCGACCACCGCCCGATGCACGCGTGCGCTCCCGAACGCGGGCTCCTGGGCGAGCGCGCGGCGGTGATACAGGTGCATGTCGTGCTCCCACGTGAAGCCGATCCCGCCGTGGAGCTGGATCGCCTCGCTGGTCACCTGCTTCACCATGTCGCTCGCGTATGCCTTCGCCATCGCTGTAGCGCGCGCCGCCTCGGGCGTGTCCTCCGCCACCGCCCACGCGGCGTAGTAGGCGAGCGAGCGCGCGTTCTCGACCGCCGTCAGCATGTCGACGCACTTGTGCTTGACGGCCTGGAACGAGCCGACGGCGCGGCCGAACTGCGCGCGCTCCTTGACGTACGCGACCGTCCGATCGAGCGCCATCTGCGCCGTCCCGACCATCTCGGCGACGAGCCCCGCGGTCGCGACCTGCAACGTCCGGCGAAGAACCGCTTCGTCGCCGAGCACGGTGTCCCGCTCGACGCGCACGTGATCGAGCGCGACGCGACAGATCCGCCGGGTCATGTCGACGGTGCGGAGCGGCGTGACCGTCACACCCGGGGCATCGCGCGGGACCAGGCAGAGGACGATTCCCGACGGGTCCCGCGCGGCGACGACGAGCCGGTCCGCGACATGCGCGTCCAGGACGAAATGCTTCTCGCCGTCGAGTACGAGCCCGCGTCCGTCGGCGCGCGCGGGGAGGCTCACGGCGGCGGGGTCGAACCGCCCGTCGGCTTCGGCGACGGCGAGCGTCATGCGGAGCTCGCCGCGCGCGAGCGGCGCGAGCAGGTCGCCACGATTCGCGGCGACGAGCGCCGGCGTCCCGCCGAGCACCGTCGCGAAGAACGGTCCGGGGACGAGCGCGCGCCCCATCTCCTCGAGGACGACGATCAGGTCGATGAACGAGCCGCCGAGCCCGCCGTGGTCCTCCGGCACGAGGAGCCCCGTCCACCCGAGCTCGACCATCTTCGCCCAGAGCGCCGGCGCGTCCGCGGTCGCGTCCGCCATCATGCGGCGCACGAACGTCGTCGGGCATTCGGCCTCGAGGAAGCGGCGCGCCGACTGGCGCAGCATCTCCTGCTCGTCGGTGAAGCCGAAGTTCATCGCGGGAGCCCGAGGACGCGCTCGGCGAGGATGTTCCGTTGGATCTCCGACGTGCCGCCCGCGATCGTGTGCGCGCGCGCCATGAGCTCGCGTGCGAGCCAATGGCCGGGAAGCTCGCCGGCCTCACCGGTATCGAGCTGCGCGTGCGGGCCGAGGAGGCCGAGCGCCCACAGCGTGATGCGCAGGTTCAGCTCGGTCGACACGAGCTTCGCCATCGAGCCCTCGGGTCCGGGCGGCGCACCCTTCAAGCGCTTCGTCAGCTGGCGGTAGCCGCTGTACTTGATCGCCGCCGCCTCGATCGCGAACTGGGCGAGCTGCTGGCGCACGCCGCCGTCCTCGAGCGCGGGACGTCCATCGATGCGAACGCGGCGGAGCGCCGCGACCAGGCTCCCGAGCGTGCCCTCGAAGCGGAGGTCGGTTCCGAGGCCGGCGCGCTCGAACATGAGGGTCGTGATCGCGACCTCCCAGCCGCGGTTCTTCTCGCCGACCAGGTTCGCGCGCGGCACGCGGACGTCCTCGAAGAAGACCTCGTTGAAGCCCGCATTACCCGTCATCTGGACGAGCGGACGCACCGTGATGCCGGGCGAGTGCATGTCGACGAGGAGGTACGAGATGCCCTGATGCTTCGGTGCGCTCGGGTCGGTGCGTGCGAGCAGGATGCACCAGTCGGCGCGCGCCGCCCCGCTGGTCCAGACCTTCTGCCCGTTCACGACGAAGACATCGCCGTCCTCGACGGCGCGCGTCTGGAGCGACGCGAGGTCGGACCCGGCACCGGGCTCGGAGTAGCCCTGGCACCAGATCTCCTCGGCGGAGAGGATCTTCGGTAGGAACCGCTGCTTCTGCGCCTCCGTCGCCCAGTGCATGAGCGTCGGCCCGACGAGCAGGATGCCGAGCAGGTTGGCGCCGCCGGGGACGCGCCGCTTCGCGAGCTCCTCCGCGAAGATGACCTGCTCCATGAGCGTCGCGCCGCGTCCGCCGTATTCGCGCGGCCAGTGGATGCCGACCCACCCGCCGGCGTGGAGCCGCTTGTGCCAGCCGAGCTGCCAGTCGAAGCGCTCGTCGGCCGTCATGCCGAACTCGAAGCGCTCTGCGTCGAAATCGCCGGGAATATTCGCGTCGAGCCACGCACTCACCTCGTCGCGGAACGCTTCCTCGGCGGGGCTCAGCCGGAAATCCATGGCGCGCGCGACTATAGGAAAGCGCGCGCCCGCGCTGCAAATGGTGTACACGGGATCGCCTCACGAGACGAAAGGAGACGGCATGGAGTTCCACGGCGTCGACGTGAAGAAGCAGTTCAAGCGCATGCGGGAGCTCGCGCCCGAGGCGTACCGCGCGTTCCTCGACTTCGACAACAAGGTATTCGCCGAGGCGGCGCTTCCCGCGAAGACGAAGGAGCTGATCGCCCTCGGCATCGCGCACATCACGCAGTGTCCGTGGTGCATCGACGCGCACACGAAACGTGCGGCGAAGGTCGGCGCGACCGACGAGGAGATCGGCGAGGTGACCTTCGTCGCGATGGCGATGGCGGCGGGCGCGGCATGGAGCCATGGCGGGCTCGCGCTCCAGTGTCTCGACGAGCACCGCGGCGCCGCGAAATAGCCACCGGCTTGTTCGCCCTGCGGCGCGCACGATATGGACGGGGGATGCTCTGGCGCGTCCTGCCGCTCGCCGGCGTGCTCCTCTTCTACGGCCTCGGCTTCGGCTGGCGGATGTGGCTGCAGGCGCGGCGCTACGGCGGGACGGGGCTCGTCATGTTTCGGTCCGGGCGGACGGGACAGACGCTCCGCGAGGCGTTCTTCCTCGTGATCGCCGTCGTCCTGCTCGTCGAAGCCGTGCGCGTCGCGATGGTTCCCGAAGCCGGGACGGTTCCGCCGGCCGTCGCTGCGTTGCGTCCGCTCGGGGCACTCCTCCTGCTCGGCGCCACCGCGCTGATGGTCGTTGCGCAGCTCGACCTCGGCGCGTCGTGGCGGATCGGGATCGACGAGGGCGCGCGTCCCGGGCTCGTCACCCGCGGCCTGTACCGCTTCTCGCGGAACCCGATCTTTCTCGCGATGCTGCTTGCCTTGGTCGGCTTCGCGCTCCTCGTCCCGAGCTGGCTGTCGCTCGCGATCGTCGTCGGCGCCTTCTTCGGCGTCCGCCGCCACGTCACCGACGAGGAGGACTACCTGACGCGGACCTACGGCGAAGCCTACCGCGCCTATGCCCGGCGCGTCGGCCGCTTCCTTCCCGGGGTCGGCCGCTTCGCATGACGCGGCTCTCTCGGCTCCTCGTCCCGACGCTCCGCGAGGAGCCCGCCGACGCCGAGGTCGTGAGCCACAAGCTCCTCGTCCGCGCGGGCATGATGCGCCAGGTCGCGCGCGGCATCTACGATCTCCTACCGCTCGGCCTCCGCGCCGTGCGTCGCTTCGAGACGATCGTGCGCGAGGAGATGGATCGCGCGGGCGCGCAGGAGATCCTGATGCCGGCCGTCATCCCCGCCGAGCTGTGGCAGGAGAGCGGTCGCTGGGACCACTACGGAAAGGAGCTCCTCCGGCTGAAGGACCGCTACGACCGCGACTTCTGCTTTGGCCCGACGCACGAGGAGGTCGTGACGGATCTGGTCCGTCGGGAGGTCCGCTCCTATCGCGACCTGCCGAAGAATCTCTACCAGATCCAGGTGAAGTTCCGGGACGAGATCCGTCCGCGCTTCGGGCTCATGCGCGGGCGCGAGTTCCTCATGAAGGACGCGTACTCGTTCCACACCGACCGCGCCGACGCCGAGCGCGAGTACCGCCACATGTACGACACGTACACGCGCATCTTCGAGCGCTGCCGGCTGACGTTCCGCGCGGTCGAGGCCGGGACGGGCGCGATCGGTGGGAGCCTCTCGCACGAGTTCCAGGTGCTCGCCGCGTCGGGCGAGGACGCGATCGTGTCGTGCGACCGCTGCGGCTACGCGGCGAACCTCGAGAAGGCCGCGGTGCGCCCGGTGGCGGCGGCGGAGGTCGCCGGTCGCGCGCTCGAGCGCGTCGCGACGCCCGCGAAGCGGACGGTCGAGGAGGTGAGCGCATTCCTCGGTCTGCCCGCCGACCGCTTCGTGAAGACGCTCGTCTACCGCACCGCGGGCGGCGCGACGATCGCCGTCCTCGTTCGCGGCGATCACGAGGTCTCGGAAACCAAGGTGCAGGACGCGCTCGGCGGCGAGCCGGTGACCCTCGCCGACGAGGCCACGGTCGAGCAGGCGACGGGGGCGCCCGTCGGATTCGCCGGGCCCGTCGGCTTGAAGCTGCGCCTGCTCGCGGATCACGCGCTCCGCGGCATGCGCGGCGCCGTGAGCGGTGCCAATCGCGCCGACGAGCACGTCGTCGGGGTCGACCTCGCGCGCGACGTCCCCGACGCGACGTTCGCCGACCTGCGCCAGGCGCGTGCCGGCGATCGCTGCCCGCGCTGCGAGGGGGGCAGCTTCGGCGAGCACCGCGGCATCGAGGTCGGTCAGGTCTTCTACCTCGGCACGAAGTACAGCACCGCGATGGGCGCCAATTTCCTCGACGCCGACGGCGCGCAGCGGCCGATCGAGATGGGCTGCTACGGCATCGGGATCACGCGGACGATCGCGGCGGCGATCGAGCAGCATCACGACGACGCCGGCATCGTGTGGCCCGCGCCGCTCGCCCCGTACGGAGCGCTCGTCGTCCCCGTCAGCATCACGGATACCGCGCAGCGCGAGGCGGCGGAGCGGCTGATGGGCGACCTCGCGGCTGCCGGCGTCGACGCGCTCCTCGACGACCGCGAGGAGCGACCGGGCGTCAAGTTCAAGGACGCCGACCTGATCGGCCTGCCGGTCCGGCTGACGGTCGGTCCACGCGCGCTCGGCCGCGGCGCCGTCGAGCTGAAGCCGCGCGCCGAGCGCGAGGCGACCGAGGTCCCGCTCGCCGAGGCGGCCGCCCGGACCGCCGCGCTGGTGGGAGCGCGGTGAGCTCGCGCTGGCCATTCTTGCCACCCCGGTCGGACAGCATCCGTCATCGACTGATCTTCGCGCTCGACGTCGAGACGTTCGCCGAAGCGGAGCACCTGGTCGAGCTCCTCGCGAAGGACGTCGGCGTCTTCAAGGTCGGGAAGCAGCTCTTTCTGCACTCGGGGCCCGAGGTCGTGCGCATGATCCACCGCCACGGCGTCGACGTCTTCCTCGATCTCAAGTTCCACGACATCCCGCACACGGTCGCGCGTGCCGGCATCGAGGCGGCGCGGCTCGGCGTCCGCTTCTTCGATCTCCACGCCTCGGGCAGCTACGAGATGATGGAGCGGACCCAGGCCGAGGTCGTCCGCGTCTGCCGGCGGGAGGGTATCCGCCGACCGAAGATCCTCGCCGTCACCGTGCTGACGAGCCTCCGGAAGAGCGATCTCCGCCGGGTCGGCGTCGCGCACGAGGTCGAGGACCAGGTCGTCCGGCTGGCCCGCCTCGCGCGGAAGGCCGGTATGGACGGCGTGGTCGCATCGCCGCTCGAGATCGCGCGCATCCGGCGGGAATGCGGCCGCGGCTTCCTGATCGTCACGCCCGGCGTCCGGCCCTCGCGGCGCGACGGGGGCGCGTCGTCCGGCGACGACCAGAAGCGGATCATGACGCCCGAGGAAGCGATGCGCCTCGGCGCCGACTACCTGGTCCTCGGCCGTCCGATCCGCGATGCACGCGATCCACGCGCCGCCGTGCAGGAGGTCGTCGCGGAGATGGCGCGCGGCTTTCTCCTGGCGCGCGCGCGACCCGGGATGCGCGGCTAGGAAGGCGCGCCTCTACGCCGGGCGTTCGCTCGGACGCAAGCCGTCTTCGGCGAGGGACCGGGCCGGCGCGCTCGCCGCGCGGAGCCGTCGCACCCGGCGCGACGCGCGGAACCCGGACACCGCCGCCCCACCCAGCACCGCGACGATCACCCAGACGCCGTCGTGCGAGAAGATCGCGGGATGGACGGTGCGTACGGCGATCGCGGCGACCACGCCGACCGCGAGCCCCCGGACGGAAATGTCGCCCCACCCGAGCCGCTGCCGTCCCGAGACGATCGCCGCGAACGGCACCGCAGACGTCTGCCGGAGATACTCGGCATACGCCGGGCCGCGGCGTGCGAGGAGCTTCCGATCCTGGTGCCAGGCGCCGACGATCGCGAGCGTCGCGAGGCCGGCGAAGAACACGGTGCTCACGAGACGGGTCGCGAGCAGGACGTGGGCGACCGCCAGGAGCGCGACGCCGGCGAAGAACGGATGGCGCGTGATCCGCTCGAGCCCGCGGGGGCCGCGGATCGGCTGATCGAAGAGCGCCGTCGGCGACTTCACGTAGTCCATCGCGAACATGAGGACGACGCCGATGAAGGCGACCGCCATCAGCGGGAGTCGCCACGGCGACGTCGCCAGCCCGAGACCGGCTACACCGCCGAACCGATGGCGTGCGTAGTAGACGACGAGCGCGCTGAAGCCGATCGCAGCGGCGCCCGAGAAGAGCGCGAGGAATCCGCGCTCCCCGAGCGCCGCGACGAGGCGACTCCGCACGCTCCGGACCGCGAGACCGACGTGACTCCCGGCGAAGAGGAACCAGAGAACGGCAATGCCTATCGCGCCATGCATCGGTGTGCCTCCATCGCGGCGTCTGCCGCCAGCGCGTGCCGAGCGATGCCGCGAAGAAGCTCGCCACGGATCCATCCGCTGAACGGCTTGATGATCGACCAGTAGAGCGCGAATCGCCGGCGGGCGGCGGCGTCGACGCACGCGACCCTCGTCTCCGTGCGGAGACGGGTGCGTCCCGCCGACAGCGGTTCGACGTGCAGGCTGAGGGTCGCCTTCGCGGCGCCCGGGACGGCGAAGGCGCGAAACTCGCGCGCGTCCCGTGGCCGAATCAGGTGCGCGCGCTCGTCGACCGCCCAGAACCATCCGGCCGTGCCGAGAACAATCTCCTGCCCCGGGGCCTCGGCGAGGAGGACGAAGCCGCCGGAGCCCAACGCTTCTCGCAGAGTGCCCGGCGCGGCGCCGAGCCCGCGCAGACGGAAGAGGATGCGGACGATCGGCGACTCGTCGAGCCGGTACGTTTCGATCGCGTCGGCGACCGCGGCGCCGGCGGCGTCGACCACGATGTCGTGCCGGCTCCGGAAATCGAAGACGGGCATCACGTCGTCGAGGAGCATCGGGTCCTCACGTTGCGGTGCGGAGGTGGTCGGCCGCCGGCCGGGTCGCGCGGAGATCGCATCGGGTGGCAGCGACGACGATCGCGCCGGCGATCGCCATCGTGCAGGCGAAGAAATGAAACCCGCCATCGATGACCGCCTGCGCGACGACGAACGCCGCGCCGACGACCGCACCGCCGCCCGCCAGGACGACGACCGGGACACGGACGAAGCGGAGCGTCCCGGCCGCCGTCACGAGGCCGAGGACGATCAGCGCCGCGCCCGCGGCGTGCCAGCCGAGCGCGCCGCCGAACCACGCCGGACCGTCGGGATAGAGCGTCGTGCCGACGACCTCGTGGACGACGCCCACGTAAGCGAGCAGCACGGCGCCCGCACACGCGATCGCACGGGCTCGCGACACCGGGCTCGGGTCCGCGCTCGCGACGCTTCCCTGCGTCCAGCTCTGGAGCGTGAGAAGCGAACCCGTGGCGAGGACCGTCCCGATCACCCATGCGCCGCCGTAGGCGAAGATCTCGTCGTGCACCGACCGGAGCGCGAGCGCCAGGACCAGCCCGACCGCGAACGCGCCCCACGGCAGCTCGCGCCACGCGATCCATTGCCGCCCGCGGGCGATCGCGGCGAACGGGATGGCCGAGGTGCTCGCCATGAAGGCGCCGTAGGGCTCGCCCCAGCGCGCGAGCAGCTTCCGGTCCTGGTGCCACATGCCCGCGACGACGGTGGCGGCGAGCCCCGCGGCGAAGGCGGTCCCCGCGAGCCGCGTCGCGACGAGCGTATGGCCGAACGCGACCAGTGCGAGGCCCGCGAACATCGGGTGTCGCGTGATCCGTGCCACGCCTCGTGCCGGCTCGACGCGCGGCGCGTGGAAGGCCATCGGCAGGGACGTGTACGCCGCCGCGCCCGTCGTCGTCAGCACGACGCCGGCAACGATCAGGGCGATCGCCAGCCATCCGACGACCGCGAGGCGGCCGAGCCCCAGCCCGGGCGCCCCGTCGGTGCGATGGAGCGCGTAGAAGCGTACGAGCGCCACGAATACGCCGACCGCGACGGCCTGATAGACGATGCTCCACCCGCGCATCCCGAAGCCGCCGACGAGTGCCGTTCGGACGGGGCGCGTGGCGAGCCCGATGTGGCTCGCGGCGAAGAGCAGCCAGAGCACGGTCACGCCGAGCGCCGGTTCCATTTCGGGCTCCTTTCACGTCCCGGGCCGCGCTCGAGTGGCGACCATCGGGAGCACGTTCTTGATCGCTTCGGGATCGAGCGGCTTCCCCTGCGTGAACGCTCCGACGCCCACGTCGATCGCGCTGAAGAATGCGCGGAGCGCGCCGAGCCGCTGTGCCATGAACTCCCGACCCGCTCCCTTCTCGGCGGCACGGGAGGCCTCCGCCGCCGCTGCGAGCACCTGCCGCACGTTCCAGCGGAAGCGGCGCTCCATGATCTCCTGCATGACGCGCCAGAAGTCGGTCGCGGCCTCGTAGTGGTCCTTCCGCGAGCCGCTGACGCGCGTCCGCCGCACGAGGTGCCAGTCGACCAGGCCGCGGATGTTGACCGAGATGTTGCTCTTGCTCTGCTCGAGCTCGCTCGCGATGTCCTCGAGGGCCAGCGACGTCCGGTGCAGGTAGAGGAGAGCGAAGATGCGGCCCTGGAGCTGCGACAGGATGCCGGAGGTCGCCGCCGCGGCGCCCATCCCGTCGACGAAGATCGCGGTTGCACGGTCCATCGCTCTGTTCTGGGCGTTTAGAAAATTCTGAACGTACAGTCAAGTAGGGTCCAATACGGGCTACGACGAGGCAGAGCGCGGGCGTCAGACGCCAAGGCGCGCGTGGCGGAGCGCGGGCAGCTCGCGCCGGATCCGCGCGAGGTAAACGCGGTCGATCTCGGCCGTGACGACCGCCTCGCCGTCGCCCGCGCGCGCGAGAACCCGGCCCCACGGGTCGCAGATGAGCGAATCGCCGAAGTCGGCGAACCCGTGCGGGCTCGTGCCGGTCTGGTCCGGTGCGATCAGATAGCACTGGTTCTCGACCGCGCGCGCTCGGCAGAGGACCTCCCAGTGTGCGGCGCCGGTCGGGAACGTGAAGGCCGAGGGAACGAGCAGGACCTCGGCGCCGGCGCGCACGAGCGCACGGTAGAGCTCCGGGAAGCGCAAATCGTAGCAGACGGAGAGCCCGAGCATGCCGAGCTCGGTCGGCACCGTCACGACCTCGGCGCCGGGGGCGCGGGTCGCGGACTCGCGTACCGAGACGCGGCCGGGAAGGTCGACGTCGAAGAGGTGCACCTTCCGATACCGCGCGACGAGCGTGCCGCGCGGGTCGAACAGGCAGCTCGTGTTGTACGCGCGCGTCTCGCCCGGGACCGCCTCCAGGAGCGATCCGGCGCAGAGGTAGATGCCGAAGGTGCGGGCAAGCACTGAGAGCGCTTCCGTCGTGGGGCCGGGAATCGACTCGGCCACGCCCGCTTCCTCGGCGCGCGGGCCGCGCCACAGGAAGACCTCCGGCAAAGCTACCAAGCGAGCACCCCGTGCAGCCGCGTCGCGCACGAGCTCCGTCGCCCGGGCCAGATTCGCCGCGCGGTCCGCGCCGGAGGACATCTGGACGGCGGCGGCGACGTAGCGGTCCATGCCCGACGCGCGAGGCTTAGCGCGCGGACTCCCGAGGCGTCAACGTTCAGGTTGTACCTTCGCGCGCAGCTGTGATAGCCCACCCCTTCGACAGCGCTGGTGTGCGGCGCGCTGGTGGCCGGAGCGATCGATGGGACGGCTCGTCAAGCGGTACGGAAATCGTAAGCTGTACGACACGAGCGAGAGCCGCTACGTGACGCTCGACGAGATCGGCCGCTGGGTGAAGGGCGGCGAGGACGTCAAGATCGTCGAGAACGACACCGGCGAGGACCTCACCGCGGTGACGTTCGCGCAGATCATCCTCGAGGAAGAGCGGCGGAAGAGCGGGCTCCTCTCGCTGCCCGTCCTCCGCGACATCATCCAGCACGGCGAGGCAGCGCTCCAGGGCATCGCGGCGACCGTCGATCGCGGCATGGAGGCGATCCGCATGGCGCCCGAGCGCGCGGGCCGGCGCGTCCAGGAGCTCGCCCAGGTGGCGGAGCGCCTCGGTCAGCTCCAGCACGTCGTCGACGAGACCGTCCGGCGCTCGGTCGAGCGTGTGACGGCGCTCCCGGCGTTCCAGAAGGAGATGCGTCGCATCGAGCGCAGCATCAAGGCGCTCGAGGCCCGGATCGCGCGTCTCCGCCCCGGGAGCGACGGCCAGCTGCCGCCGTCGTCGCCCCCGAAGGTCGACGAGGGGAAGTAGTCTCGGCGCGCGGCGCTCTCAGCGCGCCAGGAAGACCGGGCAGGGGCTGTTCCGCAGGACGTACTCCGTCGTGCTGCCGAGGACCATCTCGATGATCCGCGAGTGCCCGTACGCGCCGATGAACAGCAGGTCGTGCCCGTGCTCCCGGATGAACTCGACGATGCGCTGGTGCGGATAGCCCGTCACCGTTTCGCACGCGAGCTCGAGGCCGTACGAATGCATGTAGCGCCGGGCCTCTTCCACGACCTTGGCGCCGTTGCCGCTGTCGTCGCGCGAGACGTGGAGGACGGTCAGGGGCAGCGACAGCGCGCTCGCGACCTCCGCGGCGGCGTGCATCGCCGCGCTCGCACGCGGGGAGCCGTCGTAGGCGAGGAGTGGGCGGGTGATCTCGCGGAACCGCATCGGCGACACGACGACCGGCTTCGGGGACTTCCGCGCGACCGACTCCGTGGTCGAGCCGAGGAGCCCCGTCGAGAACTGCTCGTTCACGCCGCGATGGCCGAGGACGACGAGATCGGCGATCCGAGCGTGATCGCAGATCTCGTTCGCGACGATCCCCATCCCGAGGACGGTGTCGCAGGCGACCCCGCGCTCGGCGCAGCGCTGGCTGAACGCGTCGAGGAGGACGCGGCCGCGCTCGCGGAGCGCCTCACGCATCTTCGCGGAGAAGTCGAGGTACGGCTCGAAGCCGAGCGAGCCCGAGATGTCGTGGAGAAACGACCCCTCGATCGACACCACGTCGATCACGTGGAGGCCGAGCACGGTCGCTCGCAGGCGCTCGGCGAGCCACAGCGCCAGCTGCAGCGCCGCTTCGGCATGCTCGGAGCCGTCGAGGGCGGCGAGGATGCTCTTGATCATGGACGCGGGACGCCCTTCGTCGCCTCCTAAGCACCGGCAGGCCGCCGCGCGCAAGACCGCCTTCGGCCTTTGCAAACTCCGGCGGGTTGGTTAAGAGAAACGCGATGAGTCGGCGGCACGAGGAGCTCTGCGAGGAGCTGAAGGAGCTGGCGGAGCGGCTCGGCGTCCAGGTCCGCGAGGAGGTTCTCCTCCGCGAGGTCGGGTACCGGGTGCGAAGCGGGTCCTGCCGCGTGCGCGGCGAGGACGTCATCTTCCTGGATCGCAGCCTGCCCCCGGCGGAGCGCGTCCAGGTGCTCGTCGACGGCCTCGCCGGGCGCGATCTGGAGGCGCTCTACCTCTCGCCCGCGCTGCGGCGGCTCCTCGAACGTCACGACGCCCCCGCGTCCTGAGCGGGCCGCCATGCCGGTGCGTGAGCGGATGCGGCAGTTCGAGCAGGCGCTCCGCGAACGGGGGCTCAAGACGACCTCCCAGCGGGACGACATCGCGCGGGTCTTCTTCGGCGCCGAGGGCCACCTCTCGATCGAGGAGCTCTACACCGCCGTCAAGAAGAAAAACCCGCGCGTCGGATATGCAACCGTCTACCGCACGCTCAAGCTCCTGAAGGAGGTCGGTCTCGCGGCGGAGCGGCACTTCGACGACGGCCAGGCGCGGTTCGAGCCGGTCGAGGGCGAGACCCAGCACCACGACCACATCATCTGCGAGCGTTGCGGGAAGATCGTCGAGTTCTCGAGCCAGGAGCTCGAGCGGCTGCAGGAGCGGATCGGGCGGTTCCTCGGCTTCGTCGTCGGCCGGCACCGGATGGAGCTCTACGGCATCTGCGCGGACTGCCGGGAGGGACGGCGCCGGGACCGGGCGCGGGAGCGCGGCGTGCAGTTTGTGCCGACCCGAGACTGACGTCTCGGGTCGAGGCCGGATCGCGAGAGTGTAGCCCTCCGTGGGACCGGGCGGGGGCCGTGCCGCGGCCGGCAGAAGGCGGTGCGCATGCGTTGGCTCGGCCGCGACTCGGCGGATTTTCCGGACAAAATAGCGGCGAGCGATTTGGCGCTTGACACCGGAACGGGGTGCCGGCTATGTGAAATTGAAATGCGTTTTCAACTGAGCGTCGGCCTCGTCCTGATGCTCGCGACCGCCGCGCTGGCGGACGAGGTCACGGTGGCGCTCGCCGTGCGGGATGGCGGGTTCGAGCCGACGCAGATCAAAACCCCGAGCGGCGGGAAGATCCGGCTCGAAGTGAGCAACGAGACGGCGAGCGCGATCGAGTTCGAGAGCTTCGAGCTGAATCGCGAGCGCGTGATCCAGCCGGGACAGAAGGCGGCGGTCTACCTCTCCGGCCTTTCGGCGGGGAAGTACGAGTTCTTCGACGACTTCCACCCCGAGCGGAAGGGCGTGCTCGTCGTCGAATAGGTGCGAGATGGTCGAGACCGCGCTCATCATGTGGCGAGAGACGCTCGAAGCTGCCCTGATCGTCGGCATCCTCCTCGCATATCTCGGACGGAGCGGGCATCGCGCCGGGATGCGGTGGGTCTGGTTCGGCGCGGGCGCCGCGGTTCTGGCAGCGGTCGCCTGCGGCGCGGCGTCCGGCGGTGTGGTGAGCGCGCTCGGCCCGGACGCGCAGGAGCTCTTGCAGGCGGCGATCGTGTTCGGCGCCGTCGGCGTCGTCTCGTGGATGGTGGTGTGGATGACGCGGCACGGGCAGGAGATCCGTGGGGAGCTCCACCGCAAGGCCGATCGTGCCCTCGCCGGCGGCCGACTCGCCGGTCTGGCGGCCATCGCGTTCGTGGCCGTCTTTCGGGAGGGCGTCGAGACCGTCCTCTTCCTCTGGGGGATCGCGATGGAGCGCGGCGGAAGCGTCCCGGTCGCGTCGCTCGTCGGCGCGGGGATCGTGGGTGCCTTGCTGGCCGTCGCCACCGCCTGGCTGTTCTTCCGTGGGTTCGCGTTCCTGCGTCTCGAGACGTTCTTCCGCGTGACCGGCGTCCTGCTCCTCCTGATCGCCGCAGGCCTCCTCACGTCCGGCGTCAACAAGCTGATCGGCCTCGGGTACCTTCCGCCGCTCGTCCCGCAGGTCTGGAACACCTCGTGGCTCGTGCGCGACGGGAGTCCGGTCGGGGCGATCCTCAGCGCGCTCATCGGGTACCGATCGCGGCCGTCGCTCCTCGAGGTCTTGGTCTTCGTCACCTACGTCCCGATGATGATGTGGGCGCTCCGCCGCGCGGTCGGCGTCGAGCCCCGGTACCCGAGCGGGTCGCGGGCCACCTCGGCCGCGTAGACCCCGACGAACGACGGAGGTGAACGTGCGGACGACGGCCCTTGTCCTCGGAATCGGTCTGCTCGCCGCGACGCCCGCGGCGGCGCTCAACTTCTTCGAGCTCGAAGTGTATCCGGCGACGACCGAGGGGCAGGGAGTCCACGAGATCGAGAATCTGACGAGCTTCGTCGCCAACGGACGCAAGCCGACGGACGGGGAGCTCGAAGGCGAGGAGGCGCGCCGCCATCGCCTCCTGCGGACGAGCCTCGAGTACAACTACGGCCTCACCGACAAGATCGACATCGCGGCGTACCTGGACCTTCAGCGTCCCAACGGGGAGGACGTCGAGTACGCGGGCTCGCGGGTGCGCGTGCGCGGCGCGCTCTGGGACAAGGGCCGCTTCCCCGTCGACCTCGGCTGGTACCTCGAGGCCGAGATGCCCCACGACGCCCCGTCGGATCTCGAGCTCGAGTTCCGGCCGCTGATCTCGCGGGACTTCGGGCGCTTCTCGCTCGATCTGAACCCGGCATTCGAGCTGCCGACCGTCACCGAGGAACGGCGGACGCTCGAGTTCAACTACGCCGCGCGCGTGTACTACCGTGCGTCGCGCGACCTCCAGCCGGGGGTCGAGTTCTTCGGCGGTGCCGGGCAGATCCGTCGCTTCGATCCCGGGCGCGAGCAGGAGCATTACGTCTTTCCGGTCGTCTACGGCCGCCCGTTCCGGGGCTGGAAGTTTGGCTTCGGGCCTGGATTCGGGCTCACGCGTGGCAGCGACCCGGTGCTCCTGAAGCTCCACGTCGAGTACGAGTTCACGGTCGGCGGCCCACACACCTCGGCCCGGCCGGTCGCCTACTGAGTTACGGGTTGCCTTCTCGCCCCCGCCGCGAGACAACCGGTGCCGGAGGCTATGCGATGACCGACCGGGAACCTGCAGCCATCCCGCTTCCTCCCGAGGGCCGGCTCGAGGCCGTTCCGCAGGCGCAGGACACCGTCTTCACGTGGGACTACGCGATCCACACGCCGGCGCTCCTGAATCTCTACGAGAAGGGGAAGCGGCTCCAGTGGAACGCGTCGATGGACATCGACTGGTCGATCGACGTCGACCCCGAGCGCTTCCCCGACTTCCTACCGCCGGAGGCGATCAACGCGCTCCTCGATCCCCCCGAGAAGCTCGAGGTGAAGGAGCTCGTCCGGATGCGCGTGCATCAGCTCGGCTGGATGCTCTCGCAGTTCCTCCACGGCGAGCAGGGCGCGCTCCTCGCCACCGCGCAGATCGTCAACACCGTCCCGTGGACGGAGGCGAAGTTCTACGCCGCCAGCCAGGTGGCCGACGAGGCGCGGCACGTCGAGGTCTACCGGCGCTATCTGACCGAGAAGCTGCCGATGGCGTATCCTGTGAATCCGCACCTCCACACGCTCCTCGATCAGATCGTGCGCGAGCCGCGCTGGGACATGACGTATCTCGGCATGCAGATCATGGTCGAGGGCCTCGCGCTCGCCGCCTTCGGCATGATGAAGTTCATGAACCCGCACGAGCGTCTGCTCCACCAGATTACCGACTTCGTGATCCGCGACGAGGCGCGGCACGTCGCGTTCGGCGTGCTCTCCCTCGAGGACGTCTACCGCGAGCTGACCGCGGGCGAGCTGCGCGAGCGCGAGGAGTTCGTGATCGAGGCCTCCGAGCTGATGCGCGACCGGCTCCTCATGCGCGAGGTGTGGGAGCGGCTCGGCTACGACGTCGACGTCTGGCTCAAGTGGGCGCTCGAGACGCCCTTCATGCAGGCGTTCCGGCAGATGCTCTTCGCGAAGATCGTGCCGAACGTGAAGCGGCTCGGCCTGCTGACGCCGCGCGTGCGCGGGCACTTCGCGAAGATCGGGGTGCTCCAATTCGAGGACCTCCCCGACTCCTCCGAGGACGAGAACGTGACGGTCCCGCCGGCGCTGGCGGCGTTCTTCGGCCAGGTCGGGGCCCCGCTGCCGAGCTGAGCGCGGCGCCCCGGCCGGCGTCAGAGCCGGAAGAGGCGGCGGGCGTTGTCCGACGTCGCGGCCGCGATCTCGTCGAACGACTGCCCACGAACCGCGGCGACCGACTCGGCGACGACCCGGACGTGGGCCGGCTCGTTTCGCCGTCCGCGGTGCGGGATCGGTGCGAGGTAGGGCGCGTCGGTCTCGACGAGCAGGCGATCGAGCGGGATGGTCTTCACCGCGTGCCGGAGCGGGTCCGCGTTCTTGAACGTGACGATCCCCGAGATCGAGATGTGAAAGCCGAGGTCGAGGTAGCGGCGGGCGTCGTCCGCGTCGCCGGTGAAGCAGTGGATGACGCCACCGACAGCGGAGGCGTCCTCGGCGGCGAGGATCGCGGCGGCGGCGGTATGCGCGTCGCGGACGTGAACGACGACGGGCAGACGGACGGCGCGTGCCAAGGCGACGGTCCGCGCGAAGGCGGCCTTCTGCGCTGCCGGCGGAGAGAAGTTGTAGTGGAAATCGAGGCCGGTCTCGCCGACGGCGACGACGCCCGGGGCGCGGGTCAGCTCCTCGAGGACGGTGAACGCCGCGTCGTCGCCGGTGCTCGCATGGTGCGGATGGATCCCGACCGACGCGACGATCGCGACCGGTTCCCGCCGGCCCGCGAGCGCGAGCGCGGCGGCGTTCTGCTCGACGCGCCCGGTCGCGCCGACGCATACGAGCGTCGACACGCCGGCGGCGGCGGCGCGGGCGAGGACGTCCTCGCGGTCGCCGTCGAACTCGGGCTCCCCGACGTGGCAGTGCGAGTCGACGAGCGCCGGGCCGACGCTCACGCGGGCGCGACCTCGATGCGCGGAAAGAGGGCTTCCGGGGGGGCGGTCCGGTGCCCCCCGGAGAACGCGCTGCCCCACGGCAGGTCGAGCTCGGCGAGCCGCTCCGGCGGCAGGCCGAGGAGTGCCATCATCCGCGCCGCCGTCTCCGGGAGGAACGGCTCGACGAGCTGCGCGGTCGTGCGGAGCGCCTCCAGCAGCTCGTGGAGGATCGCGCCGACCCGCGGCCGGCGCGCGGGGTCCTTGGCGATCGTGAAGGGCGCCGTCTCGACGACGTACTTGTTCGCCTGATCGAGCGCGCGCCAGAGCGCTTCGAGCGCCCGATGGAGCGCGAAGTCGGTGACGTGGGCGTCGACCTCGCGCCGCGCCGTCGCGAACCCGCGCGCGAGCGCCTCGTCGATCGGCTCCGGCGCGCGCGGCTGGACGGCGCCCTGGAAGTACCGCTGCTGCATCGCGAGGACGCGGCTCACGAGATTCCCGAGACCGTTCGCAAGATCGCCGTTCAGGCGCGACACGAGCGCGTCCTCGTTCCACTCCGCGTCCTGACCGAACGCCATGTCGCGGAGGAGGTAGTACCGGAACGCATCCATGCCGTAGCGCGCCTTCATCTCGAGCGGGCGGACGACGTTGCCGAGGCTCTTCGACATCTTCCCCGCCTGCATCTGCCAGTGCCCGTGAACGCAGAGCCGGCGGAAGAGGGGCAGCTCGGCCGCCATCAGCATCGTCGGCCAGAAGACGGCGTGCTGCTTCAGGATGTCCTTGCCGATCAGGTGATGCACCGTTGGCCAGAGCGGCATGAGCCCGCGATGGTCGAGCGCGCTCACGTAGTTCAAGAGCGCGTCGAACCAGACGTACGTGACGTAGCGATCATCGAAGGGCAGCTCGATACCCCAGGAGAGACGGCTCTTCGGACGCGAGATGCAGAGGTCCCCGACCGGCTCGCGCAGCAGCGCGAGAACTTCCCGTCGATAGCCGTCGGGCGTGATCAGCCCCGGCTGCGCTTCGAGCGTCTCGACCAAGCGCGCCTGGTACGTGCCCATCCGGAAGAAGTAGTTCTCCTCGGCGATCTCCGTCGGCGGGACGCGATGGTCGGGGCAGAGCCCGTCGACGAGCTCCCGCTCCTGATAGAAGCGCTCACAGCCGTAGCAGTAGAGGCCGCGGTACCGGTCGAAATAGATGTCACCGCGCGCGTGCACCGCGGCGAGGATCTTCTGCACGAACGCGACGTGATAGTCGTCCGTCGTCCGGATGAAGTGGTCGTAGCGGAGGCCGGCGGCTTCCCACGTCGTCCGGAAGAGCTCGCTGATGCGGTTGGCGTGGGTTTTCGGCGGCAGCCCGGCGGCCTCGGCGGCCTGCGCGACCTTGTCGCCGTGCTCGTCCGTGCCCGTCAGCGTGAACACCGTCCGTCCGCGGGCGCGCCAGAAGCGGGCGAGCACGTCGCCGACGAGCGTCGTGTAGAAGTGCCCGAGGTGCGGCTCCGCGTTGACGTAGAAGAGCGGCGTCGTCAGGTAGAGCGGATCGGCCATCGCCGCGCGGGCGTTCGTCAGGCGTCCGCGCGACGGACCACGAGGTCGTCGCGCGTCACCTCCACCTCGACCTCGTCCTCGTTCCGCCGCACGACGACCGTCTGGCGAAGCAGGCTCTGGCGGACGACCACACCATCGCCTTTGACGCACTCGACGCGCGCGCCGACCGCGGGAAGGCCACGCTTCAGCTCGACGTACGTCTGGTACTCGTAGCGGAGGCAGCACTTGAGCCGGCCGCACATCCCCGCGAGCTTGGCGGGGTTCAGCGACAGGCCCTGCTCCTTCGCCATCTTGACGGACACCGGCTGGAACTCCTGCAGCCACGACGAGCAGCAGAGCTCGCGTCCGCACGGGCCGACGCCGCCGGTCGTCTTCGTCTCGTCGCGGGCGCCGATCTGCTTCATCTCGACGCGCGTGTGGACGAGCTGACCGAGCTCGCGGCCGGCGTCGCGGAGGTCCGTCCGCTCCGCACCGGCGAAGAAGAACGTCACCTTGCTGCCGTCGAACGCGCTCTCCGCCTTCACGAGCTTCACCGGCAGGTTCTGGCGGCGCACGAAGTCGAGGGCGACCCGGTAGTGTTGACGCTCGCGCTGGAGGTTCTGGTCCTCGCGAGCGACGTCGCGCGCGTCGGCCTTCTTGATGACGCGCTGGAGTCCCCGGGTCTGCGCGCGCGGCCGGGGCGGGACCGCGACCGTCCCGAGGGCGGGGCCGCGCTCGGTCTCCACCAGCACGCGATCGTCCCGCGCGAGGACCAACGGCCCGGGATCGAAGTCGTAGATCTTGCCGCTCGGTCGGAACCGGACGCCGACGGCGAGGGTGCGTGCCTCTACGCCGGGCTGGTCCATCGGCTCGCCTGGCCGGTTGCTCCGCCGCGCTCGATGTCCCTGAGCCAGAGCAGCATCGTTTCGATGGAGAGCATGCGGTTGGCGTTGCCCTCGAGGTCTCGGATGGTATCACACACGACCGCGAGTTCGCGAAGCAGCGTCGGTGCCGAAAGGCGAGCCGCCGCGGCGCGCACGGCGTCCGCCGCCGCCGGGTTCCGCAGCGGAAGCGCCCCCTCCGCGACCGCCGTCTCGAGGACGTCGCGGTACCACGCGATCGCGGCGGCGAGTGCCGCGCCGGTCGCGCCGCGGGACACGTCCTGGGCGACCTCCGAGATATCGGACGCGCCGAGGGTCGCGAGGCGTGGCAGCGCGTCGAGGATCCGGGCCCGCGCCTGGCTCTCCGATTCGCCCGCGAGCTCGAGCGCGCGCCCGACCGATCCTTCGGCAAGCGGCGCGAGCGTTCGCAACTGCTCCGCCGCCATCCCCTGCGTCGCAAGGACCCGGGCGACGGCGTCGGCAGGCAGCGGATCCAGCCGCACGACCTGGCACCGCGAGCGGACCGTCGGCAGCAGCGCGCCCGCCGACGACGCGGTGAGGATCAGGACGGCGCTCGCCGGTGGCTCCTCGAGCGTCTTCAGGAGGGCGTTCTGGCCGTTCGCGTTCAGACAGTGCGCCTCATCGATGATGCCGACCTTCCGGGTCGCCATGAGCGGATGGAGGACGAGCCAGCGGGTCAGATCGCGGACCTGCTCGATTCGAATGTCGCGTCGCTCCTCGTCGCGAGCGACGAGGCGGAAGTCCGGGTGCGTTCCGGCCGCGACCCGTGTGCACTGCGCGCAGCCCCCGCACGCATCGCCGTCGACCGGCACGGCGCAGAGGAGGCGGCTCGCAAACGCCTCTGCGAGCGTTCGTTTGCCGATGCCCGCGGGACCGAGCAGGAGCAGCGCGCCCGGGACGCGTCCGTCCGCGGCCGTGTGGTGGAGCCGCGCGCCCGCGCGGTCGTGGCCGACGACGTCCGACAATCTCACGTGCGACCTCCGAGGCGCCGCTCGGTCTCGGCGACGATCGCTGCACCGACGCGGTCGAGCGCCGCTGCGGCGTCGACGATGCAGACGCGTTCCGGCTCGGCCGTGGCGAGCGCGAGGAAGCCCGCGCGGACACGTTCGTGGAACGCCACCGCCTCGCGCTCGAAGCGGTCGCGAGCCGGGCCGCGACCCCGCGCCCGAGCGAGCCCCTGCTCCACGGGACAGTCGAGGAGGAAGGTGAGGTCCGGCCAGATCCCGCCGCGTGCGCGGGCGTCGAGCGCGCGCACGGCGTCGGCGTCGAGCCCGCGTCCATGACCCTGGTAGGCGATCGTCGAGTCGGAGAACCGGTCGCAGAGGACGACGTGTCCCGCCGCGAGGCCGGGACGGATGACTTCGTCGACGTGTTGCGTGCGATCGGCGCAGTAGAGAAGTAGCTCGGCGAGCGGCGTCAGCGGCCGCCGTTCGGCGTCGAGCAGCAGGTCGCGGATGGCGGCGCCGGCAGCCGTCCCTCCGGGCTCGCGCGTCTCGACGACGGACCGTCCCGTCCCCCGCAGATGTGCGGCGAGCTCCCGGCAATGCGTCGACTTCCCGGAGCCTTCGATCCCTTCGAACGTGATGAACAGCGACACGGGCGAGGGGTTCGGTGTAACCCGCCCGGCCGGGACCCGCAAGAACGATCAGGCGGCGGGCGGGCCGAGGACGAGACCGAGCGCGTAGAGGATCTGGCGCGACGTGAACGGCTTCGTGACGTAGTACTCCGCGCCGTACTTGTAGCCGGCGAGGACGTCCTTGTCCTGGGTGCGGGCCGTCACCATGATGACCGGGATGGCCGAGGTCTTCGGGTCGGCCTTCACGTGATCGAGGACCTGCATGCCGTCCATGCCCGGCATCATCACGTCGAGCAGGATGACGTCGGGAAGACGCTCCGTCAGCGATTCGAGCGCCTCGTGACCGTCCCGGGCGATCCGGACCTCGAACCCCCTGCCGAGGAGGATCGTGCTCAGGATGCGGACGTTGTCCTCGTTGTCGTCGACGACGAGCACGCAGGCGCTCATCGTCCGCGGCTCCCGAGCTCAGCGCTCGTGAAGGAACCGCCGCACGGTCTCGCGGAGGGTCTCCGGACGGCAGGGTTTCGGGAGATAGCCATCGCATCCCGCCTCGCGGGCTCGTTCCTCGTCCCCCCGCATGGCATGGGCGGTGAGGGCGATGATCGGAATATCGGCCGTTTGGGCATCCGCCTTGAGCCGTCGCGACGCTTCCCAGCCGTCGACGCCCGGCATGGCGAGGTCCATGATGACGAGATCGGGGTGCTCGCTGCGAGCGAGGCTCACGGCCGCGTTGCCGTCCGTCGCCTCGATCGTCTCGTAGCCGCACGCGCTCAGGACCTTGACGACGATCCGCCGGTTGTCGAGATCGTCCTCCGCGACGAGGATGCGCTTTGCCATCGCGTCAGAGGTCGCGCATGCCGAGGAGCACCGCACGGCGCGGCAGCGGCAGCAAGGCGTCTGCCGTGTGGATCGCGCTCTCGGCGTGTGCGAGCGACGCGGTGCCGTCCACCTGCAGCACCGATCCCGCGGGGAGCCCGGCCCAGAGCGCGCCGGCGACCATGAAACTCGCGCCCGCAGCGACGCGGACGCCACCCGACACCACCACGAGACCAGTAAAATCGAACGACCCGCGGATGTCGAGCGTTCCGTCGACGAAGACGAGGCCGGCCCCGTGGAGCGTCCCCGTGACCAGCAGGTCGCCGTGAACGAAGACGAGCTGGGGCGGCGGACCGGGCGTCGGCGTCAGCGCGCCGGCGCCGGACGGATGCGACGCGGCCACCCGCGCCCCCAGCGCGGTGATCGGCGGCGCCGGTGCGACCATCGGAGGCCGTGTTCGCGCGCTCGCGGTCACGTGGGTCCCCTCGGCGGCGGTCCACGCGTCGAGCGCCGCGGGGTCGTCCGGTGCGGCCAGGCCCGCCCAGTCGGCGGCCGTCGGGTCGGAGGGGTCGGCGCCGTCGACCGCGAGATTGCCGTTTACCGCGCCGGCCGGCGGCGGCGCGCCGAGCCATACGAGCGCCGGAATACCGGGCTCCGGGTCGCGACCGAGGACGGCGTCGAGGAGACGCCGGCCGCCGCCGCCCTGCGCGTCGATCCGGAGCAGCGCCCGCGGCGCCCCGCCGGGTCGGGGCGCGGTGCGCGCGCGGGCGATGCAGCCCGGCAGCGCGGTCACGACGCCATCGTCGGCGGTGCCGAGCGTGCCGTCGGGACCGGCGAGGAGCGCGGCGAAGTCCCAGTCGGGCGGCAGGCCGACGACGGCGTCGGCAAGACACGCGTCGCTTGCGGCGAGTGCGGCGGCGGCGCGGTCGCGCTGGCGCGCCAGGACGACCTCGACCCGGGTCAGCTCCGCGAGCGCGCCGCCGAGCGCGACCGACACGGCGACCGCCGCCAGCGCCGCCGGCAGCGTCGTGCTGCCGCGGTTCACGGGCTCCTCCGGAGCGCGACGAGGACGGTCCGCTGGGACGGCGCGCGGAGGCCCGTCGGCGTCATCGTGACGTCGACGGCGACGGCACGGACACCGGCGCGCCCGACCGCGTCGAGCCCGCCCGCCGGAACCGCGATCGCCGTGCCGTGCACGTCGAAATATCGGAAGCCGCAGCGGGTCACCCCGTCGGCCATCGGGAGCGACTGCCGGCCGACGATGCGCGAGATGCGCCCCGGGCTCGTGAGGCACGCGTGCGCGGTTACCTCTTCCGACGCCGCATCGACCACGCCGTCGCCGTCGAGGTCGGCGGCGAACGTGACCCGATCGGGCCGCGCCTCGAGCAGCGGGGTCACGCCGACGCCGGCGGGATCGTAGCCGGCGCGGCGGGCGTCGAACCCGAACGCCTCGACCGCGAGCTGTGCGGTGTCCTCCGCCTCGCCGCGCGCGCCCGCCGCGACGAGGAGTCGCGAACCGGCGGCAAGGGTCGCCGTAAGCATCGACAGCACCGCCACGCCGAGCGCGGCCCCGACGAGGAGCTCGACCACGCCCGCGCCGCGGGGACGCGACGTCATCGGGGCGCTTCCGTCCGCAGATCGATGACGTGCGTGCCCCACACGATCCGCGTCGACAGCACGATCGGTGCGCCGCGCCCCCCGCCCTGCGTCCACGTACGCGAGAACACGGTGCCGCCGGCCCCGGTCGCGGTGTCGTTTCCGTCGGTGCGGGGTCCGAGGCGCAGCGATTCGAGCCGCTCGGTCGCGAGCGACAGCGCGATCCCCGAGTCACGCGCGAGCGCGACGCTCTGGGTCGCGAGCGCGGCGACGGCGGTCAGCCCGGCGATCGCGATCCCGGCGAGCCCCGCGCCGACGATCGCCTCGACGACCGAGAAGCCGGGCGCCTTCATTGGACGCGCACGCGGCCGCGCTGGTTGACGACCACCTGGCGGCTCCACGGCCCGGACGCGAGCGTCACGGTCCCGTTGTCCGCGGTCCCGAGCCCGCCGAAGAGGATCCGGTTCCGTGCCGGCAACGCGGCGAAGGCGACGCCCGGAGGGAGCGCGCGCGTCTCGAGCAGCATGTTTGCGGTCCGGTCCCAGGTCTCCGACTGTCCGAGCACTGGATCGAACCGGACCTCGACGCTCGCGTCGGTCGCGATCGCCTGCCCGCGCGCCAGGCGGAGCGCCGTCGCTACCGTCCGGGCGGCGCCGGCGAGGCGCGCGCTCCAGACGAGATCGACCAGGCGAGTGACGCTGGTGCCGGCGAGGACCGCGGCAAGCCCCACGCCGATGAGGGTCTCGAGCAACGTGAAGCCGTCGGTGCGCAACGACCCGCCTCCATCGCGGCACGTCGCGGGGCGGGACGACGCGTGCGGCGGAAGCTGGGTACGCCACGCGCGCAGCCGACGCAATGGGGGGCGCGCTACGGCAGGGCGACCGGCGTGAACGTCGCCGCGCCGGACGGACCGGGCGTGTACCGATAGATCGTACGATCCGGGTAGAGACGTCGAAGCACGTCGTCGCCGCGCCCCATCTCGCGCGCCCAGACGACGTTGCCGTCGAGCGACGGCGCGTTCAGGTACGCGAGCGCCGCGTACTGCAGCGTGCCCCGCTGGTCCCGCGCGATCTCGTCCGCGCAGCCCCCGGCGAGCCGGCCATCGACGGGCAGTCGGAGGTTCGGGTCGCGCGTGACGCCCGGCACCGGACGTCCCGGGTCCGCGTTCGCCATCGCGGCGCGAAGCCGCGCCGTGAGGGCAGGGCCGCGGACGCCTCCGGCCTCCGCGCTCGAGAGCAGCCCGTCGAGCGTGCACGCGTCGAACGCGTGGTAGAAGCGATCCGACTCCGCCATCGGGACGTCCGCGGCCCACATGCGGGCGATGAGGCGCGTTCCCCAACTGTCGGGGACGACGACGACGGCGCGGGACAGCCCCGCGCGTGCGGCGTCGTCGTCGGGATGGAGCGCGAGGGTCGACCCCGCCGCGCTGTACGAGGCGATCCGTCGTGGGGCGAGGAACGCGATCGCGAGCACCGCGGTGACGACGACGGCGGTCAGCGCGACGTCGCCGCTGCGGAGCCCGCGCCAGGGGAGGCGCCGCCTCGTGTCGGCGAGGCGCACGGTCGCGGCGGCGAGAAGCACGACGATCGCGGGCACCGCCGAGAAGAGAAAGCGCGGGCCGTAGAGCGTATCGCGGTGGAAGTAGAAGAAGAGCGCCGCGACGAGGGCGACGAGGTAGCCGGTGGCGACACGGATGCCGTCGTCGACGCGTGTCCTTCCGAGCCACAGCCCGGCGGCGACGAGCGCGGTCACGGGAACCGGCCACTCGAGCAGGTAGACGTTCAGCTGGTGTGCGTCGACCGCCGTCAGCCCGAGCGCGCGGGCGGGCGTCAACGCCGCGCCCCACGGCCCGGCATGGAAGCCGAGATCGAGCCCGGCGCCGTAGAGCTGCTTGTACCCCATGCTGAGCGGACCGCCGAACATGACCGCATTGAAGGCCAAGGTCGGGAACAGCGTCGCCAGCGCGCCGAGCGCGGTCGCCGCGATCATGCGTATCCCCCGCGCGCTCCACGCGCCCGCAGCGATCGCCGACGCTCCGACCGCTGCGAGCGCCGCGGCGTCGAGCGGACGGAAACCGAACAGCAGGCCGCCGGCCGCACCGAAGACGAGCCCCGGCCACGTCCGCCCGCGCGCGACGTCGGGGAGCGTCCAGAGACCGACCGCGACGCACACCGCGGCCGGGACGTGGTTCATCGCGCTCCCGCCCATGGCGACGACGAACGGCGAGGCGAGGCAGAGGGTCGCGGCAAGGGGCGGGATGCGACGATCGCCCGTCCGGGTCGCGAGCAGGTAGACCGCCGGCGGCAGGAGTCCCGTGAGGACCGGCGTCACGAGCCAGGCGGCGCCGGCGGCCATCCCGACGGCGAGTAGCGCCGGATGGAGCGGCGGATACTGCGACGTCCACCCGCGGTCGGTGAGGACGGTGTGCAGCGTGACGAAGTGTGCGATCGACGGTGGTCGCGGCGCGGCGAGCTCGCCCGAGAGGAAGATCTTCGCCTGGAGGTACTGGACCCACGTGTCGATCAGCTGCGGGTTCTTCGCGAAGTACCAGCACGCGACCGCCGCCGACTCGACCGCCGCGCCGACGCCGAGCGCGATGATCAGCACCGCCGGCGGGACGCGCAGCGGTGCCGAGAGCGCCGCGCGGAGCCATCCGCCGACCTCGCCGCGCGATACGAGACAGAGGAGCGCGGTGACGAGCGCCGTCAGGGCGAACGATCGCGCCCAGAGTGCCCACGTGTCCGCGTAGTACGCGACGTTCGTGACGCCGGTCCACGAGCCGACCGGGACGATCGAGATCGCGGCCCAGGCGGTGAGCGCGCCGAGCATCACGCGGTCGAGGAGCTTCAGCGCGGGCATGCGGGAATGGCGCGCGCGGACTCAGGCGAAGACGACCGCGGGGACGTAGAGCACGACGAGCGCGCCGAGCGCGAGGAACGGCCCGAACGGGATCTCCGTCCGTCGGGCGGCCCGCTGCATGAACGCGGGGAGCGCGCGGAGTCCGAGCCGTCGGCGGACGCGGCGCCCCTTGCCGCCGCTGCCGCGCGCGAGCATGACGCCCGCGCCGGCGAGCGAGCCGGTGATCGACGCGATCACCAGGACGGCGGGGATGGACCGCCAGCCGAGGAACGCGCCGATCATCGCGAGCAGCTTCACGTCGCCGAGACCCATGCCCTCGACGCCGGTCGCGCGCTCGTAGACCCAGGCGACCACCCAGAGGACGCCGCCGCCGAGGGCGGCACCGACGACCGCGCTCGCCGGTGTCACGCCGCCGGGAAGGAACGCGACCGCGAGACCGACAAGGATCCCGGGCAGGCTCACCTCGTCGGGGATGAAGCGATGGTCGAGGTCGATGAACGTGATCAGGAGGAGCGCGGCGGTGAAGGCGAACGCAACCGCGGCCTCCGGCGTGGGCCCGAAGCGGACGAGCGCCAGCACGGCGAGGAGGCCAGCGCTCGCCTCGACGAGCGGATAGCGCGCGGAGATCGACACGCCGCAGCTGCGACAGCGCCGGCCGAGCCAGAGCCACGAGAGGAGGGGCACGTTGTCGTACCACGCGATCGGGGTCGCGCACCGCGGGCAGCGCGAGCCCGGGCTCACGACCGACTCGTCCGCGGGAAGCCGGTGAATGCAGACGTTCAGGAAGCTGCCGACGCACGCGCCGACGGCGAAGCCCACGGTCAGCATCGGGAGAGCGAGCGCCATCCGCGCTCACGGTTAACGGGGTGATCCGAGGTGGTCAAATTCGCGTCCCCCAAACGCAAACGGGGGGCGGACATCGTCCGCCCCCCGTGTACATGGTCACGCCGAGCGTGAATTACGCGCAGGTAAGGTTGCCGCCCGAGGCGGGGCAGCTGTCCCAGGTGCAGGCCTTGGTCGCCTGAGGGTGCGTCGTGCTGATCGTGAAGCCGGAGCCCGTGCCGCACGCCTTCGTCGTCGCCGTGCACGTCACGCCGCCCGACAGGTTGAAGCCGGGAAGCCCCGAGCAGTTGTTCGAGTAGGCGTTGTTGTCGACGAAGTACGCCTCCTCGCTCGTGGCGGCGTTACGCGCGTCGGCGGCCACCCGTGCGTCGAAGCCACGCGCCCGGTAGGCGGCGAACTGCGGGATCGCGATCGCGGCCAGGATGCCGATGATCGCGACCACGACGAGCAGTTCGATCAGCGTGAAACCCTTCGACTTCTTCCGCTTCACCTTGGACACCTTGCTCATACTTCCTCCCTTTGGTTGGTTGGGTTTTCCGGATGTCTCTCTCGGCCCGTGGATGTCCGAAGCAATGGGGGTGCCAGCATCGACGGGCCGTGCGATGCGCAGTGCGCCCCGGAAAAATCGGCCGAGAGCGGCCCGGTGCGGGGCGCGACGCCCCACCGCCCGGTGCCGCGGACCCCGAGGTACCGTCACGTCAGACCCCGGACACGGCACGAAAATGACGGCCCGAACCGCCAGAAAAGCAACGGGGGGACGGGCATCGAGCCCGTCCCCCCGTTCGTCTTTGGACGTCGCGCGCGGGATTACGCGCAGGTGAGATTCGCGGCCACGCCCGGGCAGCTGTCCCAGGTGCATGTCTTCGTCGCCTGCGGATGCGTCGTCGTGATCGTGAAACCCGATCCAGTGCCGCACGCCTTCGTCGTCGCGCTGCAGGTGACGCCGGTCGACGGCTTGAAATCGGGCAGGGTCGCGCAGTTGTTCGAGTAGACGTTGTTGTCGACGAAGTACGCTTCCTCACTCGTCGACGCGTTCCGCGCGTCGGACTCGACGCGCGAGTTGTAGCCCCGGGCGCGAAGGGCGGCGTACTGCGGCAGCGCGATCGCCGAGAGGATGCCGATGATCGCGACCACGACCAGGAGCTCGATCATCGTGAAGCCACGCGACGTGTGCCGGCTCGTGTCGGACGCTTTGCGCATGCGGGTTCCCTCGGGCTCCATCGACCGAGGGGGAGCAAGGCCGGTGCCAGCACCGGCGCGCGTCACATGGCGGCCGACGGTCGTGGCGATGGAAACAAAGTAACGCGGCGTCTCACTGCATGACGCTGCCGAGCTGGAAGATCGGCAGGTACATGGAGATCACGAGGCCGCCGATCACGACGCCGAGGAACAGGATCACCGCGGGCTCGAGGAGCGACATCAGGTTCGCGACCATGTTGTCGACCTCGTCCTCGTAGAAGTCGGCGATCTTCTGCAGCATGCTGTCGAGGGCGCCGGTGGCCTCGCCCACGCTGATCATCTGGCAGACCATCGGCGGGAAGACCTTGCTCTCGATGAGCGGGTCGGCGATCGTGCGTCCGTTCGAGATGCTCGTGCGCGCCGTCATGACCGCCTGCTCGACGATCTTGTTTCCCGCCGTGCGCGCCGTGATGCTGAGTGCATCGAGGATCGGCACGCCGGACGACACGAGCGTCCCGAGCGTGCGCGTGAAGCGTGCAACGGCGGACTTCCGGATGAGCGGTCCGAAGACCGGCACGCGGAGCAGCAATCGGTCGATCGCGACGTGTCCCTTGTCGGTCGAGTAGGCGTAGCGGATGCCGATGCCGGCGATGATCGGCACGGCGGCCAGGTACCAGACGTGGTCGATCACGAAGTGGGACAGGTTGATGACGAACTGCGTGGGCGCCGGCAGCGCCGCACCGAAGCTCGAGAACACGTCGGCGAACACCGGGATCACCCAGATGAGGAGGATCGAGGTCACGATGACCGCCGCCCCGACGATGCACGCCGGGTAGATCATCGCACCCTTGATCTTGCTCTTCAGCTTGACGGCCTTCTCGAGATAGTTGGCGAGCCGGACGAGGATCGTGTCGAGGATGCCGGCGATCTCGCCGGCCTGGACCATGCTGCTGTAGAGGTCCGGGAACACCTTGCCGTGCTTGCGGATCGCATCGGCGAGCGTCGTCCCGCTCTCGACGTCGTCCTTCACCGTGCTAATGACCTTCCGGAACGGCTTCGAGTCGGTCTGGGCGGCGAGGATGTGCAGGCACTGCACGATCGGCAGGCCCGCGTCGATCATGGTCGCGAACTGGCGCGTGAAGATCACGACGTCGCGCGACTTCACCGCCGCGCCGAAGCCTGGCATCGGGATCTCGACGTCGAGCCCCTTGCCCTTCTCCTTGATGCGGGACGGCGTCGGGTTGATGCGCTGAGTGCGCAGGCGGATGATCACCGCCTCGCGGCTCGTCGCCTCCATCTCGCCCTTCAGCGTCTCGCCCTTCGGCGACACGCCCTGCCAGCGATAGACCGGCATCGCGATCCTCCTCAGCCGGCCTTGCCGAGCCGGGGCGCCTGGCCGAGCATCGTCCGCATCTCCTCGATCTCGGTCGCGTGGCCGAGCGCGTCCTCGGGCGTGATGAGATTCCGCTGCACCAGCGTGATCAGCGCCTGACTCATCGTCTGCATCCCGAATTTGGCCTGGCCGACCTGCATCTGCGAGTAGATCTGGTGGACCTTCTCCTCGCGGATCAGGTTCCGGATGGCGGCGTTCGGAATCATGATCTCGGCGGCGAGGCAGCGGCCGCGGCCGTCGCGCCGCGGGATCAGCTGCTGCGAGATGGCGCCCTGGAGCACGAGCGACAGCTGCGCGCGGACCTGTGCCTGCTGGTGTGGCGGGAAGACGTCGATGATGCGGTTGATGGTCTGCACGGCGGAGTTCGTGTGGAGCGTCGAGAAGACGAGGTGGCCGGTCTCGGCGACGACGAGCGCCGCCTCGATCGTCTCCAGGTCCCGCATCTCGCCGATGAGCACGATGTCCGGATCCTGACGCAGCACGTGCTTCAGCGACTGCGCGAAGCCGTGCGTGTCGGAGAAGACCTCGCGCTGGTTCACGACGCAGCCCTTGTGGTCGTGCACGAACTCGATCGGGTCCTCGACGGTGACGATGTGCTCGTGGCGCTCGCGGTTGATCTTGTCGATCATGGCGGCCAGCGTGGTGCTCTTGCCGCTGCCGGTCGGGCCGGTGACCAGGACGAGTCCGCGCGGCAGCTCGGTCAGCATCGGCACCGCGGGCGGGAGGCCGAGCGTCGCGAGCTGCGGCGTCTGATGGGGGATCATGCGGAAGGCGCCGCCGACGGCGCCCTTCTGCAGGTAGAGATTGCCGCGGAACCGACTGACGGACTTGATGCCGAACGAGAAGTCGAGCTCGCTCTCCTCCTCGAATTTCTTCTTCTGGGCCTCCGTGAGGAGGCTGTAGGTGAGGTTCTTCGTGTCCGTCGCGCTGAGCGGCGGATGGGCCAGCGCCGTGAGCTCGCCGTGAAGGCGGATCATCGGTGGGCTGTTGGTGGTGAGGTGGAGGTCCGACGCCCCGCGCTCGATCATCTCGCGCAGGAAGGCCTCGATGGACGGCATGGCGGTCGGGAAAGCAGGGGGCGTGCCACGTGCGTCCGCGCCCGCGCGGCCCCGACCGCCGCACCGAGCCGTCACCTTTGTGTCGACCCGTCCCCCCCTGCAACAGCGCTGGAACAATTCGGTACGCCCACGCCGCAGACGTCGAAGCCCTAGTAAGCCGAGCGAGGCTTTGCCGAGCGAGGCGCGGGGTCTGGGGGCATCGGAGGAGCGCAGCGCGCGCAGCGCGCGAGCACCGCACGGGCCCCCGGGAGAGTTAACTCGAGCGAGGCGCGGGGTCTGGCGGCATCGGAAGCGCGCAGGGCGCGCAGCGCCCGAGCACTGGACGGGCCCCCGGGAGATTTAATCAGCCATCGTGACGCGGAGGATTTCTTCGATCGTCGTGACGCCCTCCGCCACCTTCGTGAGGCCGCTCTGGCGGAGCGTCTTCATCCCCGACTGGATGGCCGCGCGCTTCAGGTCGAGCGCGGTCGCGCCCGCGAGGATCTGCTCGCGAATCTCCTCGGCGAGCGGCATGACCTCGTAGAGCGCGATGCGACCCTTGTAGCTCGTGCCGCCGCAGCTGGTGCAGCCGGTGCCGCGGTACGCCATGAACGGCTCCCCCGCCCACCCGATCTCGCGCAGCACCTCGGGGCCGACCGGATGCTCCTCCTTGCAGTGCGCGCAGATCACGCGGGCGAGGCGCTGTGCCATGATCAGGTTCACGGAGCTCGCGACGAGGAACGGCTCGATCCCCATGTTGAGGAGGCGGTTCACGGTCGACGGCGCGTCGTTCGTGTGCAGCGTCGAGAGCACGAGGTGGCCGGTGAGTGCAGCCTTGACGCCGATCTCCGCGGTCTCGAAGTCGCGGATCTCGCCGACCATCAGCACGTCCGGGTCCTGGCGCAGGAAGGCGCGGAGCGCCGCGGCGAAGTTGAGGCCGATCTCGTCGTGCATCTGGACCTGGTTGATGCCGACCAGGTTGAACTCGATCGGGTCCTCGGCGGTCGAGATGTTCGTGCTGACCTTGTTCAGCTCGGCGAGGGCGGAATAGAGGGTCGTCGTCTTGCCGCTGCCGGTCGGTCCGGTGACGAGCACCATGCCGAACGGCTTCGAGATCGCCTCCTTGAAGTCCTTCAGCGCCTGCGGCTCGAAGCCGAGCTTCGTCATGTCGAGCTGGAGGTTCGACTTGTCGAGGAGGCGCAGCACGACCTTCTCGCCGAACATCGTCGGCAGGCACGAGACCCGGAAGTCCATCTCCTTGTTGCCGGCGAGCTTCATCTTGATGCGCCCGTCCTGCGGGAGGCGGCGCTCCGCGATGTCGAGCTGCGCCATCACCTTGATGCGCGACGTGATGGCGTTCTTGAGCCTGAGCGGCGGCTGCATGATTTCGTAGAGCACGCCGTCGATGCGGAACCGGCAGCGAAGCATCTTCTCGTACGGCTCGATGTGGATGTCGCTCGCGCGCTTCCGGATGGCGTCCGTCAGGAGCGCGTTCACCAGCCGGACGACGGGAGCCTCCTCGGTCGCGCGCTCGAGCTCCTGGAGGTCGACGTCGTCGACGTCGTGTACCACCTCGACGGTCTCGTTGCCGATCTGCGAGAGCACCTCGTCGAAGTCGGTGTGGCTGTCGTAGTAACGCTCGATCGCCTGCTGGATCATGGTCGGCGCGGCGACCGCGACCTTTACGTCGTACCCGGTCAGAAACTTCACCTCGTTGATGGCCATGAGGTTCGACGGGTCGGCCATCGCGAGGGTGAGCGTCGAGCGGACGAGGCTCGTCGGCAGCAGGTGGTGCTTCATCACGAGCGCCTGCGGAACGATGCCGAGGAGCTCGCGCGGGATGTCGATCGTCAGCGGATCGACGACCGGCAGGCGGTACTCGCGCTCGAGGTAGGCGAGGAGCTTCTCCTCGGTGACGAACCCGAGCCGGACGAGGTGCGTCGAGAGGGCACCGCCGTGCTCGCGCTGCTGCTCCACTGCCTTGGCGAGCTGGTCCGCGGTCACCTCGCCGCGCTTCAGCAGGACGTCTCCGAGACGAGAGCTCATCGTGTCGGAGGGCGGGGAGCGCGGACGGTAGCCGGCGGTCGGTGCCGAGTCAACGGGAGTCCCGCGTTCGCGAGCGCGCGGGCCATCGCGGCGCGCGGCGCGCGACGACCGGTCCACGCTTCGAACGCGAGCGCGCCCTGGTGCAGCAGCATCATGGAGCCGTCGAGCGTCCGGCGGCCGGCGCGTGTCGCCCCGGCGAGGAAGGGCGTCGGGCGCGCGCCGTACACGAGATCGACGAACGTGCAGCCGCGTGGCGTCGCGGCGTAGCGGACGCGGAGCGCGGCGCCGGCGAGGCCGAGCGGCGTCGTGTTGACGACGAGCATCGCGTCCGTGAGCGCGTCGCCGCGGCCGACGGCCTCGATCGGCACGGCGACGATTTCCGCGGCGCTCGCACGCGTGAGGCGCTCGGCGAGGGCCTCCCCGCGGACGCGTGTCCGGTTCGCGATCGTGACGCGTGCCGCGCCAGCGGCCGCGAGTGCGACGCCGACCGCGCGCGCCGAGCCGCCGGCGCCGAGGATCACGACGGCGGCACCGCGGAGCGTGACCCGCCCGCGGAGCGCGCGCAGGAACCCGCGCCCGTCGGTGTTCTCGCCGACGAGTCGCTCGTCGGGCCGGAAGACGATCGTGTTGACCGCGCCGATTCGCTCGGCCTCCGGAGTCACGCCGTCGAGGAAGGGCAGCACCGCCTCCTTCAGCGGGACCGTCAGGTTGAGGCCCCCCATGCGGAGCGTGCGGGCTTCGCGCATGGCGGAGCGCAGCGCGCGGGTCGGGACGCGGTAACGGAGATAGAGGTGGGGGAGGCCGACGGCGGCGAAGGCGGCGTTGTGCATCGCGGGCGAGAGGGAGTGGTCGACGGGATCGCCGAGGACCCCGAAGAGCCGTGCTTGCTCGCCGCTCGCCACGCAGTCCCTCCTGGACGCAGCCCACCCGTCGCAGGCGCAGCCGGCCCGACTCATCATCGGCCGGAGTGTCGATGACCTTTAACCTGCCGCGTGCCGCGGCGTGCTTTCAAGCGCCGAGCGCGGCGCGGGCGGCGGCGAGCCGGGCGATCGGCAGCCGGAACGGCGAGCAGGAGACGTAGTCGAGTCCGATCTGATGGCAGAAGCGGACCGACGCCGGATCGCCGCCGTGCTCCCCACAGATCCCGATCTTCAGCTTCGGGGTCGTGGACCGCCCCTTCTCGACCGCGATCCGCATGAGCGCGCCGACGCCGCCGACGTCGATCGACTCGAAGGGCTCCTTCTCGTAGATCTCGAGGTCGGCGACGTACGGAACGAGGAAGCGGCCGGCGTCGTCGCGCGACACGCCGAGCGTCGTCTGCGTCAGGTCGTTCGTCCCGAAGGAGAAGAACTCGGCGACGTGCGCGATCTCGTCGGCCGTGAGCGCGCCGCGCGGCACCTCGATCATGGTGCCGACGAGATACCGGAAGCGGACCGACTGCTCCTTCAGGACCTCGGTCGCGACGCGGCGGACGACGTTCGCCTGCAACACCAGCTCCTTCGCGTGCCCGACGAGCGGGATCATCACCTCGGGCTCGACGGCGATGCCCTCGCGCCGGACGTTCGCGGCGGCTTCGAAGATCGCGCGCGCCTGCATCTCGGTGATCTCGGGATAGAGGATGCCGAGCCGACAGCCGCGGAACCCGAGCATCGGGTTCATCTCGTGGAGCGCCTCGACGCGCTCGCGCACGCGCTCGAACGGGATGCCGAGCGCGCCCGCGACCTCGCGCTGTCCGGCCTCGTCGTGCGGGAGGAACTCGTGCAGCGGCGGGTCGAGCGTCCGGATCGTCACGGGCCGGCCCTGCATCACCCGGAAGATGCCCTCGAAGTCCGCGCGCTGGAGCGGAAGGAGCTTCGCGAGCGCCGCGCGCCGCTCCTCCGGCGTCCCGGCGAGGATCATCTCGCGGACGGGCTCGATCTTCCCTTCGCCGAAGAACATGTGCTCGGTGCGGCAGAGGCCGACGCCCTCGGCGCCGAAGGCGATCGCATTGGCGCACTGATCGGGCTGGTCGGCGTTCGCGCGGACGCGGAGGCGTCGCGCCTTGTCCGCCCACTTCATGAGCTGCGCATAGAGCTGATGGATCGGCGCCTCGGCGGGATCGAGGCTCCGCTCGACGAGGACGCGGACGACCTCGCTCGGGACGGTTGGGATCTGGCCGAGGAGGACGTCGCCCGTCGAGCCGTCGATCGAGATGAAGTCGCCCTCGCGGACCACGTCGTCCCGGCCCGCGATCCGCATCTCGCGCGCCCGGTAGTCGATGAGGAGCGCCTCGCAGCCGGCGACGCAGACCTTGCCCATCTGACGCGCGACGAGCGCCGCGTGGCTCGTCATGCCGCCGCGCGCGGTGAGGATGCCCTGCGCGGCGTTCATCCCGCCGATGTCCTCGGGCGACGTCTCGATCCGAACGAGGATCACCGGATCGCCGGCGGCGGCGCGCGCCATCGCGTCCTCGGCGTTGAAAACGACGCGGCCGGTGGCGGCCCCCGGTCCCGCGTTGAGGCCGCGGGCGACGGGCCGCTTCTCCTGGACCGCCTTCGTGTCGAAGATCGGCCGGAGGAGCTGGTTCAGCTGCTCCGGCTCGACGCGCCGGAGCGCGTCGTCGGTCGCGATCAGCCGCTCGCGCACCATGTCGACCGCGATCCGGATCGCGGCGAACGCCGTCCGCTTCCCCACCCGGCACTGGAGCATGAACAGCTTGCCCTGCTGGATGGTGAACTCGATGTCCATCATGTCGCGGTAGTGCTGCTCGAGCGTGCGGCGGATCTTCACGAGCTCGCCGTACGCGACGGGGTTCTCGCCCTTCAGCTGCGCGATCGGGAGCGGCGTCCGGATGCCGGCCACGACGTCCTCGCCCTGCGCGTTCATCAGGAACTCGCCGTAGAAGGCGTTCTCGCCGGTCGCCGGATCGCGCGTGAACGCGACGCCGGTCCCCGAGTCGGTGCCCATGTTCCCGAACACCATCGCCTGGACGTTGACCGCCGTGCCCCACGAGTCGGGGATGTCGTTCAGCTTGCGGTACGTGATCGCGCGCGGGTTCATCCACGAGCCGAAGACCGCGCCGATCGCGCCCCAGAGCTGCTCCTGCGGGTCCTCCGGGAAGAGCTCGCCGCGCCGGAGCTTGATCAACGCCTTGAACTCGTCGACCAGCTCGCGGAGGGCTTCGGCGTCGAGGTCGGTGTCGAGCGTGACGCCACGCTCGCGCTTCTTGTCCTGGAGCGCGACCTCGAACGGGTCCTCCTCGTCCTTGCTCTCGGGCTTCAGGCCGAGGACGACGTCGCCGTACATCTGCACGAACCGCCGGTACGAGTCGTAGGCGAAGCGCGGGTTGCCGGACTCGCGGATCAGGCCTTCGACGGTGCGGTCGTTGAGGCCGAGGTTCAGGATCGTGTCCATCATCCCCGGCATCGACGCGCGCGCGCCCGAACGCACCGAGACGAGAAGCGGCCGGGCCGGATCGCCGAAGCGACGGCCGAGCGCTTTCTCGATGCGCGCGAGCGCTTGCTGGACGTCCTTCCGGAGCCCGGGCGGATAGCTACCGTCGTGAGCGTAGTAATAGGTGCAGATCTCCGTCGAGATGGTGAAGCCCGGCGGCACCGGCAGCCCGAGGCGCGACATCTCGGCGAGGTTGGCGCCCTTCCCGCCGAGCAGATCCTTCATGTTCGCGCGGCCGTCGGTCCGGCCGGCCCCGAACGCGTAGACGTACCGTCGCGCGCGACGCGCCGCCGGTCGGGTCACCTTTGCCTGAGGTCGCGCCAAGCCGTCCTCCTCCTCGTTAGCCGCCGATCCGCGTCGCGATCTCGTCGACGAGACGATCCTCGGGGATCCGAACCTGCGTCGTCGCGTCCCGGTCGCGGAGCGTCACGGTGCCGTCCTTCATCGTGTCGTGGTCGACGGTGATGCCGTACGGCGTCCCGACCTCGTCCTGGCGTCGGTAGCGGCGTCCGATCGAGCCGGCCTGATCGTAGTCGACCGCGAAGCGGCGACGGAGCGCGTCGTAGATCCGTCGCGCGCGCTCCGGCTGTCCGTCCTTGCGAAGGAGCGGGAAGACCGCGGCCTTGTACGGCGCCACGCGCGGGTGGAGGCGCAGGACGATGCGGCTCTCCCCTTCGATCTGGTCCTCGTCGTAGGCGTCGACCAGGAGGGCGAGCGTCGTGCGGTCGGCGCCCGCCGCCGGCTCGATGACGTACGGGAAGTACCGCTCGCGACGCTCCTCGTCGTAGTACGTGAGATCCTTGCCGCTCGCCTCGGAATGGCGGCGGAGGTCGAAGTCGGTGCGGTTCGCGATGCCCTCGAGCTCGGACCAGCCGAAGGGGAACGCGTACTCGACGTCGACGCAGCCCTTCGCGTAGTGCGCGAGCTCGTCCTTCTCGTGCGGGCGGAGACGGAGCTTCTCGCGCTTGATGCCGATCGCCGCGTACCACTCGAGGCGCTCGTGCGTCCAGTACTCGTACCATTGGTCGTCGTCGCCCGGCCGCACGAAGAACTCGAGCTCCATCTGCTCGAACTCACGCGTCCGGAAGAGGAAGTTCCCCGGGGTGATCTCGTTGCGGAACGAGCGGCCGACCTGCGCGATCCCGAAGGGTAGCTTCAGGCGCGCCGTCTCGAGCACGTTCCGGAAGTTGATGAACGTCCCCTGCGCCGTCTCGGGCCGGAGATACGCGACGTGCGCCGTGTCCTCGACGGGACCGACGAACGTCTTGAACATCAGGTTGAACTGCCGCGACTCGGTGAGCTCGCCGCCGCACTCCGGGCACGCCGTGCCCTGGACGTGATCGGCGCGGAAGCGCTGCTTGCAGCGCTTGCAGTCGACGAGCGGGTCGGTGAAGCCCGCGAGGTGTCCCGACGCCTCCCACACGCGGGGGTGCATGACGACCGCCGCGTCGAGTCCCACGACGTCGTCGCGACGCGTGACGATCGCCTGCCACCACGCGTCCTTGACGTTGCGCTTGAGCTCGACGCCGAGCGGCCCGTAGTCGAGGCTCGCGCCGAGCCCGCCGTAGATCTCGCTTCCGGGAAAGACGAACCCGCGCCGCTTGCACAGGTTCACCACGCTCTCCATCGACGCGGCGGCCATCGGGGAAGAGGAGGACCCTACCGGACCCCACCCGGGGAATCAACGCGAGCGCGCGCCATGAACCGCCGCGCGTGGCCCGAGCCGCCCGTCACCGCCGCGACGAGCTGCTCGGTGATCGTCGCCGCATCGGCGGCCGCGGACGCGTCCACGACCGTGGCCGCGCTCGCGAGCGGGCTCGCGGCGAGACGCGCGAGCGCGTCGGCGGCAGTCGTCGCCACGGGCCGCACGCGTTCGCCGGACCGCACGCACGACCGGCAGAGGAGTCCTTCGCGCTCGAGGGCGATGAAGACGGCGGGGTCGTCGCCGATCGGCCGTGCGCAGCTCCGACAGCGGTCGAGCACCGGCGCGTAGCCGCTCGCTGTGAGGAGATGCATCTCGAACGCCCGGAGGAGGGGATCGCACGGCGCCCCCGCATCGAGCAGCGTGAGGGCATCCTGCACGAGGCGATAGACGTCGCGCCCGGACTCCCGTCCGAATACCATGCGGTCGGTGAGCTCGAGGACGTAGCTGCCGGCGGCGAAGCGGTCGAGATCGCGCGTGAAAGCTCGCAGCTCGCCGACGAGCTCGCAGCGCAGCAGGAAGACGAGATCGGAGCTCGTGCGTTGCTGGAACACGACCCGGATGCGCAGGAACGGCTCGAGCGTGCCCCCGAAACGACGGCGGGAGTTCTTCGCGCCCTTCGCGATGCCGGCGAGCTTCCCGTGCTGCTCCGTGATGAACGTGACGATCCGGTCGGACTCCCCGAAGGGGCGGGTCCGCAAAACGAACGCCGACGTCGCGAGCTCACCGGACACGGGCAGCGGCCGGTCTCCGTATGCATCACACGCGTCGACCGCGCAACCTTGACAAACGGAGTTTTGGTACCTACCTCGCGACGATCGTAACCCAGGACATGGCGATGGATGACACCGACAAGAAGCCGGAACCCGAGGAAGCGACCGACCGTGTGGCCGCGCTCGAAGAGCAGCTGGCCGCGGCCCGGGAGGAGGCCCGCCAGAACCACGAGCGGTGGCTCCGCGAGCGGGCAGACCTCGAGAACGTGAAGAAGCGCGCGGCGCGGGAACGCACCGAGACCACGAAGTTCGCGAACGAGAACGTTCTCAAGGACTTGCTTCCCATCGTCGACAACCTCGAGCGTGCGATCGAGCACGCGCAGAGCGGCGGGAACGGGCAGCCGCTCGCCGAGGGCGTGGCGCTCGTCCTCAAGTCCCTGCTCGACGTGCTCGAGCGAAACGGCGTCGTCCGCATCCAGGCGAAGGGGACGGCCTTCGATCCGGCGCAGCACGAGGCGATGTCTCACGTCGAGAGCGCCGAGCATCGGCCGAACGTCGTCGTCGAGGAGCATCAGCCCGGCTACCGGCTGAACGACCGGCTGCTGCGCCCGGCCCTCGTGACGGTCGCCAAGGCGCCGGACAACCTTGCCAAGGACAGGGGCCGTGATTAAAGCGCCGAGGAGGAGATTGCCCAGATGGCCAAGGTAATTGGAATCGATTTGGGGACGACGAACTCGTGCGTCGCCGTCATGGAAGCGGGCGACCCGGTCGTCATCACCAACGCCGAAGGAAGCCGCATCACCCCGTCCGTCGTCGCGTTCACCGAGAGCGGCGAACGGCTGGTCGGACAGATCGCCCGCCGGCAGGCGATCACGAACCCCGAGAACACGATCTTCGCGATCAAGCGCCTCATGGGGCGCCGCTTCGACGATGCCGAGGTCCAGAAGGCGACGAAGGTCCTGCCGTACAAGATCGTCCGGAACGAGAACGGCGATGCGTGGGTCGAGGTCCGTGGCCGGAAGTACAGCCCGCCCGAGATCTCGGCGTTCATCCTCCAGAAGATGAAGCAGACCGCCGAGGACTACCTCGGCGAGAAGGTGACCGAGGCGGTCATCACGGTCCCGGCGTACTTCAACGACAGCCAGCGGCAGGCGACCAAGGACTCGGGCCGCATCGCGGGGCTGAACGTCCTCCGCATCATTAACGAGCCGACCGCCGCCTCGCTCGCGTACGGGCTCGACAAGAAGAAGGACGAGAAGATCGCCGTGTTCGACCTCGGCGGTGGCACCTTCGACGTCTCGATCCTCGAGATCGGCGAGGGCGTCTTCGAGGTGAAGGCGACCAACGGCGACACCTTCCTCGGTGGCGAGGACTTCGATCAGCGCATCATCGACTACCTCGCCGACGAGTTCCGGAAGGATCAGGGCATCGACCTGCGGAAGGATCGCATGGCCCTCCAGCGCCTGAAGGAGGCGGCGGAGAAGGCGAAGTGTGAGCTCTCCACGGTGATGGAGACCGACATCAACCTGCCGTTCATCACCGCCGACCAGACCGGCCCGAAGCATCTCAACATGAAGCTCACGCGCGCCAAGCTCGAAGCGTTGTGTGCCGACCTCTTCGACCGCCTCGAGGGGCCGTGCGTGACGGCGCTCAAGGACGCGGGCCTCGCGACGAAGGACATCGACGAGGTGGTCCTCGTCGGCGGCATGACCCGCATGCCGGCGGTCCAGGCGCGCGTGAAGAAGGTCTTCGGCGGCAAGGAGCCGCACAAGGGCGTCAACCCGGACGAGGTCGTCGCGATCGGCGCGGCGGTCCAGGCCGCGGTCCTCAAGGGTGAGGTGAAGGACGTCCTCCTGCTCGACGTGACGCCGCTGTCGCTCGGCATCGAGACGCTCGGCGGGGTCTTCACGAAGCTCATCGAGAAGAACACGACGATCCCCACGCGGAAGAGCCAGACGTTCTCCACGGCCGCCGACAACCAGACGGCGGTTACCATCCGCGTCTTCCAGGGCGAGCGCGAGATGGCCGCGGACAACAAGCTCCTCGGCCAGTTCGATCTCGTCGGCATCCCGCCCGCGCCGCGCGGCGTCCCGCAGGTCGAGGTGACGTTCGACATCGACGCGAACGGCATCGTCCACGTGAACGCGAAGGACCTCGGCACCGGCAAGGAGCAGTCGATCCGCATCACGGCGTCGAGCGGGCTCGCCAAGGACGAGGTCGACCGCATGGTTCGGGAAGCGTCGAGCCACGCCGAGGAAGACAAGAAGAAACGAGAGGTCGTCGAGGCACGGAACCAGCTCGACGGGCTGGTCTACCAGACGGAGCGGACGCTCGCCGAGCACGGCGGGACGCTCGATGCCGATACCCGCGGACGCATCGAGAGCGCGCTCGCGGACGGCAAGAAGGCGCTCGAGTCGCAGGACGCGGCGCAGATCCGTGCGGCCGCCGATGCGCTCGCGCGGGCATCGCACAAGCTCGCCGAGGCGATGTACTCGAAGGCGGCGCAGGGCTCGGCCGAAGCCGGCAACGCCGGTGCCGGGCCTGGTGCGACCGGCGGTGACGGCCCCGCAGAGGGCGACGGCAAGAGCAAGGAAGACGTGGTCGAGGCCGAGTTCGAGGAGGTGAAGGAGTAGCGCCCTCTCCCTTGCGGTGACCTTGTGCTGAGAGTAGAGGAGCCCTCACCCGCGCGGCGGGTGAGGGCTTTTTTCATCTGATGAAGCGCGATTACTACGAGGTTCTCGGCGTCGGTCGGACCGCGACCGAGGACGAGATCAAGAAAGCTTACCGGCGCCTCGCCCTCCAGTATCACCCCGACAAGAACCCCGACAACCGGCCCGAGGCCGAGGAGCGCTTCAAGGAGGTCGCGGAAGCGTACCAGGTGCTCTGCGACGCGGAGCGCCGCGCGGCTTACGACCGCTTCGGCCATGCCGCCTTCGAACAGGGCGGCGCCGCCGGCTTCGATTTCAGCGCGGGCTTCGAGGACATCATCGGCGACCTCTTCGGCGACTTCTTCGGGACGGGACGTACGCGCGCGGGAGGGCGGAGCCGGACCCGGCGCGGTCAGGATCTCCGCTACGAGCTCGAGATCTCGTTCGAGGAGGCCGCCTTCGGCTGCGAGAAGACGATCGCGGTGCCGCGCCTCGCGGCGTGCGAGACCTGTGGCGGCAGAGGCGCCAAGCCGGGCACGTCGCCACGTACCTGCCCGCAGTGTCGTGGCTCCGGCCAGGTCCGCTTCCAGCAGGGCTTCTTCTCGATCGCGAAGACGTGCGGGCACTGCAACGGTCAGGGCAGCATCATCGCGAACCCGTGTCCGGCGTGCGGCGGAAATGGTGCCCGGCGGAAGACGCACCAGCTGAACGTCAAGATCCCGGCCGGTGTGGACGACCAGTCACGCCTGAAACTGCGGGGCGAGGGCGAGGCCGGGTTGAACGCCGGCGCGCCGGGCGACCTCTACGTCGTCCTCCACGTCCAGGAGCATCCGCTCTTCCAGCGCGCGGGGACCGACGTCGTGTGCGACGTCCCGCTGAGCTTCGCGCAGGCGGCGCTCGGCGCGGAGATCGACGTGCCCACGCTCGACGGCGCGGCGAAGATGAAGATACCCGCCGGCACGCAGACGGGACAGACGTTCCGTCTGAAGGGCCGCGGCATTCCCGAGCTCAACGGGTACGGGCGCGGTGACGAGATCGTCCGGATCCTCGTCGAGACGCCCCGCAAGCTCTCCGCCCGTCAGCGCGAGCTGCTCGAGGAGTTCGCCCGCCTCTCGGGCGAGGAGGTGCACCCGCTGTCGAAGACCTTTTTCGAGAAGGTGAAGTCGATGCTCGGGTAGCGGGGGCGCCGTGCGCCGCCTCCGAGACGTCGGCGAACACCGCTGGCTCGACCAGCTGACGGCACGGCTCGCGCGTCGCCCGAGCGGCGGACGCGTCGCCGTCGGTCCGGGCGACGACGCCGCGGTCGTGCATCCGGGTCGCCGACCGCTGCTCCTCACGACCGATACGCTCGTCGAGGACGTCCACTTTCGCCGCGGCTGGACGACGCCGGCGGCGCTCGGACGCCGCGCGTTCGCGGTGAACGCCAGCGACCTCGCGGCGATGGGTGGTGTGCCGGTGGTCGCGCTGCTCGCGCTCGAAGCCCCGGGGCGGGTCGCCGTCGCGGAGCTCGACGCGATCGTGACCGGTTTCGCGCGCGCGCTCGCGCGCGCCGGCGGATCGCTCGTCGGCGGCAACGTCGCCGCCGGTCCGCACCTCGCGATCACGGTCCTGCTCGCGGGCGAGGCGCCGGGGCGCGTCGTCACTCGCGCCGGCGCGCGCGCCGGAGACGTCGTGTACGTGACGGGGACGCTCGGCGCGGCTGGGCTCGCCGTCTCGCGGCTGCGAGCGCGCCATCGCGGCCGACTCGCCGAGCCGCCCATCCGCGTCGACGCCGGACGCCGGCTCGCCACGGTCGCGAGCGCGATGATCGACGTGAGCGATGGCCTCGTGCAGGACCTCGGACATCTCTGTCGCGCGAGCGGCGTCGGCGCCGCGCTGTCGCTCGACCGCCTGCCCGTCGCGCCCGCGGTGCGGCGCGCGCTCGGCGCCGGTGCCGCGGCGTTTGCGGCGCGCTCGGGCGAGGACTACGAGCTGCTCTTCACGGTCCCGCGACGGCGGGCGCGGGCCCTCGGACGGCTCGTTCCGCGACTCGGCTGCCGCGTGACGCCGCTCGGCCGGATGGTCGCCGGCCGTCCTGTCGTCCGCGTCGCCGACGGCGATGGCCGCACGCGCGTACTCGAGCGCGGCGGCTTCGACCACTTTCGCGCATGACCGACACCGTGGCCGTGGCCGTGCTGTTGGCGTCGCTCGGCGTCCTCGCGCTGCTGACGGCGCCGCACGCCGCACGGCTGCTGCGGCACGGCGCGGCGCCGCCGCGTCCGCGACGGTTCTGGCTCACGCTGCTCGTCGCGCGCGAGCTCGGGACGGCGAGCGCGGCGGCGGCGGCGGCGTGGCTCGCGCTCGCGAACCGAACCCCGCTCGCCGGCTGGAGCGCCGGCGCGCTCGCCGGCGGCACGGCGTATCTCGTCACCGAGGTGCTGGCGCCGGCGCTCGGGCTCGCGCTGCCGGATCGGGTCGCGGACCGGATGGGCGACGTCGCGAGCCGAGTCCTCGCCGTCCTCCGCCGTCCGCTCGAGCGTCCGACGGTCGTCGTCGCCGGCTGGCTGGCGGGCGAGGCGGGCTTCGCGCCCGACAGCGTGCTCCGCTTCGCCGCAGACGGGACGGTCGAGGAAGGGGCCGAGGCGGCGCTCGACGATCGCGGCCGCGCACTGCTCGCTCGCGTCCGCGCGCTGCGGCAGCGGCCGGTCCGCGCCGTGATGACGCCGCGGGTGCGGATCGTCGGCGTCCCCGTCGACCTTCCGGGACCGGAGCTCCTC